>Ga0075429_100004902_pt1 | contig 11530 bp, 8 predicted proteins | sample RhiMetdeltSRZDD3_FD_75295 | JGI IMG/M metagenome (GOLD analysis project Ga0075429, IMG submission 75295) | Populus rhizosphere microbial communities from Tennessee, USA - Rhizosphere MetaG P. deltoides SRZDD3 | ecosystem: Host-associated > Plants > Roots > Rhizosphere > Soil | place: USA...
CGCCGGTGACCCGGAGTCCTACGCGGCGATCCGCACGCGCGACGGCGCGCTGCTCGCGCTCACCGCCACCTGTGCCGCCAACGCGCTCGGACTCGTGCCGGCGGGCAGCCACGCCACCGCCTCGCGCGACGCTGCGCTTGCCGCCTTCGCGCCGCTTGCCACGCGGCTGCGCACCAACCCGGAGCAGGCCGCGCGCGCGCTGCTCGACGCCGCCGTCGCGAAGATTGCCGCCGCAGTCGAGGAAGCGGCGCGCGCGCACGGCTTCGGCCCCGACGTGCCAGTCGTGGCGCTCGGCGGCTCCGGTCCCGCGCTGGCCGGCGAGGTCGCGCGCGCGCTCGGCCGTCCGCTGCAGGCGCCGGCGCATCCGGAGGTCCTCTCGTCGGTCGGCGCGGCGCTGTCGCTGGTGCGTGCGGAGGTCGTGCGCAGCGCCGCCGGCAGCGGCGACGGGTCGGTGACGGCGCAGGCCACGCAGGCAGCCGAGCGCGAGTGCATCGCGGCCGGCGCGGCGCCCGACACCGTGCGGGTCGAGACGCGCTATGACGCGCAGCAGCATCAGGTCCGCGCGGTCGCGACCGGCGCGGTCGCGCTGGAGTCCGGCGCCGCCGGCCGTGCGCCGGTCGACGAGCCGGCACAGCATCGTGCCGCGGCGCGCGCACTCGGCGTCGACATGCAGGAGCTGCAGCTCGTCGCCACAACCGACTACTACCGCGTCTACTGCGAGAACGGCTCCGGGCCGGTCGCGGTCGTCGACGGGCTCGGGACGGTGCCGCTCGCTGAGCGCGCGCGGCGAGTGATGACGGGCGCGAAGCACGACGTGCTGGCAGGACTGGACGACGCCGTCGCCGAGTCGACGCTGCAGCTCGGCGTCGGTAGCGTGCTGCCACGCGTCGCGCTCGTGTGCGGCTCGCGCATCGTCGACGCCTCCGACGCACGCCGCGCCGAGGACATCCTCACGACGGCACACACGGCACTCGCCGATCACGACGGCCCGGCCGTCGCGGTCATCTGGCGCTAGAGGCAGGATCCCGCCGCATGTCGCTCTACCGCCAGCCGCGCGCCGCACGCCCGCTTTTGCTCGCGGGCATCGCCGTGGTCGCGCTGCTGGTCGGGGGCGCGATTGGCTTCGCGCTCGGGCGCGGCAGCGCGCCGGAGCCCTCGGCGCAGGATCTCGTCGCGCAGCTGCGCGACGAGCTGCGGCCGCTCGCGGCCGGGCTCGAGCTGCTGCCGACCGAGTACCCCCAGGCGCTCGCCGGCGGCGGGGAGTCAGCCGCGGTCGAAGGCGACCTTGACCGAATCCGCAGCGCGCTGGCCGACGCAACGCCAGACCTGCGCATGCTCGACCCCGGCGCCGCCCGCACGCTCGCCAACCGCGTCGCGGCGCTCGAGCAGGCCGTCGCGGCGAGAGCGGTAGCCACCCGGGTCGAGCAGCTCGCCGCCGCCGCGCAGGCCGCACTCGCCGACGTGCCTGGCGGGCGCTGAGCGTAGCTCCGAGGCCGCTCTCAGGCCCAGGCGACGCGCTCGGCGGCCAGTAGCTCGCGCGCGATGCCGAGCGGGCGCGGGTCGATCCACGCGCCGAGGTCAACCGGACGGCTGAGGAAGCCGTGCGTGACGAGGAAGTCGTGCTGCGCGCGCAGCGCGTCGAGCTTGTGCCATGAGAGGTCGACGTGCAGCTGGTCGGGCCAGTTCGCGCCGTGCGCGGCGCGCACGTCACGCACGCTCGTGCGCGTCTCCAGCGCGAGCAGCTCCGTCGCGTGCGGCGCGTTGAGCTGCGCCCAGGCGCCCGCGCGCAGCAGCACCGCAAGCAGCCGCACGACGAGGTTCGGCTCGCGTTCGAGCAGCTCGGCGTCGACGACGATCGCCGCCGGCGTCGTGGCGCTCGTGCGCACGGTCGGATCGAGATGGCGCCCGACGTCCACCACCGGGACCGCGCCGATGCGCGCGGCGGCGGCAGCACCGGCGGCGCCGGCGACGAAGATCGCATCGACATCGCCGCTGGCGAGCGCTTGCAGCTCGGCGGCGTAGGGGTCGCCGAGCACGACCGAGGCGTCGACGTCGACGTGTGCGACTTCGTCGGCGAAGATTCCCGCGAGCCCGAGCGCTGCATGCAGGCCGCGGCTGGCGGCGGCGCGGTGGACGTCGACCGGCGCACGCGTATCGAACGGCAGCCCGAGCCGGCGGCCGACGAGCTGCTCCGGTCCCGCGATCCCACTGGCCGGAAGCGCGATCATCGCCTGGAACGTCTCGATCCACGTGAGGCCGATCAACCGCGTCGCGCGCCCTTCGCTCCGTTCCCACAGCCCGCGAGTGCTGGTGCCCTCCCACAAGTGCGCTCCGACTCCTCCGGCGGCCAACGACGTTCCGTCGAGCGCCGCCTCGCGCTCGAGCCACCCAAGCTGGTGCGCGATGCCCATTGCCGTGGGAACCCGATCGCGAGCCACAAACACTGTTTTGTTGACCAGCTTTACATAGATTGCCATCTGCGCACTGTAGCGCATTGTCAAGTGAATCAGTAGGGAATGCCGACGCCTGCAACCATGCGCGCGATGGCCCGCCCCGCCGACCCGGCCCGTGATGCGGCCGCCTGTGCCGCGATCTACGCGCCCTTCGTGAACGGCAGCGCTGTGTCGTTTGAGGAGGCGGTGCCGTGCGCCGACGACTTCGCCGCGCGCATCGCGCGGATCGCCGCGACACATCCGTGGCTCGTGGCCGAGCGCGACGGCAGGGTCGTCGGCTTCGCCTACGGCGCGCCGCACCGCGAGCGCGCCGCCTACCGCTGGGCGGCCGATGTGAGCGTCTATGTCGATCTCGCTAACCAGCGACGCGGGATTGGCCGCGAGCTGTACGAGGCGCTGCTCGACCGCCTGCGGGCGCAGCGCTTCCAAATCGCCTGCGCCGGCATCACGCTGCCGAACGAAGCGAGCGTCGGCCTGCACGAGTCGCTCGGCTTCCAGCTCGTCGGGATCTACCGCGACATCGGCTGGAAGGCGGGCGCCTGGCGCGACGTCGGCTGGTGGCAACTGCGCCTGCTTCCGCCGCTCGACGGCGGCAACCCCCCGCCTGAGCCGCTGCCGCCCGCGGACGTGATCGGTCCCGCCAGTGACCCTTACCGCACGAAGCGGTAGCCGATCCCCGGCTCGGTGAGCAGGTGCCGCGGCCGTGCCGGCTCGCGCTCGAGCTTGCGGCGCAGCTGCGCGACGTACACGCGCAGGTAGTTCGTCTCCGTCTCGTAGCGCGGCCCCCATACCTCCTGCAGCAGCTGGCGGTGCGGGACGAGCTTCCCCTCGTTGCGCACGAGCACCTCGAGCAGGTGCCACTCCGTCGGCGTCAGCCGAATCGCCTCGTCGCCGTCGTGCTGCGTCGCGCGCTTGGCGGCGAAGTCGACCGTCACGTCCCCGATCGCGACCGCGGGGACGTCGGCGCCGCTGGGGCTGCGACGCAACGCGGCGCGCAGGCGCGCGAGCAGCTCGTCCATCCCGAAGGGCTTCGTCACGTAGTCGTCGGCGCCGGCGTCGAGCGCGAGCACCTTGTCGTGCTCGCCCGCGCGCGCGGACAGCACGAGGATCGGCGCGCGGCTCCAGCCACGCAGGCCCTCGATCACCTCGACGCCGTCGATATCCGGCAACCCGAGGTCGAGCACGACCGCGTCGGGCGGATGGTGCGCCGCGCCCTGCAGCGCCGCCGCCCCGTCGGCGGCGACGTCCGCCGTGTAGCCGTGCGCGCGCAAGTTGATCGCGAGCGCCCGGCGCAGGCCGGCCTCGTCCTCAACGATCAAGACCCGCGTCATCGCGCGAGCGGGACGCGCAGGCGCATCGTCAGGCCCCCGCCTGGCGTCGCGTCCGCGACAAGCGCCCCCTCCATCGCCTCCAGGAACCCACGGGCGACCGCAAGCCCAAGCCCGACGCCGGTCGTGCCGCGGTCGTCGAGCCGGCCGAACGGCTCGAACAGCCGCTCCCGTTGGTCGCGCGAGACGCCGGGACCGTGATCGGCGATCTCCAGCTTCGCGCTCTCCCCGCCGGCGAACGCGCGCACCTCCACCGGCTGCTCGCTGGCGCCGTGGCGCAGCGCATTGTCGAGCAGGTTCACCAGCACGCGCTCGAGCAGGCCGCGATCGGCCAGCACGAGCGGCAAGTCGTCGGGCACCGCGACGTGCACCTTCCCGGCCGCGGCGGGCAGCGCGAGCAGCGCGGCGCTTACGACCTCGTCCAGCGCGACCGGCTCCGGACGCACGCTCATCGCGCCGGCCTGCAGCCGGCTCGCGTCGAGCAGGTTGCCGACGACGGCGTCGAGCCGGTCGGCCGCCTGCTCGATCGTCGCGAGCAGCGCATCGCGCTCCGCTGCTGACCAGCTGACGTCCGACTGGCGCAGACTGCTGACCGCCGCCTTGATGCCCGCCAGCGGGGTGCGCAGGTCGTGCCCGACGGCCGCAAGCAGCGCCGTGCGCTGGCGATCAACGCTCGCAAGGCTCTCGGCGTGCCTGGCCTGCTCGCCGAGCCGGCGGCCCTCGTAGGCGGTCTGCGCGGCGCCCGCGAAGGCGGCCAGCACACGCTGGTCCTCGGCAAACAGTGCTGGCCCGCGCCCGACAAGCCGCATACTCGGGCCAAGCGGCACGTCGAAGCACAGCGGTGCCTCGCCCCCCGCCGGCGCCCAGCCGGCGCTGTCGGCGTCGGTCCAGACGCCGCTGCCGCGCTCGCGCACCTTCAGCGCGACCGACTCCATCCCGAACGCCGCGCGCGCCTGCTCGAGGATCGCGTGCAGGCTCTCCTGCTCGGCGAGGTCGGCGCGAGCGAGCGCCGACAGCGTCTCGGCCTGCGCGCTCGCCTGCTCGGCGACGCGCGCGCGGCGCGTGGCGAGCTCCACCGCGCCGCTGACGATCGCCGCGACGGCGACGAACACGGCGAGCGCGACGAGATCATCGGCGTGTGCGATGTCGAGCGTGTGCTCGGGCTCGACGAACCACCAGTTGATCAGCAGCGCAGCGGCGACCGCGCTCACCAGCGCGACCGCGATCCCGCCGACGAGCGCGACGCCGACGACCGCGAGCAGGTACAGCAGCACCTGGCCCTCCAGCGACAGCCCATCGCCGAGCCACGTCAGCGCAAGCGTCAGCAGCGGGAGCCCGACGGCGGCGACGAGCAGCCCGGCGAGCTGGCGACGGCGGCCGACGCCCCGCGGCGTGCGCTCGGTCGGGACCGGTTCGTCCAGCAGGTCCTCGCTGCGCACGCGCTCGATGCGGGCGCTGATGCTCACCGCGCCGCCGCCCCGACGGCCTCCGCCTCCGCCTCCACGCGCTGCGCGGGCAGCTGCGGCGGCGCGCCGAGCACCCACGGCACGCTCGTCACCGCGACGGCCGGCTCGAAGCGCAGCGCGCTCTTGATCCGCAACGCGGTCTGGTTGTGCAGGAGGTTCTCCCACCAGCGCTCCACAACGTACTCCGGGATCACGATCGAGATGACGTCGCCCGGGTGCTCGCGCCGCAGCTGCCGCACATAGCGGCGCAGCGGCCGCACCGTCTCGCGGTACGGCGACTCGACCACGACGAGCGGGACCGGGACGCCGCGTTCTGCCCACTGCCGGATCAGCGCGTCCGCGTCCTCCCCCGTGGCGACCGTCACGGCGCGCAGCGTCTCGGGCGCGGTCGCCTGGGCGAACGCGAGCGCGCGCAGCGTCGGCGCCAGCAGGTTGGAGACGAGCACGACCGTGTGGATGCGGGCGGGCAGCGCGACGCCCGAGGGCCCCGGCGCAAGCGAGCGCGCGATCGAGCGGTAGTGGGCGTGGATGCCCTTCATCGTCCAGAACAGCAGCGGCGCGGCGACGACGACGATCCATGCGCCCTGCGCGAACTTCGTCACGAGCACGATCGCGAAGACGAGCCCGGTCGCGACGGCGCCGACGCCGTTGACCGCCTGCTTGCGGCGCAGGCTGCGGCGCGTGGACGCGTCCGCGGGCGCGGTCGCGAGCTCGCGCCGCCAGTGGCGCACCATCCCCAGCTGGCTGAGCGTGAAGGAGAGGAACACGCCGAGGATGTAGAGCTGGATCAGGCGCGTGACCTGCGCGTCGAAGGCGACGATCAGCAGCGCCGCGACCGCGCCGAGCAGCAGGATCCCGTTCGAGAAGACGAGCCGGTCGCCACGCTGGGCGAGCTGGTGCGGCACGTAGTTGTGGCGCGCCAGCAGCGAGGCGAGCACCGGGAAGCCGTTGAACGCGGTGTTGGCGGCGAGCACGAGGATCGCCGCGGTGAACGCCTGCAGCAGGTAGAAGGGCACCGTCTGCCCGAACGCCGCGAGGCCGATCTGGCTCAGCGCGGTCTTCTGCTGGTAGGCGGCCGGCGCGCCAAGCAGGTCCGCCGGCATCTCCGCCATGTGCACGTGCGCGAGCAGCGCGAGCGCGGTGATGCCGGCGAACATCGTCGTCGCCAGCGCGCCCATCGCGAGCAGCGTCGCGGCGGCGTTGCGGCTCTTCGGTGGCCGGAACGCGGGGATGCCGTTGGAGACAGCCTCGACGCCGGTCAGCGCCGTGCAGCCGGAGGCGAACGCGCGCAGCACGAGGAAGGCGGTCAGCAGCCCGCCGGTGTGCGCGACGTGTCTGAGGCCGTAGTCGGCGCTCTCGGCGGTCAGGCCGCTGCCGAACGCGACCTTCGCGAAGCCGACGAGCAGCATTGCGTAGATGGCGGCGACGAAGCCATAGGTCGGAATCGCGAACGCGCGGCCGGACTCCTTGACGCCGCGCAGGTTGGCGAGCGCGAGCATGGCCGTGAAGCCAAGCGAGAGCGCGACCGCGTGCGGCGCGAGCGACGGGATTGCGCTCGTGATCGCTGCGACTCCTGCGACGACCGAGACGGCGACGGTCAGCACGTAGTCGATCAGCAGCGCGGAGGCCGCGACGAGCGACGCGTCCTCCCCCAGATTGTCGCGGCTGACGGCGTAGGCGCCGCCGCCGTTCGGGTACGCGCCGCAGGTCTGGCGATACGAAGCGACCACGACGACGAGCAGCAGCACGACCGCCGCGGCGAGCCACGGCGTCAGATACAGCAGCGACAGACCACCGAGGCCGAGCACGAGCACGATCTGCTCCGTCGCGTACGCGACCGACGAGAGCGGGTCCGAGCAGAAGACCGGCAGCGCCAGGCGCTTCGGCAGCAGCGTCTCCTCGAGCCGGTCGGAGCGCAGCGGCTCGCCGACCAGCGCACGCGAAAGGCGATGCGGGCGAAGGGCGGCCATGCCCTCGTCTTACGTGGCCGCAACGCTCGTTGGCGGCGTCTTGACGCGGTCTTAACGCCGCCGGCGCGGATCTTGACGAGGACGTGGCAGTGCCCGCGCAAGGCACTGCCACGTCGTTGCTCGTCGAATCAGGCGAGCGCTATTCGATCGCCTGCCAGGACCACTGCTGGTTGCCGCCCCACGAGCATCCCCACTGTCCGATGCGTCCGCCGTTGCTCTGGCTGTTGCCGAGCACGTCCATGCACTTGCCGGAGTGCTTGGCGATGAACGCTTCGTACGGCGGCTGGCCGGCGATTGGCGTCGGGTCCCACAGCTGGTTCGCCTGACCCGCGCCGAGGCAGTCCCACTGCTGCAACCATGCCCCGTCGGCCGTGCTCGCGCCGGTGACGTCGACGCACTTGCCGGTCGAGTTGATTTTGATCTGGAAGTACTGCCCGCTCGATTCCATCGGGACGAGATGTATGACCTGACCGTCACCCGGGCTCGGGTTCGGGCTGCAGTCCCACTGGATGATCGCGGTGCCGTTCGCGCCGTTGTTGCCCGACAGGCTCAAGCACCTGTTCGAGCTGCGCGAGACGAGCCGGTAGCCGCTCTTGATCTGGAACGTGTGGTAATCGGATTCCGAGGCCTTGAACGAGCCCTGCTTCGGCAGGACCGTCCGCGTCCGCCACCTGCCGACGCCCTTCGCCCAGAAGTTGTACTGGTAGTGCCCGTTGACAACGTCCGCCTGCACGGTGTCCACGTACGTGTAGTTGCCGCCGCCCGTTTCGCGCTCGAAGTTGATGTTGACCCTGACTCCGTTGACGGCAGGTCCGCCCGGGTACAGGTTCAACACTTCGCCGCCTATCGAGACGTAGCCCGGCTGGCCGTTGAGCGTCTGCGTGATCGTCGCGAACGTTCTCGTTTCATAGCCGCAGGCATAGCCGCCTGCGAGCACGGCGAACGCGCATGCGGATTCACGCGTGTTGCCGTTCACGTCGAACAGACCGGACCTGTCCTGCCAGGTGGTGCCGCTCGTGTCACGGTAGAGGTACCAGACGACGTATCTCACGTCGCTCTGCGCGGCGAGCCATTCCCACGTGACGCGCAGGAGTCTCGCCTGTTCCGCAGGACTGACGATTTTTTCCGGCGGCAGATTGCTGGCGGCGACGGCCCAGCCCATCTCGGTGATGTACAGCGGGAGACCAGCATCGCCGTTGCTTCTGAGCACTTCCCGTGCGATGCCGATGTCTCTCTTTATTTCGGCTTCGCGGTCCACGAATGTGTTCCTGAACTCGTACGGGTGCAGGGCAAGGCCATCGAACGCTTCCTTCACCTGCGCCCTGGTGTGCGATCCCCACGCCCCGTCATTTATGACGTCCTCGTACATTCTGTTGAGGAACGTTTCCATCGACATGTCCGGGCTGGAGAAGTCGAGCCCGCCGACGATCACCGTCGCCGTGGAGTCGACGGCTCTGATCGTCGCCGAGGCGTCGATCAGCAGCTGCGCGTAGTGGTGCGGCTGGGGCGGTTCCGGGTTTTCCGTCCCCGGGAAGATGATCGGGTTGTTGATGCGGCGATTCGGCTCGTTGATGACCTCCCAGGTCTTCCACGGGCGCGCGGTGAGTTCGGGATGGTTGAACCAGAACGAGCCATTCGGGCCGAAGCGCTGGACCGATTCTCTGATGTACGTCATGAAGTTCGCGTACTCGGTCGCATCGCCCTTCTTCGGGAATCCTTGTCTCCCGGCCGGCGCGTTCCAGCCGATCACCGGCTGCATCGTGATACCGCGCAGCGCCGCGCGCCTGACGATCGCTTCGACTTCGGTCCAGCCACCGCCCTGGACGTACTGGAAGTGGAAGCGTCTGACGCCGAGCGACTGGATGCGGTCCCATTCCGCGTCCGAGCCCCAGTGGCCGGCTATCGAGACGGTCCCCCAGAAATCGGCCGGGACCGCCTTCGCGGTCGGCGCGCCGGCCGCCAGCGCGGCGAGCAGCGAGAGCAGCAGGCCGCAGATCCATGCGCGCCGCCGCGGCGGTGCGCGTTCCGTCATGTGCATCACGAGGTGCGTCCTTTCGGTTCGTGTGTCAGTGCGCGACGTTCACTCGCAGTTGACGAGCGGGTCAACGGCGTCCTTCGCGGTCGGTTCGTCGACGTCGTCGCCGCAGTTGACGGTCGTGTCCCTGACGCCGTCTCTTGCGCGCAGCTTGTCGTTGCCGGCGTTGCCGAACAGCGAGTCGACGCCTTCGTCGCCCCACACGATGTCGTCGCCAGCGTGGCCTTCGACGATGTCGTTGCCGCCGCGCGCGAACAGCGTGTCGTTGCCCTGGCGGCCCCAGATCGTGTTGGCGGCGTTATTGCCACTCAGCACGTCCCACTTCTTCGTGCCCTCCAGCACCTCGTTGTCGCCGCCGACGTATGTGTGCGCGCCGCCGGCGCAGATGTTGCCCACGCCGCCTTCACCGAGCACATACGCGGAGCCGTAGTAGGTCGAGTTGAGTTCGCCGGGGTTGCCGGCCGGGTCGCCGAGCGTGGCGTTGATGCCGTATTCGCCGACACCGGGGACTTCACCCTGGCCGGTGACGGTGCGTGCGAATCCGGCGATGTCCTGCCCGCCGCCGCCGCTGAAGATGTGGCCGTTGCAGGGGTTCGTCGTGACGAGCTGGTCGTTGCCGCCGGCCGCGTCGAGCGTGTCCCCGCCGCTGCCCTCGGCGATCAGCGCGTCGGCGCCTTCGCCGCCGTGCAGTGCGTCTGCTCCCGTGTTGCCGGAGTAGAGCGTCTCGATGCCGATGGCGCCGGTAATCGTGTCGGAGTCGTCGCCGCCGTCGAGGTCAGTCGTGACGCCGTTCGGCGCGGCGCTCGAGTCCGTGAGCGTGTCGGCGCCAGCGCCGCCGAACCAGGTCTGCGCGCCGCCGGTCGGCGTGCTCGCGAGCGTGCATCTGACGGTGCCGGCTGTCGGAATCGAGCAAGCTTCGCCGGTCGTCGCGAGTGTCTCCGGCAGCCCGCCGACGCTCGCCGTCACCGTGAAGCTGGTGCCCGCGTTGGAGAGGCTGGACGTCTCGGCCGAGGCGCCGCCAACGACGATGAACGCCGGGTCGGGCGTGGGCGTCGTCGCGAACGGCGAGTAGGTGTCGAGATAGGCGAACGGCGCGCTGAGCGAGGTTGCCGGCTCGATGCACGGGCCGGGCGTGCAGGTGTCGGATCCCATGCCGCCGTAGAGACGCTGGTTGGCGACGCCAGAGGGCGCGATGATCTCGTCGTCGAACGGCGAGCCGATCACGCTCTCGATGTTCTGGACCGTGTCGACGCCGTTGCCGATCGCCGTATGCGCTTCCACCCCGCCGGACGCGGAGCCGGTGAGGTTGATGGCGACGCCGGTGAAGCCGGACACGTGTCCGGCGCTTGGCGTGGTGTCGACGAAGCTCGCGACGTCGTTGTCGTTCGAGTTCGCGCCACCGTCGAACGTCTCGCCGTTCGTGCCGCCGCGCAGCCAGTCATTGCCTTCGCCGCCGAACATGTCGTCGACGCCGTGCCCACCGACGAGCAGGTCGCGTCCCGCCTCGCCGTAGAGCTCGTCGTCGAGCAGCTCGCCGAAGATCGAGTCGTTGCCGCCCTGGCCGTGCAGGTCGTCGCCCATCCCGCCGCCGTAGACGACGTCGTCGCCTTCGCCGGCGCAGACGATGTCATTGCCGTAGCCGGCGGTGATTGTGTCGCTGCCGGCGCTGCCGACGATGAAGTCGTCCTGCGGCGTGCCTTCGATCGCGCCCGAGCCGTAGACGACGTTGTAGCCGTTCCACGTTCTCGCTTCTCTCGGCGGCAGCGTGTTGCACGACGTCGCCGACGCGTGCGCAACACCGGCTCCGATGCCGGCGAGCATCAGCGCGGCGCAGAGCGCGCCGAGCAGTGCTGCGAGCGCCGTATGACGCCCGCGAACCTCGCGTGAGCAGACCACGCGGATCCCCCTCTTCGTAGATGTGCCAGTCGGCGTCCCTGCCGTTCCCCACGACCGGGTCGTGCACCCTCGCACATACGCCCCCGGTCGCTTGCAGGGATCGTCAGCCTGCGAACACGGGTGCCGTCCCGACCGCCTCACCGTGCGAGGACAGCGCGACGCGGTTGCGCCCTGCGCGCTTGGCGCGGTAGAGCGCGTCATCGGCCGCGCGGAACAGGTCCTCGAACGCCACGCTGCCGCGGGCGGACGCGACGCCGAGCGACGCGGTGATGATCAACCCACCCGGCCGCGCGAGCTCAAGCGCGGCGCGCACCCGCTCGGCGAGCTCGTGCGCGGTGCCGAGGTCAGCGCCTGGCAGGACGATCAGGAACTCGTCGCCGCC
>Ga0075429_100004904_pt1 | contig 11529 bp, 5 predicted proteins | sample RhiMetdeltSRZDD3_FD_75295 | JGI IMG/M metagenome (GOLD analysis project Ga0075429, IMG submission 75295) | Populus rhizosphere microbial communities from Tennessee, USA - Rhizosphere MetaG P. deltoides SRZDD3 | ecosystem: Host-associated > Plants > Roots > Rhizosphere > Soil | place: USA...
CCGCACGGTCACGTCGTTCTGCTCGTTTACGATCCGATCGTGCATACCTTCGTCGATTCGACGGGGATGATTCCCGCCTCCGTCCAAAACGTGGCCTCGGGGACCGGGGTGGCGTGCGGCGATCTCAACAATGACGGCCTCTCCGATATTTTTCTTACGTTCGCTCCTAGCAACAGCACCGGACAGGGAGGGTCCAACCATCTGCTCCTCAATCGCGGCACGTACTTTCAAGTGGTAAGCCGTCCCGCCGGGATTACCGGTGAAGTGTTTTCCGCCTCCGCGGCATTGTTCGACTATGACAACGACGGCTTGCTCGACATCTACATTGCCAACTACGGCGATCCGTTCCTGGCCAATGAGGGATATGACAAGCAGCTCTTTCATAACGACGGTGTGGATGTAAACGGCGTCCCCCACTTCACCGACCTAGCGACTTCCCTGGGGGTAGAAAAAGCGCACCACGGGCAAAGCAACTGGACGCTCGGGCTTGCCGTAGGCGACTACGACAACGACGGCGACATGGATCTGTTTCTCGCCAACGATTACAACGGCAACGACCAATTCGGAAACTGCTGCAGACCCGGAGGCGACATCCTCTACCGCAACAACGGGAACGGTACGTTTACGGACGTGACCTACAGCGCGGGGGCGGTGGCGGATTCAGGCTGGGCCATGGGCACCGCGTTCGGCGACTACGATCAGGACGGATGGCTCGACCTGTACATCGCCAACTTTTGGGAAGATGCCCTCCTTCGCAACAACCACGACGGCACATTCACCAACGTGACCGCTCTTTCGGGCTTACCTACGGAGCATCTCGGCGATCAACCCTGCACCACCTGCAATAGCTGGGGGGTAGGGTTCGTCGATTTCGACAACGATGGGGATCTGGATATCCACGTCGTGAACGGCTACATCACCAACGACCAGGGACAAACCATCGAGGAGCCGGACGATCTCTTCGAAAACATCGGCATGGGACAGAACGGTTACATCCAGTTCCGGAACGTGCGCGAGGTGGCGGGGGTTGATAGCCCCGGGGAAGGCCGCGGGTCAGCATACGGGGATGTGAACCGCGATGGGTTCGTCGACATCCTGGTCATGAACAATCAAATCCTCTCCGGCGGCTCGAACACGCCCGAGCGCATCCTCTACCTGAACCAAAAGAACGGAACCTTCCGGGATCTGTCCTACACCTACGGCCTCAACCCGTCGGGAGAGGACGGACCGGCCATGCCGCCGCGGGGCAACTTCACGGGAAGACACTGGGTCGAGGTGCGGCCGGTGGGGGTGACGAGCAATCGCAGCGCCATCGGCAGTCGCATCACCATCCAGGCGAGCGGAAAAACGTGGATCCAGGACGTGGGGACCGGCTCCTACTGCTCCACGAATTCTCCCTTCATGCATTTCGGACTGGGGTCGGCGAGCTCGATCGATCGAGTCACCGTGCGTTTTCCCAGCGGCAAGGTGGTGGTGAAGAATGCCCCGCCCTTGGATAGCTTCATCACCATCCGCGAGGACGACCCAACCCCGGTTCGATTGCTGTCCTTGAATGCGGCGCAAAGCGCGGACGGACCCTGGATCCGCTGGGAAGTCTCCGATGACGGCGAACTGTCGCGCGCGATCTTGAGCCGGGAAGCAAACGGGGTGCGCTCGGAGCTCACCTCGTGGGACGGGGTGCTGGCGGGCGATTACATCGATCGCGAGGCGCCGCGAAACATCACGCTTCTTTATCGCTTGGATGCGCTCTTGCGAAATGGCACTCGCGAAACCCTCGGCAGCGTTTCATTTGAATGGCCTGGGGATGGGTCAGACATGATGCTGGGGCAGAACAGGCCCAATCCATTTTCGAGCGCCACCGTGATTCCCGCCTCGGGATCACGAACGATCTTCGTGTTCGACGTCCAGGGGCGATTGATTCGCGAGCTACCGGCTGTTTCGGATCAAGTGACATGGGATGGACGCGACGAGCGTGGAGTGCTTGTTCCCGCCGGTACGTATTTCTATCGATCCGGGGGTTCCGCCGTGCTCAGGATGGTTCGCCGGCCGTAAGTGATTTCGGGATTCCGAAATTTCTAGCCTCCCAAACAAATGTTCCAAAAGCCCCTTATGGGGCGGATACGCCGACTTAGCTCTGCGGTATTACTTCCATGTTTTCCCGAGGCCAAAATAAAAGGCCTCTCTAAAGCAGGAGTGTTGTCATGCGCAAAGGATTGATGGTTTGTGCCCTGATGTTGGGGCTCGGCGCTTTTCCCCTTCTGTCGCAGGCGGAGACGAGCGTGAGCATTTCCCTCTTCCATAGCAATCTGTCTCCCTACGGAACCTGGACGACCGTAGCTCCCTACGGCTCGGTATGGGTGCCGGCCCACGTTGCTCCCGGATGGCGTCCATATACGCGAGGCTACTGGACGTACACCGACTACGGCTGGACGTGGATGTCCTATGAGCCGTTCGGCCGGTATACGTATCACTACGGGCGCTGGGTTTACGAGCCGTATCAGGGCTGGGTGTGGATTCCGGACACGGTGTGGGCCCCGGCATGGGTAGCCTGGCACGAAGGCGATGACTACGTTGGATGGGCGCCGCTGCCCCCGGCCAGTCGCTGGGGATCGTCTGGCCTCGTCTATTCATCGGGGGCTGTTCCGGCCACGTCCTGGGTTTTCGTGGAACGCCCCTACTTCTTGAACCGTCACGTGAGCACGCGCATTGTCCCCGTGACTCGCAACGTGACCCTGCTCTCCACCACGCGGGACGTCACGCGTTTCGAGGTGAAGAAAGGGAAACCGCTGAACCGCGGTGTCGATCTGGCGCGGGTCGAATCCTCGAGCGGACGGAAGATGGTGAAGACGTACACCAGCCAGCGCCAGAACCTCCGCACGCAAAAGCACGCTCCGGCCTCGAAAGCCATGGGTGTGGAGCGGAGGGGCAACGTGCGAACCAAACGCAACGAAACCCAGGTGGCAAACCGGCAGCAGGCAAACACGTCCACGCAGAAGTCGCAGAAAAAAGGCGCACCTCAGGGCAAGGGAAAAGGCAAACCTTAACCGGGAGCTTCAGTCCCCAAGCGCCATCAGCTTGCGCACCTCGGTCCGGCCTCCCGCCTGGGCGCGGTAGAAATACAACCCGCGCCCGGCGTGCCGGCCGAGATCGTCGGTACCGTCCCACCCTACGTACTGCGTCCCCGCGGAAAGGACGCGATCCACGAGTGAGCGCACGCGCCGGCCCGTGACGTCATAGATCACGACCGATACATGCGTGGCTTGGGTGAGCTCGAACACCATCGTCGTCCCACCCCGGAATGGATTGGGTGTGGGGCCCCGCAGCGTCATGCGGAACGGGATCTCCGGTTTCGGGGGCAGCACGGGAACGTGGGTGTTCTCGATCACGGTGATGATGCGATCCGTTTCCGGTGCGACCACCAGGTCGCGCACGCCGGATGGCCAGAACACCTCAACCGAATCAACGACGCTGGTATCCCCGACCCCGAAAACGACCGGCAAGAGACTCTTGGAGGCCCAACCGTTCCCGGCGCCCATTTCACGCACCTGTCGTGACGAGCCGGTGTGCACCACGATGCGGGATCCGATGCCGTCCATGTTCGAGGCATCCCCGACCAGCTTCACGCCAAGCCAGTGCTTCCCCGAAGTGAGGTTCTTGTAGAACCGATTGACCGCACACCCGCAGGTCCCCGAGTCGCAGCCGATGGCTTGGTAGACCTCGGGATCTCCATCGCCATCCAGGTCCCCTGCCGTCATCCCATAGCCAAACCCGCCCTCCGAAGCATCGGCGGCGCGGGCCATCGTGGCGCCAAGATTACGGAAGAAAAACTGCGCTCCATCCAAGGTGGATGCAAATAGATCCAGATCGCCGTCCAGATCCACATCAAAAAGCCCGGCGCCGGTGTTGTACTCCGAGACATCCACGCCGTACGCGTGAGCCTTATCGGTGAAGGTGCCATCTCCATTGTTGATGTAAAGACGGTCGGGCCCCGTGGAGGCCACGAAGAGATCCGGTCTGCCATCTCCCGAGACATCGCCCCACGCGCCGCCCGATGCCGGGATGTTGGACGAGAGGCCCGCGGCTACGCTCACGTCCTCGAACTGGTTTCCGCCCAGATTGTGAAAGAGCGTTTCCGCAGCTTGGGACCGGCGGGCAATGAAGAGATCGGGCCGCAAGTCACCGTCGTAATCGGCCCACGCGCAACCGATCGCGCTTCCACCGTCTTCGGGAAACACGAGGCCGGTTTGCGGCGTCACGTTGAGAAACGTGCCGTCCTGCCGATTGCGCCACAGAGCCGAGGGGCCGTCGCGGCGCAGCACGAAGAGATCGAGCCATCCATCCCCATCCGTATCCACCCAGGACGCGTCGTACTCGCGGCCGATGTCCACCACCCCTGTGGCCGCCGTGACATCGGTGAACGTGCCGTGCCCGTTGTTTTGGTACAGGCCGTGATCGCTGACGAAGAGATCTGGATCTCCATCGCGATCGTAGTCGCCCCAAGCCGCCGCGATGCCACCTTCGGAGGAACCGAAGCCGGCCGGGCCAGTCACGTTGGTGAAGCTCAGCGCGCCATCGTTGCGGAAGAATGCGTCCTTGCCCGTGCCCACACCGCACCCGCCGTTGTTGACCACGTATATGTCGGGCAAGTCGTCCAGATCGACATCGGCGAACGCCACCCCCACGCTGAAGCCGGGATCCGCCGCGGCGTTCGCCAATTGGGTCAGAATAGGATTAGTCGGTGCGCCAACCAACGCTCTCAGATCATAAGACCCGTAGTTCGTGAACTGGGATCCGAGATTGTGGAAGGAACGCTGCACGCGAATCGTGTACTCACCGGTTACCGGGGGCGTGAATCGAACCGACGACGCCATTTCCGCGAAACTTCGGTCTTCGTTCGACCACGTCGAGTCGCCGTTCGTGACCTCGAGGAAGGTATCGCCATAGCTCTCGATATTCGACGTTTCCACGAGAACGGGAGTGCCGGCCTCCAGGTGCACGGCGTGGAAATCCACGTCCCCAGTCGGATAAAACGTGTGGTGCACGCTGAGGCCGTTGGCGAGGAACGGTTTGCTTTGCGGCTGGGTATCGTCGTCTTCGAAGACGTCCACAAAATACTCAGCGCCCAGGGCGCTGAATATAGCGTCCATCTCGGGTTCGTGATTCAACCCCAACTCGAACCAACCATCCCAGAAATCCTCGAGGCTCACGGCGGCGGCGGCGTGAAGAGGTCCGGTAATAACCGTCCACCAGGGATGTGTGCCGAGCTCGAGCGCGTCGTCATCTATGGCGGGGTCTGGATCACCGGGCGTTTGGGGACCATCTTCCACGTCCCAGAGCAGCGCTTGCACGACGACCTCGCTCCCTGATCCCCGCACGTAAATTCCCTGAAAAACGACCGGCGATCCCTGTCCGGTGAGGCTCGCCCCCTCGATGTCATACGAGAACAAGAGCTGTCCCGCGCCCGGCGTGCCCCAGGTGTCGACGTACCAGCTCGGGTACGGATCACCCAAACGCTTCCGAACCGAGGCCTGAAAGTAGGACGCGAATCCCTCGCTCCAGGCGAGGCGCGGGTCTTGTTTATCGTCGTCCAGGAAGTGCTCCCCTCCCTGCGAATCATCCTTGGAGTAATGCGCGGCCACGAAATGACCGAACTCATGGAGCACGACGCAATCGTCATAGCCTTCGTCGCCGAGGAGAAAGATCGAAGAGTTGTTGAGCGTGAAATACGTGCCGTTGGTGGAGGTTGGATTCCAGAACACGTTCAGATTCGGGGACGGAAAGCTCCCCGAGAGCAACTCGACTTGGCGGGAGCCCTCGATGATGCAATCGAGGAGATTGAACCCTTCCGCGGCTCCGGGTTCGACGACCTGGTCCCCCCAGTCCACGTCGCCGGCCACGTTGTTTTGATTCGGCGTGGTGGCGGAGAAATAGGCTCCGCCTTGAGACGACGACGTTCGTACGCGCAGAATGCTGCCTCCCCACGCCGGCGCCGTCGTGCTGAGGATGCGGACGCGATAGATGGCGGAGGCTTGCGGCGTCACGGAAAATACGAACGCACCCAGAGAATCGGTCAGGCCGCTGGCTACGGGAAGCGTTGAGCCCTCGATCAATAAATCCGCCATCACGAACCGAATGGGTTTCAGGGGATCGTCCGCAGGATTCTCATGCAGAAATCCGCTTGGCCCGAACACACGATCGCGATACAGGAAGCGACCACGAAAGGTGACTGAATCCCCGGACGCCGAACTCGGCCCCACGGTGGTCGACGTCATAGGTCGTGCCGCCGCCTCGAGGGTGACCTCGCCCTTGGCAGTCGGTACTCCAGGCCGAAGAACCGGCCTCGCCGACTCGGGCGTGATGTCGAGCGATGCGCCGAGTCGATACGTTCCATGACGGCCGTCGACGATGACTAGGAATTCAAGGCCTGGGCCTATGGTTCGTGGAACTAGGAACTGCACTGGGATCGATAACGGCTCGGCGGGCGTCAGCGCTCCGTCATACGATGGCGTAGCGCCGGACAAAAGAGAGCGAGTGTGCTCGGACGCCGGCGTCAGCTGGATCCGTTCGATGGGTTCCGCGGCGGTGATGATGAGGGTGGCCTGCCCTTGGGAGCCGGCCACGAAGGATTGATTCACCGACCAGGAAAGCCGAACCGGATACCCAGGCTTGGTGGCTAGGGCGGGCGTGGGCAAGCAAAGCAATCCCAGCAGGATGCCAGACCAGTAGGGGAGGTTTTTGGTCATCAGACGTTCGGCGTTCCTTGAATGGCGCGAGGGGCAAGGTTAGCCGGGAGACGAGGATTATACTCCACGGTTACAGCAATTCTTCAAGCTATGTATAGCAGGTAGACTGTTTCTATTTGGAACGATTAGTGCCAAATGGGCAAGATCAAAGGGGCGTTTTGAGGTTGGTTTCAAAATACAACACGCACCCAATGTCTAGGAAATGATTGGCAATAAAATAGTTAATAGTTTTGTAGCCTTGCTGGGGGATTTCATGGCACCCTCGTTGCGTAATAGAAGGGTCGAATCTGTGGGGATCCTGACTTGAGCTGGCCCATGTGGCAGAACGTCCAGGATTTCGAACTTCCCGGGGGCGATGTGCCCCCTGATGATCAATCATCTTCCCGACCATGAAAAAAAAGGAGTAGGACCATGAAGGTCACGCCACTTGCTGACCGTATTCTCGTGAAGCGGCTCGAAGCCGTCGAGGAGAAGCGGAGCGGCATCATCATTCCGGATACCGCCAAAGAGAAGCCGCAGCACGGCGAAGTCATTGCCGTGGGCCCCGGCCGCATGAACGAGGAAGGCAAGCGCTTTCCGCCCGACGTGAAGAAGGGCCAGCGGGTCCTGATCGGCAAGTACTCGGGCACCGAGATCAAGCTCGACGGTGATGAGTACGTGATTCTCCGCGAGGACGATATCCTCGGGATCGTGGGCTAAAGCCCTAAGTTTTTAGAGTGGAGCGAGGCCAGGGCCTCGCCTTCCCAGAACAATCCGAACAATCGAAAAGGAGTGACGCCAATGGCTGCGAAGCAGCTTCTGTTCAAAGAGGAGGCTCGCGCGAAGATCCTCGAGGGTGTGGAGACGTTGACCCGGGCGGTCAAAGTCACCATGGGGCCGCGCGGCCGGAACGTTATTATCGACAAGAAGTGGGGCTCCCCCACCATCACCAAAGACGGTGTGACGGTGGCCAAGGAGATCGAGCTCAAGGACGCCTACCAGAACATGGGCGCCCAGATGGTGCGCGAGGTGGCCTCGAAGACCAGCGACGTGGCTGGTGACGGCACCACCACCGCCACCGTGCTTGCGGAAGCGATCTTCCGCGAAGGGCTCAAGAACGTAACCGCGGGTGCCAACCCGATGGACCTCAAGCGCGGCATCGACAAGACGGTCGAGGTCGTGGTCGAAGAGCTTCGGAAGATGTCCCGGAGCGTGAAAGAGAACACCGAGATCAAGCAGGTGGCGACCATTTCCGCCAACGGCGACACCACGATCGGCGAGATCATCGCCGACGCCTTCGCCAAGGTGGGCAAGGACGGCACGATCACGGTCGAGGAAGCCAAGTCGATGGAGACCACGCTCGAGGTGGTCGAGGGGATGCAGTTCGACAACGGCTACATTTCCCCGTACTTCATCAACGACAAGGAAGGGATGGAGTGCTCGCTCGAAGACGGCTACATCCTCATCGTGGAGAAGAAGATCTCCAACATGAAGGACCTTCTTCCCATCCTGGAGAAGATCGCCCAGTCCGGTAAGCCCCTTCTGGTGGTGGCCGAGGACGTCGAGGGCGAGGCGCTTGCCACGCTGGTCGTGAACAAGCTCCGCGGCACCCTCAGTGTGTGCGCGGTCAAGGCGCCTGGCTTCGGCGATCGCCGCAAGGCCATGCTCCAGGACATCTCCACCCTGACCGGTGGCCAGGTGGTGAGCGATGACCTCGGCATCAAGCTCGAGAACATCAATCTGTCTGACCTCGGGCGCGCCAAGAGCATCCGCGTGACCAAGGATGACACCACGATCATCAAGGGTGCGGGCAAGGAGATCGAGATCAAGGCCCGCATCAACCAGATCAAGAACCAGATCGAGGAGACGAGCTCCGACTACGATCGCGAGAAGCTGCAGGAACGCCTGGCCAAGCTGGCCGGCGGGGTGGCGGTGATCAACGTCGGGGCCGCGACCGAGACCGAAATGAAGGAGAAGAAGGCCCGCGTCGAGGACGCCCTGCATGCCACCCGCGCGGCGGTGGAAGAGGGCATCGTCACCGGCGGCGGCGTCGCGCTGCTCCGCACGATGAAGGCCGTGGAAGCCCACATCGCGACCATGGAAGGCGATCAGAAGATCGGCGGCGGCATCATCCGTCGCGCGATCTCCGAGCCGCTCCGGGTGCTGGCGGATAACGCCGGCCTCGAGGGGTCGGTGATCGTGGAGAAGGTCAAGAGCGAGAAGAAGAACTTCGGCTTCGACGTGGACAAAGAAACCTACGTCGACATGTTCGAGGCGGGGATCATCGACCCGACCAAGGTCACGCGGTCGGCGCTCCAGAACGCCGCGTCCATCGCCGGGTTGCTTCTCACCACCGAAGCGCTCGTGACGGAGATTCCGGAAAAGAAGTCGTCCGCGCCCCAGGGTGGCGGGGGCGGCGGCATGGGCGACATGGATTTCTAAATCCAAAGTCGTTCTGTTCGGTTCGAGAGCCCCGGGGCGATTGCTCCGGGGCTCTTTGTTTTTGTCGGCTCGCACCGCAACTGGTTCTGGAACCAGTTGGCTGTTTCTACTCCCAGCGGACGGCGCAGATCCAACTCTTCACCGATCCGGACGAAGATCCACTCTGTCCGTCTCCATCTCCGCGTAGTCCGGCGCAAAAATCATGAGCCCGCCGTCTTCCTTCACCTTCACGTAACCGGCAGAAATTTGTTTGTTCATCTGAGCGGGATAGAAATCGAACGGATCGTTGGGATCGGCGTCGATGATCTGCAGATCGGCATCGGTCATGGTCATTCGCCCCAGGCGAATGTTGCCGCCACGGTACGTGATGTAGTTCCCCTGGGGAATGCCTGCATCAACCGGATGCCCATCCCCAAATCGCATGACCATAGCTTCGGGCTCCAACGCCACATAGGTCACTCGGCCCGAAGACCGGGGCGGCGGCAGCAACCGCGACGTGTCCAGAATCATGTCGTTGCCGTCCACCTCGATCCCACGCGCCTTCTTGAAATCCCCAATGTCCTTCGTCTCGATGCCCAGCACATGCATGAGACCCCCCATCTTGATCCCGATCGACTGAATGGATTTTGTCCGCACCCGCACCCGGCCATCCGGAGTCACTTCCGGAATGCCTTCGATCTCGAACGGGATACCGGCCAGTGATTTCAAATGCCCCTTGAGCTCGAGACGTACGTCCTCGCCCTCATCGTGCTCACGTTCGACATGCAGGCCTCCAATCGGAGCGCCTTTGTAGGAGAAGACGTAGTCATTGAGTAACCGCGCCAGATCGTCATAGGTGATTCGGCTCTCCGCGCGATTGATCTCGAGCCAATAGGACCTGGGGTCGTCAAGCACCACCGGCTGGCCTGGTTTTTCCGGCCTTGCCTCTCCGGACAGATAGGCGACCCGCATCGTCACCCCGTCCAATAACCGCAGGGCCATGCCTCGCATCTCGGTATGGGTGAGAGCGCCGGAAATCTCAGCAACACTGTCCGGGGGCGCATTCGCACTGACCTTTTGGGCCTCGCGCTTCGAACCGCCACACGCTGCCAAAAGCATCAAGCAGCAAACACCGACCACATACCTGCCCATCCATTTAGCATCAATCGAATACATGAACCCGCCTTATCTTTTGGAATCTCTACTGATAAATACAACGAGTGGGCCCATTTCCAGCCGTTCGAGGAGGGTTTTTCTTCCTTTGGGGGCACCCACTCCAACCATCCCAATCTGATACAGTTCCCCGCCCCTGGCCGAGAGGAAATAGCCACGCATGGCCGATCGCAGTCGCTCGCTCGAGTACACCCTATCCTTTCCCCAACCCTCGGCGCACCGCGTGGACGTCACGCTCCGCATCCCCGCCGGCGGTGACCTGGAACTCTGGATGCCGGTCTGGACTCCCGGTTCCTACCTCGTCCGCGAATACTCCCGCCACGTTCAGGACCTGACCGCGCAAGACGAAACCGGCGCCGCTCTGGAGATATCCAAAACCCGAAAGAATCGCTGGTCAATCAAGGCGGCCAACGCCAAACACGTCACCGTCAAATACACCATCTATGGCCGCGAGCTCTCCGTGCGCACGAATTGGATCGAAGATGACCTGGCCCTCCTTAATGGCGCCCCCACGTTCCTGACCGTGCGCGGCTTCGAGCTTGAGCGCCATCGGATCGCGCTGCTCCTTCCCCAAGCCTGGTTGGGTGCGTGGTCGGCGCTTCCCAGAGAAGGGTCGGGGCGACAGCTCATGTTGACCGCCGACAATCACGACGAGCTGATCGACTCCCCCATCCTCGCCGGAAGCCCGGACGTCCACGACGTTCCGGTGGACGGCATCCCCATCTCTCTTGTGAACGCCGGCGACACCTCGCTCTGGAATACCGGCGAAGCCGCCGCTCACGTACGAAAAATCGTGGAGACATACCGCGACATGATGGGGGGGCTGCCCTTCGATCGTTACCTCTTCATCAACTGTAGCCTCGAAGGACGAGGGGGTTTGGAGCATGCACGTAGTTGCGTCCTCATGACCTCACGCTACGCATTCCGCAAACGGGCCGCCTACCTTGACTGGCTCGGCTTGGTGAGCCACGAGTTCTTTCACGTCTGGAACGTGAAGCGCTTGCGGCCCGCCGCCCTCGGCCCTTTCGACTACGAAAACGAAGTCTATACGCGGAGCCTCTGGTTCGCCGAAGGCGTCACCAGCTACTACACGCCCCTCATCCCTCGCCGAGCCGACCTCACCAAAACCGAAGAGCTGCTCGACGCCTTGAGCGAGCACATCGAGAAACTCCAAACCACGCCGGGAAGACGTCATCAGTCCCTGGAGGAATCG
>Ga0075429_100004905_pt1 | contig 11527 bp, 9 predicted proteins | sample RhiMetdeltSRZDD3_FD_75295 | JGI IMG/M metagenome (GOLD analysis project Ga0075429, IMG submission 75295) | Populus rhizosphere microbial communities from Tennessee, USA - Rhizosphere MetaG P. deltoides SRZDD3 | ecosystem: Host-associated > Plants > Roots > Rhizosphere > Soil | place: USA...
CCGCACAAACACCTGATCCAGGGTGCCGTTATACTTGGCACAGCGCAGCGCCAACATCTGATTGCTGTTGGCTTCGTACCACCAGGCACCGGAGCGCTTGAGCCGTGCATGACAAATGAATTTATTCGACGATTCGATGCCCCCACTCCCCAGCGGATAGCCCCCTCGCCGGAGCTTTTGATAGGTGGTGTGGCCCCGGTGCTCATGAAGATAGTCCCAACAATTCGCAATCGCTTTTTGGGCTTCGTCTGACTGCGCCTGCATCCGTTTCAAGCCCCCTAGGACCACGCCCACTTTGCCCAGATAGAGCCGAGTCATGGTCGCTTCTACCCACTCTAAGGCCTGCACCGATGCGCCATAATGGGCTTTGGCAACCCGATGGAGGTACTGGGCACAGTGGTAATAATCGAGTACTTGACGGGCTTGGGGAAACAAGGCTGGGACGTGTTTCCATATCCACTCGGCCCCATCACAGACGACGCACAGACGTACCTGCTCTTCCGGAATCAAGCCAGCCTCTTTGACTTGTTTGAGGGCCTCGCCGAGTTGCGCCTCATTTTGCACCTGATGCCAACTCAGCACATGCACGATACGCTCGCCATCAAGCAGATAGAAGCGAAAGCCCTTGGCGTCGCGCCACTGCCCCCGCCACCGCGCCCGTTTGGCCCGCGTGTGTCTTGGCCCCCTCTGGGGCTCTCGGGCACTGTCGGGACGCGTCGGCACATAGGCTCCATCAATGCCCAACACCATCACCGGACGGCGCAAGCGACCCGGGGACACAGAGGCAAGGCGCCGCTCGATCTCCTCGCGCGATGGCGCCACCTCCAATACCGTCAGGCCCGCGGCCACTTGGTTAGCCACAGTGTGCAGCCGTTCGCTCCCAAACGGCACGCCCGTCAGATCGTGAAAGAGCGACTGGGCCGTGTCATAGGGGACTTCGGTGACCAAATTTACCGCGGCCTGGTGCATATCGCGCTGTTTGCATCCCGCCACCACACCCAGGGCGTCGTCAAGGGGGTAGAGACCCGCACGACAAGCGCGGCAATAGCAATAGGGGCGCTTCAGCTCCACCGGCCCCACCATCGTCTCGACCGTGCGCCAGACGTGCTCTTGCGCCTGGAGCACACGCGCACACCTCGGACAGCTGGCCTGCTGGCGCTGGCATTCACCCTCGTGGGCATACTTGACGATCGTCTCGGTAAGACCGCCGGTGAGTTGCTGGCGCAAGGCCCACACCGTTGCGGTCGCCTCCATGAGAGTTGACGGGGGCTCGTGCCACTGCTGTTCGAGGAGATCGAGCCAGTGGTCAAAGCGTGCATGGAGCTGCTGGCGCAGGGTGTCCCATTGTTTTCTTGCACGAACCTCCTCAAACGAGATAACTTCAGCAGCTCCCATGGGTGCCTCCTCGTGTGGCAGGATGAAGTGATGCTCTCCTGCTGATTATAGAGGGGTCACCTGTGGGACGTCAGAATCACCGAATGCTCCTATTCCCATGGAGTATCTGTAACAGAAACAATTGCACCGTAGTGACCGGATTCAGCAGCGGTCTCGCCACGAGGTGTAGCCCACCTCTTGACAGGCGGTGTGGACGCGTCGGGGTGCAGCTGGGCCGCCCAAGCCGTTTTGAAACGCTGGAGGATGGTGGTGACACTGGGCACCATGGTAGGCTCTCCTCAGGAGAGTGGGAGTGGATGCCACCATCCTGACAGAAGAGGACGAAGCGTTCCAGGCGTCGTCACTGCTTTATGGGAACAGAGTTGTATCTAAACTGAATGCCATTGCGGGAAGGGGCGAAACTGGTTGTGGCGGATATGCATGAAGACGGTGGACAACAGACGGTCCATCTCATTATGGAGAAGGGTGGGGAAGCGATCTTCGTCAAGACGGATGTCTCCAAAGCCGTCGAAGTACAAGCCCTGATCTCCAAGACGGTGGAGACCTATGGCAGACTCGATTGTGCTCATAATAATGCAGGAATTTCAGGGGGACTCAGCGCACGCACTGCCGAGTATCCTGAAGAAACGTGGCATCAGGTGATCGCGGTGAACCTGACCGGCGTCTGGCTCTGCATGAAATACGAAATTCCCCAGATGCTCAGTCAAGGCAGCGGAGCTATTGTCAATACCGCCTCAGCGGCGGGGTTGATCGGTGGTAGAGGGCTTGCCGCCTATGTGGCGAGTAAACATGGTGTGGTCGGACTCACCAAAACAGCCGCGTTGGAATATGCCCAGCAGGGTATCCGTGTCAATTGCGTCTGCCCAGGGGTCATCCAGACGCCTATGACCGAAAGAGGCTTGAACGATCCCGAACTGAGAGCACGCATCATTGCCACTGAACCCATCGGACGAGTCGGTACCCCAGAAGAAGTAGCGGAAGCCGTGGTCTGGCTCTGCTCCGAGGCTGCCTCATTTGTCACTGGGCATACGATGACCGTGGACGGTGGCTATGTCGCACAATGAGCAGACGATCACTGACGCAACACGGCGCGTGACACACTGGATGATTGGCATCAGGGGTGAAGTGCCCTTCGGGGAAGAACTAGCGACTGCAGAGGACGTCCAAAGCTTTGTCTGTGGACATGTCCGCTGGTCTGATGGCACACCGGGTCCAGCGGTCGAACTTGAAGATATCGACTGGAGCATGGTGGATTGGGATTTTGTTCTCGAAGTGATGCATGTTGCCCTGTAGAGGCATATCGCTATCCTCATCCAGATGGCTCAATGAAACTGTACATCAGACGTGTACGCCCATGATGCGGTGTTGGCGGTATTCGTCCTGCAGAACAAGAGTGCTGCCAGTCACGCTAATTCGTCCAACAACGCCTTCGCATCCTTCAGATCAGCCGTATCAAATCCTTCAGTGAACCAACCGTAGACTGGTGCCAGGAGGTCATGGGCTTCCTGGCGTTTGCCTTGCTGCTGCCAGAGCTTTGAGAGACTGCGAGCAGCACGGAGTTCGAGCGATTTGGCTTGTTGAGAACGAGCGATGTCAAGGGCGTGCTGAAAGCAGGTTTCGGCTTCAGCATGATTGTCTGAATTCTGTTGTAATAGGAGTGCACCTTTGAGGCGATACAGTTCGGGTTTGTACCAGCGTTCTCCTAGTGCCAGCGCTTCGGTGAGCATTCTCAGTCCTGTCTCTGGCTCTCCCAGAGTGCCATGGGCTTCGGCGAGCAGTCCCAGAAAATAGGACTGATTGATCTCTGCGCCCGTGGCACGAAAGGCGTTCGAGCCCTGGTGGATCTGCTCGATCCCTGCCTGCGCCTGTCCCTGCTGCGCGAGGGTCCAGCCGCGTAGGATAGCCCCCTGCGCCAGCCAGAACGGAAAGCCCTGTGCCAGGGCAAGGCTGATCACGGTTTCGGCACGCTCGTGGACTGCACGCACTTCGCGACGGTGCTGATGGATCATGGCAGCGAAAATTAAGGCAAAACCCAAGCTGAACGGGTGCACAATCTGCTGCGCCAAGGTCACTGCCTCGTGGCTCCGTGCCAACGCCTGGTCTGGATAGCCCAGAAACCACAGTGCACGCGCCGCAAAGCTCTGGCACATCACCCCACCATCTTCCCCATAGAGGAACGTGGAGGTGCGGTGCTGCTGGGGATCATAGAGTGCGAGACCCTGCGTAAAATGTCGGTGCGCCTCGGCTGGCGTGCCCAGATTATACAACGTGGTCCCCAAAGCGCGATGCGCCGCTACTAGCATAGCAGAGTCTTGGCGCTGCTGGGCGAGGGTGAGGAGTTGTTCCCCCAGGGCATGCGCCCGCTGATGCTCGGCACGGATCGTATAATGATTCCAGAGCCCACGCAGGACCGGAAACAGTTGCTGGGGCTCTTCAAGGTGTTGACAGAGGTGGTGCGCACGGAGGTAGATCTGTTCCACCTCAGGAGCCCCATAGCCTTTGGTAGCAAGCAACGATGCCCCGAGGGCAATATGGATATCGACTTCGTGCTGGGTGCGCTTAGAGGTCTCGGGGAGCGTCGTGAGTAATGCGAGCCCTTGACGGAGGTGCGCGATAGCTTCCACATATGCGAACCGCTCGCTGGCTCGTTGCCCCGCCTTGTACCAATAACGGACCGCCTGCTCGTTGAGACCTGCCTCTGTATAATGACGCGCCAGCAGTTCGGGCTCTGCCTCAACCGTTTCTGGGAACTGTTCCTCAAGCACCTGCGCAATACGCTGGTGATACTGCTGTCGCGTACTCTTTAACAACGACTCGTAGGCAGCATCTTGAATGAGTGCATGCTTAAAGGTGTACGTTGCCTGTGGTGGGATACCTCTTTGGTACAGCAACTCCGCCTCGACCAAGCGGTGTAATTCCTCGTGCAGCGTCCTTTCGTTCAGTTGCGACACTGCCTGGAGCAGGGCATACGAGAATTGCCTGCCAATCGTGGCACCAAGCTGGGCGATGACTTTTCCTGTCATCAGCCAATCAAGACGTGACATCAGGGAATCTTGGAGTGTAACAGGAATTGCCAGCGCAGGCAGCGTCCCTGTCAACTCGTCGTGGGTATGCGTTTCCTTGAGATACCCCGATTCGAGGATCGCCTTCGTCAGTTCCTCAATAAAGAGAGGAACCCCATCCGTCTTCTCGATAATTTGTTGGAGCACTTCGGCAGGGAGTCTCTTACCACCGACGACCTGTGCAGCCATCCGTTCCGTGGCGTGCTGAGACAAACGATGGACCGTGACTTCCGTCAAATAGGAGCGGTGATGCCACGCAGGTTGGAAATGAGGTCTACAGGTGAGCAGCACTAAGAGGGAAGCCGTTGGTATCTGCTCGATCACCAGGTTCAACAATTCGAGGGTCGTGGGGTCTGCCCAATGGAGGTCCTCGACAATGAACAGCACCGGGTGACGTTCTGCCTCTTCCTGCAAGATTGTGATAATAGTTTCCAGCGTCTTTTGGCGTTGACGTTGTGGTGAGAGGTTGAGCGGAGGATAGTGATGCGCAGGAAGAGGCACCGAGAGCAAAGGTGCAAAGAGTTGAACAGATTCCTCCAAGGGCAGTCTATACTGGCGCAGCATCTGTTCGAGTTTCCCGAATTTCTCGTCAGGGGTATCCTGAGCCTGGAACCGTAGCAGCCGTTGAAACAGATCAACCAGAGGAAACAGCGCTGTGTTTTGATAATACTCCGCACTCCGGCATTCCCACCGCACATGTGGCTCGTTGGCGACATGATCCTTCAATGTTTGAATCAACCTCGATTTGCCTATGCCTGCATCACCCGTGAGTAAGATCACCTGCCCGTGCCCTGCCTTGGCTTGTTCCCAACGCTCTTGCAGGAGCGCGACTTCCGATTCTCGACCGACTAGCGGTGTGAGTCCTCTGGGCTGAGCCACATCAAGGCGACTTGTGGCACCACTCTCACTGAGCACCTGGTATATGTGCATGGACTCAGTGACGCCACGTAGAGCTTGTGCTCCCAAGTCCTGACACTCGAAATAGCCTTGGATCAAGCGATAGGTCGCACGACTGACCACAAGCGTATTGGGTGTAGCTCGTGCTTGAATTCTGGCGGCGACATTGGGTGTCTCGCCAAGGGCAAGTTGCTCTTGTCTCCTACTACTTCCAATTTCACCGACCACAACCAACCCCGTATGGATGCCCAGACGGAGAGCGAGCTGGATACCTTTCTCGCTTTGCAGACGGGAATTCAGGTCTCCCATGGCAGCAAGAATTCCCAAACCAGTCCTTAGTGCTCGTTGCGCGTCATCTTCATGTGCCTGGGGGTACCCAAAGTACACGAGGAGTCCATCACCCAGATATTGCGCCACATGACCGTTGTAGCGCTGGACGACTTCCGAACAAAAAGCTTGATAGGCACGGACGACTCCCCGGTACTCTTCCGGGTCGAGTTGGGAGGACAGGGATGTCGATTCGACAATGTCAATAAACATCACCGTGAGCTGTCTGCGTTCTGCGTCAGGAGGTGCAGTAGAGCGAGGTGTCACCTCCGGGGATGGCTGTTCCTGAACAGCAGGCCGTGGTGTGGTCTGAGCAGGTTGAGGGGCAACTGCTTGTGCGTCACCGATCCAGACCAGAATTCTGTCATTCTCATCAACGGCAAGCCGTTTCGCCTCAATGAGATCAATCTTCACATCCTCGATGTAGTCGTCATCCAACTCAAATCGGCGCTTCAGGACGCGATAGGGGACGCGCTTCTCCCGCTGAAGCAGCTCAATAACTTTGGCGACAAGCTCATCATAATCCATGGCGGGGGCTCCACTGCGCTGGCTTCCGCTGTTTTGTATCCCTACAATGACACACTTTCGCCCTGAAGGGAAGGCTAGGCTGTGAAGAGGCGGTTGCTCATAATGAGGGGAGGGAAGGTCGAAGGGGAGCGAGCACTTCACCGTGACGACAGCCATGACTCAGGAAATGCAGCTTGTACGGCTGTAATCACCTCATCAGTAGCCCCCCTGATCGTTACACGGCATTCCTTCCACTCTCTACATGCTCGCAATCGACTCAGGACATGGGTGGTTGAGAAGCAGATTACCGTACTATTTCAGTCTATAATCGATTTGGTTCACTAGACGACCCAATGTACTACCCCCGACGAGATCGTCGAACGTGGGCTAATCTAAACAGGAATTCGGGCTATCCTGACCTGTCTTGTTCAGGTAAGCCTGCCACTCTGAGACTGAGATTATGGACATGCCACCGGTGTACTTACTGTTTGCCATGACCGTCAAAGGGCAGACGCTGTCAGAGATGATGGACGAACTTCATGCGTAGCACGACCCACATTTCAGGGCGAGCGTTTGCCAATAACGCAACCCAAGCGTGGCACAGCGCTTGCAACATAGCATGGGTAGCAGAGGCTTATGCAGCTTCTCCGGAGCGTTTCCCTACAGAGGAGAGCTGCTTTACAGCAAGACATCTGCTGCCTTTCCGTCTACCTCAGGTCCCCTGTTCCCCCCAGGCTCAGGGGACTTCCCCTCTCTCATCGTGGGGTCACCAGTCTCATCATGAGAGAGCAAAGGAGACACTCAGTGAGTCCTATGGTCTTTATTTTTGGTTGCGTCGCCTTAGGCGCCGCCGTGGTCTTCTCCAATATCTGCGTCTACAAGCTTGGGAAATACCGGGGGTGGCGGGAAGTCTTACGCACAGTCACCCCACATGAGAAAGCCAGCATGACGCTCCAAGACGGCGACACACTACTTGGGGTCATGGAGATAAACAAAGGCACGTACTTCTTTCTGGGCACCAATACGCGCAAGGGGTCATACCCGGAATAATTTCAAGCGCTGTGAACGATGAGGATACGTCGCTGAGAAAACGATAAGAGCCATTAGTAACAGGCAAGGCAGGAGGTAGCATGTTGCACGCAGCTCTTCACAAGCTCCGGCATGGGCTCAGGCTGCTCTGGTACTTTCTCACAGATACACCCCCGCTGTATACGGTCTTGGAAGACAAGCTGGGGCATATCCCTGAGACGCAGGCGCAACGCATCAGGCGACGCTGGCAGCGTAGCCGGGAACGGGCGACACGCCAACACATGAACAAAGCTGCGTAAGGGGATTGCCCCTCCTCGTGCAGGGGACTACCGTGAAAATGCGCGTCGGGGTGGGCATGTCTGGCATTACAGGTAAAGGATGGTTTGCCGCCATCCCTCTCATGCTGAGGTAGCTCCCCGCGTAACCGTGGTGAGGTACTCTGGTAATGCACACGAGGGGCCAGACATACTCCTCTTGGTACATTCCCCAACGATACTCGGCGGACCAGCATGGACCCCGCCACCACATGCTGCCCCAACTTGGCGTGTCCAGCCCGAGGCCAAAGCGGCCAGGGCCCTATTGGCATCCATTCGCGTCAGGACAGGCGCTTCATCGGCACGCCGTGTCGCACGACTTTCAGCGCCACCACAGGCACGGTCTTCGATCGGCTGCGCACCGCGGCCGCGACGGTGGGCCTCGTCGTGCCCGTGCGCGCCTATGGGGGGCCCGTGCACGCGAGCGTGGCGGCTTTTGGCTGCGACGAGTGCACCGTCGCGGCGTGGTGGGCTCGCGCGGGCCAGCAGCGCCCAGCCGTGCCCGAGGCGCTGGTCGAGCGACCGCGTGCCTTGGGGCAGGTGCACGCGGACGAGCTCCGTGTCACGAACCAGGGCGGCATCGTGTGGAGGGCGCTGGCCATCAGGGGCACGACGCGCTTGTGGCGGGGCGGTGAGGGCAGCGCCCCGCGCGACCGGCCCCTGAGCCGGCGGCTGATCAAGCGGGGCCGGTGCTGTGCGGCCCGTCGTCCCCGGTTGCGCTGTACTGCTGGCTTGGTAGCCTCTCGCCGCGCCAGGCGGGAGCCCGTTTGGGCGCCCGTGCACACGGGCCAGCGCGGACGGCCTCGGCTGCGTCCCTGGCGCCACATCTTGATGGCCCACGTCGTCAAGGGCTACGAGCGGCGGCGGGGGGGCGCGACCGAGCGCCGCCGCGTCGCTGGCCCACCGGCACGCGTGGAGCCCCGCCGAGGCCGGGCGCAAGGCGCTGGGGGCAGCCAGACGGCGTCCATTGCGCGGCTGCACGCGACGTTCCGGGAACGCTTGGCGCCGCTGGCACGCTGGGGGCGAGCGCTGGCACGTCACACTTTGACGCTGCGGCCTGGTAGGGCGCTGAGCGGTACCGTCGATCATTGCTGCCCACCGCATGCGAGTCTGGCGCACGTGGGGCGTGGGACCACACCGGCGCTGGCCGCTGGCAGCACGGATCATGGCTGGTCAGGCGGGGAATGGCGGTCGTAGCATGTGCCACCGCCGCGGTGGACGCCACCCATGCAGCGCGGGCGTCCCTCGCATGCGCTCAAGCGCCTGATTGCACGAGGGTGCGGAGACCACGATTCGCTGTAGAGCTACCTGCACTACCTCTCGATCCCAATACCGAAGAATGAACCCTTCACGTCTCTGGTTGGTCGAGGTCTTATGTGGCATGACATCGGCTATATAGCGGGTTATCAATTCTGAGAGCGTATGGGTACTCTTCTGAGGGAAGTGACGCCCTTCAGCAATCTGTCCTTCAATCATCGTCGCCCAGCGTCGGGCTTCCCTCAGCGATGGGAATGTCGCCGTCTGGGTTGGGTATCCCTTCTTCTGTACTCTGACACGATACGTGGTCTGTCCCGTCTTCGATGTGTGCGCGTTGATCGTCGCCATGTCTTCTGCTCCCTCGTAGTACGAATGTCGTACAGCGAAAAATGAGCAGCGAAGACAACGAGAAGACAACGGAGGTCAGCACGTTGAGCCCGAACACGCCCAGCTTGAGCCGGTTATCATTGTACAGTGCGTTCGTCATGCGCTGGCCTCAGTGCCCACAGGGTACAGGCTCTATTTGAAATATGGAATGACGTAGCGGCCAAACAGCTTGATCGAGTCCATGATACGCGTGTGGGACAGATTCCCCATCTGCATGAAGCAGAGGATCTGGTCTATGCCGGCCTCCTGGTATTTCTTCAGCACTTTGATGACGGTATCGGGAGTGCCCATGGCGAAGGCGCCGGATTGCAGGTGATCCTGCAAGGTCTTGCCGGCCCGCTCTTGCTGCACGGCGGACACCGCGAACCTGTAGGAATCGGGCACCTTGCGTCCCTGCCAGGGAGCGTAGAGCTGCTCTGCCATGTGCACGAACCACACCCCTTCTGGCCCAGCGAATTCCTGCGCCTCTTCGTCGGTCTCGGCACAGTGGGTCACGCACAGCGCCGCAATCTGGTTGTTGATAAAGCTCCCCACGGGCTTGGCATGCTTGATCCCGTCGCGATACATGCTGACCCGCTCAACCATTTGCCCGTACCCACCGAGGTTGAAGCAGAGGGCGCCCAGCCCCATTTCTCCGGCGGCCCGGAAGCTGTCGGGTTGGCTGCACGCCACCCACAGGGGCGGATGGGGTTTCTGCACCGGCTTGGGGATGACCGAACGCGGTGGGATCTGGTAGAAGCGTCCCTCGTGGGAGAAGGGGTCTTGCGTCCACATCCGAGGAATCATGCCAATGGCCTCTTCCCACTGGGCTCGGGTCTCCTCCGGATCGACCTGAAACCCGTCCATCTCGATCAGCGTCGTGGAGCGTCCGGTGCCCAGATCCATACGGCCATCACTGACGATATCGAGGACGGCGGCGCGCTCAGCCACCCGCACCGGATGGTTATACTGGCCTGGCAAGAGGGCTACCGCGTGGCCAATGCGAATGCGCTTGGTGCGTTGGGAGAGAGCCCCGTAGAGGACTTCTGGGGCCGAGCAGTGGGAAAATTCCCGCAAGAAGTGATGCTCCACCGTCCAGAAGTACGCAAAGCCGACTTCGTCAGCCAGTTCCACCTGGGCCATCACCTGCTTGTAGCGCTCCTGCTCGATACCGTCATAGTGGGGTTCTGGCACCTGAATTTCATACATGAGCCCAAACTGCATGATGCTGTCCTCCGTATGCGGAGCTGTGCTCGCCTCGGGCCTGAAGCCAGACAGGGATGGCTTCAGGGCGTGTCAACGTGTATTCTATGCCCAGGCATGGACGACTTACAAGCCTAAGCTGTGGTCCTGTGCATGGAGAACGGAGAAGCGGATGAAATATGACATTATTGTCATTGGCGCTGGGTCCGCAGGGTGTGTCCTGGCGACCCGTCTGACCGAAGACCCGCAGCGTTCAGTGCTGCTCCTGGAGGTAGGGCCAGACTATACAACGTTTGAGCACTACCCTGATGATCTCAAGTATGGCTATGATCAAACCGCCTCAGCAGTCGACGCGCCACACAATTGGTCCTTCGTGGGCATCCCAACCCCCCAGCAAGGCGCTTCGATGCCTGTGCCACGCGGTAGAGTCGTCGGAGGCTCGAGTGCCATTAATGGGCAAGTGTTCTTGCGCGGTGTCCCTGAAGACTACGACAACTGGGCGGCTCTGGGGAATGACGAATGGACCTTCCGTCAGGTTTTACCTTACTTTCGCAAAGCGGAAACGGACACAGATATCCGGGATGACTTGCACGGCGGCGACGGCCCCATTCCGGTGCGTCGCCATAAGCCCGAGACCTGGCTGCCGGCGCAGAGGGCCTTCTACGAGGCGTGTCTGGCGGCAGATTTCCCCGCCGACCCTGACATGAACCACCCCGATTCTATGGGTGTGGGTCCTATCCCGATGAATAACCCCGACGGTATCCGCATGAGCACGGCCTTGACCTATCTCAACCCCGTGCGCCATCGCCTCAACCTCACGGTCAAAGCGAATGTACTGGTGCGGCGTCTCCTGTTTGCGGGCAAGCAGGTCACCGGCGTGGAAGTCGAAAGCGGTGGCGAGCGGTTTAGCGTCGAGGCCGCGGAGGTCATCCTGACTGCCGGGGCCATCGCCTCGCCACAACTGCTGATGCTCTCGGGTGTGGGGCCGGTAGAGCATCTGCGCAGCCTGGGTATTCCGGTGCTGCATGCCTTGCCCGGGGTCGGGCAAAACTTGCGCGACCATCCGAATGTGCGAGTGCCGGTGCGGGTCAAAGACGACTTTCCCCTTGACCCCAAGGCACCCAGGACGCAGCTCGCCCTGCGCTACACCGCCCAGGGCTCCAGCGACCG
>Ga0075429_100004907_pt1 | contig 11526 bp, 10 predicted proteins | sample RhiMetdeltSRZDD3_FD_75295 | JGI IMG/M metagenome (GOLD analysis project Ga0075429, IMG submission 75295) | Populus rhizosphere microbial communities from Tennessee, USA - Rhizosphere MetaG P. deltoides SRZDD3 | ecosystem: Host-associated > Plants > Roots > Rhizosphere > Soil | place: USA...
GTCTTGCTCTTCATCGGCTTCACCGTCTCCGACGTCGACAAGCATGAGTAACGGCGCGATTCGGCGCCGTAATCCGTTCCGAAGGCATCGAGAACTCTGTTTCGCAATTCATGTCTTGACAGGCGCTTCCCGATGAGCAGAATTCCGCGGAGAGGAACGCGGGCACTGGTCGGCGCGGTGCAGCGTTTAGATCCCTCATGCCCGACAACACCTCGCTGCGCGAGAAGGCGCGAGAAGCGATCCGCACTGGTCGACGGCCCACCAAGAAGCCGGATCGCACCTTCGGAGGACCGGGTGTTGGTGCTACGTGTTCGCTGTGCGGCGAGAGCATCCCGCGGGTGAAACCGAGTTCGAGATCGAATTCAGACGGCACGGCGCGACACCGGGATTGGACCGCTACTACTTGCACTATCGCTGCTTCGCCGCGTGGGAATTCGAGCGTGCGAAGGTCGAAGGAACGGACGAGCCGCCGGGCCCAACGCTCTAGATAACGCCCGCTGGAGCGGGAACCTGTTACGATCCGCACGATGGACGCGCACGCACACCGCCAGACGGCCGCGGCGCGCTCGCGCGGCCGGCTCACGGCAACCCTGGCGCTCACGTGTTGCTTCCTCGTCGTCGAGGTCGTCGGCGCGTTGTGGTCGGGCAGTCTCGCGCTCCTCGCCGACGCCGGGCACATGCTTGCCGACGCCGGGGGCCTGGCGCTGGCGCTGTTCGCGATCTGGATCGCCGGGCGGCCGCCGACGCCTGCCAAGACCTACGGCTACTACCGAGCCGAGATCCTCGCCGCGCTCATCAACGCCCTCGTGCTGCTCGTGGTGGCCGGCGGGATCCTCGTCGAGACTTACCGGCGGTTCCTGACGCCGCCGGCGATTCTCGGCGGCCCTATGCTCGGCGTCGCCGTGGTCGGCCTCGTCGTGAATCTCGCGTGTGCCGGCCTGCTCCACGGCGCGGCCGAGGGCAGCCTCAACGTCCGCGCCGCGTACCTCGAAGTGCTCGGCGACGCGCTCAGCTCGCTCGGCGTGGTGCTCGCGGCGGTCGCGGTCGTGCTGACCGGCTGGACCCTGGCCGATCCGCTGGTCAGCGGCGCGATCGCGCTCGTCATCGTGCCGCGCACGTGGGGGCTCTTGCGTCAGGCGGTCAACGTCCTGCTCGAGGGCACGCCGGCGCACCTGAACCTCGCCGAGATCGAGGACGCCATATGCTCGGTGGCGGGCGTGCGCCGCGTCCACGACCTGCACGTGTGGACGCTCACGTCCGAGCGCGAGGCGATGAGCGCCCACGTCGTCGTCGACGACGTCCGCGACAGCGAACGCCTGCTCGAAACGCTCCACGCGGTCCTGCACGCGCGCTTCGGCATCGATCACACCACGATCCAGCTCGAGACGGAGCCGCCGGTGGTGCTGCGGATCCAGAGACCGAGCTCGGCGTAAACGGGCTCGGGATGCCGGGCGTCGAACACGCGCCGGCAACTGCCCGCGTCAGGCTGTGTCGTGGGTTGTCACGCCGCGTGTGACCGTCGGGAGTGCGTGTGACCGGAAGGAGAAGGACGATGGACCAGCCGAACGCGTCGATCATCCGCAAGGCGTACCAGGACTTCACGCAAGGCAACATCCCCGCGGTGTTCGCCGTCTTCGACCCGGCGATCACGTGGCACGTGCCCGGCCATAGCCCGCTCTCGGGTGACTTCACCGGCCACGATCAGATCGGCGGATTCTTCAAGCGCACCCTCGACCTCTCCGGCGGCGCCTTCAGCATCGACGTCCACAACGTGCTCGCCGACGGCGATCTGGTAGTGGCGCTCACCACGGTGAAGGCGCGGCGCAACGGTGTCGCCGCGTCCTTTCCGGAGGTGCACGTGTGGCGCCTCCGGAACGGCAAGGCGGTCGAGTTCCGCGAGTATCAGGGCGACGAGCAGCGCGAGGACCGGTTCTGGTCCTGAGCGCGCGCTGAATCACCGCCCGATCCGGTATAGTGGCCGCCGGGAGGCATCCATGGCGACATACGCGCTGACGGAGAAGGCGGTCGTCCTGCGGTCCGAAGACGATGTGGCGGTCGCGAAGGCCGAGCTGGCGGTCGGCACCATCCTCGAAGACGGCTCGACGCGCATCGAGGTACGGCAGGACATCAAGCCAGGGCACAAGGTCGCGCGCCGCCCCGTCGCGACGGGCTCACCGGTGCGCCGCTACGGCCAGGTGATCGGCTTCGCGACCCGCGACATCGCCGTCGGCGACCACGTCCACACACAGAATCTCGGCATCGGCGACCTGAGCACCGACCGCTACGAGGTGGGCGTGGACGTGCGGCCGGTCGACTTCTACCCGCCCGAGCAGATGCGCACCTTCGACGGCTACAAGCGCGATGACGGCCGCGTCGGCACGCGCAACTACGTCGCGATCATCTCCGGTGTGAATTGCTCGGCGAGCGTCAGCCAGTTCGTCAAGGATCGCTTCCGTGACGTGCAGAAGGACTACCCGAACATCGACGGCGTCCTGGCGATCACGCACAAGTCCGGGTGCGGCACCAAGCTCTTCGGCGAGGACCACATGGCGCTCCAGCGCGTGCTGGCCGGCTACGCCAAGCATCCCAACGTGGCCGCGTACATCCTGGTCGGGCTCGGCTGCGAGACGAACCAGGCCGCGGTCATGGTCGACCGCCAGCGCATGGCGGCGCCCGGTCATCCCGAGCGCAAGCCCACCGTGGTCAACATCCAGGAGGTCGGCGGCATTCGCAAGACGGTCGACCGCGCCGCGCAGGAGGTCGCCAAGCTACTGCCGTTCGCCAACGACGCGAAGCGAACGCCGCAGCCGATCTCCGAGCTCGTGCTGGCGACCAACTGCGGCGGCTCCGACGCCAACTCCGGGATGACGGCTAACCCGGCGCTCGGCTGGGCCGTCGACGAGCTCGTGCGCTACGGCGGCACCGGCGTGCTCGCCGAGACCCCGGAGATCTACGGCGCCGAGCATCTCCTGATCCGGCGCGCGATCAACGAGGGCGTCGCCAAGAAGCTGGTCGATCGCTACAAGTGGTGGGAGTGGTATTGCCGCGGCATCGAGGCGATGGACAACAATCCCGCGCCTGGTAACAAGGCCGGCGGGATCACCACGGTGTTCGAGAAGTCGCTCGGCGGCGTCACCAAGGGCGGGACCACGCCGATGATGGACGTGTTCGTCTACGGCGAGCCCATCACCACGCGCGGCTTCGTGTTCATGGATACGCCCGGCCACGATCCGGTGTCGATCACCGGGCTGGTCGCCGGCGGCTGCAACATCATCTGCTTCACCACGGGCCGCGGCTCGGTGTTCGGCTGCAAGCCCGTGCCCTCGATCAAGCTCGCGACCAACTCGCTGATGTATCGGCACATGGTCGACGACATGGACATCAACTGCGGCGTCGTCCTCGAGGGCACGCCGATTGCGACGGTCGGCCGTCAGATCTTCGAAGAGGTGATCGCGGTCGCTTCGGGCAAGCGCTCGAAGAGCGAGCTCTCGGGCGTCGGCGAGGAGGAGTTCGCGCCCTGGATCATCGGCCCGGTGATGTAGCGCCGGCCACCGAGCCCTCGGCCGCCACGCGCGGCCGTGGCGCGCCGCCAAGCAGCCGGCCGGCGAGCCAGGCGGCACCGGCGCCGCCCGCCGCGCCGGCCACAACCGCCAGCGCCAGAGCGGTCGCGCCCTCGAGAGCCGTCGGCATCAGCGGCGCGTACGCCGGCAACGTCGACAGAAACCAGGTGTACGCCGCGAATACCGCGACGCCGTAGGCGATCGACGCCGCGCGCGGGCGCCGGCGCGGATCGGCGAGCGCCATCACCGCCGCCGGCAGCAACGGCAGCGCCAGTCGCAGCGCCCAGGACGGCGGCGGCACCGCACGGTTCTTCTCCGCGATCTCGCGTCCGAGAGCCACGTGCGAGCCGGCGTCCCGCGCGATCTCCTCGCCGAGGAACGACAGGGGCTGGAGAATCTCGAAGCCCACGCGCGCCACCTGCTGGCTGGTGAGCCCGATGCCGAACGAGACGATCACCGCGAGCACGGGCGCCCAGCGCAGCGCCGAGAGTCGCGTCGCGGTCACGAGGGCCAGCGGTAAGAACAGCGCCGCCAGGATCGCGAACGTGTGGAACAACACGCCTGCGTGGGTGTAGGCGAGGATCCACGACGGGTCCAGCGTGATGCGGATGCCGCCGTAGAGCTGCGCGCCGGCCAGGATGAGCGCGGCGCGACCCGTCCAGCTGCGGACCGGATAGACCTCGACCGCGATGACGAGACAACCGAGCGTGCTGACCACCGAGCCGAACAGCGCCAGCAGATGCGGAGGGCTCCAGAGCGTCACGTCGAGCCCGAAGAGCCGATGCCACAGATCGTCGATCGGCGCCGCCAGCACGACGAGCACGAGGCCCAGGCCCGAGAGCAGAAAGCCGCGCGTGCTCGGGATGTCCCGGCGCCACTCGTAGGCAAGAACGCCCCAGGCGAAGAGCAGGCCCACGACGACGCTCGAGTAGATCATCAAGTGCGGGGCGATCCAGAACGAATCGCGCCCGATCGTCATGTGCCACTGGATGTCCCACGAGAGCCCCCACGCCCCGACGAGCTTGGCGGCTAGCGAGCCCCACAGCGCGACCCGGCGATAGGTGAGGGTCGAGTCGGCGGCGCTCACGACTGCACGACGGTCACGATCAGGCCGATCGACGCGAGGATGTTGCCGACGCGGACGCACTCGGTCTCGGCACCCACCTTGACGACCGCCTTGCCGGTGTTGTGGACCTGCCAGGCCAGCTCCCAGCCCTTGGCCTCGCTGCAAGCAATCGCCTTCTGGAGCTGCTTCACGACCTGCTCGAAGGTGTGGCAATCGCAGTTGTGGAGGATGGTCATCCAGGGCGGGGCGACCGCTTCCTGGTCGACCTCCGCTATGTCGGACTCGGGTGTTGACCTCTCGACCATGCTCTAGGCTACTCCGGTCCTCCAGCCAGCATCCGCGGCCCGGGCCGCGGTCACCGGGAGTATAGCCACCTCGGCTTCTCCGTGTCCCGCGCGGGGCTTCGCCCGATGCCGATTGCGTGGTTCGCCCCTATAGAGGCCTCCAGGCCGGCGTGTGACGGTAATCGGAAGGACGAGTCCCTGCGATGACCGAGCTCGCGCCGGTAGCCCGGGAGTCTGTGTCGGCTGTTCGGCGCGAGAGCTCGATCTTCGGGCCCACGCTGCTGCTGATCGGCGGGCGCGGCATCGCCGTCGCGGTCACCTTCGTCGTTCCGCTCGTTCTGGCCCGCATCCTGGCGCCCGACGCCTTCGGGACCTATCGGCAGCTCCTGCTGATCTTCACGACGGTCTACGGTGTCGCGCAGCTGGGAATGGCGGAAAGCCTCTTCTACTTCATCCCGTCCGACCCCAGGCGCGCGGGCACCTATGCGGGCAATGCGATGCTGACCCTGGCCGCAGCGGGCGCCGTCGTCGCCGTGACCTTGACGCTCGTCCAGAGCCCTCTCGCGGCCGCGCTCGACAATCCGGCGCTACAGGGTTTGCTCGCGTTGGTGGGCGGCTACCTGGCGCTCATGCTGGTGTCGGCTCCGCTCGAGATCGTGCTGGTCTCGCGCGGACGGCACACCGCGGCCTCGGTCGCCTACGCGCTCTCCGACATCGGACGTGCGCTCTCGATGCTGCTTCCGGCCCTGGTGTGGCGCCGTCTCGACGCCCTGTTCGCAGGCGCCCTCCTCTTCGCCGCGGTCCGGACCGCCGCGGCCTGGATCTCCTGCCGGCGCGAGCTCGGCGCCGAGCTCCGCGCGGATCCGCCCCACCTCGGTCGGCAGCTTCGCTACGCGCTGCCGTTGCAGCTGGCGGCCGCGCTCGAGATCGCCCAGGCGAACTTTCACTCCTACGTCGTCGCCGGGCGCTTCGATCCGGCGACGTTCGCCGTCTACTCGGTCGGCTGCCTGCAGATCCCGCTGGTCGATCTGGTCGCAGGCTCCGCGTGCAACGTCATGATGGTGCGCATGCGCGAGCGGATGGCGCCGGACGAGCCCGCGGCCATCATGCCCATCTGGCGCGAGACGGCTCGCAAGCTGGCGCTGCTCCTCGTTCCGCTGCTGTGCGTGCTCGGGATCGCCGCGCACGATCTGATCACCGTGCTCTTCACGAACGTCTACGGCGCGAGCGTCCCGGTCTTCCGGATCTGGCTCCTGGTGCTGCTCCTCGCCGCTGTTCCCGCGCACGGACCGCTGCGGGTGCTCGACGACACGCGCGTGCTGGCGCTGCAGACGTTCGCCAAGCTCCTGCTCGTGGCCGTCTTCACGATTCCGTTCCTCACGGTCTTCGGGCTCCCGGGCGCGGTGCTCGTGGCACTCGCCGCGATGCTGTTCGGAAAATCGCTGCTGCTTCGGCGCCTGGCGAAGCGGACGGGGAGCCCGCTGTCCCGGGTCCTCCCGTGGCGAAGCTACGCAGGGATCGTGCTGGCCGCCGCTGCGGCCGCCGTGCCGGCGATCGCCATCAGGACGATGTCGAGCTCGAGCCTCGAGGGGCTCGTGCTGACGGCCGGGACGTACCTCATGGCCTATGCGGCGATCGCGTGGTGCTGCGGCTTGCTCGATCGTTCCGACAAGCAACGACTGCTCGGTCTCGCGCGGCGTGCGCGACCCGGACACGTCGCTCCATGACTCTCCCTGTGCAAATCAGGAGCTTGCCCGATAGGCCTCTCGGTCATTCCTGCTTAGTCTGAACTCTCAAGGGCAGGTGACGTCGTGGTCGAGAGATCGACGCTCAACGATGTCCCAGGCGGCGAGCTTCATCGACGCCGCCTCGCGACAAGCCTGACCTCTTCGTACGACGTCGTCCTGTCGAAGGGGCTTCTGGATCCCGTCCGCGCCCGGGCGCTCCCCGTCGCGCTTGCGCCTCGCGCCGCCCTCCTGGTGACCACACCGACGGTCATGAAGCTCTACGGCGCGCGCGCCATCGACAGCTTCCGTCAGGCCGGCTTCACCCTCGACACGCTGGTGCTCGAGTGCAGCGAGCGCACGAAGACGCCGATGCAGGTGATGCGTGTGTGCCGCGCTGCGCTCCGCCATCGGCTCGACCGCTCGGGCGCGCTCATCGCCCTCGGCGGCGGCGTCTGCATGGACATCGCGACCGTCGCGGCGTCCTCGATCCGCCGCGGCATCGGCTGCATCCGCGTTCCGACGACGCTCATCGGCCAGATCGATGCCGGGCTCGGCGCGAAGGGCGCCGTGAACTATCTCGGGCACAAGAGCTACATCGGCTGTTTCCATCCGCCCGAGGCCACGCTCATCGACCCCGCGAGCCTGCGCACGCTCCCCGCGCGCCACCTGCGGTCGGGTCTGGCCGAGATGGTCAAGATCGCGCTCGTTCGCGACGCGCGGCTCTTCGACCTGATCGAAGCCGCGGCGCCCCGGCTCGTCGCCTCCGGATTCCAGACGCCGCGCGCCGCGTCGCTCGAGGCCCTGTGGCGCGCCGCCGCGGCGATGCTCGACGAGCTCGAGCCGAACCTCTACGAGAACGTGACCCACAAACGGCTCGTCGACATGGGGCACACCTTCAGCCCGCTGATCGAGTCCGCCACCGGCTTCGAGACGTCGCACGGCGAGGCGGTCGCGATCGATCTGGCGCTCAGCGCCGCGCTCGCCGCCGTGATGGGCTGGCTCCCGGAAGCCGAATGCGTGCGGATCGTTCGCACCCTGGCCAGGTGCGGGCTCCGGGTGCGCTCACGGGTGCTGACGCAGCGCCTCTGCCTCGACGCACTCGACGAGGCTCGTCGCCACCGCCGGCACCTCGTGCTGCCAACGTCCATCGGCCGCGCGGCGTTCGTCGAAGACGCGCGCGAGTGCTCGGCCGCGGCGCTCGCCACCGCGCTCGACACACTCGAAACCCTCGAGAGCGATCTCGGCGACGTCGAGCTCGCTCAGGCCATGAGCGCCCATGCTTGAGCACTGCCTCGTCTTCGACCTCGGCGGCACCACCATGAGGGCCGGCCTCTACGATCCAAGCCAGGACCTCCTGTCCCGAGTCGAGCGCCGGGCGACGCCGAACGGCGCCGCAGCGACCGGTTCGCCCGAGAGGATCTACGCGCGCGTCTTCAAAGAGCTCGAGGACCTGGGACGGCGCGTGTTCCCGAACGCCCGCCCGCCGGTCGTCTCCCTGGCGTTCCCCGGGCCGATCGATCCGGCGGGCAACGCGCTCGCCGCGCCGACGGTGTTCGGCGCGCGGCTGCGCGCGGGGTTGCCGCTTCGCAATGACCTGACGCGCCGCTGGCCCGACGCGCGGGTCGTCGTGCTGAACGACCTGACTGCCGCGGGGTATCGATACCTTCGCAACGCGCGCGAAGACTTCTGCGTCGTCACGGTCAGCTCCGGGATCGGTCACAAGCTGTTCGTCGATGGCCGGCCCCTGGTCGGGCGTGGCGGGCGCGGAGGCGAGATCGGACACCTGCGCGTCGACTTCTCGGCCGACGCACCAATCTGCGACTGCGGGGCTCCCGGCCATCTCGCGGCCGTGGCCTCGGCGCGCGGAGTGTTAGCACGCGCGCGCCGCCAGGCGCTCAGGGATCCGGGGCTCTTCCGTCGCTCGCTGCTGGCCGACGCGAGCGCGGCCGACCCCGAAGCGCTCGACACTCGCGCGCTCGTCGCGGCCTACCACGCGGGCGACGATTGGACGCTGGCGCTGATCCGGGACGCCGCCCGGCCACTCGGTCAAGCGCTGGCAGGGCTGCACCTCGGCGTCGGCGTCGAGCGTTTCGTCGTGATCGGCGGCTTCGCGCTTGCCCTCGGCGAGCGCTACCGCCGAGAGCTGGTCGACGCGATGGCGGAGAGCGCCTGGAACCTCGACACGGACTGGAACGCGATGCTCGAGCTCGGCATCAACGACGACGACGCGGGGCTGCTCGGCGCCGGGCGCTGCGCCGCGCTCATGGGGTGACATGGTGACGACACAGGTCTCGCGTTACAACTACCGTCAGCAGCTCGGCGACGATCCGAGCGCCCTCGTGGCCAAGATCCGCGACATGCTGCTCGCGGGCCGCTACGTCCTGACCGCCGAGGTCGAGGCGTTCGAGTCGGACTTCGCCGCCTTCGTGGGCGCCCGGCACGCGCGCGGCGTGAACACGGGCACAGACGCGCTGATCATCGCGCTCCGGGCCTGCGGTGTCACCGACGGCGACGAGGTCATCACGCAGGCCAACACCTTCCACGCGACCGTCGCGGCGATCCGCCTGTGCGGCGCGCGCCCCGTCCTGGTCGACGCGGACGAGCTGGCGTTTTCGTTCGACCCGAGACAGCTGGCGGAAGCGATCACGCCGCGGACGCGCGCGATCATTCCGGTGCACCTCTACGGGCTGCCCGCGCCGATGCACGCGATCCTCGCCCACGCGCGCGATGGACGTATCGCGATCGTCGAAGACGCGGCGCAAGCCGTGGGCGCACACATCGACGGGCGGCCGGTCGGCAGCCTGGGCGCGGCGGCGTGCTTCAGCTTCCATCCGAGCAAGAACCTGGCCGCGGCCGGCGACGGCGGCGCTATCACGACCAACGACGACGGTGTCGACCGCACGGTGCGACAGCTCCGGGAGCTCGGGCAGGACGGCCAGAACCATCACGTCGTCGTCGGGCTCAACAGCAAGCTCGACGCGATCCAGGCCGCCGTCCTGCACCACAAGCTGCCGATGGTCGCCGAGTGGAACGTCAGGCGCCGCGAGATCGCCGCCGCGTACCGCGAGCGTCTGGCCGACCTGCCGCTCGCATTTCAGCGTGTCGAGCCCGGCCAGGAGCATGTCTACCATCTCTTTCAGATCCGAACGGATCGCCGCGACGATCTGCTCCGCCACGTCCGAGCTGCCGGTGTCGACGCCGTCATCCGCTATCCGACGCCCATCCATCTGCAGCCGGCGTTCGCGGATATGGGATGGCGGAAGGGAGACTTCCCGATCGCCGAGAGGCTCGCCGCCGAGCTCTTGTGCCTTCCGATCCGTCCCGACCTCACCCTCGACGAGATCGACCACGTCGCCGACAGCGTTCGAGGGTTCTTCCGGGGCCGATGACGAACCGCCTGACGATCCTCGGCGGCAGCAGCCCGTGGACGGTCGCGCTGATCGACGCGCTCGCGGCCGCCGGAGGTCCGCCGTCGCTGGAGAGCGTGATCCTGCACGGCCGAGATGCGGATCGCCTGCGGGCGGTCGAGCGCTATGCGCGCGCCGGCCTCGCGGGGCTCGGCATCGACGTTCGCGGCACGCTCGACCTCACGCGGGCGCTCGAGGGCGCGACGCTCGTGGTGAACCAGATCCGGTTCGGCGGCCTGCGCGGGCGCGCAGACGACGAGGAGCTCGCGGAAGCGTTCGGGGTCGCCGCCGACGAGACGCTCGGCCCGGCTGCGCTCCGGTGCGCGCTCAGAATCGCCCCGGCGCTGACCCGGCTCGGCCGCGTGATCGCCGGGACGTGTCCCGACGCGCGCGTCGTCAACCTCGTCAATCCGCTCAGCGTCTCGACGGCCATCCTCGCGGCGAGCGTGCCGTGCGTCGGCATCTGTGAGCTGCCTCTCGTGACCGCTCGGCAGGCGGCGAGCGTGCTCGGCGTGCCCGTCGCCGCGCTCGACTGGGCGTACGACGGCCTGAACCACCGCGGATTCGTCCACCATCTCTCGGTCGACGGTCAGGATCAGCTGCCGCGACTGGTCTCGCGGCTCGGTGAGGGGACGATCGGCGGCATTCCGGGTAGCGTGATCGACGAGCTGGGCGCGCTGCCGCTGAAGTACTTCGATCTACTCCGAGGCGAGCGCCGGCCGCTCGTCCGCCGCGCCGCGTTTCTCACGAGGCTTGGCGCGGAGGTCTTCCGCGAGCTTCAGGGTTCGCCCGCCGCGACGCCCGCGAGCCTCACCGGCCGCGATCTCAGCTGGTATCCCGCCGCTGTCGTTCCGGCGATCGTCGCGATGACCTCGGCCATGCCCCGGCGGCTCGTGGTGAATCTGCCGCGAGCAGACGGCGTGGTCGTCGAGGTCCCGGCGGACGTCTGCGCGGCCGCGATCGCGCCGGTGGCGGGGCCGCCGGCTAACGGCCGGGTCGCGGCGTGGGTCGAGCGCTTCACGCGCCACGAGCGAGCGGTGTTGCGCGCGGTTGCCGAACCCGATCTCGAAAACGTGCTCGCCGCGCTGGAAGCGGATCCGCTTCTCGGAGACGTCGACGTGACGCCGCTGGCGCGCGCGTTGTGCCGCGATGCGCGACAGGAGAGCGAGGCAGCATGGACATTCGCGTAGCCGTGATCGGATGTGGGCGGATGGGCCGGCAGCGCGCGCGCGCGGCGCTCGGACTCGGCGCGCAGCTGGTCGCCGTGTGCGATCCCGACGTCGCCCGTGCGCGCGAGGTAGCGGCACTCGGCTCGGACAGCCAGGCCCTCGCCGACTGGCGCGACCTGAGCCTGGCGTCGACCGACGCCGTGTTCGTCTGCACACCGCCGAACGAGCGCGGCCCGATCGAGGTCCAGGCGATCGAGGCCGGCGTGGCGGTGTTCGTGGAGAAGCCGATCGGTCGCTCCGCGGAACAGGGCGC
>Ga0075429_100004910_pt1 | contig 11522 bp, 7 predicted proteins | sample RhiMetdeltSRZDD3_FD_75295 | JGI IMG/M metagenome (GOLD analysis project Ga0075429, IMG submission 75295) | Populus rhizosphere microbial communities from Tennessee, USA - Rhizosphere MetaG P. deltoides SRZDD3 | ecosystem: Host-associated > Plants > Roots > Rhizosphere > Soil | place: USA...
CGTGTCCCCGGGCTTCAGGTAGCGCGGCGGATCGAAGCGCGCGCCGGAGCCGACCGGCGTTCCGGTCGAGATCACGTCGCCGGGCTTGAGCGTCGTCCAGGTCGAGATGTAGCGCAGCAGATAGCGGAACGGAAACAGCAGGTTCGCCGTCGTATCGTTCTGGCGCACCTCGCCGTTGACGCGCGTCGTGACCGTCAGGTTGCCGTAATCATTGAATTCGTCCGCGGTGACCATCCACGGACCGATCGCTCCGCTCGAGTCCCAGTTCTTGCCCTGCGTGACGTTGAACTTGCCGTGGCGGGTCCAGTCGCGGATCGTGCCCTCGTTCATGATCGTGAGGCCGGCGATGTGGCTTTGCGCCGTGGCCTCCGGGATGCGCCTGCCACCCTTGCCGATGACGATCGCGATTTCGCCCTCGTAATCGAGCTGCGGCGACTCGGGCGGGCGGAGCAGCGGCTCGCGATGTCCGGCGAGCGAGCCCGGGAAGCGCGGAAACAGGCTCGGATATTTCGGCTGGTCCGATCCGTCCTTGTACTCGGCGTTGCGGTTGCCGTAGTTGACGCCTACGCAGAGGATTTTTTCCGCGTTCGGCACTGGAGGCAAAAAGCGGACTTCGGTGAGCGCTACGTCCGGCGCAGTGCGCGCAGCGATCTCAGCCGCCCGGCCGAACCCATCGCCCGCGATCAGGTCGCGCAGGGTCGGAAAATCCTTGCCGAGGCGAGCGCCGAGGTCGACGACGCCGCCGCCGGCCACCGCGCCGTAGGAGGCGTTGCCTTTCGCCGCATAGGACAAAAGCTTCATCGGTGCCGGCAGGTGGCGCTAACGAAGGCTTGCGAGCAGCGCGGAGGCGTCGCGCAGGGCGTGCGTGCCGGCCCCTTCCCTAAATCCAGCGTGCAGAGGCGCGAGCAGGTCGAACGCCTTGTGCCGCTCTCCTTGGTCCGCCCAAAATCGCGCCAGGCTGGTGGCGGCGCACAGTTCCCAGGACTTTGCCCGCTGCGAGCGCGCATGCGACAGGGCGTCCGCGTAGGCGGACTCCACCTCCGGCAGGCTTCCCCCCGGCACGAGCCGCCGATAGTCTCCAAGCCATCGCAGGCACTCCGGCCACCAGTATTGTTCCGAGCCTGAACTCAATTCGTTCTGCACCAGCAGCGCCTCGCGAGCGGCCTCTTCGAAGCGCTCGAGCCTCGCAAGCGCATACGCGTGGACGGCATGGTGCACCGGGACCATGGTGCCGGTCTGCGTTCGCGCGAGGTGCTTGAAACCGGTCTCCATGACGGGGATCGAGTGCGCCGTCTCCCCTGCGAGCACCAGCGCATAGCCATTGAGGATCGACCCGTAGCCGCGCCACAGGTCCATGTCGTGCTCGTCGGCGAACGCGATGGTCTCGCTGCTCAGGCGCAGCGCTGCGCCGACGTCCCGCACTACGACCGCAAAAATAGCGCCGTGTGCGAGCGCGTGGCCGAGCGTGTGCGCATGCCCCATGGACCGCGCGGCGTCGACCGTCCGGGCGGCAAGTTCGCAGGCCTGATCGATATGGCCCAGCGCCCAGAGCGTGAGCGCGACGTGAAATTGGGTCGCGATCTCGGGATCGGCCGCAAAGCGGTGTGCCACCGCGATCCGGTGCTCGCGCGACTGCAGATGCACGACCTGGGCGAGCTGCTGCGCCTGCGCGAACGTCGCATGCGCGGTTACCGGTTCGCCGGTGATCATCTGGCTGATGCCGAGCGCGCGCAGTGCGGTCAGCATCCGGCTGTCGCTTCGCTCGCGTTGCGCGCGCGCCTGCATGCTTTGCGCGACTTCGATAGCCTTGGCGTGCTCGCCCCGCACGTAGTACGCGACCCACATCGCGTACGAAACCGAAAAACTGTGCGGCGCGTCCCCCATGGACCCGACCAGCGCCTGGGCTCGGGCAAACACCGCTACCGTCTGCGAGTGGCTATAGCCGCGCAGCGGGATCATGGCCTGCCCGAGCAGCACCATGAGCTGAACGCGTCGTTCCTGCCACGCGCGGCTGTCCGGCATCCGCTCGGCGAGCCTCAGCGCCTGATTGATGTGCGAGATGGCTTCCTGATACGCGGGCCTGGCGATCGCCAGCGCGCCCGCCTTCTGCCAGTAATCGATCGCCTTTTCCACGAGGCCCGCCTCCGCCGCGTGCAGCGCGAGGATTTCAGGCGATGTTTCCGGCGCGCCCTCGAGCGCCGCCAGTATCCGCGTATGGATCTGCTGCCGCCTCGCGTTGAGCAGGCTTTCGTACGCGGCATCGCGCACCAGCGCGTGCTTGAACACGTACTGCTGCTCCTTGGCCGGCGCGCGGCGAAAGATCAGCTCGGCTTCCTCGAGCCGGGCAAGCGCAACGCGCAACGTCGCCTCCGGCACGCTGGAGATGGCTGCCAACAGGTCGTGACTGAATTCACGGCCGATGCAGGCGGCGGTCTGGGCCACCTCCTTCAGCGCCTGGTGACGATCCAGGCGCGCCATCATGCTGTCATGCAGCGACGCGGGAACTGAAAGCCGCTGCAGCGGGCCGTCGAGCACGAAAGCGTCGTCCGTCTCCTGCAGGACGCCCGACTCCAGCACGGTCTTCGTCAGCTCCTCGACGAACAACGGCACGCCGTCGGTCTTGGTCGCGATCTCGCTCAACACCGCCTCCGGCAGCGACTTGCCGTGCGCCAGATTGCTTACCATCGCCGCGATCTGGTTGCGCCCGAGCCGCTCGAGGGACATCCGGGTGATGTGCTTGCGCTTGCCGAAATCGTGCAGGAAATCGGGCCGTGCAGTGATGATCGCGAGCACCGGGATGTCCGCGACGCGATCGAGGCAGAGTGCGACGAGCTCCAGCGTCGTGGGATCGATCCAGTGCGCATCCTCGAGCACCCAGAAAACCGGCTCGCGCCTGCTGACGCGAACGACCTGGTTCAACAGCGCGTCGAACGTGCGTGCGCGCTGCTGCTCCGGCGTAAGGCCGAGACTCCCATAGCGGCCCACGCCGTCGATGCCGAGCAACGCCGCGATCAGCGCAACCTCGGCTCGATCGGCGCCTTCTAGCAGCGCTTCCAGCCGATCCAGCTGGAGCTCGACCCCTTCGGCAAGCCCTATGCTCGCCGCCCGCAGCAGCTGCTGGATCATCGGATGCAGAGCGCTGTCGGAATGGTAGGGAGAGCACTGGTTGTTGATCCGCACGTGCGGTTCGGAGGCGAGCGCGTCCTCCAATGCGCGGATGATGCGCGACTTGCCGATTCCAGCTTCCCCGGTCACCAGCACGACCTGCCCCTCGCCTTTCGCGGCGCGCTGCCAGCGCTCGGCGAGCAGCGCGAGCTCGCCATCGCGCCCGACCATCGCCGTCACATGCGCGCCTCGATGTGCTTCGAAGCGGGTCTCCACGGCGCGCTCGGACAATACCGAGTAGGCGACGACGGGCGTGGCCATGCCCTTGAACGTCTGCGGACCGAGATCGCGCACTTCGAACACGTTGCCGATCAGGGCGCGAGTCTGGGCACTGACCATGACCTCGCCCGGAGCCGCAAGCTCCTGGAGCCGCTTCGCGAGGTTGGGTGTTTCGCCGACCGCATGTTCCTTCGCAGCGCCTGCGCCCAGCAGGTCGCCAACCACGACCAGCCCGGTGGCGATTCCGATATGCGCCGCGAGCGGTACTCCTGCGGGCGTGCGCTGCGCCGCGATGACGCGCAGGATCGCCAGCGCAGCCCGCACCGCGCGCTCCGGGTCGTCCTCGTGTGCCCTCGGATAGCCGAAGTAGACCAGCACCCCGTCGCCCAGGTACTGCGCGACATGCGCGTCGTAGCGCGCGACCTCAGTGACGATCGCTTGCTGGTACGAGCGGATCAGGTGGCGCAGATCCTCCGGATCGAGCCCGCTCGACAGCGTCGTCGAGCCAACCAGATCGGCGAACATGACCGTCAGCCGGCGCCGTTCTGCGGCCACCTGACTCCCGGCAGTGCTCGCCGCCAGCTTCATGATCGCCGCGAGCATCTTGACGCGGGGGCCGAGCGGGACCCCCAGCTCCCTCAAGTGGGCGTCGGTCAGCAGCGGCAGAGCACTGGCGTCGATCTGGCGCGACTCGAACAGCTCGGCGTACTGACCGAAGCCGCCTGTTTCCAGCCACGCGCGAACGTTCAGCTGCATTGGCGGGCCCCTCGGATGCCATCAATGCTGGCGCAAACGTTAGCGCAGTCCGGTCCAAATTGCACGCATTCCCCCACCTTGCACGCTCGTGGAGTAGAGTGCTGGCGTCTAGCGCCCTGCGGCCCGGGGCGCTCTAGGGGGGACGGTATGGAGCCACGCGCGATAGGGGCGCGCGAAACCGCTGGCGCTTGCAGCGGTTTCGACGACAAGAAGCTGGAAGCCTTCAGCTTGCTTGCCGCTGTCGTGTCCTGGTTCTCCAGTTACGCCGTGTTTCGGTGGTTCCTGCCGGTCATGCGTTTCATCACGCCCGTTTTGTGGGTGCCTTTCGTCGGCCGGATCGTGATTCGCTACGACCTGGTCCGCGAAGTCCTCTCCAAGGACAAGGATTTTCCCGTGCCCTGGGGGGAAAAAATGGTGCAGGTCACGGGCGGGCCGAATGGGGGTGGAAAGAATTTCGTCCTCGGCATGCCGCGCGACGACGAGTACCGCCTCAGCTATGAGCAGCTGGCCGAAGCATTTCCGCTTGCCGATGTGGCGAAACACGTCTCTCCCCTTTCGAAGAAAGCGGCGGAGCGCATTCTGGCGCCACGAGGCGGTGTGGAGCAGGTCACGTTCGACGCAGTCGCAGGGCTGATCACTGCGGTCCCGACCGAACTCTGCGAGACCTACTACGGCATCGACATACCCGACAAGGTGGCGTTCGCGAGGTGGACTCTGCCGGTGAGCTCCTATTTGTTCGGCCCGCCTTTCGGGACACCCGCGAGCGCGCCGCCCGCCGACCCAGGACTGGTAGACGCAGCCGCTGCGTGCCTGCGCAAGACAATCCGCGACTCAATCAAACTTGCCAGGCGAGTCGGGGGCAAGAAACTTGGCATCGTGCTGCCGCGCCTGCTCGAGATGCAGCGCAGGGATCCGCGACTCACCGACGATGTGATCCACGCTCAATTGTTCGGCATGGTGATGGGCTTCATTCCGACCAACGTCCTCGCCGGCGGCAATATCCTCGAGACGCTGCTGCTGCGGCCGGAATTTCGGGCGCGTGCGCGCGCCGCTGCGATTGCCGGGGACGACGATTTGCTGTGGCGCTGCCTGCGAGAGGCGCTTCGCTTCCGCAACATCAACCTGGGCCCCTGGCGAATTTGTCGCAATGGCTACACCATCCCCGTCGGCCGCTCGAGTGAAGTCCGCATTCCGCGCGGCGCCCGGGTCCTCGCCAGCACGCAAGCCGCCATGTTCGACCCGCGCCGCATCGAACGCCCGCACGTATTCGACCCGGACCGGCGCGACGAGGACTACTTGGTATTCAGCGTCGGGCAGCACTGGTGCCTCGGCGCCTATATCGCGATCGCCCAGATCACGCAAACCTTCAAGCCGCTCTTGAATGCGGCGTTCGAGCGGGCCGATGGCAGGCAGGGCCGCATGAAGCGGTACAACGTTTTTCCGCTGCACCTCCACGTCAAGATCAAGCCAGGATCATGACCCACGCGTTCGTCACCGTTGTCGTGCCGTTCCTTGCTGGGCGGGAGCAAAGGGTCAACGACTACCTGGATCGTCTCGGCAACGTGGCCGGATGCGGCAGGCTGGCGAAGCCGCCGCGCGCCGAGGCGCTCGACGACGCGACCCTCGAGAAACTGGCGAAGTTCGTGCATTTCATGAGCATGGGCGTTATTCCGGAGAACGGCGGCCCCTCGGCATACCTGGTCATCGAGGTTTGCGCGGATGGCGAGCCGCGTTTCGTGCTTCAGCGACTTGTCAGAAAAATCCCCGGGCCGCTGCGCGAAGTGATCGAAAAAACGGGCAACGAGATTCCTCCCGGCCACTCGCTGGGTTCCTATCTCGAGGCGCACCGAATCGAAGTCGGGACGGGACGGTTTGCCGAAACACCGGGCCTGGAATTCACGGGCACGCCCGGAATGACGGTGAAGCGTATTCTGAACGAGGGCCGGCTGGCGGAGCGGATCCGAAGGCTCATCCGCGCGGGCCGTGTCCGGGGTTCCGCGCTGGACATCCTCAACAGCGTACGCCGCGCGATTTTCCGCGATTCCGGCCTCAAATGGGCGTTCGTTTCCGAGCCGGTGCGCCTGCTGGACGATGCGAAGCCGCGGCTCGACCTGTTCGGGTCGGTGTTCGTTGCTGCGTGGCGCGATTTTTTCTGGGTGCTGCTTCCTGCACCGCCGCTGGCCGGAGTTGCGTCTTGGTGGCTCGGCAGTCCGATCGACACCGCGATCTGGCATATGGTCATCGTGTTCGGGCTCGAACTGCTGATCGTCGTCGCAGCGCTGGTGATCGGTTACCTGAGGTTGCGGCGCCAGGAAAAGGAGGACGTGCCGCTGGACGTCGAGCCGGGAAAGGGCCGCGTGAAGAGGATCATGGCCCACGAGAACCAGCCTGGAGTGGCGCAGAATCACCTCTGGGGAATTTCCATCCTAAAGCCCGGTCTCGTGCGCCACGTTTCATTGCGCATTGCGCTTTGGGTCATTGGCGAGCTCGCGGCGGGAAGCTCTCGCCCCGGCTTCCTGAACAGGATCGGCACCATCCATTTCGCCCGCTGGATGCTGCTGCCGGGAACCGACCGCCTGGTGTTTCTCTCGAACTATGACGGTAGCTGGCAGAGTTACCTCGAGGATTTCATCGCGCGACTGCGTGAGGGATTGACCAGCGTCTGGAGCAATACGCGCGGCTTTCCGAAAACCGCCAACCTGTTCGTCGGCGGAGCCGACGACGGCGCGCGTTTCAAGCGCTGGGCGCGCCGGCAACAGCAGCCGACGCGCTTCTGGTACAGCGCCTATCCTCTGCTCACTACCAGCCGTATCCGCACCAATGCGGCGATCCGCCACGGTTTTGCCAGCGCATCGAGCGAGCGCGAAGCGGCGAAGTGGCTTGCGTTGTTCGGCTATGCGCCGCCGGAGACCGTGGAAAAGGAGGAGGTCTCGACCCTGGTGTTCGGCGGCCTCGGTCGCCTGAGATATTCGCATTGCCTTCTATTGCGGCTGAACGATTCGGAGTCATCGCGCAAGTGGCTGCGCAGCATCGACCTGGAAACCAGCTACGGCGAACAGAACCGGGGACAGGAAGCGCAGGTGCTCGCGTTCACCGCTGGCGGCTTGCGCAAGCTCGGGCTCGACAATAGCGCGCTCGCGACCTTTCCGACCGCGTTCCAGCACGGAATGGGCGCGCCCGAGCGCGCGCGCTCTCTCGGCGACTTCGACACGGATAAGTGGTTGTGGGGTGGCCCGCGGAATAAGCAGGTCGATGCCGCACTGATCCTGTATTCCGATTCGAAGGCCGGGTTGAAACTCAAAATAAGAGAGAGCGCAGCGTACCTAGGAAGCTTCGGGCACTCGGTGGTGCACGAAGTGAAGATCAAGAAGATTCCCAGAGACAAGAATGATATCCGCGAGCCATTCGGCTTCCGCGACGGCATCTCCCAGCCGATCATGCGAGGCACGAGAAATTGGCTCAAACGGGAGAGCGAGTTGCATGTCGTCGAGCCTGGCGAGCTGGTGTTGGGCTACCGTGACAACCTGCACAACCTCGGCCCCTCGCCCCACAGCAACGGGGTGGACATCGGCCGCAACGGTACATTTCTGGTGCTGCGCCAGCTTGAGCAGGATACCGCCGGATTCGATGACTACCTGGACAACGCAGCGCAGCGCCTCGAAGGCGATGCACGCGTTCCCGCCCATCTCCCCACGCGTAAACACTGGATCGCTGCGAGGATGGTGGGGCGTTGGAAAGACGGCGCCTCGCTGCTGAGGAACCCGGATCCGCCGGCACCGCACCCGATTCCAGCGCAGCGACGTGCGGACAACGAGTTCCGCTTCGGCCGTGAGGACCCGGACGGACTGAGCTGCCCGCTCGGCGCGCATGTCCGGCGCGCGAATCCACGCGACAGCTTCGAGCCGAACTCGTCCGTACAGCTCGCGATCACCAACCGGCACCGTATTCTGCGCGTGGGACGCATTTACGAGCCGCAGAGGGGGGAGAAAAATCCGGGGCTGCTGTTCATGTGCATCAACGCCGATATCGAAAGGCAGTTCGAGTTCCTGCAGCAGACCTGGCTGCTGGGATCGAATTTCCATGGATTGGATGACGAAATCGACCCGATTGTCGGATACCGGAGCGCGCGTGACTCGATGACAGTGCCGACCGCACGCGGCCCGTTGCGCTTGCAGGGCCTGGCGAAATTCGTGACCGTGCGCGGTGGCGGATACTTCTTTATCCCCAGCAGGAGCACAATGCGCAGGCTCGCGAGCGCGGCACCGCCGTAGGCGGGATGAGTAATGGAGCCTTACCGCGCGCCGTGGTGGCTTCCCGGCGCTCACGTGCAGACGATGGTCGCGCCGCTATTCGCGCTCCGGCAGTGCGTCGACTACGACCGGCGAGAGCGCTGGACCGCGCCGGACGGCGACTTCATCGATGTCGACTGGGCCGGCCCGGAGAGCGCGCCGCGGCTGCTGGTCCTGTTTCACGGACTCGAAGGCAGCAGCGGCAGCCACTACGCGCGCGCCATTGGCGCACGCGCGCTCTCCATGGGCGGCTGGCGATTCGCGCTGCCGCATTTCCGCGGGTGCTCCGGGGATCTGAATCGAACAGCGCGCGCCTATCACGCTGCCGATAGCGCAGAGATCGACTGGGTACTGAGAACCTTTGCGGAACGGCATCCCGCGGTGTATGCCGCCGGCGTCTCGCTCGGCGCCAATGCGCTGCTCAAGTGGCTGTGCTCGCCAGACCACCAGGCCCATCGCGTTGTGCGCCGCGCCGCGGCCGTTTCGTCGCAACTGGACATGGTCGCGTTCGGCAACACGATCGGGCACGGCTTCAACCGCGTCTATGGCTGGTTCTTCCTCTACCTGACCCCGCTGCGCCGAAAGGCACTGCTGAAGATGCTTCTCTTTCCCGACGATCCCGCCACGCTGCGCGTCAGCGAGCCAAACGTGCGCGCGGCGACGACGCTGCCCGCGTTCGACAGCGCCCTGACCGCGCCCCTGCACGGGTTCCGTGACGAGCTGGACTATTGGGAAAAGGGGTCCACTGTGACGTCGCTGTCGAACATCCGTGTGCCCACGCTGCTGCTGAACGCGCGCAACGATCCGTTCCTTCCAGGGTCAGTACTGCCGGACCCCGGCAGCCTGCCCGGCCAGGTGACAGCGGATTTTCCGAAGCACGGGGGCCACGCCGGCTTCCCCGGCCGCAAGCAGTGGCTTGCCCGGCGCGTTCTCGAGTTCCTCGCTGACCCGGGATCATGAAGCGACCGCCTCGTAGTGCTCGACCGTCGGGAACGGATCGTAGAAATGGTGCAGCAGCGCTTTCCATTCCTGGTACGGCGCGGACTGCCGGAATCCCTCCGTATGGTCCTTCAGCGTTCGCCAGCGCACCAGCAGCAGATAGCGATTCGGCCGCTCGATGCAGCGCTGCAACTCGTGCGAAAGATATCCCGGCGAGGCGGCGATGATGCGCTGCGCGCGGCGGAATGCCGCTTCGAACTCGTCCGTCTGGCCCGGCTTTACGTCCAGCGCTGCGGATTCGAGGATCATCGTGCCCCCGATGGCGCGCGAAAATAGATCCACGCCCAGCACAACAGCGTCACCACCAGGAACGGATACCCGAAGAGCGGCAGCGGCGTCGACAGCGAAGTAAGCGGATTCCCGGAAAAGACCTGTAGCGCGAAGATTGCGAACAGCACCGCCGCGATCAGCCCGAGGATGCGCACGAGAAACGGCAGAACGCGCGGCACGCTGATCAGCGCCAGGCCGGCGGCCCACAGGCCTGCGCCGGCGGCAAACGGCGAGACCGTGTCCGCCGGGTCCATTGCGGCACCGGAGAGAATCAGTCCCTGCCCTGCCGCGAAGACCAGGAATCCCGCGGCGACCAGGTCGTGTCCCTGCCGGATGTGATAGAGCGTGAGCAGCGCACTCGCGACGACCAGCGCAATGCCGTCGAGTCCCCAGGCCAATCCGCGCATCGGCGGAGGCAAAAACGTGCCGGCGATTCCAAGGATCGCTCCCGCGACCAGTCCGCAGGCGGCAATCGCCCGCAACCGGGTGTCGTTCATGCTGTCTCCCTGGGATGCGTACGCCTGCCGTATAACATAGACGCCTGCAGACCATGAAATCGCTGGGCGGAAAATCGAAGGGCGCGCGCCTCGAGCGCATGCAGGACTCGCCGCTCTGGACCGGCGAGCGATTCCGTAACGTGCACCCGATCCTCCCGGGCCTGCGCGATACGAACACGCCGATGCCGACGCTCACGGAATTTCTCTGCGGCGGCACACGCCGCGTGCCGCGCGGGCCGCTGCCCTCGATGAGCCCGCTCGACGGATGGCAGAAGTCGCCGCAAACCGGGCTGCGCGCGACCTGGCTCGGCCATTCCACGGTGCTGATCGAGATCGACGGCGTGCGCGTGCTGACCGATCCGGTCTGGGGACCGCGCGCGTCGCCCTCGGGGCTGATCGGTCCGAAGCGCTTCCAGCCGGTCCCGGTCTCGCTGCGCTCGATGCCGCCGGTGGATCTTATCGTCGTGTCGCACGATCACTACGATCATCTCGACTACCCGACGATCCGCGTGCTCGCGAAGACGGACGTGCCGTTCGTCACATCGCTCGGCGTCGGCGCGCACCTCGAGGCCTGGGGCGTGCGGCCCGAGCGCATCGTCGAGCTCGACTGGTGGGAATCGCACAAGGTGCCGAACAGCGAAGTCACGGTGACCGCCGCACCGTCGCAGCACTTTTCCGGGCGCGGCCTGAAAGACCGCAACGCGACGCTCTGGTCCTCGCTCGTCCTGCGTTCGCCGCGGCACGCGGTGTTCTTCAGCGGCGATACCGGCCTCACGACCGAATACCGCACGATCCGCGAGCGGCTCGGGCCGTTCGACCTGGTGATGCTCGAGGTGGGCGGATTGCATCCTGCCTGGGGAGACATGCACCTCGGGCCGGAGAATGCGCTCAAGGCGCTCGCGCTGCTCGGCGGCGGCGCGTTCCTGCCGATTCACTGGGGCACGTTCTGCCTCGCGATGCATGCCTGGGACCAGCCTGCCGAGGTCCTGCTAGAGCGCGGTCCGAAAGCAGGCGTGCAGCTGCTGATGCCGCGGCTGGGCGAGCCTGTCGAGCCCGCGCACGCGCCAAGCGTAGAGCCGTGGTGGCGGGTGGTCGAAAAAACCGCGCGCGGACCGGAACCCGACGCGGCCGCAGCGACGACGTTGCCGAAGACGATGCCCTGGCCGATCGACTGATCGCGTCTCCGGCCGGCACCGTTGCCTCAGCCCGGGGTCATTCCCTTCACCCGGAATACCGCTGCGGCGCCAGGCGTCTTGAGGTAGGCGATGAATGCCTTCGCGGCTTCGGCTTCTGTCGTGTTCGCAGCGACCGCGGCGGTATAGACGAC
>Ga0075429_100004912_pt1 | contig 11520 bp, 9 predicted proteins | sample RhiMetdeltSRZDD3_FD_75295 | JGI IMG/M metagenome (GOLD analysis project Ga0075429, IMG submission 75295) | Populus rhizosphere microbial communities from Tennessee, USA - Rhizosphere MetaG P. deltoides SRZDD3 | ecosystem: Host-associated > Plants > Roots > Rhizosphere > Soil | place: USA...
GCGATAGCTATCGGGTTTGAAAATAATACATCAAGCTATAAACATTTTTTAGCAAGTCGTCCCGACCAATGGGAAAACGATGCGATCGAACTGATGATAAAGTTATGTCGCAAGCATAACTGCCGGGTTCATATTGTTCATGTATCATCTGCAGAATCATTAAATAAAATTGAAAAAGCAAAACAGGAAGGGCTACCAATCACTGCTGAAACCTGTCCGCATTATATTTATTTTAACGCAGAAAATATTCCTGATGCTCAGCCTATTTATAAATGTGCTCCGCCAATCAGGGAAAAGGCAAATAATGATCTATTAAGACAAGCTTTTCAAAATAATGTTTTAGATTTTATAGCGACTGATCATTCACCGGCTTCACCATCTGTAAAAGAGATCGAGACCGGTGATCTTAAAAAAGCATGGGGAGGTATTGCTGGCCTGCAGTTTTTATTACCGGCTTCATGGACAGCTTTAAAAGAAAATATTTCACTTGAAGAATTCATTCCACTAATTACTTCAGAACCTGCTAAGTTTATTAATGAAAAAAATAGAGGTGAGATCAAGATTGGCAATTATGCCGATTTTGTGGTCTGGAACGCTGAAGAGAAAAAAGTAATAAGCGAAGAAGATATTTTATTCAGGCATAAAATAAGTCCTTATATTGGTGAAGACCTTTTTGGAACTATTCAACAAACTATTGTAAACGGAGAAACTGTGTTTCAGGAAGGTAAGATCATCAACGAAAAGAAAGGCAAATGGCTTTTGAGAAAGTAAAAGAAATAATCAAAGAACAACCCTGGTTTACTCAACTCACCGACCTCGCCGCAGAAAGACTAGGAGGAAAAGTTTTACATGCTACTGATGATTTTTTTGCTGAAAAGGAAAACCTTATAAAGCCAGGCCGTGGCATTTTTATTCCTGATAAATATACTGATCGCGGCAAATGGATGGATGGCTGGGAAAGTCGTCGAAAAAGAACTCCGGGACATGATTGGGCAGTAATTCAATTAGCAACAAGTGGAAGAATTATCGGTTTTGATATCGATACAAATTTTTTTCTTGGTAATCATCCGCCACATGCATCCATAGAAGCGGCTCATATAAACAGTGTATCGTCAATTTCTAGCCCGATAGCTATCGGGTGGGATAAAATCGGGTGGAAAGAAATCTTGCCGAAATCACATCTTGATGCGGGGTCGCAAAATTTTTATACCAATAACAGCAATGATTTATTTACTCACTTGCGTTTGCATATTTACCCCGATGGTGGTGTAGCAAGATTAAGAGTGTATGGAGAAGTTTTTAAAGATTGGAGCACCATAAATCCAAATGAAGAAATTGATTTAGCAGCAGCTATCAACGGGGGAAAAGCCATTGCATGCAATGATATGTTCTTTAGCTCCATGAGAAATTTAATTATGCCTGGTCGTGGAGTAAATATGGGTGATGGTTGGGAGACCAAGCGGAATCGAACACCAAACAATCGTGATTGGGTGATTCTAAAGTTGGCACATCCCGGTGTAGTTAAAAGGGTGATCGTGGATACCTGTCATTTCAAAGGCAATTACCCGGATAGTTGTTCAATCGAAGCTTGTGATAGTGCCAATGATGAGGCTGTAATCGAAAATAAAGCCGAGTGGAAAACGATATTACCACAGCAAAAGCTCAATGCAGATAGTGAGCATGAGTTTAAAAAGGAGATCCATAAACATGAAACTATTAGTCATGTAAGATTAAATATTTTTCCTGATGGTGGTGTTAGCAGGCTACGATTGTTTGGAAAAATATCAAGATAGATAATGGTTTTACATATTGCACTATATGGAATACTTGCTGTTATATTGGTCATGTTGATCGTAATGTCTTACCGGCTCCCCTCTATTTTAAAACATACTTCCGCAGCCAATGATGAAAAACAAGAAGAAAAAATAAATACCACGCAGAATTTTATTTATGCCGGGATCATACTGGTTATTCTCGCTGTAGTTGGAAATACTTATTTGTTAGTACAAGGGACACCAAGAGAGAGTCACTTAATGGAATGGCTGAATATAATCCTTCGTGTTATGCATTTCACTTTTGGCATTGCGTGGATCGGCGCTTCATTTTATTTTGTTTTTTTAGAGAATGCTTTGAATCGAACTGAAAATGTGAGAGATGAATTAGCAGGAAATCTTTGGGCCGTTCATGGTGGCGGCTTTTATTATTTGGAGAAATATAAAGTAGCGCCAAAAACAATTCCTAAACACTTGCATTGGTTCAAATATGAAGCCTACTTTACATGGCTTTCAGGGTTTAGTTTGCTTTTTGTCGTTTATTATTTTAATGCATCTGCATTATTAATAGATAAAAATGTTTTGAACATAAGTTCTTCGGCAGGGATAAGTATTGGCATAGCGTCTTTTATTGTCGGGTGGGTCATTTACGATCTGTTATGTAAATCACCATTAATTAAAAAGCCAATTGTATTTGCAACGATTGGGTTTGCCTTGATGGTTGGGTTTGCCTATTTCTATACACAGGTTTTCAGCAGCCGGGCTGCCTATATTCATTTTGGTGCCATGATTGGAGGCATTATGGTCGCAAATGTTTTTTTTGTTATCATTCCTTCACAGAAGGCCATGGTTAAAGCTGCTAAAGAAAATAAACCCCTTGATCCGCAACTGGGAAAAAATGCATTGACCCGTTCAATACATAATAATTATTTCACCTTACCTGTATTGTTTGTAATGGTAAGCAATCATTTCCCTTCAACCTTTGGGTATAAATATCCCTGGCTGATACTTGCTGTCATTTCATTAGGAGCGGCCGGTGTCAAGCATTATCTTAATCTGAGAGAAAAGAAACAGCAAAGTGTTTGGGTGATGCCGGTATCAGTTATGATTTTATTGGCAGCATGTTTTGTTTCCGCTCCGCCGGCAAATCCCAATGCATGTAAATCATCTGTGAGCTTTGCAGAAGTTAATGTAATTATTCAAAGTCGATGTATCAGCTGTCATTCTTCCAAACCGGCAGATGATGTATATAAGGTAGCGCCAAATGGTTTGATTTATGACACACCAAATGACATTGTAAAGAAAAAAGAATTGATCATGCAACGGGTCGTTTTAACGAAAACAATGCCTCAAAACAATAAGACGAATATGACAGAAGCAGAAAGAGATCTGCTTCGATGCTGGATCGAACAGGGAGCACCAATAAAATAGTTTATGACACTGTCGGATTTTAATAATTTAGATACCCATATCGCCGCAAAGGAATTGGGTAGCTGTTGTGGTTCAAAAAAGTGGGTTTCATTGTTAATGGAAAAATTTCCCTTTGAATCGCACGAGGCTTTGGTAGAACAAGCGACGACTATATGGTATGATGAATGTGATAAGCCGGACTGGCTGGAATCATTTACGCATCATCCGAAGATTGGGGATAAAAAAAGTTTAACTGAGAAATTTGCAGGAAAAGAACAGGCAGGTGTTGCTTCGGCTACGGAAGAAATCATTGATGCATTAGCAAAAGCCAACAGCCAGTATGAGAAAAAATTTGGATTTATTTTTATTGTATGCGCTACTGGGAGAACAGCCGGGGAAATGTTGAGATTGCTGAATGACCGCTTGGATAATGATCAGGATAGTGAATTAACTATCGCAATGAATGAGCAGCATAAGATAACATTGATCCGTTTTAAAAAGCTTTTTGAAGACTTTCAATTTTTAAAAATGAGCCAGGTAACAACACATGTTTTAGACACTTCAATCGGTAAGCCGGGAAAAAATATAAGTGTGCAATTGATGCAAAAGGTAACTAATGAATGGAAAGCTGTTGCACAGGGAATAACAAATGAAGATGGTAGAATATCAGACCTGATGCCAGCCGGAAAACCCCTTTTGGGAACTTATAAAATAGTATTTGATACAGGTGGTTACTATTCGGCACAGAATATAAAAACGTTTTATCCGGCTGTTGAGATACTATTTACAATTGTTGATGATAGCCATTATCATGTTCCATTGCTTATAAGTCCTTTTGGGTATTCTACTTATCGCGGCAGTTAAGACAATTGCTCTTTGATTGAAATAAAAAATTAACTCTTCCCAATTCCCCTTTAGGGGATAGGGGCAAAATTTTCCAGATGAATTATACAGTTCCTCTTACTAAAAAAGAAAAACTATTTAACAGGTTAAAGGAAGCAAATACGGCATTCCAAAAAATTTATCCCGGTGACAGAAGTGAACGTCAGCCTGTACATACTTTATATGGAGGTGCGAATTTGTTCAGGCATGATTCAGCAAAAGCGTTGGGCGAAAGAGCATTGGAAGTATTCCTAACCTATGCTCCCGATCATAAAGTGTTTGGGCAGGTATTTGGATTTGAAGATGTCGATTTTAGTAAAAAGATATATGTTAAAGTAATTGCCAAATTAAAAAACGAAGCCATCGAGGATTTCAGAATTGATTTTGAAGATGGCTATGGTAATCGAAGTAATGAGGAAGAGGATGAAACCGCAGTAACGGCGGCAAAAGAAGTTGCCAGGGGAATAAAAGAAAAAACACTTTCACCATTTATCGGCATTCGCATAAAACCTTTTACCGAAGAAATGAAGGAGAGAGGCTTGAGGACATTGGATATTTTTCTAACCACATTAATTAAGGAAACAAGTGGAAAGCTTCCGGAAAATTTTGTAGTGATGCTTCCTAAAGTTACGATACCAGAACAACCTGCTACACTTGCCGCTTTCTTCGATCTATTAGAAGATGAATTAAAAATGGAGAGAGGAAGCTTGAAAATGGAAATGATGGTGGAAACAACTCAATCAATTATGGCGATTGACGGAACAAACCCCCTATACAAATTTATTAAGGCAAGTGATGGCCGGTGTATCGCTATGCATTTTGGCACTTATGATTATACCGCAAGTTGCAGTATTACTGCAAAGTACCAGGAAATGGATCACCCGGTTTGTGATTTTGCACATCACATGACCAAGGTCGCTCTTGCACATACAGGTATTTGGTTAAGTGATGGAGCAACGAACACAATGCCGATCGGTCCACATCGCAGAGAAAATTTAACCAAGGAACAATTGGAAGAGAATAGAACTGTTGTTCATCGGGCTTGGCGAAAAGGCTATGATCATATTCGTCATTCATTATGGAATGGATTTTACCAGGGATGGGATCTCAACCCGGCTCAATTCCCAATGCGTTATGCCGCGGTATTTGCCTTTTTTTTAGAAAGCTATGATGATGCAGTTGAGCGGTTAAAAACTTTTGTTGAAAAAGCTGCCCGTGCCACTTTGATCGGTGATGTGTTTGATGACGCGGCAACAGGGCAAGGCTTACTAAACTATTTTTTAAGAGCATTGAACAGCGGCGCTATTACTGAACAAGAAGTACTGGCAACCGGACTTACCCTGGATGAAATTCGCGGACGTTCATTTAAAAAGATATTAGAGAACAGAAAACGATGAAAATGGATGTTTGGGAATTCATAAATAATAAGCTATCTGCAGATATCAGCGTGCTGTTGCTGTATGTGCTCGATAGCGAAGGCAGTTCACCAGGACGCAAAGGTTTTAAAATGGCTGTTAGTGCTGATGATGAATTATTCGGCACGATCGGCGGTGGAATAATGGAATTCAAATTTGTTGAAAAAGCAAGATCACTTCTTCATTCTGGTGCAAATGACGTGAGCCTGGTGAAACAGTTTCATGACAAAATACATGAAAAGAATCAATCGGGTATGATCTGTTCGGGCAGCCAGTTAATAGTTTTGATTCCCTTGACCTCCCTGGAAGCAAATAAAACGATCAGTAAAATAATTCATGCACAAAAAGAAAATGAAAATAAGACAATACATATTTCACCAACAGGATTGAATATTACAAATGAACCGGCTAAAGGGCTTAATTATAAGACGGAGACAAACTGGAACTACACTGAATTAATAAATAAAAAGCCGGTTATTCATATTATAGGGGGCGGCCATGTTGGTTTGGCTTTAACCGAGTTAATGAATTACCTGGGGTTTTATAGTAAAGTTTATGATGACAGGAACGAATTGAATACTATTCAGCAAAATTTATTTGCCGATGAAAAACATTTTATAGATTATAATAGAATAAGCGAACAGCTAAATATCGACAAAGATGATTTTGTGGTTATAATGACAATTGGCTACCGGACAGATAAAATAGTATTAAAGCAATTATTAAGCAAGGATTTTTTCTATCTTGGATTATTGGGCAGCGAGAAAAAAAATGAAAGGCTTTTTAAGGAATTAAAAGAAGAAGGGATCGATGATCAAAAGCTGGACAAAATTTTTGCGCCTATTGGAATAAACATTTTTAGTAAAACAACAAGAGAGATCGCGGTAAGCATAGCTGCACAGATAATATTTGAGCGGAATAAAGATTTACCGACTGGAAGAACAAAGTAAATCGGTACATATAAACCGGTTTAATCAAGTATCTTTCCTTCAACGATAATTATATAAATAAGCCGATAAAAATTTTTGTCACCAAAAAGATTTTTATGAAAGAGGAGATAACCGAATCAAGTTTGATGTTGGGTAAAGAATACCCGAAAGAGAATGAAATGAAAATCGCAGAGAGCATTGTCATGCTTTTGAAGAATGAAATGCTGCGAACTTATCCACCAGGAGCTAACGGGAAAAGACAGTTGCGACAAATACATCCGAAAATGAACGGTTGTGTCAAAGCGGAATTCATTATCGAAAAAGGACTTTCACCTGAGTTACGAGTAGGATTGTTTAAAGAAGAAAAGTCTTATCCTGCATGGATCCGTTTTTCAAATGGTAAGACGCATCCACTTCCCGATTATAAAAAAGATATCAGGGGGTTAGCCATTAAGATCATGAACGTGCCAGGAAAGAAATTAGACCTTAATCATCCTGACATAACGAGCCATGATTTTATTTTAATGAATACGAAAAATTTTGTGTCTGGCGACATAAAAAAATTCAGGGATATATTAACTGTAGTTACTACTCCTTTTTCATGGAAATCATTGCCAAAGAAAATTGGAATTGCATTTTCGAACCTTGATGTTTTAAAAAGAGCAAAAAAAGCAGCTATTAAGATTTTTAATCCCTGCGAAATCGCCTATTTCAGTACAGTTCCTTATCGTTTTGGCGATGAGGCAAAAGCGGTTAAATACGCCATTATACCCTCGCCATCAAATCAATTAATAAACACGGATACAACAAGTGAAAATCTCTTGAGAAATAATTTTGCTGCAACCGTAAAAGAAAATGCTGTAGAGTTTGATTTCTGCATCCAATTTCAAACGGATGCTGTGAAAATGCCAATTGAAGATCCTACAGTTGTTTGGGATTCTCCATTTATAAAACTTGCTACGATCCGGATACCACGTCAAATATGTGATACTCCTGAGCGGCGGGAATTCGGAGATAATCTTTCTTTTAATGCATGGCATTGTTTGGCCGAACATCGGCCGATTGGTTCCTTTAACCGTATAAGAGCTTTTATTTATGAAGAGATGTATGAATTCCGTCATCAGCATAATGGTGTAGAAGATAAAGAACCAGAAGCGGGTCCTGATTTTTTTAATAATACTAATAGGAAATGATATGGATAATGTTCAAATAGTCCAGGATGTTTATAAAAATTTTGGAGAAAGAAATGTGCCAGGCGTATTGGCACACTTTGATAAAGATGTAGTTTGGTTGAGACCAGACGCCCCTGAGATCCCTTTTTGCGGAACGTATAATGGGCATGAAGGCATGATCAAATTCCTTACTTTGGTTTCTCAAACAATAAAAATAGATTCGTTTGCCCCAAAACAGTTTTTGGGCAATGGAGATACAGTTGTAGTTGTGGGTGAAGATTCGGCGCATGTAATCTCAACCGGCAAAAGTTACACTACTCATTGGATACAATTGTTTAGGTTAAAGGACAAAAAAATTGTCGAGGGGCGTGCATATATAGATACGCTGCAAATCGCCAGGGCTTTTCAACCTTAGATCGTTCCTAAAAATTTCACTACACTCACTGATGGGAAAAAGAAATAAGCGCCTCCTTTTACCGTCACGAAACTCTGAAGATCCGGAATAACTTTATTTACTGTTTTTTGGGGTATAGTAAAGTTTTGTTTTACTCCTGCTGCAGGGCATTCCCGAACACCAATGAATGGGTCAGGGTCATCATAAAGTTTTTTAAATTTTGGAGAATTGGCCCATGTATATTGAATAAACTCAAATTGCTTGGAAATATTCGCATTGAAACATCCAAACAATAAACCAACTTCTCCATTGGGTTTATGGTTTTCGGCAGATCCAATAAAATCTTCACCATAAGAACGTACGCGACGCATGATGCGGTGGCGTCTTGTCAATTTTAAAGAAACTCCAGGTGTTGATTCTTCAAAATGATCTCTTGGGTTGGTGCGCCGGGTATGCGATCCAAATGGACATTTTTCTCCATCTTTATCTGTTTTTATATAACTAAAACTGTTATCGTCGCTATCAACACCAGGGCCTGGATCTTTATCGGGATGTCTAACAAGCGGAGCACCGCTTGGCCAACGCCCCATCATTTTAGCCGCAATTTTTGTTGCTTCTTCATTATTTGTATTCCCATGTTCGTCCATAGTTTGTTTTTTTATAAAACTCCAATAGCCATTGACATTTTGTTCCAGTTGTCGCAACACAAAATAAGTTCCGTTTCGCCCGATATCTTTAAATGGTTTACCAGTTGATTCATTCTCATACGCGTCGGGATTATCGGTAAGTAATTCTGGATTTCCCTGCGGAGCTTTGAGTAAAGGTGCATCAGGATAAACATCATATTCATTTCTATAACCCATTACAAATTCACCGGGATTTATATCGTTATTATGTCCTGCAGGAGTCACACCGCTGCCTTTTATAACTGGTTGAGAAATTCCCTCACGAAAACCAAAATGCTCCCTGTTATTGGGTAATGGCTTTCCATCTAAAATATGTACTACGGTAAATGCTGAATCAAATTTTTGTTTCAAGCTTTGAAAATAATTTTCAGCAATGGATTCATTTTTTCCAAAGACCATAAATATCATATCAACTCTTTCATTGGCGGGTCCGCCCCATTGCCATTTAGACGGATCACTGCTATCAAAATCTCCCAACAACCGCTGGCGGTGTGGCGATACCATTCCTTCCCTGAATTCACGGGAAAAAGAATGCATGTTCTCTTCATTATTATATCCTAATGCTATTAATCCTCCACTGGTAAATCCTATGTTAAGACAGGTTTCATTTATAACGGCATTAGCATGTGTGATGCTGTCTGCAACAGATGCAAGAAATTGTTTTGCTGCTGTTGCATTTTTTACTTGTAGCAGGTAAAATTTTGAAGAACCCATCTCTTTATAATCTTTAAAAAGATAAGCTTGTATCTCTGAAAGTTCCAATGAGGCCATTGTAAAAATTTAAAATCTTTTTAAAAATATTTTTGCGTGTTTTTCATCGAGATCCATATACAATTCATTCCGGATCTTAGTATTGTTGTTAATATTTTTAATTGACAATTGCGGATAAGGACAATACCAAACCTGTGTGGGTACCTGTGTGCTGCGGCTCCAGGCTAAAAAATGTTCTTCATCGTAAGCGCCTCCTGTAATCATGAATTTTGTTTTTGGAAAATTCACCGTGTTACTGAAGATGCCGGTCAAACCCCAGCCGGACTGATCAATAAAATCGCCAAGATATTGTTGCCAGTTACCGTCAAAATTGCTAAAGAACAAAACATGTCTATTCTTATCAAATAAAACCCAGCGGGCAAAATGGATAGTGGGAATATTTAATAGTTTTCCATGTACAAATACATTATTGGCTAATACTCTTGTTCTTAACATCCATATTTGGAAATTAAGTCTTCTGATAAAATTCGGTTTCAGCACGGCAACCTGAGTGAATTGATTTTGAGGGAACAAATCTTCAACTTCTTTCAATTTATTTACTTTCTTATCATCCAATTGGCTAAGCGTAAGTGTTTGCTTTTTATTCCAGAGTTCATGAAATAAGAACAAGTATACTGCGCCAATGATAATTAATGGTATAGCAGCCAGGAGTAAAAGACCATACCCTATAATATTCAGCCATTTTATTCCCTGCACTCCAGCTTTTTGTTTTGCCCATGCAAATTCAGGTCTTGAAGCAATCTCATTCCTTATGGCCTTATGAATTTCTACTGCTGATGTGCTTCCATTCCATTTATTTCTTGTGATATAATTCCAGATATGATCCCGCAACCCTTTTTCCTGGTGTATCTGTTGTACTGATCTGCCGGGGGCGCCATTAAAAAAAGCAGACGTCTTGATACTATATTTATTGAGATAATTTTTTCGGCTTTCAACTGTTCTTGCACCGGGCTCAGGATAACCTTCACAGCATTCGTATATTTCATCAATGTATTTTGTCAACTGTGTGACTAATTCAGTTAAGTGATTGTCTTTACCTCCATCAAAATTTGTTGAGAATATCAGCCTGGTGCCAACAGGCACAGCCGGTTCATCACGAAAAGAGTCTCTGCTTAATATCACAAATCTTCCATAATGCAGTGTGGATACTTTTTTAAATTCCGTTTCTGTGCCTTGCTGTAAGTTTTCCCTGATGATGCTTAACCTCTTATCCAGTATTTCCTCCTTGCCTTTTTTTACAGGAGAAAGAATGGTTAGTGGGTGTTGTTTGATCATATCATCCGCAGTTTGATGGTGAAACAGGTCTGATAATGGATTTTAGAGTGAATTAAGAACAGGGTAGCGGAAAGGGATTATCGGTCCGTTTTGATCGTCTTAATAAAAACACAAGTAATATAATATAAATATTAAACATGAAGAATGAGTTTATTTATATTATTTGAACAAAAAATATGAACTTACAATAATTATTCGTTAAACCACCAATTCAATGATCAGGAATATTGATCATGCAAATGTTATTCATTATGGTACCGATTCATTAATTATTAAATCGCCCGCAAAAGATAATGGTCACCAGCTGTGTTTGAAAATAATTAATGAAGAATTTCCTTCTCCGGAGCTCATTTCTCAATTGGATAAAGAATTTGAGATATGTTCAAAGACAAAAAGCAGCTTTATAAGAAAAGCGATTGGAAAGGAAAAGAAAGATGAGCATGCCGCCCTGGTTTTAGAATGGGTACCCGGGAAGGACCTGTCCAAATTCATAGCTGATGAAAATCCCGGTCTTGAAAAACAGTTGCAACTTGCCGGAGCGATCGCAACAGCTTTATATGATCTTCAAAAAGAAAATATTTTTCATGGTCAACTGCAATCATCAAATATTATAATTGAGCATGGAACCGGTCGCCCGTGCCTGATCGACTTTGGTCATGCTTCTGTCGGTAATGTGTATGGAGCTTTACAACAATTTTCCAAAGAAAAAGAAATTGAGCATCTGGCATTTATTGCTCCGGAGCAAACGGGCCGGATAAACCGGCCAATCGACAGCCGGGCTGATCTTTATTCATTCGGCGCTATTCTTTATCAA
>Ga0075429_100004914_pt1 | contig 11520 bp, 7 predicted proteins | sample RhiMetdeltSRZDD3_FD_75295 | JGI IMG/M metagenome (GOLD analysis project Ga0075429, IMG submission 75295) | Populus rhizosphere microbial communities from Tennessee, USA - Rhizosphere MetaG P. deltoides SRZDD3 | ecosystem: Host-associated > Plants > Roots > Rhizosphere > Soil | place: USA...
ATCCGGCGCCGCCAATCGGTCGCGCCCGGTGTGACGCGTGAGGCGTTCGCACACAGCAGCCCCAGCGTCAGCGGCAACGCCATCAGCATCCACCCGGCGAAGTGATTCTTGTTGACGAACGGACCGAAGGGGCTTGCCTGCATGAGCGGAGCCCAGAATCCGTAGATTCGACCCGCATAGAGCGGCTGCTGAACGATGCCGACCAGCGCCAGTGCGACACCGAGTACGGTGATGAGCGCCGCCAGCAGTCGGGCGCCGGTGAGGGAGACGGACCTGGCCACCCCGCACATCAACACGACGAATGCCGCGTACAACACGAGCGCCGTCATCGTCGCCTGGGGCGCAATCGACAACGCGTGGCGATCGGACGTGCGCAACGCGAACGCGATATCGATCTGTTCGAGCACGCCCGTAGCGCGTGGGGAGAGCGCCATGAGCACCGGCGCGGGCAGGGGTACGAGCTGCGCCAGCGTTGCCACGGCGACGGCTGCGAGGCCAATCACCAGCAACGCATCCGGCAGGCGCGGTACGTTGCTGCGTCGCACGAGGGCGTGCAGTCCAACGAGTGCGACCGCCGCTGCCAGCGGCCAGAAGGCCCATTCGTACACGGCACCGAACGCGAATGCCCCCCATGCCAAAGCGAGCATCGTCGCCACGTCCGAAGCGGTCGCGACCGGCCTCTTCATCGATCGATCGGCGGGCTGTCGCCCGCGGGGGCGAGTGACGAGAACGCGACGTCGAGCAGGCGCAAATCACTCTCGGCAATATCGCCCAACGGCATCGCGCCATCGACGGGCAGCAACCAGCCGCGCCAGCCGCAGTCGTCACAGCGGAACGGGCGAGCCGGCGTATGCACCTTGCGCAAGCGCTCGTAGATGCCTCGAGCGTGCGAGCGATGAACGTTGCGTCCACCGCACTTCACGCACGGCTCAGATTCGAGGACCGGCACGACCGAGCTGACCGCCGCCATTGACGCCTCACGTGCCACGACGGCGGCAGCCGACTCGTACTCCCGGAGGTCCACCGCGTGTTCGAGCAGCTGCTCGAGCTGCACGCTGATGCGCAACACCCCAATCCCGAACCGGCTGCTCGCGTTGACGATTCGGCTGTGACACTCAGCCGAGACGGGCACCGCAATCACGATGGCCTTGACGCCGTGAGACGCGATCAGCGATTCCAACTCGTACGAGCGGCCCAGAACAGGAAGCCCGTTGACGAGCCTGCCGGTCTTCTCCTCGTCATCGTCGACGAACGCAATCGGCTTCAGACCAGCAGCGGGGTTCTCGAACAACTCCTGTGTGGCGGCAATGCCGTGCTTCCCGGCTCCGTACACGAGCGTCGGCGCGCCTTGATGGCTCGCCCGTCGCTGACTCGATCGCAGCACGACATACGAGGCGCGCGAGGCAAGCATCAGCACCACGGCGATGAGTCCGTAGATCGGGAAGACCGTCGCGGGCTGCGTGGTGAACGAGAGCAACGGATAGAGCGCCGCACCAAGCACTGTCACGGCCACGGCAGCGCCGCCCGCCTTCGCGAGATCCGCGACGCCAGCGAGACGCCAGCTGCCGCGATACATGCCGGTGCACCAGAACGTGAGCGCGGTCAGCGGCGCGCACACGGCGACGAGATCCACCAGCGCCCGCTGGTTCTCACGAAGCGTCCACGCATCCAGTTTGAGCCCGAGCGTGAGGTAGGCCGCGACGCCCGACATCGCCAGATCTGCAAAGACGACGAACATCGACGTGTTCACGACCGGCAGCTCGTACATGCGAAGCACGGTGCCTCGGCGGATGAAGGCAAACTCGTCGTATCCCAATCGACGGACGCCGACAGCGCCAGCCACCAGGACGGCCAACACGAACAAGGCCGCGTGACGCGCCTGCAGGAACAACGATCCGAACGCGACGAGCGCGCACACGAGCCCGGCACCGTAGAGGATCAGCACGGCGTGTCCGTGCGTCACGCCGTGTGCCAGCAGTCGATGGTGGATATGGTTGCGGTCGGCGACGAACACGCCACCTTGCTGCTGTTCGAAGCGACGAATCGTGCGGCGCGCGATAGCGATCAGCGTATCGGCGATCGGCAACCCCATAATGAAGACGGGCACCAAGGCCGCGAACCCAGACGACAGCGTTGAGCCGCCCTTCAACGCGAACGCGCCGAGACAGAACCCGATTGCCGTGGCACCGCTGTCGCCGAGGAACAGGCGCGCCGGATGCAGGTTGAACGGCAGGAATCCGACCAGCGCACCGGCGAGTACCAGCGTCGCACCAGCCATGATCGGCTGGCCGACCAGCGCGAACACCGCCGTCATGCAAAGCGAGGCGATCAGCGCGAGTCCCGCCGAGAGGCCGTCGAGACCATCGATCACGTTGAAGGCGTTGGTCACGCCCACGAGCCACACGATCGACAATGGCGCGGCCCAGACCGACAGCTGGATGTCGACGTCGAAGAGATGCACGACATCGCCCAGGGAAATGCCGCTCATGACCGCCGCGGTGGCACCTGCCAGGTGAACCAGGAGCTTGCGACCGGCCCTCACGCCTCGCATGTCGTCGATCACCGAGACGATCAGGATCGGCACGCCCCCGATGATCAGCCCGCGCGCCAGTTCCAGCGGCACTGGCGCGGCGAACCACCATTCAGCTGCGGTCCATACCGCGGCGACGGCTCCGACCACTGCCAGGCCACCGAGGCGAGGGGTCGGCTGAGCGTGCGTCTTGCGACGCGCGGGCATGTCAACCGCGCCCACGAGCGTGGCCAGTCGCGCCGCCAGCGGCGTGAGCGCGAACGCGATCCCCGCGGCAACAATTGCTGGCAGGACGAGCGACAGGAAGGTATTCACTTCGTTGAACGCATGACTGCTGTTTGGCGCGACGCGACTGGTTCGGTCGACATCAAGGACACTGACACGAGCAATTGCAGGTAGCGCGCCGCCCAGGCACGGCGGCTGTAGTCACGTTGGACGAACGCCAATCCGGACGCCCCCATCGCGGCACGCAACTCGCGATCGCCTGCCAGCCTGCCGACGGCGTCGATCAGAGCCGTCACATCGCCCGGCGGAATCGCAATTCCGGCGCCGGCGTCGAGCAGGGTATCTCGTGCTTCGCCCTCGACACCGAGCACGATCGGCCGCGCGGCCGCCATCGCTTCGAACAGCTTCGACGGCAGCACCGTCTTGAACACGTCCGACGGCCGGAGCGTGACCAGGACGATGTCGCTGGCGGCGAGCAGTGACGGAATGCTGGTGCGTGGGACGAGCCCGGTGAACCGCACGTTATCGAGGCGACGCGCGGCGGCGATGGCGCGCAGGCTCTCCAGCTCGGCGCCGTCTCCGACGATCAACAGGCGCACATTCCTCGCGCTCGACTGAAGCTGCGTCGCCGCATCGAGCACCGTCCCGAGCCCGTGCGCCATCCCCGTGGTACCGACGTAGCTCACAATCACGTCGGCGTTCGTCACGGCGAGCTCGCGTCGCGTCTGCTCGCGATCGCCGCTGGCAAAGAACTCGGGGATGATTCCATTCGGAACGAAATGCAACTTCGCCTGGTCGATGCCGCGCGCCGCAAGCACTCGCATGAAGCTTCGCGTCAGGCACGCAACGGCCGAGGCGTCACGATAGAGTCGAAGCTCGAGCCGCTCGAGCAGTCGCATCAATAGTGATCGCCGCTTCAAAGCTCCAACAGCCGCGATCGAATCCGGCCACAGGTCGCGCAGCTCGAACACCCACGGCAGCGAACGCAATCTGGCGATTATCCAGGTCGCGACCGCGCAGAAGAACTGCGGCGACGTACCCACCGCCACGTCGAACGCGCCGAGCCGCCAGGCGCGCCATGCTCCTGACACCGCGAATGAGAGGTAGTTGATCGTGCGCGCGACGAAGCCGCGGTTGGCAGCCAGGAAGGTCCACACGCGATGTACGTGGATGCCGTCGATCAGCTCGTGTCGATACCAGCAGCGCGAGTAGCCGGGAAAGGGCTTGCCCGCCGGGTGACTCGGAATGCCGGTGACGACATGAACCTCGTGACCCGCCGCGACCCACTCGCGGCAGTGCTCGTGGGTCCGCGCGGCAGGGGCGTTGACTTCGGGCGTGAAGTAGTGCGTCAGGAAGAGGATCCGCATCTCACCGTACGTGGGCCACGGGCGCAATGTGGTCGGACCCGATGCGCCCCGCCGCGACTTCGTGCTCGAGGATCTCGGCGATCCGCTCAGCCGCGAGACCGTCCCACAACGGCAGGTCACGCGTCTCCGGCATCGGGGTCGCCAGCACCTGATCCAGTTCGGGGACGACTCTGGTCACATCGGTTCCGACCACTCGGTTGGTCCCGAGCGCAACCGTGATTGGCCGCTCGGTGTTCGCGCGCAACGTCAAACACGGAACGCCCAGCATCGTGGTTTCTTCCTGGATCCCCCCGGAGTCGGTCAAGACCACCCGCGAGCCGGCGAGCAGGCCAAGAAACGTCATGTAGGGCTGGGGATCGCAGAGGTGCAGGTGCGGCGGCGCGTCAAGCCGAGCCGCTTCAACGCGGGCTCGCGTCCGCGGGTGAAGCGGAAACACCACGGGAAGTCGCCAGCTCGCCGCGCTCAGCGAGTACCACAGCTGCGTGAGCTGTTCCTCGTCGTCGACATTCGAGGGTCGATGCAGCGTGGCCACCGCGTAGCCCTGCGGCTTCAGTCCGAACAGAGTCCACGGGCTGGCCCGCCGCGCGTCCTCCGCACGAGCGAGCAGCGTGTCGATCATCACGTTGCCGACCAGGAACACCTTGTTGGCGTCGCACCCTTCGCGGCCCAGGTTGTCGACTCCAGCCGGCTCGGTCACGAACAGGTAGTCCGCGATCGCGTCGGTGAGGATGCGGTTGATCTCCTCGGGCATCGATCGATCGAAGCTGCGAAGACCGGCCTCGACGTGTGCGATCAGCGGCCGGCGCCCGTCGTCATAGCGCGTCTTCACCGCGGCGAGCGCGCAGGCGAGCGTGGAGTTCACATCGCCGACGACCACCACGAGATCCGGACGACTCTCGCGCAGATGATCGTCGAACCGCTCGAGCAGGCGCGCCGTTTGGACCGCATGTGTGCCGGAGCCGACATTCAGCGTGGCATCTGGAGTCGGCAGGCCGAGCTCGCGAACGAACGCGCCCGACATCTGCTCGTCGTAGTGCTGCCCCGTGTGCACGAGGCGAACGTCGAAGCACCTGCACGCTCGCAGGGCGCGATACAGGGGCGCAAGCTTCATGAAGTTCGGCCGAGCCCCGCCGACGAGCGAAACGGCGGCCGACATCAATAGCGACTCACCTTGAACCAGGCTTTTTCAACCAACGCCCGGGTTCTCGAGAGTGGCCGCTGTGCGTACGCGTCGAAGCGCGCCGCACGCGCAGCAAACGTTTCCTGTCCGGTCAAGTCGCGGAGCACGCGCAGCTGCACCGCGTGCAGCCGATGATAGTAGGGGCTGGCAAGCATGCGGCGCCCCGCCGCTGGAGCCTCGTACAACGACCACCAGCCCGTATCGAAGTCGTCGAGGCGCGCTTCGAGCGTAGCGATGGACGACTCCCAGATGGCGCGCGCGCCAGGTCGCCCGCTCCACCGAAGGTAGTCGTGAACGCCCCAGAGTGCCCAGATGAACCCGTTCAGGATGTGACTCGGGGGATCGACGATGTACTCCTCGATCCAGAGGTGTCCGCGCGAATCGGTCACGAGCACGCCGCCGCGCGACACCGGCAACTCCAGCGCCTCGAAGGCTCGATGCGCCGCGTCGGCAAACGCCTTGTCCCCGGTCTCCATTGCCGCACGGACCAGCAGCGACACTCCGTTTCCCTGCGCGAGCCCGGAATACCACGGCGCCTCGAGCAGTTCCCTGTAAGGCCAGTCGAAGAGGTGTACCCACACGGGAACGCCGTGAGCGTTGGGCCATGCATTCGCCACGAGCCACCGCGACGCGGCGAGCCACGCGGCGCGATCGTCTGCCGTTCCCGAATCACACCAGCGGTTGAATCGAGCCAGACCGTACTGAGCGATCGCGATCGGGTTGTATTGCCGTCCAATGCTCCCCCGGTAGTCGATCAGCGGGACCCCGGCGGCATCAAACGGGCCGGCATAGTTCGCCTTCCCCTGGAAGCGCATGAAGTACTGGCGCGCGTCGCTGCGATAGGCGTGATTGAGCTCGGGCTCTTCGTACCAGAACGACAACGGACCCGATCGCCGATCCGCGTACACCTGGACGATGCGGGTGAGATACGCGAGCCTCGTCGGCGCGTGCGCACGGGGGGCAACGGCCTGCGGGGTTGCCATCACGACACGCGGACCGAACTGCCCGACTCGAGCGACCGCACAATGGCGAATGTGGTACGAGTCGTGTTGACGATCGACTCGAACGACGTCGGCGAGGACGCGCCCGACGCAACCGCGCGAACGAACGCCAGCATCTCCGCCGCATGCCCCTTGTCCTGGCTCGTGAACACGCCGCCGTGGCGGACAGTCCGCCCCGTCCCCCTGACTCGCGTGCGCCGGAAGTCGTCGATCGTCGCGACTCGACCGCCGCCGAAGATCTCGATACGTTCCTTGGGCGCGGCCCGATCGCCATCGATCAGATAGGCGACGGTCGCCATGGATCCATTCGCCATCCGAAGACTGGCCATCACATCGTCCGGGCCAGCGGCCGAACGCGTCGCGAACACCTCGACGACTGGCGAGCCCGACAGGTGCGTGCAGAGATCGACGAAATGACAGACCTCCCCAACGACGCGGCCACCACCTTCGTCCGTGCGGGCGATCCAGCTGTCAGAAGCAATCCGGCCGGCGTTGACGCGATAGATGATGCTCAGTGGCGTACCGGCCATGGCGACGCGCACGGCCTCGACCGCTGGAGCAAAACGGCGGTTGAAGCCGGCCATCACGAACGGCGTCTGTCCAGTGGCGCGCAGCGTCTCCACGGCTTGGAGAATGGAGTCCAACTCCGCCTCAGTGATGCATAACGGCTTCTCGACGAACACGGGTTTGCCGGCCGTGAGCGCGTCGATCACCAACCGGGCATGACTGTCGTGCCGCGTGGCGATGACCACCGCGTCGCAGCTGCGGTCGCGCCACACCGAGTCGACGGAGGTCGAACACGAATCGAAGCCGAACCGGTCCGCCGCCGATCGCGCCGACAAGCCAGTGGCGGCAACGACCTCGCCAAGCGATGCGCTCGCTCGTGTCAACGCGGGCAGGAGCACGCTGTGCGCGAAGGCGCCCGCGCCGATCACGCTGACGCGTGGACGATCCTGCAACGGCTGGCGCGGGCGAATCGACACCGGCGTCGACGTCGCCGCAACGGCGCGGGATGGCGTCGGGTACTCGAGCAGAATGCCCAGTGTCTCGCTGCGCTCCAGCATCGCGTAGGCGTCGGCTCCGTGCTCGATGTCGAAGCGATGCGTCACGAGTGGGCGGACATCAACCCGGCCGTCGGCAACCAGCTCGAGAAACGTCCGCATGTTCTCGCGTTCGGTCCAACGGACGTACGCGCGAGGATAGTCGCGACCTCGTTCCTCGTAATCGGGGTCATACCGTCCGGGGCCATAACTGCGCGACACGGCGAGCGACAGCTCTTTCTGGTACAGCGTTCGTCGCGGCAGATCGAGTCCTGTCGCGCCAACCGCCACGATCCTGCCCCTGTCACGAGCGATGTCCGCGGCCATTACCATGGGCTCGCTGCCACGGGTCGCCGCCGCGACGACCACGAGATCAGCCCCGAATCCGTCGCTCCACCGCGAGATCGCCGACTCGGCTCCCGTTGGTGGCATCGCATGATCGGCACCGAGCGCACGCCCGAGAGCGCATCGCGCCGGGCTGAGATCGACGCCGAAGACGCGACAGCCGTGTGCGCGGAGGATCTGCGTGGCGAGCAGACCGACGATGCCGAGACCGATCACCACCACCCGCTGCCCTATTTCGGGCGCGCCAAGCCGGACCGCATGCATCGCGATCGCACCAACTGTCGTGAACGCGGCCTCGTCGAAGCCCACCTCATCACCCGTCCTCCGCTGCGGCACGCGCACGACAAGGTTCCTCGGGACGTAGTTGATCTCGGCGTGTGTGGCATAGGTGGCGCCAGCGCATGCGACGCGATCGCCGACACAGATGTCGTCAACGCCAGGCGCCACCGCCAGCACAATGCCAGCAGTCGCGTATCCAGGCGCGACCGGCCGGTCGAGGCGCGCCAGTACCGTCGTCGTCGTTCGTACCAGGCCATCGCGACGAACCTTGGCCAGCACCTGCTTCACCAGATCGGGCCTCGAGCGGGCTTTCTCGACGAGAGACCCCTTCGCAAACTCGGTCGTCGCCCGCTCCGTGCCGGTGGAGATGAGCGACACTGCGGTCTGCACGAGCACACCCGGACCGGCGAGCCGTGGCGGGGGAACATCCAGAACGTTCACCGCGCCAGTGCGCATCGACTGCACGAGCTGTTTCATGATGAAGCCAACGCGAGAGGAAGCGGCTCGATGTGAGCCACGGACAGATCCGAGACGACGAATCTCAGCTTCCCTGACGATGTCCGTGGAAGCGCATCAACGTGATCGATTTCGATCGCGAGCTCGTGGCCCAGCCAGGTTCGTGCGGCTCGAACGAGAGCCTGTTCATCCTGCGACGCAAACTCCGGTGCTCGCACGACTCGGATCACGACCCGGGTCAGGTCCGGCTGGTAGATCTGAGCCTCGCGTACGCGTACCTGATCCTTGAAGATGTGATCGAGACGACCCACCATCGCGCCGTTCGGCAGCACGACGTAGTCCTCGCGACGGCCGTCGATCGCATCGACGATGCGCCCCGGGCGGCCGCACTCGCACGTCCGGCCCGACACCTGCGCGATATCGCCGACGTCATACCGCACGAGCGGGAAGGCTCGATTGGTCACGTTGGTCCCGACGATGCGACAGCCGGCACGGCTCTCGCTGGGAATGAATTCCACGTAGGCGAAGTCCTCGTCCACGTGCAAGCACCCGAGCGGGCACTCCGAGGCGTTTGCGGCTCCCTCGGCCATTCCGTAGTGCTGCCGCGGCCGCACGCCAAAAGCGCGCTCGATCAGATCCGCCTGCGCCGGCAGGAGATTCTCGGCAGACGTGGTGACCCAACGCACGTCATACCCGAGAGTCGCCCGATGCTCGACGAGATAGCTGGCCAGCAGCGCCAGAAGCGATGGATATCCGTGCAGCCACGTCAGACGACGTCTGGTCAATTCCGCAGCGTAAGCAGACCATGTGTCGTCGGCCAAATGTGAACCGCTGAACAGCACCTGCCGGCCGGCGAGGTTGTATCGCCAGAACGGCGCACGTCGGCGCGTGATAGGTACGACGGGTCTTCCTCCGAAGTACGCGCACCACTCGTGACGCTCGATGCCGTGCCACCGGCGGAAGCGCCACCACGTAGCCCATTGGTGCCGGATCGCTTCAGCGGTCACGGGAAATCGCAGGCCCATGCCGGTCGATCCGCTGGTCGCCGCCGTGTCTGCGGTATGAAGATCACGCCGCGCGATACGAGACGCGTGTGACTGAACCGTGTGTTTGTCGAGAATCGGCACATTCGCGGCGCGGAACGACTGTCCCTCGACGATTGCGCCATACGCGGGGTGTTCACGATAGAAGGTCGAACCGCTGGCAGCGTCCGACACGAACGCGTCGACCACGTCGTCGCGCAGTGACGTGAGTTCAGCGTGAGCCATCACACTTCGCGCCTCGACATCTCGCAACAGACCGGCGAAGTCATGGCTGAAGCGCGTCCGCTGGAGCCGATACCCTTCGGCCGAACAGACGAGGTGCTGCAGCCCGACCGGCAGCACGTTGTAGATCCGTTCCAGATTGCGGTTCACGCGAGTCGTTTATCCGAGGCAGCCGGTGCGAGATGGTCGGTCGCCAGCGGAACGCTGACATCGGGCCATCCCGAGTGCGGTCGAAAACCGCCGTGGACAGCAGGCTGGATCTCGCTCAGAGGGATTTCCGCCTGAACCCGCTCATCGAAGCAGACCAGTCGATCGAGAGGCGTTTCCCCGATCGGGAGTGCATGACTGTCGAACGCGCGACTGACGATGGGCAGACGCGCGATGTCGAATCCCATTACTCGCGCCGCAGCGGCATCGACCTCCGCCGCGTTGCCGCCGGCGATGAGGACGTTCGCGAGCACCGGCTCCGGGTCCAGGGGCCCGTTCCCCTCACCACCAATGATGCCGTCAACGATGCAGAAGTAGCGTTTGCGCAGCGCTGCCGTGCGCAGGCTTCCATCTCGGTTGGCGAAGAGCAGCGCGCGATTCAGGTCGAGCGCCATTCGCCAGCAGGTGTCGTTCCCCTGCCAGTTGCCGTTGCGAATCATCGGGCGGCCCGCTGTCTGCCCCGTCGCGGCTCGACGCCGCGCCAACCGGTAGAGCGGGGCGCCGATCGACGGGGACATGAGCGTGGCGGTCTGGACGAACGATTTGAGCCGAGTCTCGACCCAATCGGTCCACCCGACAACAGGTCGCTCGTCGCCTCCGTCCACCGGCGAGCCTTCAGTGTGGTGCGGCAGCCAGTTCTTGTCGCCGTTGATGCCGACCAGGTTCTTGAGCGCGGCGGTAATCCCGGTCTTGCGATGCGTCTTGAGCTTGGGCAGGTTGATGAAGAGATCAGCGTCGAGCGGCGTGCCGGCCACAAGATACTCGTGTCGATCGCCGTGGTGATGAAGATTGACACCATGGCGGTCGTAGTCGGCCCCGTAGAAGCGCCCCTCACCCTTGTGGCGGTACAGACAGCTCTGCGTGCCCAAATTGACGGCCGTATATCCGCGCGGGTCCTCGGCGTTGGGCTCACGGCGGACGATGACGCCGTCGCGCACGATCCAGCGCTCACGACGCAGATCCAAAATCTCCAGCGTCATCGTCGGCCACTCGAGGCCGACACGCGTCAGACGCTGGAGGAGAGACCCTCGTTCGAGGATCGCGTCGAAGTGAGCATGGGTGTGTGGCGCATCGCAGACGCTGACCACCGCGCGGCCTTTGGTCAGCGCGGCGATCGCCCTGACCACCTGCTCGATCAGATCGGGCGACGTGATGAGCGCCTCCCAGGTGTCGCTCGACTCCCCGCGATGCTGCACCCAATTGGGTTTCACGACGACGTGTATCTCCCGGCCGCGGGGACTCGCCTGCGCGATCTCCGGATCGAGCAGAGTGGTGGCCAGCTCGAACAGGTCGTGACGATCACTGCGGAAGATACTCACCATGGGAAACCTGTCAGATTCACGCCTCTCGAAGCGCCGGCCGCACGGGGCGTCTCAGTTGACCGGCCGTGACCCCGAGGGTGCGATAGACATCGGCCAGCCTCGCGCCCGTGCGCTCGAGAGAGAACTCGCGAACCGCACGCAGTCTCGAGGCCTGCGACATCTGTCGACGACGCATCGGATCCGCCCACACGCGCGCGATCGCGTCGGCGAAGGCGTCCACGGAACCCACGGGTGTCAGCATCCCCTCGACGCCATCGCTGACGACCTCGGTCGGCCCCACGCAAGAGGTCGCGATGATCGGCA
>Ga0075429_100004917_pt1 | contig 11518 bp, 8 predicted proteins | sample RhiMetdeltSRZDD3_FD_75295 | JGI IMG/M metagenome (GOLD analysis project Ga0075429, IMG submission 75295) | Populus rhizosphere microbial communities from Tennessee, USA - Rhizosphere MetaG P. deltoides SRZDD3 | ecosystem: Host-associated > Plants > Roots > Rhizosphere > Soil | place: USA...
AATGCGAGCCGGAATATCGCCCCCGGTGACATTCCTGGTCGGGCTGTTGTCGTCGTTTCCGACCCAAACTCCGACCACGATGTCGGACGTGAAGCCTATAAACCACGCATCCCTGTTCTCCTGGGTCGTACCTGTTTTTCCCGCAGCCGGCACGCTGATCCTGGCTGCCCTGCCGGTGCCTTCACGAACCACGCTGGCGAGAAGATCACGGATGCCGGCTCGCGCCGTCTGATGGGTCGCCGGCGTGAGGGCCGATTTCGGGCGTGCGAACAGGACCTGATCCGCCTTTTGGATGGAGTCGATCGCATGCGGCTCTATATTTTCGGCGTTGGTAGCGAGGGCGGCAAAGCTACGGGTCATCTCCATCAAGGTCACTTCGGCGGAGCCCAGCGCCAGACTGGGCACCGCAGGCAATTCCGATCGAATACCCAGTCTGCGCGCAGTTTCGATCACCGTCTTGACGCCGATTTGGTCGGCGAGCTGGACGGCAACCGAGTTGATAGAATTTGCAAAAGCGCTGCGCAGCGTCACCTCTCCGCGGAACCGACCGCCGTAGTTGTTCGGCTCCCAATCGCCGATTTGGATCGGCCGGTCGACCATGGTCATTTGAGGATTGAACCCCTTCTCCAGCGCGGCGAGGTAGACGAACAATTTGAACAGCGAGCCCGGCTGCCGTTTGGCTTGAGTTGCGCGATTGAATTGACTCTCATTGTAATCGCGGCCTCCCACCATCGCGAGAATTGCTCCGTCCAGCGTCATTGCAACAAGGGCAGCTTGACCCACCTTCTTGCTGCGTCCCTCGGCCTTGAGCCGGCGCGCGACGACGTCTTCAGCAATACTCTGCAGGTTGAGGTCCAAGGTCGTGCGCAGCGTCAAATCTGCGGAGACGGGACCGACGAGACGTTTCACTTCGCCGGCCAGCATATCAACGAAATAGTTTGTTCCCGGCGGATTATCGGGCGGCACCGGCAAGGTGGCCGGCTGCTGACGGGCGGCGGCTGCCTCTTCACGCGATATAGCATCGGTCGCGACCATCGCGTCGAGCACCAAAGCGGCACGCTGCCGGGCGCCCTCGAGATTACGGTTCGGGGCCAGCGCCGATGGCGCTCGCACAAGTCCAGCCAGCATTGCTGCTTCGCTGACGGAAAGATCCTTTGCGGTCTTGCCGAAGTAACGTTTGGCCGCCGCATCCACTCCATAAACTCCGGCTCCAAAATAGGCCGTATTCAAATAGCGGGTGAGAATTTCCTCTTTTGAAAGCCGCCGTTCCAGCCAAACCGTGAGGATCGCTTCCTGCACCTTGCGTCGGACCGTGCGATCCTGCGAAAGGTAGGTCATGCGAGCGAGTTGCTGAGTAATGGTGCTTCCCCCCTCGCGGGCACTTCCAGAGATAAAATTTCGATAGGCAGCACGTATCAGCGAAGGCACATAAAAGCCGCTATGCTCATAAAAGTAGCGGTCTTCGATTGCGATAATGGCACGTATCAGGTTGCGGGGCAGCTCTTGCGGAGACAGCTTCTCGCCCTTGAATACCCCGCGCGTGGCGAAGATCTGTCCGTTGTCGGCCTGAACGACAAGGGCGCTTGGCGTCGGCTCAATCACCAGCCCACCATCGGAGGGCAAGGTGGCAACGCAGTAAGCCAGGTATCCGAGGGGAAGCATGGTGACCAACGCAAGGAAAACCGCAATCGGATGCAGCCGCAGGTGGCGTGCTCGCGCCCGCATCCAGCGCCAACCGCGAATCTGGTCGCCAATTCGAGCCAGATCGACCTGGCGAAGCGCCGCGAGCGACTGCTGTCTAAACTGATGTTTCCGAATTTTCTGAAACAATATGGGAGCACGCCGGCCGCTGCTAGCAAGAACGTCACGGAGGATATCGTCCAAGCGGTTATAGTGATTAAGCAGGAAGGCCGTTGCCGTTTTCAACCATTGCCGGCTTCGTTCACTCACCCTCAGCATAATTTGCTGGCTCGCATAACGAGACGAGCTCACCAGCAGCCAATCATGTTCGGGATCCGAGCTGCGCCGTGATTCCATAGCCATGCCGCTCACCTATCGGGCGGAGGTGGGTCTATCCACGCACCACGACGGCGACTCTCAGGCCGAACCATTTCGATGAATGGGCGGTTTACGCGACTACCGGAACCATCCGTTTCATCGCGATCGGGGATGATTGCGCGGCGGCGATACTCCGAAAAATCATTGCCGCGTCGATAGCGATAACGCCAACCGGCGGTTTCGAGGAAGCCAGGCGAATCAAGAAAAGCGCCAGGTGGCCTCGTGAGCAACGGAGACGCAGACGCCCAACTCCACCAACCAAAGACAATAAGTGCGGTGATGATAAGGTGGGGGAGAGGCATAAAATCCCTCGCGGAAACAATGATCTAACAACAGCTGTCAGCCGGATTTGTTCCCGCAAATGAATTTGCTGGCGCTGCTCGTTAACATCGATCAGGAGCACGCCACGATCGGCCGGTCCCGACGTTCCGACACGGGCCGGCCCGGCATCGCGCCGGCCCGTCCGTCGATCGGGTCGCGGTTAAACCCGAGATCGATTGGTGGTCGCGCCGGAACCGAACTCGCGCGCGGCCCGTTCTCCTTTATCCGCCCCCTCTGCCGAACTCGAAGCGAGGACTACCGTGCGTTCACGAACAAGCTTTCTGATCATCGTCCCGCTGGCGCTTTCGCTCGCCGGCTGCGGCGATTCCGCCACATTGCCGGAGGAAGCCGCGGTCGGGCCCAATCCGAGCCTGCCGCCGCCCGCCGGCACGCTGATCCCAACCGTCAAGATCGCTGCCGCCAAAGGCTGGCCCGCCGGCGCGAAGCCGGCGCCGGCCGCTGGCCTCACGGTCACCGCCTACGCCACCGGCCTCGATCATCCGCGCTGGCTCTACGTGCTGCCCAACGGCGACGTGCTGGTCGCCGAGACCAACGCGCCGCCGCGGCCGGAGGACGGGACCGGCATCAAGGGCCTGGTCTACAAGCAGCTGCAGAAGCGGGCGGGCGCCGGCGTGCCGAGCGCCAACCGCCTCACCCTGTTGCACGACGCCGACGGCGATGGCGTCGCGGAGACGCGAACGGTTTTCCTCAAGGACCTCAATTCGCCGTTCGGCATGGCGCTGGTCGGCAACGACCTCTACGTCGCCAATACCGACGCGGTGGTGCGCGTCCCCTATCGCGACGGCCAAACGCAGATCGACCAGAGTCCCGTCAAGGTCGCCGACCTGCCGGGCGGGCCGCTCAACCACCACTGGACCAAGGGTCTGCTCGCGAGCCGCGACGGCGCGCGGCTCTACGTGTCGGTCGGCTCGAACAGCAATGTCGGCGAGAACGGGCTCGACAAGGAGGAGCGGCGCGCCGCCATTCTGGAGATCGATCCCGCCAGCGGGCAATCGCGCGTGTTCGCCTCCGGCCTGCGCAATCCGGTCGGCATGTCGCTCGAGCCGCAAACCGGCGCGCTGTGGGCGGTGGTGAACGAGCGCGACGAGCTCGGCAGCGATCTGGTGCCGGACTACCTGACCTCGGTGAAGGACGGCGCGTTCTACGGCTGGCCGTTCAGTTATTGGGGCCAGCACGTCGACACCCGCGTCAAGCCGCCGAACCCGGAGCTGGTGGCGAAAGCCGTCGTCCCCGACTACGCGCTCGGCAATCACGTCGCGCCGCTCGGGCTCACCTTCGCGCAAGGCAATCTGCTGCCGGAGCCATATCGCAACGGCGCCTTCGTCGGCGAGCACGGCTCCTGGAACCGTAATCCCCGCAGCGGCTACAAGGTCGTGTTCGTGCCGTTCGCCGACGGACGACCGGCCGGCAAGCCGTCGGACGTGCTGACCGGCTTCGTCAACGACGCCGGTGAGGCGCTCGGGCGCCCGGTCGGGGTCGCGATCGACAAGTCGGGAGCGCTGCTGGTCGCCGACGACGTCGGCAACGCGATCTGGCGGGTGGCGCCGGCCGCGCAACAGGCCGTGACTGGGCGGTAGATCACTCGTAGGCGGGCAAAGCGCCAGACGATGGAGCAGCGCGCCCGACGACAGTCTCGTCCCGATCGAGCCCGGCTCAGCCTCGGTACGCTTCGATCTCCTCGACCAGATTCACGATCCGCCGGCGCAGCTGGACGTCGCTGATGCGCATGAATGCTTTTGCCAGGCTCAAGCCTTCGCGCGTGGCCATGAAATCGGTGAGCCGGTTGGGCGAGGGTTGCCGCTCGGATGACGCCGGCATGACCCCCGTCTGCGGCGCGCCGTCGAAGAAGAATGTCACCGGCACCTGCAGGACATGGCAGACCTGCTGCAGCCGGCTCGCGCTGATCCGGTTGGTGCCTTTCTCGTATTTCTGGACCTGCTGGAAGGTGATGCCGAGGGCATCGCCGAGCGTGGTCTGGCTCATGTCCAGCATCATCCGGCGCATGCGCACGCGGCTGCCCACGTGCTTGTCGATGGGATTGGGTACCTTTTCACGGGCCATGGTCGTCTCCGGAGGTCGGGGCGCCTTGCCAAAACGAGCACGAGTAGCCGGGCGGCATCAACTCGCTCGTGCCGGTAGCCGGGTGTAGGACCGAACGGAATACCGGCGGCCAAGGCCTCAGCCAACGTCCTGATTGTATCACATCCCGAGGGCGTTGCAGCACGCGCGTTGCCGAGGAGGGGGTAGAGCCAGGCCGGACCGGCCGGCTATTTCTGCCGCGGCTCGCGCAGATCTTCGCCGGCAGTGACCAGCTTGCCGGCGAGCTTGTCACGCACCGCCTCAAGCAGGGTGCGGGCGGCGTTGCGCACCTCCTCCTGCAGGGCGGTATCGGCGTCGAGATCGGCGTGGCTGGTGGCGTAGGGTCGCCAATACCCGATGTAGCGGTCGAGCTCGGCGGCCAGCCCGGCGGGAACGAGATGGATGGAGCGGAGCCAGTCGGAGATGCTGCGCCGCACGTTCTCGGCGCCCTCCGCGTCGCCATGCACCACCACCGAGAACAGCCGGCCGGCGAGATGGCGCGGATAGTCCCAGCCGTCGAGCTATCCGCTTGGCGAGCTCGGCGTCCTTGCCCTGCGTCCGGGTCGGATCGGGATTGCCGCCGTCGGCGCAGACCAGCCGGTCCATCATCAGCTTGAGCGGCGAGGAGCCCTGATACCAGTTCACCGGCGTGACGATCATGACGCCGTGCGCGGCGACCCACATCGGATAGATCCGGTTCATCCAGTCCTGGGTCTGGCCGAGCGAATAGTTCGGATAGCAGGAGCACGGCCAGTGGCACAGCGCGGCCGCGGTAGAGAAGCAGGCCTTGCAGGGGTGGATGCGGCGCCCGTATTCGGAGGCGAGGCGACTCAGGTCGAGCAGCTCGATCTCGACGTCCGGCTCGGCGGCGAGCACCTCGCGGGCGATCTCGATCAGCCGATAGGACTTCGACATTTCGCCCGGGCAGGTGTGCTCGCTGCGCGACGAGCAGTTGATCAGCAGGATGGCCGGCTTGCTGCGGTCCTCGTGGCGCCGCTGCGCCGCCTGGATCGCCGCCCGCGCCGCCAGCCAATCGACCGACAGCTCGTAGTCCGGATCGGAAAACTCGCCGCCGGCCTTTTGCGTGCGCGGAGCCTTGCGACCGTTGTCGTAGGCCTCCCAGGCCGCGTCGGCGACCTTGTCGAGCTCCACCGCGAGCGCGGCGAACGCGGGGTCCTGAAACTGATCCAGGAAACGCTGGCGGAATTCGCGCTCGCTCAATTGCGGGCTCGGCATTCCCTTGCGAGGTGACAGCTCCGACATCGCTTGCTCTCTTTCTGCGCTCATCGGCCCATGCCCGCGTGCGGACGCGCCCGCGCCGCGAACGTCAGCCGCGGGAGTCGAGAACGTCCCGAACCTTGGCTGCCAGCGCGGCCTGCGTGAGCGGCTTGTGAATGACGTCGACGCCCGGATCGAGGCGGCCGTGGTGCACGATAGCGTTGCGCGAGTAGCCGGTCATGAACAGCACCTTCAGCCCCGGCCGGCGCGCCAGCGCCTGGTCGGCCAGCGCCCTGCCGTTGGGGCCGGGCAGGATGACGTCGGTCAGCAACAGGTCGATCTTCTCGCCGCTGTCGATCACCGACAAGGCAGACGCGGCATCCCCCGATTCGCGGACTTCATAGCGGAGATCGCGCAGAGTCTCGCAGATGAAACGCCGCACGTCGGCGTCGTCCTCGACCACCAGCACGACTTCGTTGCCCCGCGCGACCGGCGGGGGCGGCTCCTGCTCCGCCACCGCCGTCGCTGGGCGGTGCACGCGGGGAAGATAGATCTTCACCGTCGTGCCCTGGCCCGGCTCGCTGTAGATCTTGACGTGCCCGCCGGATTGCTTGACGAAGCCGTAGACCTGGCTCAGCCCGAGACCGGTGCCCCGGCCCGGTTCCTTGGTCGAGAAGAACGGCTCGAACGCGCGCTCCACGACCTCCCTGGTCATGCCCGTTCCATTGTCGGTGGCCGCGATCAGCACGTACTGGCCCACCTTCACGTCGGGATGGCGGCGGCAATAGTCTTCATCGAGGAAGGTGTTGCTCCCCTCGATGGTCAGCTTGCCGCCGCCCGACATGGCGTCGCGGGCATTGAGGGCTAGATTGAGAATGGCGGCTTCGAGCTGCGCCTGATCGACCTCGACCGACCAGATGCCGCCGGCGCCGACGGTTTCGACCTCGATGGTCTCGCCGAGCGAGCGCCGCAGAAAATCCAGGAGCTGCACCAGCAGGCGGTTGACGTCGACGAAGGTCGGCTCCAGCGCCTGGCGCCTCGAAAATGCCAGCAGTTGCCGGGTGAGCGTGGCGGCGCGTTGCGCGCCGTGCGTCGCGTGATCGACGGCGCGCACCAGGCGAGCCTGGGCGCCTTCCGTCCAGCCGTCGAGCACGCGCTTGGCGGCGTCCAGATTTCCGAGGATGATGGTCAGCAGATTGTTGAAGTCGTGCGCCACTCCTCCGGTGAGCTGCCCGATCGCCTCCATCTTCTGCGACTGGAACAGGTGCTCGCGCGCGATCTCGAGCTGCTGCTGGGCCTCCCGCTTTTCGGTCAAATCGCGGGTGACCTTGGCGAAACCCGTCAACTTGCCGGATTCGTCATGGATGGCATAGATGATCACGCTCGCCCAGAAACGGCTGCCATCCTTGCGAACGCGCCACCCCTCGGCTTCGTATTTTCCTTCGCTGGCGGCGGTGCGCAGCGCGCGGCCGGGCATGTCGCGCGCCCGCTCTTCCTCGGTGTAGAAGCGGGAGAAATGCTGACCGATGATCTCATCGGCGCTGTAGCCTTTGATGCGCGTGGCGCCGGTGTTCCAGTTGGTCACGTTTCCTTCCGGAGAGAGCAAGTAGACGGCGTAGTCGACGACGCCCTGAACGAGGAGCTGGAAGCGCCGTTCGCTCTCGCCGAGCTCGCGCGCGGCCGCCTGCCGCTGCGCTTCGTCGCGCTGATCGCGGGCCTGCTTCAAATCGCGCTCGGCGGTGCGCAAGGCGGCGAGCACGGTGTCGACCTCGGCCACTCGGGCGCCGGTTGCGGGCACCGCCACGCCGCGCCCGAGGCCGGCGGCCGCAGCGGCGGCCACCTGCAGCGGGCGGGCGATCGTGCGCGCAAAAACGGCGGCGAGGCTGGTCGCCAGCAGGAACGCCGCCGCCGCCATTCCGCCCCACCACCACAGGTTCCGCTGCAGCGGCGCCCGCGCCATGGCCAACGGCACGTTCAACGACACCTGCCAGCCCGATAGCGGCGATACCGTCGACGCGCGCAGCACCCGCTCGCCTTCGAGGTTGCTGACGACCGCCGGCCGCGACCGATGCTGCCGGAGCTCGACCGGCAGCCTGGTGCCGACCGACTGGTCGTGAGTCCAGCGGCGCGCCAGCACCACGCCGTTGCGGTCGGCGATGGCGGTCACCCATTCGCGCGGCAGCTTTTCCTCCTCCAGGATCGGCAGCAGGACGCCGGGATCGAGCCCGAGCAGCAGCGCGTAGCGCACTTGGCCATCGACGAACACAGGCGTGTTGATGTTGAACACCGGGCGCCGGCTGACGCGGCCGATGAAGTAGTCGGTCACCCATGGTCGTTTGGTTGCGAAGATATGCCGTACGCTCTCGGGATCTCCGGTGAGCGGCAGCGGCGTGCCGTAGGGGACGAAGGTGTTCACCAGTTGCTGCATGGAGGCGTCCACCAGGCTGACAATCGCGATCTTCGGGTCGATGGCCGAGCCGGCGTGCCGGTAGAAGGTCGCATAGTCACCCTGCGCGAGCGCGGGCGAGGTCGCCAGCACGGTGAGCATGGTGATGCGCCGCTCAAGGTCGCGATCAACGTCTTCGCGCAGCGCGTCCGCCATCTGCACCATGCGCTGCTCGAGCGCGGCGCGGTCGGAGGCGGCGAGCTCATTGAGCAGATATCCGGTCAGGATCACGATCGGCAGTACGACCGCGAAGCTGTAGGCGATCAGGATCGCCCGCAGCGAATACGACGTGGGACGCGGGCCGGGGTCAGCGACCGCCATGGTGGCCCCGTGCCCTGCCCGAAGGCGGCGTTCCAGCGGCTCGGCTCGAAAAGGCTCGCGCGCCCGCAAGGCCCTCGCCGCCGTGCATATCGGCCGGCTCTTGCCGCGGCTCGACAACTGCCATGCTCGCCCTCCCGGCCGGGACGCCCAACTCACAAGCGGTCGTCATGAAAATAGTTCCATCCGAGCCAGGGTGAAACGGCCCGGAATGGTAAAAGGAAACGCAACCGCGGCTACGATTGTGCCGCCCGGCGCGGAAGCGCGAGGGCGTCCGTCATGGCCCGTTCGCGCACCGCTTCGCGCCCGATGTCTCCATACTCCCGTTCCAGGTGACCGGCGGGGAAGTGGCGGCGACAGTGACCAGTTCATGCGAGGGTCAGCACATGCGGGACTTTGGCGAGTATTTGCGCGCTTACTGGGCCTATGTCTCAACTAGTCCTGGTTGGGGGAAAGCTCTGCTGGGTGCAATTGTCTGGCTTGCTGGAATGTTTGCCCCGCTCGGAGCCAAGACTTTCCTTGTAGTCGATTTGCCGACCTGGCTCATGATCACGTGGATGCTGGCCTGGGCAATCCTTGGCTATGTTTTTGCGCCCTATGGAATGTGGAAACATCACCGCGCTCGGATTGCGAGCCCAAGTCCGTCGGAGCGCAAGTAGAGTCTCGCGATCGATTTTGCCCCACCCGGGGGTCGAAAAAGGACGCGATCGGAAATGATGAGAGCAATCCGCGAAGCAGGCGACCTTCGAACAAGGAGACTGTCCATGAAGATCGGTTCGGAAAAGAAGGACCTCCAACGTCGCCGTCCTGTCAGCGCCCCCGCAGGAACCGCCGCTGCCGCCCGGCTTGGCATGTTCGCGGCCGTTGCAGTGCTCTGCACTTCCGTCGCGCCGGGATACGCACAAGGTCCCTCCGAGCAAGAACGGAAAGCCGAAATTGGTTTCTTCGAGATCGACAAGGACATCACGCTCAGAAGGATGGTGGTGCACAACCCGAGGCCGAAAGGGACCGTTCTCTTCCTGCATGGGTTTCCAGAGACCTTGTACGCCTGGAAGGACATTTCGCTGGCCCTCGCCGATGACTACGAGACCCATGCTTTCGACTGGCCAGGCTACGGTCTTTCATCGAGGCCAACGGTCGACAGATTCTCCTATGCGCCCAAAGACTACGCGCATGTTCTCAATGAATATGTAGGGAAGGCAGGCATCGACACATCGAAGCTCACGATCTACGCAACGGATATCGGAGCACTGCCTGCGCTTCTTCTGGCCCTGGAAAAACCCGACATCGCGAGGACGATCATCGTTGGCGATTTCGCCCCGTTCAACAGACCCCGTTACATGTACGAGAGCCTGCAAAACCTGAAGGCGGGGCCTTTGGCGGACCAGGCCCGCGCCCAGCTGAACAAAAACCGCGAGGATATCCTCGAAAATGCTTTCAGAAGAGGTTTGCCCCAGGAAGTCCAATTCGAGGTTTCCCGGGAGTTGAAGGACGACATGTCCCGCGGCTGGGACCAAGGCGCGATGACGACGGCGGACGCTTTTGCCAATTACTACTCGCATTTTACGCGGGACCAAGACCACTTCGAATCGCAACTGGCCCGGCTCAAAACCCCGGTGAAGGTGGTTTGGGGTGAGAAAGACATCTATATCAAGAAAGAGATGGGAGTCGAGTTCGCCGAAAGAGTCCACGCTGAATTCACGCTTCTTCCTGGCATTGGGCACTACCCTCATCTTCAGAACCCAAAACAGGTCATCGATGAGGTTCGCATCTCATTCCGATGAGGGCGTAATGAGCCATGAGACCTCGATCGAGACTCCAGCAGCGACTTATCGCCTGACCCTGCCGTCGCGAAGCCACGACGATCTCGCCATCACAAGCATATCGAATAAGGCAATCGCCTTTGCACTTGGGCGAAGGACGTCAAGCGTGCGCGAATGATGTCCAGCATCTGCTCCGTCGTCTGATTGCCGTTCGGCCGTAGTCGGCGAGCTCCGGCAGCAGGATGATGATCGGGATCGGTATGGCCAACAGCCAGAGCAGTGCACCTTTTCCAAGTCCCATCGTTGCCTCCATGGTGGCGATAGAAATCCGCGCTGCGGCGGTCTCGAGCAAGGCAGAGCCCCGCAGCGCGGATCGTCACAGAGTTGATCGACCGGCCGTTACCGGTTTGGGTTCTGCCGCGGCGGGCTGCCAGTGGTCGCGGAAGCGTCCTCGGGCACCCAGGTCATCGCGTTGCGGTCGTACTTGAAGCCCTTCGCGGCCTTCAGCGCGTCCTTGGTGGAGTTCATCACCAGGTAGAACTTGTTATTGTCCTTGGTGGTGAGCTGGACGGCGTTGAATGGCACGGCGACGTCCTTCTCGCCCATGCCGAGGAAGCCGCCGACGCCGAGGATCAGCGTGGTGATCTTGCCCTCGCGATCGACCAGCACATCCATGATCTCTCCGATCTTGTTGTCGCCCGGATCGTAGACGTTCTGCTTGTGCCAGACGGTCGCGGTCAGGCTATTGGCCGGGATGTTCGCCAAGGCCTGCGCGGCCGGGCCGGCCTGACGCTGCGGCGCTTGCGCGCTTGCGGTCGCGGTGGCGAGCGCCAAAGCGAGCGCGGTGAAAGCCAGGATTTTCATAGGGTCCTCTCTGGGTTCTAGAACGATGAAGCTCGTTCGTCTCAAGAACGTGGGAGGGAGAGGCAAGTTCCGGTCGTTGCGCCGGATTCACGCGTGCCGCCCGACTTCATCGCGCGCCGGCGCCGGCACTGAATCCATCCTCGCCGGTACCCATGTCCGCTCGCAGTGACGCAGCCTATGTCGGATGGCGGACACACGGACCAGGCCGATTGCAGCTTCCCTGGAACGCCCAGCGTCTCATCGAATTGAATCGGCGCGGCGGCACTGATGTTTTCCCCCCTTCGGTCCGACGCACGCGTGACCCCCAGGCCCGGACTAGGCCTGGGGTTTTCGTGTGCGGCCGGCAGCCCACCCGATCGTGAAACTTAGCGGTGATTTCTCGCTGTTTTTCCGGAACACCGGAAAGGGTTCCCGCAGTATGTCGGGAGCG
>Ga0075429_100004920_pt1 | contig 11515 bp, 8 predicted proteins | sample RhiMetdeltSRZDD3_FD_75295 | JGI IMG/M metagenome (GOLD analysis project Ga0075429, IMG submission 75295) | Populus rhizosphere microbial communities from Tennessee, USA - Rhizosphere MetaG P. deltoides SRZDD3 | ecosystem: Host-associated > Plants > Roots > Rhizosphere > Soil | place: USA...
TCGCGCTGAGCGCAACGGTTATAGCCATCGCAACGGGTGTCGTTGCCATGGTCGCGACGAACGGTGGGGGCGTCGACTGTCGGAAGGCGGGAGCCGAAATCGATGCCATATGGAACCGAGTGACCCGCGACCGTGTCGGCGCAAGCCTCGCTGCTCAGCGCGTCGACACCGAGACGATCGGACGGATCGCACGGATACTTGACGACTGGGCAGCCACGTGGCGAGCGACGAGCGTGGATGCATGTGCTGCGACGCACCAGCGCGGCGAACAGTCGCTGGCACTCCTCGACAAGCGAGCCGCATGTCTCGACCAGCGCCGCCTCGCATTCCGCGACCTCATCGCCCATCTAGCGTCTGAGAGCTCGACCGCGAATGACGCCCTCCATGGCGCCTATGCGCTGCCATCGCCGGATGGCTGCAGCGTGGCGCACGTTGCCATGACAATGCCCGAGCCTCCCCCGAGCACGCCCGAGCTCGACGACCGCAAGGCCGGAGGCGAGGGCGGCGCCGAGGAGCTCAGCGACCGATTCGCGGCCGCGGCACCATCACCCGAGCTCGAGCGAAACATACAGCAGTTTGCGCTAACAGCCTTCGCCGACGCGCCGACAGGAGTACGTCACGATGTGAGCTGTCGCGGCGATACCTGTCGCGTCGAGACCTTCGTTCCTCAGAACACAACGTTCGACGATCTGACGGTGCTCCAGCGGCTGGGACTCCTCGGACTCTTCCGGGGGTACTCCGAGCTTCCGGCAATTCTGCAACGCGACGCCGAGGGAGCGGGGCAACACTGGCATCGGACGCGGTATGCGCGCATCGACGACCCAGATCCGGATCCGCGGGCCGGTTCGGCCGAAGTCCTGCTGTCGTTGGTGGCACGCTTTGAAGCCTCGGGTGAAGCCCAAAGGTGCAGGGACACCCCATCGGACGCCGGGAGCGTGACGTTCCGTCTTCGATTGCGCACCACACCTACGCCTCGCATCGACGTCAACGTCGGCGGCAGTTTGGCCAAGACGCAGATCGGCGTTTGCCTCGGGTCTGCAATGTGGGGGCTGGCCAAACAGATCGAGCTGCTGCCGTCGGAGATTGAAAGCGTCCTCTATCACACCGTCGACATCCGCTAGCGGCTGCCTCGCCCGCGTCACTCCTCGAGGTGCCCCGACAGCTTCAGCTTGTTGCGCGCCGAGCGGGCCAGCTTGGAGCGCGGACGCTCCTCCATGATCCCCTCCAGGAGCTCGGCGCCGAGCTCCTGGTCGGCGTCGTCGTGCGACTCGAGCAGCCGGAAGCCGAGGCCGTAGATCGCCTCGTCGGACACGTCCTTCTCGCGGTTGAGCTTCTTGGCGACCGGGAAGCCGTTCTTGGCCAGGCGCCCGAACTGCTCGAGGACCGGGTCGTCCGCGTGGGAGGCGCGCAGGATCGCCTCGCCGGCGGCCTCGAGGCCGAGCACGGCGAGGAAGAAGCGCTGGTCGTTGTCGATGGCGGCGTCGAGGTCGGCGCGCGAGCGCAGGAGCGGGCGCAGGGCGCCGAACGCCTCGATCGGCTTGCCGGAGCGGCGCAGGCGGCGGGCGTGGTCGAACAGGAGCTCGACGTGCTGGGCCGGGGCGACGTCAGCGAGGGTGTCGAACAGGACGCGCTCGACGAGGATCGTGTCGGCGGTCGCCTTGCCCTTGGCGTGGAGGTCGACGTGGCGGCGCGCCGCCTCGACCAGCTCGTCGACGGCGGTGCCCGAGACGTGGCCGCGGTGGGCGCGCAGCGCGGCGGCGTAGCGGCGGGCCTCGCTCTCGACGTCGGCACCGGCCAGCGCGCGCGCCAGCGGCAGCACCGCCTCGGGCGCCTTGGACAGGCCGCGCGCGGCCGCCTCGCGGGCCGGGGCATCGTCGCCGCCGAGGGCGTCGACCAGCGCCTTGACCGCCGAGGCGCCGCCGCCGGCGGGGAGGCGCTCCATCGCCAGGGTTTGCGCCGCGGTGTTCTTCGACTTGGCGAGGGCGGCGAACGGCTTGGCCAGCCGCTCCGGGATGCGGGCGCCGCGCAGGGTGTCGACCGCGGCCTGGGCCACGACCAGGTCCTCGGCGTCGGCGTACTCGATGAGCGCCTCGATCGCCGCCTCGGTCCCCTTGGCCTCGCTGGCCGCGACGATGCGGCGAAGGGCGGCGATCGCGGCCAGGCGGACCGGGCGCGGCCGGTCGGGCTGGGCGTGCCCGAGCAGGAGCGACTGCGACGACGGCCGCGCCATGTAGCCGATCAGGCGGAGCAGCAGGCCGAGCTCGACGACCAGGGGCGCCACGTCGTGATCGCGCAGCGGATCGAGGGCGCCGCTGTGGCCGTTGCTCTTCCCCTGCTGGCCCTGCTGGCCCTGCTGGCCGTTCTTGCCCTTCTTCGCGCCGCCGCCCTTCTTCGCCGGCGCCGCCGCCTCCTTCTGCGCCCGCGCCCACTCCTGCTGCAGCCGCTTGCCGACCTCGCCGGCGCGCCCGACCGCGACCTTGTCGATCACCGCGGCCAGCTTCTCGACCCCGCGATCGAGCTCGGCGCGCAGCAGCTGCAGCGCCTGCTCGCCGAACTCGGCGTCGGCGAGCTGGGTGATGACCGACTCGATCGCGGCCTGGGTGCCGCGGCGGAGCAGGAGCTGCGCGATCGTCCGACGCGCGCCGATCTGGCCACCGGCGATCTCCTTGCGCAGCGTGCTCTCGGCGGAGGCGCCCTGCGCGGCCAGGAGCGCGGCGGCGCGGGCGGCCAGGTCCTCGTCGCCGCTGTGGAGGATCGGCACCAGCTTGGGCGCGATGCCGCTGGCGTTCAGGTTGGCGAGCGCATCGAGGACGATGCGGCGCACCGCGGGATCCGGATCGTCGAGGCGCGCGCTCAGCGCCCGCGCCACCGCCTCGTCCCCCTTGCCGACCGCGGCCAGCACCGTGGCCGCGGCCGCCCGCAGATCGGCGCGGTCGTGCTCGAGCAGCGCGATCACCGCGGCGCCCAGATCTTTCGCCATGGGTGTTTCCCCCCGAGCGCGAAACGTTAGCGGCGCTGCTCAGGCGTTGTAAAGGCCGAGCATCCACGTCACGAGGCCAATCGCGACCAGGGCGGCCGAGGCGGCGGCGTCCCGGCGCACGAGCCGGTCGCCCTCGCCCAGCCCGCGCCGCGCAAACTGTGCGGCGCCGCCCAGCCACAGAGCCAGGCCGATGACGGCGACGGCGAGCCAGCCGGTCGATGGCGCCGGGCGACGCGGCGCGTCCTGCGGAGCGTGACCGCCCAGGCGGGCGCGGGCCTCGGCGACGTGGGGCGCCAGCGGAACCCGCCAGGCCTCCGCGCGGCGCCACGCGGCCTCGGCGCCCGATCGGTCGCCGGCGGCCAGGGCGGCGTCGCCGGCGGCGAGCGCGCGTCGGCCCTCCCATACCGCCCGGGTGACGACGGCGCCGGCGCAGAGGAGCGCGAGCGCCACGACGACGAGGGCGCGCATCAGACGAAGTCCCGCCGCGAGAAGATCAGGCAGGCGAGGACGAGGAGCGCGGCGATCCAGAACGAGGCGTGGCCGAGCGCGTCGCCGACGTAGGTCCACGTCACGAAGTCGCCGCGGTGAACGCTGACCAGGTCGCCGCTCTCCAGGCTGTGGCCCGAGATCGAGTACAGGTGCAGGTCGGGGACGACCTCGAGGGCGAGCCGGGTCAGCGTGCGGATCCAGAGCGTGCCCGCCTTGTCGGCGATGGCGCGGATGTCCGGCGTCAGCCGGCCGAGCGCCCACAGCGCGAGCGCGAAGATCCCCGACAGGAACGGGCTCGAGAACGACGAGAAGAAGATCGCCAGCGCGGCGACGACCAGGACCTCCATCCAGGCCAGCACCAGCGCCTTGCCGAGGCTGGCGGTCAGGCCAGCTCCGTAGAGCCCGAGGATGATCGCGATCGAGGCCGCGAACAGCGCCACCAGCACCGACAGCACCAGCGCCATGCCGAGGTACTTGCCGACCACGAACTCCCAGCGCTCGAGCGGCTTGGAGACGATCGAGTGAATCGTGCGCCGCTGGACCTCGGTGTAGAGGAGGAAGACGCCGAGGAAGATCGCGGTGAGCGAGCCGAACAGCGAGATGCCGGCCAGCCCGACGTCCTGGGCGACCCGCCCCTGCTCGACGATCGACAGCTCGCCGAGGACGAGGGCGAGGAAGTCGGAGCCGAGGACGAGGGCGACCACGCCGTAGAGGATCCGGATGCGCGCCGCCTCGCGGAACGTGTTGAGGGCGATCGCCCAGATCCTCCTCGTCCTCACACGCCTGCCCCTTGCCCTTGGCCTTCCCCTTCGGGGCTCTCCCCGATTCTGCGCATGAAGAGATCCTCGAGCGTCTCGTGCTTCGGCGCCACCGACACGACCTTGGCCGCCGCCGCCCGCGCCTTCGCCAGGAGCTCGTCGACGTCGACCTCCGGCGCCAGCGTCAGGACCAGCTCGTCTCCCGCCCGCCTCGCCTGCTGCGCCATCCCGCCGACCGCCGCCTCCACCGCCTCCATGTCGCCCACCGCGCGCAGGACCACGTCGTGGCCCTGCACCGTCTGCTTCACCAGCTCCCCCGGCGTCCCCAGGGCGCGGATCGATCCACCGGCGACGATTGCGATCCGATCCGACAGCGCCTCGACGTCGCTCAGGATGTGCGACGAGAAGAAGATCGTCTTGCCGCGCTCGCCGAGCTCGACGATCAGGTCGCGGACCTCCTTGCGGCCGATCGGGTCGAGGCCGCTCATCGGCTCGTCGAGGACGATCAGGTCGGGATCGTTCATGAGCGCCTGGGCGAGGCCGGCCCGCTGCATCATCCCCTTCGAGAACTTCTTCAGGCTCTGCTGGCGGGCGCGGCCGAGCCCGACGCGATCGATCAGCTCGTCGGCGCGCTTGCGCCGGGTCGCGCGATCGAGCCCGAACAGGCGGCCGACCAGGTCGAGCAGCTCGGGCACGGTCAGGTAGTCGTAGAAGTACGGCTGCTCGGGCAGGAAGCCGAGCCGCATGCGCGCGGCCCGGCTCGGCACCTCGTGGCCGAAGATGCGCGCGCTGCCGCCGGTCGCCGAGATGAGGCCCATCAGGATCCGGATCGTCGTCGTCTTGCCGGCGCCGTTGGGCCCGAGGAAGCCGAAGGTCTCGCCGCGGCGCACCTCCAAGGACACGCCCCCCAGCGCGCGAACCTTCCTGCGCCGAAACGGCGTCCGGTAGATCTTGTGCAGCTCGCGGACCTCGATGACGGGCGCGTCGCTCACCGGCGACGCGAAGATACCGCATCGGCTACCCGGCCGCGAACGCGGCGGCCACCGCTCCGTCGATGTCGATCCCAGCGCGCTCCGGCGGGGTGCTACCCCGGGGCCCCGTCCTCGATCGCTCCTCCACCCGCCCCTCCCCCTCCCCGCGCTCTGCGGGCGTTCCCTGCCCCTCGCCTCCGCGCGCATGAGCCTCGGCGGCGCGCGCCAGCGCCGCCAGCGTCGGCACCGCCGCCCGCCACGCGGCCTCGGGCGGCCGCGGCAGCGCGACCAGCTCCCGGATCTTGAGCTCGGCGAAGGCGCGGCCGGTGCGCGGCACCTGGGCCCGGAACCACCAGGTCGCGAACGCCGAGTTGAGCAGCGCCAGCCAGGCGTCGATCTCGTCGTCGTCGAGCGCCGGCCGCGGCAGCGCGACGAACGCGTTGTTCGACACGTAGAGGCCGGTGCGATCGCGGGCGGCGACGATCCGGTCGCCGGTGCGGCGCACGACCAGCTTGCCGGCGACGAACCACTCGGGGCGACCGAGGTTGGCGTAGCCGCCGCCGGCGCGATCGATCGCCTCCGGATCGAGATCGACCCAGCGCCCGGCCCACGCCAGCCGGAACGGCCGCAGCTCGTCCTTGCCGAGCACCAGCGGCGCGCCGGTCGCCGGCGGCTCGGCGCGGAACAGGGCGGCGCGCCGGTTGCCGGAGTGCACCCCCTCGTGGATCGCGAAGTCGTCGCCGAAGCGCGGCAGCGACGCCAGCGCGGCCAGGCGCGCGGCGTCGGCCTCGTCGAGGTGCAAGTTGAAGCGGCGCCCGGGCAGGCGCTCGAACATCGCCTGCGCCACCGAGCGCGCCGGCGGCGGCTCGTCGCGCCACGCCAGCGGGACCCGGTGCCAGATCTGGACCCGGTGGCCGGCGGGCGGCGGCGCCGCGCGGCGCCCGACCATGACGATCACGTCGAGGCCAACGCCGCGGAAGGCGCGCCCGGCGTCGGCGATCCACTCGATGGCCGAGCCGCCGAGGATGACCCCGCGCACCGCCTCGTGCGCCTTGAGCAGGATCGGATCGGGCAGGACCAATCCCCAGCGGCCGCCGGCGCCGACCAGGCCGTGGGCGCGCTCGACGAAGAGCGCGAACGGATCGAGCGGGCCCTTGCCGCCGCAGGCGTAGCGGGTGCGCAGGCGGCGCGCGGCGTCGGCGGCGAACCGGTAGCCCTTCTGGCCCCACGGCGGGTTGCCGACGACGGCGTCGTAGCCGCCGGCGCCGTCGTCGAGGAGCGCGTCGCCGCAGACGATGCCGGCGACCGCCGCGGCGAGCGCCGCCGGGTCGACGCCGTCGAGCGGGTCGTCGTCGACCACCGCGGCGGCAACCGCGAGCCGGGCCAGCGCGACCGCGTGGGCGTCGATGTCGATCCCGGCGAGCCCGGCGGCGAGAGCGGCGCGCACGGCCGGGCCGGTCCCCTCGCCGCGCGCGATCGCCTCGGCCTCGAGGCGGCGCAGCGCGGCGACCAGGAAGACGCCGGCGCCGCACGCCGGATCGACGACGCGCACCCCCGGCCCGCGCTCGGCGCAGGTGGCGCCGACCGCCCGCTCGATGACCAGGTCGACCAGGTGCGGCGGCGTGTAGTAGACGCCGTCGGCGCGCCGCGCCGCGCGGTCGGCCGCGCGCCGCGCCTCGTGGACGGCGCCGATCCGCATCGGATCGCCGGCGCTGGCGGCGGCGACCGCCGCGATCGCGGCGTCGTCCAGATCCAGGCCGAGGGCATCGCGCAGCGCCGCAAGGCGCGCGATCACCCCGCTATCGAGAGCTAAATCGCTTGCCGACCCGTGGTCTGCTCGTGGGAGCACGTTCCGGATCCCGGATGGGGGTCTTGGGGGAGCTGTCCCGGCTCCCCCAAGATCTGTGTCGCTGAGATCTCTGGCTCTGGCTCTGCGGGCGCCGAAGGCGCCTGACTATGGATAGCGGCCCTGGAAGCCGAGGCCGGCTTCGAGCTCTCCGCTGAGCCAGCGCCGGAAGCCCAGGGTCTCGCCCATGAAGACGTAGAGGCCATACGCGTGGTGGAGGTCGATCATGAGGCCGCTGACGTTGCGCACCCGGTAGTCGGCGGCGCTCTCCTGGGCGTAGCCGGTCAGGTCGAGCACCAGCTGCGCGGTCGTGAACAGGCTGACCGCGCCGCTGTCGGCGAAGTAGAAGCGCGCGCCGGGCGCGACGTGGAAGAGGCGCGGACCGTCGCTCGAGCCCGAGCTGACGCCGAAGTCGCGCTCGAGGCCGACCCGCATCTCGACCAGCGCCTCGACCGTCGCGCTGAGCCCGTAGGTCACCTCGAAGTCGAGGGCGACCGGGGTGCGGCCGAGGCAGGCGGCGGCGTTGCCGCTGTCCTCGCTCAGCTCGCCGCAGTACTCGTGCGACTCGTACGGCTTGATGGCGCGGTAGCCGACCCCGGCCTGGAGGCCGAAGCCGAACTGGTGGCGGTGCCCCTTGTCGACCGCGGCGGCGCGCGCGGCGGCGGGGGCCGGCTCGCCCTCGGCGGGCGTGACCAGCTTGGGCTCCTCGACGGCGGCGGTGTCGGGGCCGCTGTCGTCGGCCTCGTCGTCGGCCGCCGCGTCTTGCGCGCGGGCGGCGGCGGGCAGCGAGAGGCCGAGCAGGACCAGGGCGACGCGGGCGGACCGGGACGCGCTCCTCATCGGCGCAGACGCTATCACGGGGGGCCGATCCGGTCCGTGATGGCGACGGCGGCGCGCGCCTGAACCACTTACAGAGGGTGACAGCCGCGCACCTCGCGCAGAAGGGCAAGGGCAAGGGCAAGGGCAAGGGCAAGGGGAGCGGACATGCTACTGTTGCCGCCTATGTCGCCCACGCGCCGCTCCGTACTGGGCGGCGGCCTCGCTGCGGCCGCCCTGACGGCGCTGCCGCGCCGCGCTGGCGCGATCGGACCGGCGTCGAAGTTCCGCTTCGGCCGCCTCCAGCTCGGCGCGCCCGATCCGCGCCCCAACGCCCTGCGCCGCATGGCATGGGAGATCGAGAAGCGGACGTCGATCGAGGTCGAGCTCGACACACCGACGCTGACCCCGACCAGCCCGACCTTGCACGAGACGCCGTTCCTCTACCTGTCCGGCGACCGCGAGGTCGAGCTGCCGTCGGCGGGCGGCATCGAGGCGCTGCGCCGCTTCCTCACCTTCGGCGGCTTCCTCCTCATCGACTCGGCCGAGGGCAACCCGGGCGGCGCCTTCGACCACTCGGTGCGGCGCCTCATCGAGTCGGTGTTCCCGGCGCCGGCGCCCGGCCTCGAGATCGTCTCGACCGATCACGTGGTCTACAAGTCGTTCTACCTGCTCGACCGGCCGGTCGGCCGGCTCGCGCTGTCGCCGGTGATGGAGGCGGTGACGCGCGACGACCGGATCGTGGTCGCGTACGTGCAGAACGATCTCGGCGGCGCGTGGTCGCGCGACAACTTCGGCAACTACGAGTACCCGTGCGAGCCGGGCGGCGAGCGCCAGCGCGAGCTCGCCTTCCGCGTCGGCATCAACCTGGTCATGTACGCGCTCTGCCTCGACTACAAGACCGACCAGGTGCACGTGCCGTTCATCATGCGCCGCCGGCGGTGGAGGCCCGACGACGGCGCCGAGCCGGCCAAGGGGGCGAAGCCGGATCGCGACAAGCCGGACCGGTAGCTCGAGGCCCGCCCGTGACGATCGCTCTTCTAGATAGCTCGGTGCGGCTTGCGGTCGCGATCGCGGCGCTCGCGCTGCTCGCCGTCGCCTGGCGCGCGGCGCGGGTCCGGCCCGCCCTCGCCAGCGGCCTCCTGGTCGGCGCCATCGCCCTCGGCGGCGCGCTGGTCGCCGAGGCGCTGGTCGTCCTCACCGTCCGCCTGGCGGCGCCGCACGCCGCCGACTTCAACGAGCACCGCTGGGTGCTGCTGGCGCCGTGGGGCCGCCTCGGCCTCGGCCTCGGCCTCATCGCCGTCGCCGTCATCACCGGCCTCGCCTGGCGCGCCAGCCGCGGCGGCCGGCCCTGGCGGCGCGGCCTCCTGGTCGGCCTGCGCCTGGCCGCCGCGACCTGCGCGCTGACCGTCTTCCTCGAGCCGGCGATCGAGCTGCGCCAGGTCGCGCGCGAGCCGAACCGGATCGCGATCCTCATCGACGATTCGCGCTCGATGTCGCTGCGCGAGGAGCCAAAGGGGCCGACCCGCCTGGCGCGGACCCGCCGCCTGCTCGACGCCTCCGCCGGCGCGCTCGCCGCCTGGCAGGGCGATCACCAGCTCGACTGGTACACGTTCTCCGACGGCCTGTCGCAGAGCACCGCGCAGGCGGTCGCCCGCGGCGGCGCCGCCGGCGACGCCACCCTCCTGCGCAAGGCGCTCGAGATGGTGCGCGCCCGCTACGACGGCCGCGACCTCGCCGGCGTCGTCATCGTCAGCGACGGCGCCGCCACCGGCGGCCTCGGCGAGGAGTCGGGCGCCGGCGCCGCCCGCGACTTCCTGCGCTCCCTCGAGACCCGCGTCCACACCGTGTGGGCGGCGCGGCCGGGGCTGCGCGACGTCGCCATCGCCCGGGTCAACGCCGACGAGTTCGCCTTCGTGCGCACGGTCGTCCGCCTCGAGGCGGTGCTGCGCACCACCGGCTACAAGCCGCGCCGGGTCCTGGTCACGCTGTCGTCGGATGGCCAGGCGCTGCGCCAGAAGTACGTCGACCTGCCCGCCGGCGCCGGCGAGGCCACCGTCAGCTTCGAGGTGACGCCGCCGCGCGTCGGCCGCTACGTCTACGAGATCGCGACCCCGGTCGCCGACGACGAGGCGGTGACCTCCAACAACGCCCGCTCGTTCGTGGTCCGCGTCATCCGCGACAAGATCCGGGTCCTCCAGGTCGCTGGCGAGCCGTCGTGGGACGTGCGCGCGCTGCGCCAGATGCTGGAGTCGAACCCGAACGTCGACCTGATCTCGTTCTTCATCCTGCGCACGCAGGACGACATCTCGCTGGTCCCCAACGACGAGATGTCGCTGATCCCGTTCCCGACCCGCGAGCTGTTCCAGGAGGAGCTGCCGTCGTTCGACCTGATCGTGCTGCAGAACTTCGAGTACCTGCCGTACGGCATCGGCGACTACCTCGAGAACATCCGCTCGTACGTCGAGGGCGGCGGCGGCCTGGCGATGCTGGGCGGCGCCATGTCGTTCTCGTCGGGCGGCTACGACGGCACGCCGGTGGCGGCCGTGCTCCCGGTCGAGCTCCTCGAGCCGTGGTCGTCGTCCAAGCTGGTCGACACCCAGCGCTTCCGCCCCGAGCTGACCGAGGCCGGCAAGATCCATCCGGTCACCGCGCTCCGCTACGCGACGCCCGACAACGTCGCGGTCTGGAAGGCGCTGCCGGAGCTCGAGGGCGTCAACCTCATCGCCGGCGCCCGGCCCGACGCCACCGTGCTGGCGACCCATCCCCGCCTCCGCGTCGGCGGCAAGCCGCTGCCGGTGATGGTGGTCGGCGAGTACGGCCAGGGCCGCACCATGGCGGTCACCACCGACTCGCTGTGGCGGTGGGGCTTCGTCGCCGCCGCCCGGCCGGGCGACGACGGCCGCCACTACGACAAGCTGTGGGAGAACGCGATCCGCTGGCTCATCCAGGATCCCGACCTGCGCAACCTGCACGTCGACAGCGACGCCGTCGAGTACGCGCCCGGTCAGCCGGTCCGCCTCGGCGTCCGCCTGCTCGGCCGCGACTACCAGCCGCTGCCCAAGGGCAAGGTCAAGCTGAGGTGGCGTCGCGGCGCCGACCCGGACCGCGCGGTGCCGGTCGGCGACACCACGCTGTCCGTCGGCGACGACGGCGCCGGCAGCCACGAGCTGTCCGGCCTCACCGCCGGCGTCTACCGGGTCGACGCCGAGGCCGAGGTCGCCGGCAAGAAGGTCACCGCCTCGGACATCTTCCTGGTCCGCGACGCCGGCACCGAGCTCGACCGCCCCGCCGGCGACGAGGACCTCCTGCGCGGGGTCGCCGCCGCCACCGGCGGCAGCTACCTGGGGCCGGTCGATCGCCTGCCGTCCGACCTGCAGTTCGATCCGCCCCGCGTGGTCCGCGTCGACCGCCGCGCCGACGTCGAGCTGTGGAGCCGGCCCGGCCTGCTCCTGCTGGCCATCGCCCTCCTCGGAGTGGAGTGGCTCTTGCGCCAGCGCAGCGGCTACCTGTAAAACGCGAGGCAATCATGCTTGCCCTCGACAGCCTGGTCACCGATCTGATCTTCAAGGCGCAGGCGACGATCGACCAGCAGGCGCTGCTCGAGGCGCTGGGCGGCGAAGAAGAGGCCGCCAAGAAGAAGCTCCTCGACCCG
>Ga0075429_100004923_pt1 | contig 11512 bp, 21 predicted proteins | sample RhiMetdeltSRZDD3_FD_75295 | JGI IMG/M metagenome (GOLD analysis project Ga0075429, IMG submission 75295) | Populus rhizosphere microbial communities from Tennessee, USA - Rhizosphere MetaG P. deltoides SRZDD3 | ecosystem: Host-associated > Plants > Roots > Rhizosphere > Soil | place: USA...
GTTATTCTTTAGGCGTGTCCAAAACATAATCATCCCCCCCCTCGCCTACCGAAGGAATCCTCGGCCGCCGTGACGCGGCTGTGGCATCGCTTGCACAACGCGATAAGATTTGAAAATTCAAGTCGCAAATCCGGGCGCGATCGAACTCGTTGAACGTGATGTGCTTCGGTTGCTGGTGCTGTGCAGCCCAAGTGCATGCAACGAGGATGAGCCCGCAGGTAAGCGTTGCGTACCACATACCAGTCTCGGTCATACCCTCTGGCCTGTGAGTTCGGGCGCCGCTTGTCTAGCGCAGCCTTGCGTTCGCGCTCAGTGGACTGAGGTAGGAGGGATGGGGGCTTGCGGGCCATCGTCTTCTGTGGTCATGGCAGCAAAGGCCACGGCCATCATGTATTGATATATCTCGGCCAAGAGGAACGCTTCCCTCTCAACGGCGTCGAGATAGAGCTTGCGGTAAGCAAGCCATGCTTCCATATGATTTTGTCAATGCGTTGCTGGGGGCGGCGTCTTGTCGGGCTTGGCCTCGACCGCTCACACCTGGGTGCCGGATGCGGGTACGCCATGGCGCCGGCCTTAGACGGGGTACTACATATAGCTATTCGTACCCTATGTCAACCCCAACACTTCGGCGTCTCACCATTAGTTAGTTGGGCACAGCCGCACCTAAAACATCGGACAATAATACACCCAGAGCCGGGATGTATGGGGGTATTTCGCCAATCATGGCCCTCGTGGTTGGCATTCCAACGATTTTTAAGCGGGCGACCGCGCGAATATAATTCTTGTTTTTCATCATCCGTTAGCTCTGGCTCGGCCACTCGTGACCTAAACCCTGGGTCGGACAATCGCCTGCGAATTATTGCTAGTTTTGCGTCCAGTGACATGGCGTCTCCTTCCAATCGCCTCAATTGCCGCAGCAACTCCAAGCCTGCGATTTTCTTTTCGCATCGCAGCGGCTTCTTTGATAATATCTTCCGGCCAGCCCCACGCAACTGTGTGACCGTGTTTAAAAAATCGCACGGCAACGTGCCTGAGCCTGTGCGCATATGAGCCTAGAGCCCCATGCGCGACGCCGAGAATGTCCTCTGCGTCTTGCGTAGAAATTAACGTAATCACACCGCCTCCACCATTTCCGGTTCTAGCAACAGTGGCACCATTCTGCCGAACAGATCCAGTTCTACCCCGACTTTCCTAGCCTTATCGTTCACGGAAACCACGCTTCCGAACAATCCGGCAAAGGATAGGGGTTCAAGAATTCTAACGTAGGAACCAACTTTCAGCGTGATCGGAGGTCCCTTTGGGGAATTAGCACCCGAGAGCTCTACCTCCTTTTCCCGCAGATGTTTGATTATCGCGTCCGGTACAGGTACCGGCCTTTCGCCTATGGTCAGTAATCGCAGGACGCCGCGGGTATCGTTGATTTTTCCCCAGCGCCAATCCTCGGCGGCGACGTCGAACCCCGCGAACACGTAGCCTACAAGCATCGGCCTCAGCACGATCCGGTGCCTGTGCTTGTTGACCCGAATGCGCTTGGGCACCTTGGGGTCGAAGATATCAATCAGCTCGGAGCGCAGGGAATTGGCCACCTTGGCCTCCTGCTGGGGTTCGACCTGCACTACATGCCAACGCCTTTGCAGGTCGCAGGCCGGTTCGAGCGGACGAAACGCCGTCAGGTATGGGCCGATCGGGTGCAGCTTATCGTCCCGAATTTCCCCGCCGATCTTGCGCTGCAACCACCGTAAGGCGGCGTTGGCGATAGGCCCGATTTGGTATGTCATGCTGCTGGCGGTCATTTCTCAGGCAGTGGCTTGAGTTCGTTCTGCGGCCTGGTCCGCGGGGGCGAGCGATAGTCGTTGCCCACGTCAGGGCTCATTCCTTGCCGGGGGCCGAATTTCTCGGCGGGGGCCTTATGAACCCCATTTTTCGCTCGCTGTTGTTGAAATGGCGACGTGACCCAGTTCCTCCAGGTCGCGTGCCAGTCGGCTTTCAGCCAATTATTGGCCTTGGCGTAGTCTGCAAAGCGCTGTTCTTCGGTGGCGATTTTGTTGTCGTCCCAGCCATGCTTGCGGGCGTGCTCAATGTCGACTGGGTCTAGCATCCAGCCTTGGGGAAGGTGTTGCTTAGGGCTTGGCTTCCTACCCCGTTTTGGCTTCCCGCTTTCCTGTGCGGGCGTAGATATAGAATCTTCTTTAGATTCTATATCTACTCTAGACTCTAGAATATAAGTATTGGGTGACCCATGCTCATCCCCATTGGGTGACCCATTGGGTGACCCATTGGGTGACCCATTGGGTTTCCTATTGGCCCACCCTTTGGCTGCGGCCTCTGCTCCCTTTTGGGATTTCTCGTGATCTCTCACCATCCTACGGGAGAAAACGACCCCGTTGTTCGTGCTAAAAACTTGGTGTTTTGCTAGCTCGAGGAAGGCGTCTTCAACCTCTCGTTTTGACGACCCAATTACCCTCGCCAATTCCTCTAATTTTGGCGGTTTTCCATTGATTGTCAGGTGGCCATACGGTTCGCTTTCGTGCATAATGGCCAGCATATCGGCCCACAACCCACGGGCGGCCAGCGAACACATTCTAACGCGAGGATCGCCGCGCCAATCCGAAACAAAGAATTTCAGGAATGGGCGCTTCACGTTCACGCCTCGCCGCTCCACCCGACGATCATGGCGTCGGCAATTGCCGACTTTAGGATGGGGATTGGAACGGGGCATGAAACGGTTACATACCCCCGATTTTGCGCCCTCTTTGCTGGGTACGTCTCAACCCACTGCTGACCGAATAGGCGCCATGCACGCTGCAACGTTTGCGTTGGAAATAGGTAGCAGGTCTGGCTGGGAATGAACGCATAGGCGATAAAATCGCACGCCAAGGGTTTTTGAACCCAGCCCGGAATTCTGCGGCCCTCATCAGACCACCTCTCGAGCAATATGTCGTCCCAATCCCTTTCCCTTACCTTTTCGTCAATGGTTAAAGTTCGGCCGCAACTGAGAGTGAGGACGCGATCTATGCCTCCCCGCTGCGCCCAGCCGTCATCCCGAACAGACACCGCCGACACGAGGCTTGGAAACGCCTGCCTGTAGACTTCAATCCACCATGGCGCGTCTGCTTGGTGATGCGATCGCGCCAAGCTCTCCGCAAAACTATGCAACATCGGCCTGATTGCCCCGTGCATCCCATCCTGATCTGGCCTTACCCCTGCAAAACAGTTCTACTTTGGGTAGGGCGGGGTAGGCTCGCTCGATCATTTCGTAATAATAATCCGGCTTGGCGCTGTGCTCTCCTCGTCGTTGGCGATGCACTGAGGGCGGGCGGTTGGCTGGCTCCGGGGGCGGAACCTGCCCGCGCTTCGCAATTAGCAAAAGTTCGTGTTGATTCCGCGCATGATAACCCATGCCAATAAGTTCTTTGTCCCAAACAAGGTTTGTACGATAAACAAACCCCCATGCGGTAATAACTTCCATGCATTCGGCAAGCTTGGGTGCCGTAGCCCAGAGAAACAGGACCGCGTCGTCTGTTGCAAGATCGGAGACTGGCATTTGGCATATTTCCTCCAGCGTCATCGTGGGATAATGATTTTCGATCGCCCTATTTGTTGCGCCAATAGGGGGGTTTTCGTACTGCCAAGGCGGGTCGGCGTATATGATAGGAAACCGTATGGACGTATTCAGGTCGGAGTTGCCCTTAGAAATTTCGACAAGTCTGGCAATTCTTTCGCTGCGGTCAGATTCAATCTTTACGGTGCGCTGAACCGCCTCCCTAGTACGAGCAACGCTAGCCTCAAAGTCCTCGTCCGATAGCAACCCGAGCGCCCTCGCTTGCTTTGCGAGATTCTTATCTATGCCCTGTGAGGAGAGCGTCGGGCGATCGTCTAGGATCGGGGTATTGGATACCCCGATCTTTTTAGGGCCAGGCGGCGCCAGGCCGACCGTTTCCTTTTGCGCTTGGCGCAACTGATCGAGCCTGCGCGTAGCGCGCATTCTGATCTCGACCGCGTCTGCCTCAAGGTCTTTGTTTTTGGCTTGGCGCGCATAGGCGGCCATAGCGACCGCTTTGTCCCGTATGTCTTTTGCCTCATCGACGGCCTTTGCTTCAGCTAGAGCTCGGCACGCCGCATCGTATCGAATTAGGTTGTTGCTCATTGTTCACTTCGGCTCCCACCCCGGCCCGCCACCTGCCATCCGCCCGCGGATTAATCTGTAGGCCTCGGCGACGGAGCCCCATGCGTCTGCCGTGGCGTCGTAATCGTCCCGCGGCTGTTCGCCCTCGCCCCTTTCTTCCTGCGAGTGCGTCGGCGGCCCCTCTGTGAGAGTTGCTGCGTCAGCGGGCGAACAGCCGCGGATCATGTTGGGACGTTCGCGAGCCAGTGCTTTGTCCCATCGTTTGTCGACACGCTCGGCGCGATCGTCCTTGTTGTTTTGGCTTGGGTCGTCGTCGAACAGTTCCAATTCGTGCATGTGTCTGTAAACCGTGGCGTGGTTTCGCCTGATGTGTCCGGCCCTCCACAGCTCCGAGGTGATTTGCTTTGGCTTTCGCCCCTCGCCGTGCAGCCGGCAGATCAGCGCGTCTTCTTCCGCGGAGAATTCCTTTAACTCGCTGCTCATGGTTCTCCCGGTTGCTTAAATTCCACGCCAGCGTGCTTTAGTATGGCTTTCAGCGCCGAGACGTCGGCGACGGTCGGCTCGTCATTCACCCCAAGCAGTCCCCCGATTTTTCTAATTGCATGAAGGACGGTCGTATGGTCGCGACTAAACTTGCGCCCTATCTCCGGGAGTGTCCGCTTAGTTGCCTCTTTAACTAAATACATGGCAATTTGTCGCGGATACGAGATTTTGTCGCCGCGCCGGCATGAGAAGATATCGTCGCATGTTATGTGAAAGTATCGGCAGGTGGCGTTTATTATTTTGTCGGCGGGGGTTACGGGAACTGTCCTCCTGGGCGGCGCGCCTGTTAGTTCCGCCTGCGGTTTGTTGGAAAACTCCCGTTCCCAGGCTTCCTCCATCTCGGCAAAAAGAACTGCCTTGGCGGCAGCGTCAGCGGCAGCGGTCCACGCGCGGTTTTTGGCCTCCCGTTTAATTCGAATCTGGAGAAAGTCCCGTTCCCTTTGCTTCCGCACGACAAGCCGCGAACGCGCCAGCACCTCTTCGGCCGTTTTCAGTCTACGTACGCCATAAGCGGTCTCGGGATCAGCGAACTGCATTGTTGACTCCTACTGTTTGCTGCACTGAACGATCGCTCCACTGACGGGAATTGCGCTCGTGCATACTGGCCCTTATGGGTTTCCACCGCAGTTCTAACCCAAGTGCCTTTCCCCATCGCAGAAGAAGTTCGAAGCTTGGCACGCGGGTCCCTATCTCGAACTTGTTATAGTCCTGAGGTTGGAAGCGAATTCGTCTGGCTATTTCGCGTTGAGTTAGCCCGAGCCTCTCCCGCTCGTCCTGCAATGCCCTCAACAGGGAATATCGCGGTGTTTTCTTTTGCTTTTTTCGACGCAGGCCAAACTCGTATGCCTTTCGTCTGATCGATGCCGCGGAGTGCCTCGGAAACAGGGCGCAGAGAGCGTCCGTAGCGATGTCTGTACTGTACTTTTTGCGCAGGAGCACCACCTCGGACCCAAGCCAGTCGTGATGAGACCGGCGCACGACTCCCATGCGTTCAGCCTTCAGCCTGACCTGATTACGATTGCGGCCAGGCAGCGCATGAAGTATCCCTATCCATGGCGCACCGGGATATAGGCTGCGCACCGACGCCATTTCGCTCGCGGTCCAGAGCTTCATGGGCGGCCCAATCAGTCGAGCATCCCGAGCGCGGCCATATATGTCGCGAGGATTTCCTCCTGCGCCTTTCGGTCCTCGGGGGTTTGCTTTCGCAGCCGAATGATGGTCCGCAGCGTCTTGCCGTCGAACCCGCTGCTCTTGGCCTCGGCGTATATGTCTCTGATATCCGAGGCGATTGCGGCCCTGTCGCTCTCGAGCGCCTCGATGCGGTCGACCACCGATTTCAGCTGATCGCCGCTCGTGTTGTGTCCGATGGGGGCCGGTTCGTCGTTCATTTTGCTTTCCTCCGCCAGATTTTTGCTCATTTGGGACACACAACCTGCGACATATTGTATATAACTTTGGTTATAGTGGTAAAAGTTCCTATGCCACCTCAACAGCTTAGGGGAAATTCACAACAGATTCATGGGGTTAACGCGCCTGCTGTAAGGGCATATACCTACTTGTCATTTGTGTGTCATCATGGTGATAGTACCAATCAGGGCGACGTTAAGTCGGGAGGCTGGCACAACCATGGGCGTCATAAGCCTTGATTATGAGCGTTCACGCCGATTTTTATCGACAGCCGGGGCGGGTCGTGGTACATCTACCGGCCATGCGGCGCCATCGGGCCAATTGTCCGAAAACCGCTGCATCACAGCGGTTAGTCTACCGACCGTGATGTCGGCTCCGGATTCTATCTGTCCGAGCCGCTTCCAGTCGTTTAGCACTAGGCCGGAAACGGTACTCAATTTTAGACCCCGGGCCGCGCAAAAGGCGTGGGCAACGGCCAAAAGTGCTTCGGTCCCCATCATGCTTGGAACTTATGCGGTAGGAAAACCAGATTTGTCAACGGTTTTTTTAAACAACCCACAAAAACAACCAATCGGTTATCCTGACGCCGATATGGAACTATCGGAACTATTGAAAATCGTTGAGCGCCTGCTCAAGGAGCAGAACCTCAGTGCCCACGAGGCATCGATCCGCGCCGGCCACCCGTATGTCATCCAGAACATGCGCCGGACGGTTAAGCAGGGCCGGACACGCCCTCGGCCCAAGCAGGAAACGCTGGCCGACCTGTTCCGCGTACTGGGTGAGCCCCCGCCCGGGGTGTTGGTTCCCGAGCCGCCACGGCCCGCCAACAGCCTGTCTGACGCAGACTGGTGCGATGCTCAGGCGGCCGAACTCGAGGCCAAGGCCAAGGAATATCGCAATGCCGCCGCAATAATTCGGCAACGGCGAAAATCTGGTTAGGATACCAAAAAACCGCTTGACGCGGTAATAGTACCTATGCGATAAGCCCTCCATCGTTCGGTTGGTGGAGGGTAAAAATGGACGAGCCAGATCGGACTACCCGGTACGTGGCCAGGCTCGACGCTCACCTTGCCGCGCTGCCCGGTCACAGCGAGCGTTCCCGGTTTTTGGCGCGGGAACTCGACACCTGGGAACAGCTGTATACGCGGTTCGTGCGCGGTGACTTGTCCGCGCTGAAAGACCCGCCGACCGCCTACGACTACTTCCTCACAATCGCACATCTGGCCGACCGCCTTCACCGCGAGCAGGAGGAAAACCACCCATGCATGACCCCGTAGCCAACCTGCTGCTGCTGGCGCTGATCGCCTGCTCGGGCGCAGGTGTAATCACCGCAGTTGCTCTGCTTTCCACCATGTTTCCAAGGAGACGACCCAATGACGACCACCCACGCTAACGCGCTCCTCTATATGACCGGCTTTGCAATAGGGTTTGTAGTGGTGGGGATGGCCCTTTTGTTGGCGGCACAGTGATGCTGGAGCCCGCACAGATAGTCCGCGCGGCCCAGATATGGGTTTGCGATACGTGTGGTGGGGAGGACCACAAGTCCTGTGGCTGTAATTCAACCGCCCGGATGCAGGCACTCCAAGTCGCGGCAGCGAGACATGCAGATCGGAATGAGCGCGAAAGACAGCGCATTAAGGCAAAAAGGGCCGCAGTTGTTGGCAACGCAGACGTTGAAAATGTTGAAGAAAAAAATAGAAACCACATTGCGGCGTGGGCCAAGGATCGGGCGGCAGAAGACCCCGACATAAGCGTAAGCTTTCCGCGCCATATCGCAAAATCGAACCAGCGGTCGGCTATTTTAATGAACTGTCACGCGGCAACACGAATCGCGCGAGAGGAGCTTGCGAACTATGAGGGACCGGTTGATGCCGAAATCCGGCGCGCATGTAGGCAAACTGCCGAGGCGTGGACTCAACTTGCAAACAAACAGGAAACGAGTTGCGACTTTGGAACTACCTGAAAGCGCACCAGTCGGCGGCAAAAACAGCGCAGGGGGCAGCAGCGTGACCACCGCCGCCCCCGGCATCTACGTCAACTTTCCGATTGACGACTACTACCGCGACCCGTGTCCGGCGCCGAGCCTGACGCAGTCGCTGGTCAAGATGCTGCTCGACCGGTCGCCGCTGCACGCTTGGCATAAGCACCCGCGCTTAAATCCCGATTGGAAGCCTGCCGATCCGACAAAGTTCGACCTTGGCAATACCGCTCACGCCTTGCTGCTTGGCCGCGGCAAGGAAATCGCCACGCTGCCATATGACGATTGGCGCACTAAGGAAGCTCGAATTGCCCGCGAGGAGGCTAGGCAAATGGGGAAGCTGGCCGTGCTCCTCAAGACTCGCAAGCGCGCCGGGGAAATGGTCGTCGCGGCGCGCGAACAGCTTGCGCTCCGCGGACTTGGCGGACTGCTCGGCCATGGTGACGCCGAGGTCATGCTGATGTGGAACGAGGGCGCGACATGGTGCCGTCAGCTTTTGGACTTCCTATCGACCGACAGGCTGACCGTTGTCGACTACAAGACGACCGAACTCGCCGCGGCACCCATGGCTGTGCCGCGAATGATGGTCAACGCCGGCTGGCAGATACAGGCGGCCATGGCCGACCGCGGCCTCGGCGTGCTCGACCCCGAGCGGGCGGGCCGGCGCCGCTACCTATTTGTCGTGCAGGAGGCCGAGCCGCCGTATTGCCTGAACGTGGCTGAGATCGGCGAGGTCGCCCTGACGATGGGCGCCAAGATGGTTCAGCGGGCGGTCGACTTGTGGGCCGAGTGCCTCGCCACCGATCGCTTCCCCGGCTATCCCGCCGAAATACTGCAGCCCGAGTTTCCAACCTGGGCCGAATGGCAATGGCTCGACCGCGAGGTGCGGGAGGACGAACTCGCCCGCCGCAAGGATGAGGGCGAGCCGCTCGGCGGATACCCGCGGGCGGCCTTCAATATTCTGGCTGGGGGCTGACCAATGAACGCGCCGCAACGATCTTTCGTCGCCAAGCCGGCGACCCGCGACCGGGTGCCGCTGCTCGTCGGGCTCATGGGGCCTTCGGGTTCCGGCAAGACTTTCTCGGCGTTGCGGCTCGCAACCGGCATCCAGAAGGTCGCGGGGGGCGACATCCACGTCATCGACACCGAGGCGAAGAGGGCGCTGCACTATGCCGACCAGTTTTCTTTCAAGCATGTCCAGTTTGTGCCGCCCTTCGGCTCGGTCGACTACCTCGAGGCAATCCGGCAGCAGGTAGCGGCCGGCGCCGGTGTCGTCGTGGTCGACTCTATGTCCCATGAGCACGAGGGGCCTGGCGGAATGATCGACCTGCACGATCAAGAACTCGACCGCATGGCGGGAAACGACTTCGGGAGGCGGGAGCGCGTTAAGATGCTGGCGTGGCAGAAACCCAAATCTGCCCGCCGGCATCTTATCAACGGGCTGCTGCAGCTGACCGCTAACTTTATCTTCTGCTTTCGCGCCAAGAATGTCGCCAAGCCCGTCAAGATCAACGGCAAGACCGAGGTCGTGCCGCAAGGCTTTATGCCAATTGCCGGCGAGGAATTCCTGTTCGAGCAGACCGTCAATTGTCTATTGCTGCCGAACAGCAAGGGTATTCCGACTTGGCAAAGTGAGAATATGGGCGAGAGGCAAATGATTAAATTGCCGCGCCACTTCGAAAAGATATTCGCGGACAGCCGGCCGCTCGACGAGCAGACCGGCCAAGCTCTCGCCGAGTGGGCGCGGGGTACAGCGGACCCTCCCCCGCGACCCTCGGTGGAGCAGGCGGCGGGTGAGTTGGGTGGCTCGCCCGCCGCCACTCTTTCAGTAGAGGACATGGCACGAGAGGCGGCCATGCGAGGCCGCACCGTTTTCGACGACTTCTATAAAAACTGCAACACGGAGGAAAAAACCAAGATCAGGGCTATCAAAACTGAACTAACGCCATTGTTCAACGCGGGAGAGTAGCAAATGTCAATGATCGAAACACTGTCCGGCAGACGCCGGAAGACGAACGGCCACGACGAGCCGCGCGACCTTGAGCAGCCGCCCGTCGTGTTTGCACCCAAGCTGTCCCCGGCCTCGCGCGAGTCTGTGCAGATTGCGGCCCTTGAGGCCGCCAATCGGCAGACCGAGGTCGAGTACCAGCAGGAGATTGACCGGCTGCGGTCAGAGGCGGCGGCGAAGGTCGGCGGGCTCGAGCGGCAGGTCTGTCGCCTCGAGGCCGAGCTTGACGTCGCGCAAGAGACGATCGCCGCGCAGCGGAGAGAACTTGACCAGTTGCGTGCCGACGTCCACGGCACCAAGGCGCGGGCGGGGATGCTAGCCAACAACCTTCTCGAGCTCATGCAGGACATCAACAAGGCGTTGCCAGACAAGGCGCCGCCGGTCGATCCCGAAACCCTGCTGCCCGGCATCGTCGCGCCAGCACCAGCCGCCGAGCCATGATCCAGCTAATCACATTCATGGTGACGCTCTTTGGAGTCCCGCTACTCGTGGGACTCCTCTTCACCTTTCAGGACGAGCTCGGATGGATGTGATGGAGGTTCATCCGCTCGTGGTCTTCGTGTTGTTTTGGGGACCACTCTGTCTTGCCGCCGCGGCCGTTATCTACTTCGCGAGCAGGCCGCTGTAACTAACCCAGAGTTTGAACACAAAGAGACGACGAAAGTTTGAACCATGAAACAATATAAAATTGTTGAGGCGGTAGAAGGGGGGTTTCTGGTTTATCCGGGTCCCACCCCGAACGCCGTGCGATTCCAATACAAGAGGCGCTGATTTGAACGAGGCTGGCAAACTCTGGGTGACAGATGCGGAGCTGATCCGCATCCTTGGCGTGCCCGAGGACGTCGGCCGGGAAGCCCTCAAGAAGCTTGACGCCAACCCCCGCAGCAAATTTCCCCGCCGTGATCTTGTCTGGGGAAATCGTCGTTACCTGCCCGCCGTCATTCGCCGTTTCGAGGAAGACCATGGTATGGTGCCCAAAGGCGCGGCTAGGCTGATCCCCGAACCCCTCGACTCCGCGAGGTTGCCGCGCCCTCTCCCACCGCGGAGCGCCATGGAGAGGCAACAATGACACGGCAACCGCCGCGCATAGACGACGCGCCTGGCCTAGTCCTTACTCCCCGCAAAACCGAAGGCTTCTGGTCCGCCACCTGGCGGGCACAGGAGCGCGGGTTCAAGCCACAATATCGCTGGCTGTCCGTCGTGGATGACGACCCCGACCAAGAGTTGCGGGAATATATCGCGAGCTGGTGCCAGGTGCTCCAAGCCGAAATGCACGAGTGGAGGCGCGGCCCGATGGCCCGACCCTTTGACGGCACCCTCAAGAGCCTGATCGAACACTATCAGGCCGACCCAGATTCGACGTTCAAGACGATCAGGTACAACACCCGCAACAACTACGTTAGCAAGCTCCGCAAGTTGCTCGAGCACGGCGCCGAGCCGCTAGAGAAAC
>Ga0075429_100004924_pt1 | contig 11510 bp, 7 predicted proteins | sample RhiMetdeltSRZDD3_FD_75295 | JGI IMG/M metagenome (GOLD analysis project Ga0075429, IMG submission 75295) | Populus rhizosphere microbial communities from Tennessee, USA - Rhizosphere MetaG P. deltoides SRZDD3 | ecosystem: Host-associated > Plants > Roots > Rhizosphere > Soil | place: USA...
GTGGTCTCGTAGTGGTACGGCCGCGACCAGGGATCGGCGAGATAGCTGCGGTCGACGAGGCCCTCGGTCACGAGGTCCTGGAGGCCCGACGGCGCAACGCCGTAGACCAGATGGAAGGCGACGAGCGAACGGTCGAGCCGCTCCAGGCGCGCATGGCTGACCCCGTCGAGCAGGACGGTGGCCTTGATGAGCGGCGGCCGCGTGACGATGCCGAAGGGCGTACCCAGCTGGACGAAGAGGCCGAGGGCGGACAAGGCCACCGACGCGATCATGAGGCCGTAGCCGATGGCGGGCGAAGCCACGCGGGCGGGCGCCCCCGCGCCCGCCGCCATGTCCTTCTGCGCACCCCCTCGGCCCACCGGCGCGACCAGGTTGCGGTTCAAGAAGTCGAAAAGGATGCGGCAGACCTCGAAGTCGGAGAGCCCGGTGGAGTCGATGATGGCCTGGACCGTCCGCGTGCCGTCGACCTTGCGGAAGATGTTCTCCTCGTCCTTCGACATCCGGATCTTGCTGGAGGGTGCCGCCCCTTTGCCCCCGCCGTGCTCCTCGTCGCCCTCGCGCTTGACCTCGATCATCTTCGAATCGACGGCGGCGCGGAACACGATGTCCATCGACGGGATCTTCTTCTCGATGATGGGCCACTCGTCCACCATCCGGATCCCTTCCATGAGGATGAAATCCGCGCTCATGGGGCTCGTGTTCTCGCGATCGTAGTCGACGGAGTCCGACGGTGCGAAGTGGTACTCCCCGTCGCGCCAGCGGAAGACCTTGAAGACGATCTGGGACACCTGAAGCTGCAGTGCGGTCTGGAGGTCCTTCGAGGTGATGTAGCCGCCCGTGGTGAGGATGTGACCGAGGCGCTGCAGCGTGGCCTTCTGGACCTGCAGGACCTCGTCGAGCCGCTCCTTGCTGAGCCGGCCCTGCTTCACGAGCACGTTGCCCAGCCGGTCCTCGAGGCGCTTCTGCGACGAGTCGGCCATCACGACCATGCCGTTCTCGAAGATGACGGTGACAGTCTCCTTCTCGTTCGTCAGGGTCAAGAGGCCGGTCTTCCGCTGCAGCCCGATGAGCTGGAAGATGTCGGGAAGGCCGAAGTCCTTGATCGTCCCTTCGAGTGCCACGTCAGCGCCTCACGAGGCCCGGGCCGCGGGCATGCGGCGCGGCGCGCGTTGGGACGTCGGGATGGAGAAGTCGAAGTCCGGGCGGAAACGGTTGGCGATCACGAAGAGCACGAAGAGGAGGATGCCGGCCACGATCAGGCCCCACGGCCCGATCAGCTGCGACGGCGCGTCCGTGAACGAGACGAGGCGTCCGGCCAGGAGCACGAGGGCGATCAGTCCATACCACAGGGCGACGATGGGCAGGCCGAGCAGCGCCTTCTGCGCGTAGATCTGCCCGGCGCCGGGCGAGAGGATCGACAGGATCCGGAAGACGCGCATACGCCGCTCCTCCTCCTTCTGCACCTCGGCCAGCTTCTGGTTGCGCGCCGGACCGGAAACGCCGTCGCGCACGACGAACAAATGGTGGCACTGCGTGCACAGTCCGGTGACCGCCGCCGTGAGCTGGCACTTGCGGCAGAACGGTGTACCGCATTTCTGGCAGCGCAGGGTGAACGCCTTGCTGCCGCGCCAGCGGGACATGGCCCCCACCGTCAGGCCGAAGACCAGGGCGAACCCGAGGAAGCGGTTGAGCATCGATGACAGCGAGACGGGATCGAGGAGTCCCCCTCCCTGGCCGATGTTGTTCTGCTTCCCCACACCGTCGCGCACGCCGATGAACTTGCCCCACACCTCGTCGGGTGTGGGGGCCAGGTCGACCACCGCCCCCTCCGCCGACCCGCCGCCGCGGTCCGCCTTCCACAGGTGCTCGTACCCGGCGCAGAGCGGCCGGTCGTAGTCGTCGGCGGCGGAGCGCGCGGCGTGGCTGGCCTCGTACTTGAACTGCTGCAAGCGGGCCAGCGAGAGGTTGTAGTTATACGTCGCCATGAAGGCCTTCGGGGCCGGCAGCTTGAGGGCCAGCTCGTACTGCGATTCCGCCGAGCCGTACGCGCCTTCGGCGAAGAGGAGGTTCGCGCGGTTGTTGAGCGCCACGGGGTCGTTGGCACCCCCTCCCAGCAGCGTGTCGTACAGCCGGCGCGCCTCGTCGTACCGCCCGGCCTTCTTGTGCTGGAGGGCGAGCAGGTACTTGAGGTCCTTGTCGTCGGGAAACCGCTCGACGGCGGCGCGCAGGTCGGTCGCCGCCCGGGAATCGGGCGCCGCCTCGATCGAACGGATGCTCGCCCGCAACAGCGGGTTCTGCTGCGCGGACACGTAGGCCTCGACCAGCGAAGCCGCCGGGGCGACCACCAGCGTCCCCAACACGAAAAGCGCGGCCAGGACCTGCTCCACGCGGGTCATGTAGACGAAGAACAGCGCCATCCACCAGAGCGGGAGCCAGCCGTAGCCCTGCAGCGTCATGAGCGGCACGAGCAGGAAGACCATGAACACCCCGCCGGCGGCTACGCGCGAGCCGAGGCCGAGCGACTCCTCGATATCGTGGACGAGCAGCGCCCCGTGACGCAGCAGCAGGGTGACGGCGTAGACGGTGGCGGCCGCGAACAGGACGACGAGCCCCACCGCCACCACCAGCGAGATCATCGCGTAGCGTCCCAGCGCGGTCGGCAGCCGCGAGAACATCGCGGACAGGAAGTCGTCGAGGGCGGAGGCGATGCCGACCGGGCCCTTCGCGATCTCGGCCTTGGCCAGGCCGAAGTGGGCGTCGGCGAGGTGAGGGTCGAGGCCGATGGCGTTGCGGAAGTCCTCCTCCGCCTTGTCGCGGGCGCCCTTCTTGAGCTGGTCCTGGCCGCGGGCGACGAGGGCGAGGGCCACCGAGTCGAGGCTGCGGATATTGCGCTCCACACGCAGCCAGCGGATCGAGCGGAGGGCCTTCACGCGCTCGTCCTCGCTGCCGGCATCGGTGGCCCGTTTGTAGTCGCCCCACAACGCATCGAAGCTGCGGTTGTTGGCGCCGCCCACGTTGACGACGGTGGCCGGCGTCGGCGACACCGGCGGTGCCTGCGCGACGGCCGCGGCGGCAGACAAGAGCAGGAACACGGTCGCGGCGGCCCGGCTCACACACCCCCCGTGCGGGTGCGCTTCACGTAGGCCATCCGCAGCTCGTAGAGCAAGGTCTCCAGCGCTTCCGTCTCGTCGGCGGTGCGGCGCCCTTCGGTCTTGTCCTGCAGCATCTCGAGGATCGAGATCAGCCAACGCGCCCCTCTGAAGTCGGGTTCGATGCCTTCCACCCCTCCGAGGAGCGCGCTCGCCTGCGTTCCGAGGGACACGATCAGGGCGACGAGATCCGCCGGCGGCTCCGGCCCCGGGGCGTGCGCATCGGGAGCCGCGGCCGCGCCTTCGGTTTCCGCCTCGGCAGCCCCGCTGTCGGTCGCCACCGCGTCACCTTCCGGTGTGAAATGCCGGCGGTCGTTCACCCTGTAGCTCTTCTTCTCGTCGGTCATTGCGGTCAGGGCCCCGCGCGCGGAGCCCGAAATGCGGCTCCTGCAGGCCGGGGGATGTTAGCACAAGGGGCTGTCCCTTCAAATACCTAGCGGCGTTTCCGGGGGACGGCAAAGGCCTCGTGAAGGCCGCTGCGGAACGTATCGATCCACACGCGGTGCCCGTCGGTGGACACCGTCACCGCCCCGTCGCGGTCCGTCCGATACACATGAATGCCGCGCTTTGCATATCGGCCCAGGACATCCGGGTGCGGGTGACCGAAGCGATTGCGGCCACCCACCGAAAGCAGCGCGACCCGGGGCGAGGCGCGGGCCAGGAAGATCTCGCTGCTGCTCGTGGCGCTGCCGTGGTGCGGGACTTTGAGAAATGTAGCCGCGGGGTCGGGAATCTGCATCTCCGCCGCCGCCTCGACGTCGCCCGTCAGCAGAAACGAGACATCCCCGAATGTCACGCGCAACACGAGCGAGTCGTCGTTGCGCGTGCGCAGAGGCGGTCGTCCTCGCGCGGCGGGGGCCACGACCGAAAGCCGCACACCGTCGACGTCGATCGCGCACCCGGGCCGCACCGTGCGGCGGCGGGCGGCGCTGGCGGCGGCGGCCCTGGCGAACGCCTCGTACGCGGGATCGGCCCGCGGCGCCGGCCCTTCCCAGAGCCACTGCGGGCCGAAGTGGCGCAGCAGGAACGGCGCGCCGCCGACGTGATCGATATGCGCGTGGCTCACGGCCAGGCCTTCGAGGCGGCGAATGGGGACGGACCAGAGATACGGGCCCACCACCGACTCGCCGATGTCGAATCCGGAGCCGGTACCGCCGGCATCGACCACCCAGGCCCGCCCCCCGGGTGAGCGCAAGACGAAGGCATCGCCCTGCCCCACGTCGAGCATCGTGACGTGCAGCCGCCCGTCGGCCGGCGCCGACGGGAAGGACATCGCGACGAGTGCCGCCAGCACCAGGAACGCGCCGCGCCGCCGGCGGCCCGGCAACAACAAGCCGGCGAGGCCGCCCAGGTACACGAGCAGCACGAGCGGCGTCGCCGCTGGCGAGCGCACGTCGACCGACGGCCAGTCGGCCGCGATCACACCCGACAGGCGCAGCAGGTACGCGAGCATCCACGCCACTGGCGCCAGCGCGCCCGCGAGCCCGTCGGAGACGAGGGCGGCGGCGAGGAGGCCGAGACCCGCGAGCAGCACGAGGCCGGAGAGAGGTACGGCCGCGAGGTTGAGCAGCAGCGCGGCGGGGGCCAGGCGATGGAACCGCGCGGCGAGCAACGGCCAGAGGGCGAGCTGTCCGGCCAGCGAAGCCGCGAGCTGCAGCTCGATGCGGAGCGGCAATCGCGGCAGCGGCGCCACCAGCACCGGCGTCAGCAGTAGCAAGCCGAGGGTGGCCGCGAACGACAGCAGGAAGCCGACGTCGCCGACCGCCGACGGCCGCAGCAGGAGGAGCACCGCCGCCGTGAACCCGAGCAGGTTCGCGATGTCGACGTCGAGATCGGCGGCACGCCCCCACAGCGCCACGAGCGCCATGAACGTCGCGCGCACGATCGGCACCTCGGCCCCGACGAGCAGCGCATAGAAGCCGAGGACGGGCGTCAGCGCCGCCGCCAGTATCAGCGGCCCGACGCCGGCACGACGGAGCAGGAGCACCATTCCCCCGGCGATGAGGGCCACCTGCGCGCCGGACAGGGCCAGCACGTGGTACGTGCCCGCCACGCGGAAGGCTTCGGCCGTCTCGCGGTCGAGGAGCGTCTGGTCCCCCAGCGTCATCGCCACCACGATGCCGCGCTCGGGACCGTCGGGCAGCAGGCGTACCAGCGCATCGCGCGCCCAGCGCCGCGCCGCCGCCGGGGCCGCGCGCCACCACGGCACCCGCGTCCGGCCACGGACTTCCAGCAGCCGCGCCGTCTTGCAAAGCCCAGTGCCGTGGATGCCCGCGTTGCGGAGCAAGGCCACCGGATCGAGCGCCCCCGGATTCCCGTAGCCCATCGGCGCGCGCAGCTCGGCCCACACCGCCACGATGTCGCCCACGATCACCCGCGGCGGCGGCGCTTCCCCGCCGACGCGAATGCGCGCGCGCCCCATCAGGTCGACGGGCCGGCCGTCCGCCTCCGCCGACGTCACCTCCAGCACCATCACGAGCTGCTCGTCGCGGATCGCCGCGTCCTCCACCGCAACCCCCGTCACGTGCGCCAAGCGCGGCGCCGCCTGTCGCGCCACGAACGCCCGCAGCGGCGTGCGCTCGTAGGTGAGGTCCTCCCAGGCGCGAGCGGACGCGCCGAGGCCGAACGCTCCCGCCGCCACCGCCGCCACCGCGCCGCGCGAGCCGGCGGCGAGGGCGAGGACGAGCGCGGCCAATGACAGTCCGACGAGGAGCGCCGCCTCGGACACGGACGGCCCGCCCCCGACGGCCGCGCCGAGGGCGACGAGCGCCGACACGCCGAGCATGGGCCGCGACATGAGGCGGCGACGATAGCCGAGGGCCCGCCCGTCCCCGTCCGCCGCGTGGACACTTTCACGACTGTCCCACCGCGTCTGCGCGGTCGGCCGCCGCTACGGCTCGAGCGCGACGAGCTCGACGCCCGGCACCGGCTCGAAGGCGATCGTGTTCAGGCCGCGCCGCACCTCGGCCGCGGGGACCGCATACGTGATCTCGTGCTCGCCGTCCGGGATCGGCAGCGTGTGCCTGGCGCCCTCGTTGACGGACAACGCGAGCGTGGCCTTGGCGTCCGCCCGCAGCCGCAATCGCAGCGGCTCCGCAAGCTGGTCGTCGCGAAAGCGGCGGCGGACGGGGCGATCGAGCCGGGCGCCACGGGAAATCGCGTAGACACGCTCGCCGCCGACGGCGGTATGCAGGCGGCGGAAGACCGCGGGCGTCGCCTCGACGTGGGTGGCGAGATAGCCGCTCGCGCCGGGGTGCACGATCAGGTAGCGGATCGGCAGCGCCTGCAGGCTCTGCGTCGAGGCCCAGCCGCTCATGTCCTGCGACGCCGGCTTGCGCTTCCACTCACGGCGGATGAGCTGGAGCAGCGACTGCGACCAGCGCGGCTCGAGGGCGGTGACGCCGTTGGCCAGCGGCCGGCGGTGCCAGTTCGACCACCACTGGTAGTGCATGTTGTCGTCATCCTCGGCCGGCAGCTCGAGCACGGCGCCCGGTGCTTGGGCCTCGAGGAACACGTAGACGTCCGGCAGCGTGCGGCCGGGATCGCGGCGCGCGAATGCCGGCGCCGCCGACTCCAGGGTCGCGAGCGCGACGATGCCGAGCACGACCCCGCGGCGGCGCGTGAGCGCGAAGGAGCGCAGGCCCAGGACGGCCAGCAGGCCGAGCGCCATCATCGCCGGCACGATGAAGAACCCGGCACGGCGCGCAGCGGCGAAGAACGGCAGCCACTTGTTGAGGGCGAGGTACGGCATGGGCAGGAGCGTCGCGCCCCCCACCTGCAGTTCCGGCCCCAGCGCGAGCACGAAGAACACCCCGATCACGATCAGCAGCAGGCGGGCCTGCGCCGATCGCACGCGCCAGGCGCCGGCGATCCCGAGGGTCAGCACCACGAGCCCGGGCCACACCGGCATCCCGTGATCCGGCATGAGCCATCGCCAGGCATACGTGTGGCTGCTGAAAAGACCAGTGGCCAGGTCGAGCGACCAGGCCTGGGCCCAATGCAGCGGCCGCGACAGCTCCGCCTCTCCGCGGTGGCGCAGGTGGCCGATCACGTACGGCGCGAGGAGCAGCGCCGCCACCACCGCGGCGGCGCCGGCCAGGAGGACGACCTGGCGCGAACGCAACGACCGCCAGCCCCAGGCGGCCACGATCAGGCCGAGAAACGCGCAGGCGAACGCGTGATACCCGCTCGTGCCCGCCTGCAGCCCGAACGCGGCGCCGGTGAGGAGGGCCGCGCCCCACGAAGGCCGCTCGAGCAGGCGCAGGAGCCCGAGCAGCAGGAACGGATACCCCGCCGACGTGAGCAGGTTGAGCTGGTACACGTGGGAGAAGAGCTGCGGCGTGTACGGGATGGCCGCGCCCGCGAGCAGCGCCGCCCACGCATCGCCGGACAGGTGAAGCGCGAGCCGCCAGAAGCCATAACCCGCCAGCGTCAGCACACCGAGAAGGGCCGCGTTGTACAGCAACGCGGGCGAGGCGCCGAAAAGACGCAGCGGTGCGACCAGCAACGCGGGGAGCATGAGCGGATCACAGAAGAGCACCGCGTCCCGCGACGGGAAGTAGTTGTTGCCTTCGAAGAGCTCGGCCGGCCGATGCCACAGGTTGTCCGTCACGTTGACCAGGATCCACGCATCTTGCAGGGGGTCGATGTGCGCATAGAGGTCCGTGCCGAGGCGACTCCACAGGCGCGTGTGGCCGGCGGCGAGGAGCGCGAAGAAGGCCAGGGCGGCGGCGTGCGGCGCGAGGCGGCGGAAAAACGCGCTCACTCGGCCTGGAGAACGACGACCGACTCGATGTGGAACGTGTCCGGAAAGAGATCGAAGGCCTGGACGGACGTGATCCGGTATCCTGCGTCGAGAAGACCCCGGAGGTCCCGGCCAAGCGTGGGCGGGTCGCAGGACACATAGATGACGCGTGCGGGCCGACGCGCACGGAGGGCCTCGATCACACCGGGCCCGGCGCCCGTGCGGGGCGGATCGAGGATGATCGACTCGCCCACGGCCACCGGCCAGCTCGCGAGCGCGGCGCCGACGTCCATCGCATCGAAGCGGGCGTTCTTCAGATGCGCCCGCGCGGCGTTGACGTTGGCGTCCTCGACCGCCTGCGGGTTCACCTCCGCGCCGTGGACGGGGCGGCCGCCGCGCGCGGCCAGCACCGCGAAGAGGCCGACGCCGCTGTACAGGTCGAGGACGGCGCCCTCGGCGGGCAGGGCCTGCATCACCGCGCGGGCGAGCGGCTCTACCAGATGGCGGTTGCCCTGGAAGAACGAGCGCACGTGGGATCGGAACTGGATCCCGTCGACTGTGCTCTCGATGTAGGGATCGCCGGCCAGGAGCACGAAGCGGCGTCCCTCGACGTCGGCCACACCCAGGCCGGTGAGCCAGGGGATCTCGCCGGCCAGCGCGGCGACCGGCGCCGACTCCCCGAGCTCTCCCTCCACGTGGAGGCACGCCACGCGACGCGCGCCGTCGATCGATTCCGCCAGCTCCAGGCTTCGCACGCGCGCCGCCCAGGCCGGCCGCGTGGCCAGCGCCGAGGCGATGGCGCGCGCCGTACGGTTCAGCGCCTCGGAGAGCTGCAGGCACGCGTCCACGTCCACGACGCGATGGCTGGCCTCCTCGTAGAGCCCCAGCTTCAGCCCCGCCGGCGTCAGAGTCAGGTGCAGGCTCGCCCGCATCCGCCAGCCCGTCTCCGGCGACGCCGCCACGGGAATCGGCGCCTCCCACGCCACGCCGGCGCGCGCGAGCGAATCGCGCAGCACCGCCTCCTTCAGCCGGAGCTGCGCGGCATAGTCCATCTCCTGGTGCGCGCAGCCGCCGCAGCGTGGCGCGTAGGGACACGGCGACGCGCGCCGTTCGGGCGACGCCGCGGTGAGATCGACGAGACGCGCGTTCGCATAGCCGCGGCCCACGCGCTCCACCCGCACGCGGGCCGTCTCCCCGGCCATCGTGTGGGGCACGAAGACCACCTGGCCCTGATGCCGCGCGAGACCGAGGCCGCGATAGACGCCCTTCTCGACCGCGACCTCGACGACGTCTCCCGGCCGCAGGCCGGCCTTCTTCTTCAGAGCGCCCACAGGCTCATCCGCATGAGGCCGTGCGCCTCCAGGCGGCGCCGCGCAATCGATTCCTCACGGACCTGCGCCAGCACCTTCGGCGGCAGCCGCTCGCGATAGGCGGCCAGGTCGCGATCGACCTCGTCCTCGAGGGCACGGCCGTCGGCCACCGGCGCGTCGGCGGCGATGGCGTGCAGCAGCTCCACCTCCCCCGCCCGCAGCCAGGCTTCGAGGGACTCGCCGGCGGTGGCCGTTGCCGCGCGCTCCTCGAGCTCGCGCCCCAGTCGATCCGCGACCGGACGCGCATGAGCGCCCAGCGTCATGGAGGAAGCGAGGGCGCCGGCCAGCCGCTGCAGCACGCCCGCGAGCTGTGTCTCTTCGTGGCCGCCGGCCAGGGCCTTGCGCCAGCGCTCCGCCGCCGCCTCGACCTCCGGCCCGCAGTAGCGGAGGCTGCCGACCTTGCGACGACGCGACCAGGAGGCCTCGTGCGAGTCCATGGCATCGGAGATGCCCCGCAGCACCACCCGCAGCGGCAGCCCTGCCTCCCGCCAGCCGCGGATCATCACCCAGTCGGCGTTCGAGAGGAACAGCGGGTCGCCGCGGCGCCCGACGAAATGCTCCTCGATGGACTGGAAGTAGTCGGCGTCGGGATCGTGCGCGGGGGCCGCGGACGGCCCGGTGGCTGCGCTCACGGCTTCGGCGCGGGGCGGTTGCGGTCCCAGATGATGCGCAGCCCGGTCAGGGTGAGGACGGGATCGACGGCCTCGATCGACGGCATGTCGCCGGCCAGGACCTCGGCCAGGCCGCCCGTCGCGACCACGTGCGTCGGCTCCGCCAGCTCCGCGCGGATGCGCGCGATCATGCCCTCCACCATCGTCGCGTAGCCGAAGTAGAGGCCCGATTGAATCGACGCCACCGTCGAGCGGCCGATCACACGGCCCGGATGCCGCAGCTCCACCCGCGGCAACCGCGCCGCCCGCTGGAAGAGCGCATCGGCGCTGATGCCGATGCCAGGGCAGATCACCCCGCCGACGTATTCCCCCTTGCGCGTCACCACGTCGAACGTCGTCGCCGTGCCGAAGTCGACGACGACCACCGGGCCGCCGTACGTCTCGAAGGCGGCGATGCCGTTCACGATGCGATCGGCGCCGACGTCTCCGGGGGGCTCGTAGAGGACAGGCATCCCCGTCTTCACCCCGGGCTCGACCACCACCGGCTCGCGCCCCAGGAACTGCCGGGCGAGATTGACGAGCACCGATGTCAACGGCGGGACGACGCTGGCCAGGACGACGCCGTCCACCTGCGCGGGATCGAGGCCCGACGAAGAAAACAGACTCCGCACCAGGATTCCGTATTCGTCGGACGTCTGCTCGCGCCGCGTGGTGAGCCGCCAGTGCGCGCGCAAGGCGGTGCCGTCGAACACGCCGAGGACCGTGTTCGTGTTGCCGGCGTCGATGGTGAGGAGCAGGGACATGATCTAGCTCGACGTGGGCCGGATCTCGCGCGCCTCGCCGGACACCACCGCGAGGCGAGAGCCGTCGGCCATCTCCACGATGAGGGCGCCGGCATCGTCGATGTCGCGCGGAACGCCGACGAGCCGCCTTCCGCCCGTCTCCATCTCGACCGGCCGGCCCCACCAGTCTACCGAGCGCTCCCGCCATGCCGAGCGCACGCGCCGCCGATCGACGCGCAGGGCATCATACCAAGCCGTCCATCGGACGAGGACCGCGGCGGCGACGGCGTCGACGTCGTGCGTACGCCCCGTCTCCTCGCGCAGCGAGGTCACGGCCTCGCGCAGGTCTTCCGGCGCGTCGGTGCGCTGCAGGTTCACGTTCGCGCCGATGCCCACGACCACGGACTCGACGCCCGAAGCGCCCGTGCTCGCTTCGGCGAGGATGCCCGCGAGCTTCCGGCCCGACACGAGCACGTCATTCGGCCACTTGAGACGCGGGTCGACGCCCTCGACCCCGAGGGCCTCGGCCACGGCCACGCCGGCGGCGAGCGGCAGCAGCGAGAGGATCGCGGGGTCCTCGGGCCGGAGCAGGATCGAGAGGAAGAGATTGCCCGGCGGCGAGACCCAGCTCCGTCCGTGTCGGCCGCGGCCCGCCGTCTGCACGCTCGCGATGGCTACCACACCTTCCGGCGCCCCCTGCCGCGCGGCTTCCTTCAAGATGTCGTTGGTGGACAAGGCCGACTCGAACACGCGGATCTCGCGCACCCAGTCCCGCGTGCGCGCATCCAGGCGATCGCGCACGCCGCCTACGCCGGCTCGATCTCGAGCGAGATGTCGACGGCGGGCGCGGAGTG
>Ga0075429_100004926_pt1 | contig 11506 bp, 14 predicted proteins | sample RhiMetdeltSRZDD3_FD_75295 | JGI IMG/M metagenome (GOLD analysis project Ga0075429, IMG submission 75295) | Populus rhizosphere microbial communities from Tennessee, USA - Rhizosphere MetaG P. deltoides SRZDD3 | ecosystem: Host-associated > Plants > Roots > Rhizosphere > Soil | place: USA...
ACGAGCCTGCTCCCGCCTGTCGATCTTGGCATAGAGTGTACCCAGGCCGCGGTGGCAGTGGGCCTGGAGCGGACGCATACCGATGTGCGCCACGTATCGGCAAGGCCCGTAGGGCGGCGAAGAGGTGCCGCCGCCGCGCCGCACCCTCCATGGTGGCGAGGGCTGGGTTGCCCGGATCGACCGAGAGCAGATAGCGGATAGCGGGGATGTGGGCCTCCAGCTCACCCATGCGCCGCATCCCCTGCTCGACCTTGGCAATGATCTCCGGCTCGCCATCAAGCTCGTCGATCTGAAAATTCTCCCGCAGCTGCTCAATGAGTGGCAGAAATGGACTGGCCTGGCCAAAGGAGATACAGTGGCCTTCGAGCCAGGTCACCGCGTCTCCGGCCTGCGCCAGGGCACGCCGAAACTCCAGCACCAGGAGCGATTTGCCCATGCCGGCCTCGCCAGCGATGCCCACCATCTGCCCTCGCCCGGCCTTGACCTCCCTGAAGCGCTCACGCAGCGTAGCCAGTTCCCGCTCCCGACCTATCAGCGGTGTCAGACCGCGCTCTACCGCCACGTCAAAGCGCGTCCGGCGACTGCGGGGTCTGAGCACCTCGAAGGCGCGCACCGGGGCACGGCCCTTCACCAGCATCTCGCCCAGAGCGCGCGTTTCGAAGAAGCCAGCGACGTGCTGCTGCGTGTCGGCGCTGATCACCACGCTCCCAGGCTGGGCCATCTGCTGGAGCCGGGCCGCCAGGTTGGTAGTGTCCCCTACGGCGGTGTAATCCATGCGCAGGTCATCACCGATCTTGCCCACCACGACCAAGCTCGTGTTGATACCAATGCGCATCTGGAGGTTGAGCCCGCGCTCAGTCTGGAGGGCCTGGGCGACCTCCTGGAGAGCGCGCTGAATGCCCAGCGCGGCGTGCACCGCCCGGCGTGGACTATCTTCGTGCGCGAGAGGTGCGCCGAACAGGGCCATTACTCCGTCACCCGTATACTGGTTGATGGTGCCCTCAAAGCGATGCACCTCGGCTGTAATGCCCTCGAAGCAGCGATTGATCATGTCGTGCACCACCTCAGGGTCGAGCTGCTCGGCGAGTGTGGTAAAGCCTACCACATCGGCAAATAGGACGGTGACCTGCTTACGCTCGCCTTCCAGCGCGCTGCGCGTGGTGAGAATCTTGTCGGCAAGATGCTTGGGGGTTATAGGCGAGCGGTGCGCGTTCTTGCTCAGTCAGTGGAGAAGCGGCGAGTGCTGGAGGTGCATGAGCTGGGGACGGTGCTGCTGCTGCTTGCGCACCAGCCCACACGAGGACGCGACCATCCTCATCCACAGCCAGCTTTTTGGCGTAGATAAGTTCGTCTTTCACCGCTTCAAGGAGGTCATCATCCAGCTGGAAGCGCACCTTGAGAGCCCGATAGGATACCCGCTTCTCACGTTGGAGTAGATCGAGGACCTGGGCGAGAATGTCATCGAAGGTCATCACTGAATGGTGACAAAGGGAAGGGCTGTTATCGATGCACGCCTCAAAGACCGGCGCGTGGTAAGATCGCCGCCGTCACCCTGGGTGGATGATTATCAAGGGCAGAGGAGGTCACCGCATCCATTCATAGCGCGGATCTCGCTCCCGTGCTCGCTCTTGCTCCCACTGTTGATAGCGCCGCTCCTGTTCCTGCTCCTGGGCACCGCGCCATTGCCGGTAGTCGCGCTCTTCCTCATCTATCTTGCGCTCGTAATCTATGGAGCCCTCGTATGGGGAGGGTTTGTAGATGTCTGACGATCTGCCCCCCGCAGAATATGGCGGATGGATAGGCGGAGGAGGGACTACGACAGGAGGGACATCTACAGGAGGGACGTTTACAGGAGGCGGCACAGGCGGCGCATCGGCTGAGGGAGCTGTAGGAGCCAGGGTCGCGCGGAGAGGCGCCATGGGAGGCGGAGTCGCAGCACACGCCATAATGGTGCTCAGTATGCCCAAGCCCAGGCATAGCAGAAGTAGACGTGAAACCATCGGTTGTACTCCTTTCTGGCTATGATACCCAACGACACCCATGATCGTGTCCACATCTGTGAGGAGCAAAACCTGTGCCATGCTCCTCAGAGCGTTCTCCTATTTATTGCTTGGCGAACCCGTCGGCAGAGGGATGTGTGCCCTTGCTTCTCATGGGTGTCAGTGGCATCATGGGTCACGTGACGCGCACAGGGAGACCACCCATGAGTGTCGATGATGTGCTAAATGTGTGTACCTTGATGTTACCGGCAGTGGTGATGTGGTTTCTGCGGGTCCACCTGCGGGAGAACGAGCGCGAGAGGCAGTAGGCCATGCGCAGGCAAACCGAGGTCCTTGCCTTGAGAGCCGGGGAAACCTTTGCTGGGGTTATTGACCGGAGCCACGGACCTACGATCTTTCTCGTCTATGATGCGGCCGATGGTAGAAACGATGGCTAACAAAGAAAAAGCCCTGCTCCGTATCTTGCGCCATCTAAACGGTAAGCGCGTTGAAGAGGTGGCAGACCATATCCTAGTGCTGTTCAATGAACCGCAGCGGTGGAAGCCGGCAGACCAGCAAGAGGTCTATAGGGTGTCGGATTGTGGGGAGATTCGAGCCTCCACGTTTCGGCACGGTGAGCAGCACTCTGAAGCGCTGTGGGCCTTTGGGAATTGCTTCAAGAGCAAGAAGGATGCCGCACGTGCCCGGGATGCGATTGAGCAGTTATTGATCAACTGCCACACCAAGCAGACGTAGCTTCTCCACCAAAACTCAACTTCCCCGTAGCAGCACGCCCTATGGTAGGCGTGCATCCCTTGTACAATCACTCCTATAATATCTCCACCATATTACAAAGCCTTCCTATGTCAATATGGCCAGCCTTTACGAGACGTGCTTCATGCGTACCGCCCTGGCATAACACTTGCTGGCAGTATAGAGCATAGACAATGATACCAATGCGGCACTTTGCCGCTGCACATAGAGAGGTAGAAGGAGCATCTTCCATGGCGCAGCATATCCCTGCCAACGATGACGAGACAAGGCGTCAGCCTGACGATGCCATTGCCCTGCTCACAGCCGATCACCGTCAGGTCCGCGCGCTGTTCCAGCAATATGCGGATACACCCGATTCGTACCTGAAGCAGATTATTGCCGAGCATGTCTTTGCCGAACTCACACTCCGCATGTTGCTGGAAGAAACGGTCTTCTACCCGGCCGTTGCCGAGCAGGCCGACGAGGAGGGGCAGCGGCTGGTCAGTGATGCGTTGGAGGACCATCAGCAGCTCAGGGAACTCATTGAGACCCTGCAGGAGATCGATGACGATGCGGCGTTTGAAACCGGATTTCAGGTGCTGCGAGATCATGTCGAGCAACATGTTGAGGACGAAGAGACCATGATGTTCCCCCAGGCGGCCCAGGTCTTGGCGACCCATCTGGCGGAAATCACGCTCCTGCTGCAGCAACGTAAGGAACAGATTCTGGCCTCGTAGGCACCTGAGGTGGCCAGATGAGATATTGGCACCCAGTGTACGCATCAGAGGAGACTTTGCTATGACTGACTGGCGCGAGGCACTGCAGGACACGATGTATCCGGTACTCACACGGCTGCTGCAGGATGGCTTTGTCCTGCCACTCTTCGTGACCTGTATAGGTCCCAACGGCTCCATGATGTGTGGACGGTATGACGACATTGCGGCCACGGGCCTGGATTTCATCTTTGAGGCATGGCACGTCGAGGATGAGGTGTTTCCACCACCTATCCATATGCTCGTAGTGGACCAGCGGGGTGAGGCGAGACACGTACGGCATAAGCGCGAAGGTAGACAGGACACTCATGACCCTTGCCTATGATAATAGGCTACGCTTGGTGGGAGGCAGCGACCCTATGAAAATTCAGGTGCGTGTGGGTCCGTCGCGGATTGCTGGGCAAGGCCTCTTCGCAGCCCAGGATATTCAGAAAGGTACTCGGATCATTCAGTACATTGGCGCTAGGATTCCCAAAGCCGTCAGCGTTGAGCGCGTGGCCCAAGGGAATGCCTATATTTTTGCGTTCAACGACCATTATGATATTGACGGCAAAACCCTGAAGAATACCGCGCGCTACATCAATCACTCCTGTGAGCCGAACTGCGAAGCCGTCGTCACCAAGCACACCATCTGGATTGTGGCACTCCGAGATATTCAGGCAGGTGAGGAGCTGAGCTATAACTACGGATTGACGACTAAGCAATACCGGTGTCGCTGTGGAGCAAAGAGTTGCTGTGGCTATATCCTGGATCCAGCGTATCGGTAATGCCTTCCGTGTCACACATGCTACGCATCTGCGAGCAACACTTAGGCACCCGGAGCACACGCCGGATTCAGACACACCAGATCACGGCCAGCGACGGTCACCGCCTGGCCGCACCGGGGGCAGGTCACGGGGCACACCACCAGGGCTGCGACCAGCACCTCCACGATCCGCGGAATGACCATATGCGACCGGACGATAGCGACGCTGGCGCCAGTGCCAATCCCCCGCTCCCTGGCCCACTGGACATTATGCAGCGTCACCCGTCGAACGGTGGCATCTGCCAACTGTACCGGCTCCACCAGCGCCACGGGTACCAAACGGCGGGTCCGGGTCACCTGCCAACAGACGTCTGTGACTGTCGTCACCGCTGAAGCATCGGGGTATTTCATCGCCACACTTGGATAATGGACCGCCACTCCATGTGGGATGGTCTGCATCTCCGGCCGTATGGCTGATACGACCATGCCATCGACCGGATAGCCCTGCTCATAGCGATGCAAAGACGAGGGGCTACGGTCCAGAAAGGTGTCCCAGGGGATTTGTCGCAATTTCTGACGTGTAGCCGATTTGGGGTGAGAAGCTACTGACGGTGAGGAAATGAGGCTGCCAGAGCGTAGAACTGTGCAGCCGCAGTAAGGCCTTTGCGTCCCTCTGCAACGATCATCTGTCGTTGCTTGAGCATGTGCATGAGTTCAACGCCGGCTAACGTGCTGGGCGCTGCTGCGAAGGATGTGAACCCCAGCCGCTCAATTTATCGGAGTTTGTAGTTGGTTGTAGTTGGTATATATGTGCACGAGTGGGCCGTGCTAAGGCTCCTCTATTTTCACGAGTTTGACACCGCAATAGGGAGGAAATACTTCGCTTTTCAGCCAGTGTTTACGCGCTACAAACTGCTAGAAATTGAGCGATCTGGTTTGCCGGGCAAAACGCGTGTAGTCCGCGAATGCGGCCACCGGATCGACTGGCGCGTCCACCAGTTTCTGCGCGTATTGATCCTGACAGAAGTCCGTCAGCATCTTCAGATTCGGCTCCAGGCCGTATGGCGGCCAGTCATCGCCGAAGATGGCTGCTGTCTCTGCAAGCTCGGCTAACAGCCAGGGCGTCGTGTCGGCCAAGTGCCGCCGCCGCGCCAACCAGAGGCGCTTGGACGCCGTGAACGCGGTCATCAAGCTCGTGACGATCCAAGGGTCGCGCTCGACCACCTCCCGGCGTAGCTTGAGCAGATGATGGGCCGGGACGTAGCCGTGCTGCTGGTAATACGCCTGCTCAGCGACTCGGTAGTCCGGAATCATCGGTACGAGCGGGCTGTCGGACGCGAAGAAGCCTGTCGGCATAAACGCCGCAACCAGCACGTCGATCTCACCGGTGAGCAGCAGGTCGACCAGTGACTGGCCCACCGGACCTCCCTGGACGTTCGGCGGCGCCTCCGGTGGGACGTGGTCGTGTGCTGCGTCTGCCGGTCCCTCGATCGGCGCGATGATCCAGGTGATCTTCCAGATGTCGACCCCGGCTTGGCGCAGCATCACCCTGGTCCAGGTATTGCCACTGTTGGGCCAGGCGTCCATGCCGACCCGCTTTCCTTCGAGCGCCGCGAGGCCACCGATAGTGGTGCCCCGCTTGATGAGAAAGCAGCGATGGCGGAACGCTACCATTGGGAAGACCGGCAGGCCGACGAAATGCCGGTGGCCGCGTGCGGTGTCGATCATGAACCGGCCGAGCGACGCCTCGCCGCCAGCGCAGGAGGCGTCGTCGGTGACCGGCCCGAGCCCATGGTGCACGTCATACTGGAGGTCGATCCCCTCCGGGACAACCTCCCCGGTCAGCAACGGTGTAATGTGATCCCAAGGATAGCCAGCAAGCTTCAGCGCGAGGCGTGCCATAGGCAGGCTCCTTCTAGCATGAGAGGTCATCGAACGCCGACAGCACGTGCCTACGCACGATGGGCAGGGACTCCTCGATCTCGATGTGCTCGTCGGCCTGGGCCATGCCGCGTGGAAAGGGTCCATGCACGAAAGCGGGGATGCCGCGCGGGCGCCACAAGCGTGCGTCAGTGCTACCCAGACGCACGATGGGTGCCGGCGGTGGGCGGACTAGGGCCACGGCGTTGGCGCGCAAGATGCCCACCATTGGGTGGTTGGGGTCGCAGATGCTCGGCGCACTGTAGGTGAGCGCTTCCACCGCCGCCTCAGGATAGCGCGCCAGGATCTGGTGGACCGTGGTCATCACTACCTCTTTGCCGAGCCCAGGGGCACGCGAATATCGGCCTCAAACCAGCACGTCCCAGGCACGATGTGCACTTTCAGGCCGCCCTGAATCACCCCGATGTTCACGGTGACGCGCGGCACGATGTCCTTGGCGCCAGGCCCCTGCGCCTCATCGATAGTAGCCGCAGCGCCTTCGAGGACCGGCGCGACGTCGCTGGGTAGTGACGGCTGGAGTGCCGTCACCTCGTCGAGATCGAGGATGAGGCGCGCCGGCAGAGAATGGTGCGAATTGTGTCCCTTGCATCGCCCCCCCGTGCCATCGTGTGCAGAGGTCATGCGTCTATGCCAGGAGGGGCCTCCCACCTCCGAGGCCCGAGGCACGGCGCCTGCCGTGCGGCCCTACAGCGTCTCGCCTCGCCCTACAGGCGAGAGCATACCACGGGGCCCGCGGGCCCTGCCACACGGGCGCAGTCTGCGGGGCGTATAACTGCTGCGAAAACTCGCATTGCCCCACGCGGCAACGTGAGTATCGTATGCAGGGGTTTAAATCGGCGGGGCAGGCCCAGCACTTTTGTCCGCGTATGGTCCCATTGCCCAACACTTCCGCCCTAGACGACATCTGCTGTCCGCGCCGGCGTACCGCAAAGAGATGCGGCAGCGATTCGAGAGTTGGGCTGAAATCACGGGGACAAAGCAGGGGTTCCCGTAGCAGGCGTACACAAAACAACGATCCGTCCTTTTACAGTCAGGGTGAGGAGAAAAACGAAGGTCTTCATCCACACATATGGTGGACGAAAATCCCTGATTTTGTCCACGTTTACCGTAGTATTTTGCCTATGAACTGGGTTTTCTTCCTCACTGCTGGGCTTTGTCTCGTACGTCACACCCAAGCCAGCAGAGTCTTGCAAAGAGGCCAGTAAATACAAGCACTTCCAAAGGATCGTTGTTTTTTGCTCCAAAACTATGGGAACCCCAAGCGGACTGCCTAAGCGTCGAGCCGGTGGACGTTGCATCCGAAAAGTGTCTGCTGTTGTCTGGTGCACTATCATCCACAACAACTTGACAATGCCTGTCCTTGGGGAAGTGAGCTCCTTTGAACCTCACGGCTATACGTCTTCTCCCTCTCTTGTTCTCCTGGAGGACCGAGGGAGAGCATACCTGAAATCGTGTATGAGTAAAATGCGTGACAGCATCCCCCAAGGCAGCGCCAGAGCAGGTCCAGGAGAGCGCCTCCTACGCACGAAAGTGTGGCATCACTGCTTCCGCAAAGAGTTGCATGGAGCGCAGCACTTTGTGGTGCGCCATGCCCCCAAAGGCAAAGTTGCACCCAAAGTAGGCGATCCCTTCCTGTTGTAACGCTTTAATCTGGGCCACGCAGGTTTCTGGGCTGCCAAAGATGGCGCGGTGCTGGGCCAAGTGCGCAAAACTCGTCGGGAGTTCGGTGCGCTGGCGTCGCCAGTCGTCTAACCTGTGATGCACTTCACTGCCACTGCGGAACGTGCCGCGCCACTGAATCATGTCGATGGTCCATTCCAGGCTCTGCCGCGTATCTTCCAGCGCTTGCTCGTCCGTCTCCGCGACATAGCAATACCGTAAGAAGGGGATACGGGACATCGGGATGTGAGAGCCGGCCGCGGCCGACAGCCGTACGAAGCGGCGGCAGAGGTCCAGCGCCTCGACCGTGTCGAGCACCATCCCAACGAGCAGTGGCTGGCCGGTCGAGACCACGAACTCCAGCGTGGCCGGGGTGCGCGTCGCGGCAATATAGACTGGCGGATGCGGCTGCTGCACGACGGGAGGGACCAGGGTGGCCTGGTTGATGGTGTAGAATTGCCCCTGCTGCGAGTATTCCGGGGTTGTCCACAACCCCAGGATCATGCGGATACTTTCCTGAAAGCGTTGCTGACTCTCGGTGCGGTCGAGGCCATAGCCGTGGTACTCGTATCCGGCGCTGCCGCGCCCAAAACCGACATCGATGCGCCCGTTGCTGACGACATCGACCATAGCAATGTCTTCGGCCAGTCGAATAGGGTTGTGTAACGTCGGCACCAGGACGGCGGTACCGAGCCGAATGGTCCTGGTTTGCGCTGCCAGGGCCCCAAGCAGTACCAGAGACGAGGAGCCGAGGCCATAACGCGAGAAATGGTGCTCCGCCAACCAGGCGCCATGGAACCCCAGAGCTTCGCCGTACTGTACCTGCTCGGTGATCTCTTCGATAAGGCGCCGCGGAACCGTATTTTCCGGCCAGGGCAGGTGGGTGAAAAGGCCAAATTGCATTGTCGACTCCTGCGTGTGTAGGCTATGGTTTGGGCGTGCTGTAACCATGGCTCGTCGCGTGCCGAAGGGCGTCTAGTGAGGCGTTGCCGCAGTAACGCCGCCATCGGCTCAAGGTGACCAGCGCGCAGGTACGCTTGCAATAGCGTATCTTCCTGTATGGTTGCAATACTGCGTCACGTCACGCGGCCTCTCAATGAGAGTAGCTGAGCAGGGCACCGTCGCCAACGCACGCAGAAAACAGCCGTCGCAGTACGTGTACTGCGCCTCGGGCCGGCAGCCGATGTCTGCCTTTTGCAAGGCCATCCGACAAGATCAACGCGTCTGTATGGCTTGCGGAACCAGACCGGCAGCTTCCGCCGCGGCCTGGGCTCGACGCACCGTTTCCACTTGCTTCTCATAGTTCAAGTCAGCAGCCGTCTTGGGCTCGTGCACCACGTCCGCCTCTGTCAGCGGCCGCCCCCAACAGGCGAACTCTAACGTGATACCGTCTGGGTCTTGAAAGTAGATGGACCGTATAAAGGTGTCCTCGTTGGGCTCCGCGGGCAGATATTGAGCGAGGCCCGGTCGGTCCGAGTGATTGACGACCTCAGTGACGGCAATGCCCTTCGCCCGGAGCTTGTCGCGATAGGCCTCAATCTTGTCGCGTGGCACATCCAGCGCGACGTGATCCATGGCGCCGATGGCCGAGCGCCGTGGGGCACCTGGGAGCCAGCGGCCCGATTGCGCGATACCCGGCGCGGGTGGGGGCGCATCTTCGAACCAAAAGAATGCGATGGCGTCACGACCGTTGCCGACATCAAAGAAGAAATGCTGTCCGCTGCCGCTGTCGTGGGTAAACTCCAAGGTCTTCACCAGCTTCATGCCCAGAATGTTCGTGTAAAAATCCACCGTGCGCTGCATGTCACTGCACGTCAGTGCGAGGTGGTTAATGCCTCCGAACTCGAACTCGGTATTGGTGAACGTTGCCATATCTCTGTCCTCTCATGGGTTGATCCACAACCACGTCTGCCTGTCCTTGAGGCCATGATAACAAGAATCGTATGAAGGTCTCCAGCAGAATTGCTTTATTATCTAACTGGTTGCGAGCATTGCAGCGATCGATGATCGCGGACAACGGGAAGTAACTTGTTGTGCCGTACCATTTTGCCTACCTTAAAGACAAAGGCATCGGGTTGTCAAAGGCCGTCAAAACAGTGGCGCTTTGTGCCCGTTTGCGCGCATGGTCACGGGGGATGCGACGACATCAGCGGTGACACACGCCTGGCGCGTGGGCTCCCGTTTGGAAGAATGCCTTTGATGCGCCCCCCGCACCCGATGCCTGAAGGCATCATGCAGAGGGAGGGCGAAGAGATGGCACGTGCAGCCCGTCGTCAAGGCGGTAGCCCATCACGCAAGGGGCATTCCAAAGGGGCGCGCTCCGCGCAGTGAGAGCAGCTCAATCTCCATGCCGCCGGGATTGATGTGGGGGCCGACGCCCATTGGGTGGCGGTGCCCCCTGATCGAGATGAGCGGCCGGTGCCATGCTTTGGGGCCTTTCTGGCCGATCTTTACGCCTTGGCCGCATGGCTGCGGCAGGGTCCGATTGAGACCGTCGTGCTGGAGTCGACTGGGGTTTACTGGATTGCGTTGTTCGAAGTGCTCGCAGAGCGCGGCTTTGATGTCAAGCTGGTCGATCCCCATACGGTGCGTCAAGTGCCGGGGTGTAAGACGGACGTGAAGGATGGTCAGTGGCTGCAAGAGCTCCACACTTCTGGCTTACTGCGTGGCGCCTTGCGCCCCGAGGACGAGGTCTGTGGGTGGCGCAGCTCCCTGCGGCAACGGCGTATGCTCGTGGCGATGGCCTCGCGCGCCGTGCAACACAGGCAGAAAGCCCTTGAGCAGATGCATCTCAAGTTGACCGAGGTGGTCAGCGATAGCACGGGCAAGATGGGCATGACGATCCTCCGGACGATTCTGGCAGGTGCACGCGCCCCCCAGTGGTTGGCCACCTCCCGTGATAAGCGCTGCAAACATGAGCAAGGCACGATCGCGAAGGCGTTGACAGGCCACTGGCGCGCCGAGCATCTCTTGGCGTTGCAGCAGGTGGTGGACCAGTATGATTTTCTTGCGCAGCAGTTGCAGGCGTGCGATGGACACATCGCAGGGTGTCTCCAGGCGTGTGTGCCGGACGTGGAGACCGACGCGCCCCCGTCTCCGCCTGCGCGCACATGGCGCGCAAGCCGGAGCAACCCTCTGCGCCGTGATGTGCAGGCCTCTCTCGAGGCGATGACCGGGGTGGATCTGCCCCGGATCGATGGGATCGATAGTCTCACGGCCTTGAAGGTGATCAGTGAGATTGGTCTTGATATGACCCGCTGGCCGACGAGCAAGCATTGTGCTGCGTGGCTCGGGTTATGTCCGGGCAACAAACTGTCAGGAGGCAAACGCTACCGGATGCGGAGCAAACCGTCGGCGAACCGGGCGGCGACGGCCTTGCGGCTGGCGGCCCAGGGCGTTGCCAACAGTCACAGTGCCTTGGGCGCCTATTACCGTCGGATGCGGGCCCGGCTCGGGGCACCCAAAGCGATGACGGCGACGGCGCATAAGCTGGCCCGGCTGGTCTACAGTATGCTGCGATATGGGACGGCCTACGTTGACGCGGGACAGCAGGCGTATGAACAGAAATATCGGGATCGGGTGCTGACGAATCTGCAACGCAAAGCCAAGGCTTTTGGCTATCAGCTCGTCCACGTTGAAGACCGCGATGGCGGAGT
>Ga0075429_100004927_pt1 | contig 11504 bp, 8 predicted proteins | sample RhiMetdeltSRZDD3_FD_75295 | JGI IMG/M metagenome (GOLD analysis project Ga0075429, IMG submission 75295) | Populus rhizosphere microbial communities from Tennessee, USA - Rhizosphere MetaG P. deltoides SRZDD3 | ecosystem: Host-associated > Plants > Roots > Rhizosphere > Soil | place: USA...
AACATACCGCCGCCGCAAGGCGGTAAGGGTGAAACGGTGAGGTAAGAGCTCACCAGCGGCGCGGGTGACCGCGTCGGCTAGGCAAACCCCACCCGGAGCAAGGCCGAATAGGAGAGCGATGGGACGGCCCGTCCGTGCTCTCGGGTTAGGCCGCTCGAGACGCCGGGCAACCGGCGTCCTAGACAAATGACCGTCGCCCTGGGTCACACGCTCGGGGCACAGGACCCGGCTTACAGATCTTCTCTGGCGCTTTCCCCACGCCGGCCCCTCCCGTCGCACGCCCGGTCCGGCCACAGTAGACTAGCCTCCGACGAGGAGGCGACGTTCATGGCAGACACTCCGTTGCGCGAGCTGCTGAGCCGTCAGGTGGCTCGTTTCGTGGACCGCCAGGGCGACTGGGACGCCTTCGCCGACGCGCGCATCGAGGGCTATCGCCGGGCACAGCACCGGTTCATCGGCTCCGGCGCGTCCGGGAAGAAAGACGCCAGCGTGATCCCGGCGCAGCATTTCACGCTCAGCGTCATGTTCGTGCCGCCCGGCCAGGGCAACGCCGCGCACACGCACGAGGTCGAGGAAGTGTTCTTCATCCTCCGCGGCAAGGTGCGCGTCTTCTTCGAGGACGGTCAGGGCGAGCGGGTCGACGCGGTCCTCGGCGAGTGGGACTGCGTCTCGGCGCCGGCCAACGTCATCCACGGCTTCGAGAACGTGGGGCTGGAGCCGGCGTATCTGCAAGTCATGCTCGGCAAGGCGCAGCCGGAGCTCATGACGTACGTCGACGAGCGCCTGCAGTCGCAGCGCGCCGTGCACCTGTCCGCGCCTCGATGACGGCAGAGCCGGCGGGCCGACTCGTCGGCGCTTCGGTGAAGCGTCGCGAGGACGGCCGGCTCGTGGCCGGGCGCGCGCGCTATCTCGACGATCTGGTCGTGCCCGGCCTCCTGCATGTCGCGATCGTCCGCAGTCCGCACGCCCACGCGCGCGTCCGGGGCGTGGCGCGCGAGGCGGCGAACGATTCCACCGGGGTGGTGGCCGTGCTGACGCTCGCGGATCTCCCCGAGTGCGCCGGCTCGGTGCCGCCGCTCGTTCCCGCGGCCGGCATGCCGCCGTACGTCCATCCGGTGCTCGCCGGCGGCATCGTCCGCCACGTCGGCGAGGCCGTCGCGGTCGTGGTCGCCGACAGTCCGTATCGCGCGGCCGATGCCGCGACCGAGGTCGTCGTCGACTACGAGCCACTGAACGCCGTCACCACGGTCGCCGCCGCCCTGGCCGTCGACGCGCCGCGCGTGCACGCGGAGTGGCGCACGAATCTCGCCGGCACCTGCGTGGGGAGCACCGGCGACGTCGCCCGCGGCGTGGACGCCGCGGAGGTCGTGGTCGACGGACACTTCGTCTATCCCCGCATGGCCGGGATGCCGATCGAGACGCGCGGTGTGGTGGCGTGGCCGGATCCCGTCGGCAGCACGCTCGAGGTCTGGTCCTCGACGCAGGTGCCCTTCGCCGTGCGCACGGCGATCGCCGGCATCCTCGGATTGCCGGAGGAGCGCGTCCGTGTGCGGACGCCGGACGTCGGTGGCGGGTTCGGCGTGAAGGGCCATGTCTATCCCGAGGACGTGCTCATCCCGGCCGTCGCGCGCCATCTGGGGCGGCCCGTGAAGTGGATCGAGACCCGGCACGAGCACCTGCTCACGGCGGCCGGCGACCGCGACCAGGCGCATCGCGCGCGGCTCGGTGTCCGGCGTGACGGCACGATCGTGGCGCTCGAAACGCGATTCACCCGCGATCACGGCGCCTACCCCACGCTCGGCGAGGCGATCACGCTGAACACGATCAATCACATGCCCGGGCCGTACCGCATACCGAGCTACCGCGGCGAGGGTCAGAACGTCGTCACCCACAAGACGTTCATCGCCGCCTACCGCGGGGCCGGTCGGCCGGAGGCCGCCTTCGTCATGGACCGCCTCCTCGACCGCGCGGCCAGAGAGATCGGGATGGATCCCGCGGATCTCCGTCGCGTCAATCTCGTGCGCGCGAGCGACATGCCGTACCGCACGGGCCTCGCCTACCGCGACGGTGCGGCCATCGCCTACGATCCGGCCGACTACGTGGCGGGCTTCGATCGACTCCTGGCGCTGAGCGACTACGCAAGATGGCGAAAGGAAGCGACCAGCCGTCGGGGCAGCCGCCGCCCGCTCGGCGTCGGACTCTCGGCGTACGTCGAGGGCACGGGCCTCGGCCCGTTCGAGGGCGCCGATGTGCGCGTCGACCCGAGCGGGACCGTCTACGTCTACGTCGGCGTTTCCGCGCAGGGGCAGGCGCACGAGACGACGCTGGCGCAGATCTGCGCCGATCATCTCGGCGTGCGCCTCGCCGACGTCGTGGTGGTCGGCGGCGACACGAGCCTGGTGGGGTTCGGGATGGGGACGATCGCCAGCCGCGTGGCAGCCGTGGCCGGCCCCGCCGTCGCGCGCAGCGCCGCCGAGGTGGCGCGCCGCGCCCGCCTCGTGGCCGCCGAGCAGCTCGAGTGCGCCGCCGAGGACGTGGTGATCTCCGAGGGCCGCGTCGCCGTTCGCGGGGTGCCGGGGCGCAGCCTGCGACTCGGCGACGTGGCGCGCGCCGCCGTCCGCAGCAAGGCGCTCGAGCCGACCGGCACCCCGGGACTCTCGGCGTGCGGCTTCTTCTACCCGGGAAGCGTCACGTGGGCCTTTGGCGCCCACGCCGCCGTCGTCGAGGTCGACCTCGAGACGTGCCAGGTCCGGCTGGCGCGCTATGCGGCCGTCCACGACTGCGGGCGTCCCATCAATCCCATGGTCGTGGAGGGTCAGGTGCACGGCGGAATCGCGCAGGGCATCGGCAGTGCGCTGGGCGAGGTGCTCGTCCACGACGAGGCCGGGCAGCTCCTCACCGGCACGCTGATGGACTACGCGGTGCCACGCGCCGACGACCTCCCTGCCCTCGAGGTCGCGCACCTCGACTTCGCGTCCGCGGTCAACGAGCTCGGCATCAAGGGCGTGGGCGAGAGCGGCGTCATCGCGCCGGCGGCGGCCATCGCGAATGCGGTGGAGGACGCGCTGTCAGGCCACGGCGTTGCGATCGATCGGGTGCCGATCACGCCCGCGCGCCTCTTCGAGCTGCTGCGCGCGGCGCGGACCTGATCAGCGCCCGCCGAGCCACCCGAACAGACGCGCGGGCGTGATCGGCAGCTCCCGCACCGTCACGCCGCGATCGGCGAGGGCGTCCTCGACCGCGTTGGCGACCGCACTCGCGCCGGCGATGCAGCCGCTCTCGCCCACGCCCTTGGCGCCGAGCGGGTTCACCGTGGACGGATGCTCGTCGAGCGCCACATCGAGCCACGGCAGGTCGGCTGCCTTCGGAATCGCGTAGTCCATCAGGCTGCCGGTGAGCAGCTGGCCCTGCGCGTCGTAGACGACCTCTTCCATCAGCGCGGTGCCGATCGCCTGCGCGGCGCCGCCCTGGAGCTGGCCGTCCACGATCGCCGGATTGATGGCACGCCCCGGATCGTGGAGCACGAGGTGATGCAGGAGCCGGACGTGGCAGGTCTCGACGTCGACCTCCACCGCGCAGACCTGGCCGCCGAACGCCCAGGTCACCGTGTCGGGATAGAACCACGTGCACGCATTGAGCCCCGGCTCACCGCGGGGGATGAGCGCCTTCGAGCGGACAGCGGCCTGGGCGAGGCGGCCGAGCGGCAGCGTGCGATCGGGCACGCCGGCCACGAACGCGCGGCTGCCCTCGAGGCGGACGTCCTTGGCATCGCACTCGAAGATCTCCGCGGCGACGAGGGCGGCGCGCTCTCGCACCTCGGCCGCCGCCTGCGCGACCGCGGGACCGGTGTTGACGATCACGCGGCTGCCGCCGGTGCCCATCCCGTACGGCAGCAGCGTCGTGTCGCCCGCGAGGACGGTGACGTCGTCGAGATCGGCTCCGAGCTTGTCGGCGGCGATCTGAGCGAGGGTCGTCGAGTGCGCCTGACCCTGCGCAGCCACGCCGACGAGGACGAACACCTTGCCGCGCGGATCGACGCGGACCGTGGCGCCCTCGAACGGCCCCAGCCCGGTGCCCTGCGCGTAGCACGCGATCCCCACGCCGATCGGCCGCGCCGAGCCCGCGGTGGCCTTCTGACGCTTGCGCCAGTCCTCGTAACCGAAGCGATCGAGCATCCGTTCGAAGGCGCCGACGAAATCGCCCGGGTCGTAGGCGACCGGCACGCCGTCCTTGTACGTCAGGCCGGGCCGGTACGGCATCTCGGCCGCGCGGATCAGGTTGCGGCGGCGGATGTCGGCTGGATCGAGACCGAGCCGCCGCGCGCCGAGATCCATCAGGCGCTCCATCACGAAGTTGGCTTCCGGCCGGCCGGCCGCGCGGTACGCCGCGTTCCACATGGTGGTCGTCACCACGCTCTCACCGCGCGCGCGGTAGTGCGGCACGCGGTACGGTCCCGGCATGTGGTTCACCGTGTTGGCGGTGAGGCCGTTACCGGCCATCGGGTAGGCGCCGACGTCGGCGAGGAAGGTATTGTCGAGGGCGGCGATGGTGCCGTCGGCGTGGAACGCGATCCGCGCCTGATGCGACTGCGCGCGGTCGTGGCCCACGCTCTCGAAATCCTCGCGCCGGCCCTCGATCCACTTCACCGGACGGCCGAGCCGATACGCCGCGAGCGCGACCAGCACCTCGTCGGCATAGACCTGGCCCTTTGGACCGAACGCTCCGCCGACGTCGGGCACCACCACACGCACACGCTCGACGGGCAGGTCCAGCACGCGGGCGATGACGTCCCGCTGGCTGTACGGGCTCTGGATCGAGCCCCAGACCGTGAGCACGCCGGTCTCCGCATCGTGCTGCGCGAGCACGCCGCGCGTCTCGATCGGCACCGCGGCCAGCCGCTGATGGCGGAACCGCTCGCGCACCACCGTGAGTCCGGGCCCGCCCAGCGCGTGGTCGACGTCACCCACGGCGCCGCTCACACGGACGCCCACGTTGTCGGGCCAGGCCTCGTGCACGCGCGCCGAGGACGTGCGCGCCGATTCGTCGCCGACGATCGGCGGCAGGGGCTCGTAGTCGACGGTCACCGCGGCCAGCGCATCGGCGAGCACGTACGACGTCTCGGCCACCACGACCGCGATCGGCTCGCCGACATACCGCGCGCGCTCGGTGACCAGGATCGGCGCCACGAAGGGCCGGTCGGCGTGGGCGCCGGTCGAAGCGGTCGTCAGCGGCCGCTGCGTCTCCGGGAGATCACGCGCGCTCCACACCGCGAGCACACCCGGCATGGCCGCCGCGGTGGCGCCGTCCACGCCGACGATGCGCGCGTGCGCGTGTTGACTGCGGACGACGCCAAGGCAGGCGCATCCGGGCCGGGTGAGGTCGTCAACATAGCGTCCGCGGCCCTCGAGCAAACGGCGAGCGTCCTTGATCTTCGGCGAGGCACCAATCATGGCCGGTAGTTTAACGCGGGTCGAATTACGGCGAGCGGCGCAGGCGGAGCGCCGATCGCTGGGCTCTCCGGTGCCGGAGGATCCGGCGCCGACCGTCGTTTCGCGCTGTAAACGGGGCCGACGCTCTGGTACGGCGATGCCCCTCCGGCGGCGGTCGAGCAGACTGTTCGACGCACGCGGGCGGGCGCGTTTATACTCCGGTACCCCGGCGGGTGGCGGCGACCACCACCTCGCCGCCGTCGACGGTTACTGGCCCATCCTGATGCCTAGGAGAGGACACGCGATGAAGCGCTTCGTCCTTCGTCGGCTCGGTTACGCGCTCGTGTCGCTCGCGCTGCTGTCGATCACGATCTTCGTGTTCGTGCGACTGACCGGCGACCCCGCGCTGCTCCTCGTCGAGCCCGGCGCCAGCAAGGCAGACGTCGACGCCGTGCGCGAGCGGTTCGGTCTCGACCAGCCGCTCGTCGTGCAGTACGCGAAGTTCATGAACGGGCTCCTGCGCGGCGACTTCGGTCAGTCGTTCTACTACCGCACGCCGGTGCTCGAGCTCTATCTGTCGCGCCTGCCCAACTCGCTGATGCTGGCGGCCGTGGCCATGTCGTTCTCGCTGCTGATCGGAATTCCGACCGGCATCCTGGCCGCGGTGCGCGTGAACAGCTGGCTCGACCGCGCCGGGCGCATCTTCGCGCTGCTCGGCCTGTCGCTGCCGTCCTTCTGGATCGGCCTCGTGCTGATCCTGTTCTTCTCGGTCTACCTCGGGTGGCTGCCGTCGTCGGGCTCGGGCACGGTGCTGCACGTGCTGATGCCGGCGTTCGCCCTCGGCTGGTACTTCGCCGCCTCTCACATGCGGCTGACGCGCTCCTCGATGCTGGACGTGCTCGGCGCCGAGTACGTGAAGCTCGCCCGGCTGAAGGGGCTGCCGGAGCAGCGCGTCATCGCCAAGCACGCGCTCAAAAACGCGCTCATCCCCGTGCTGACGCTGGCCGGGATCAATCTGGTGATCATGATCAACGTGGCCGTGGTCGTGGAGACCGTCTTCGCCTGGCCGGGCATCGGCCGGCTGCTCTACGAGGGGATCGCCTTCCGCGACTTTCCGATCGTGCAGGCGACCGTGCTGCTGGGCGGGAGCATGATCGTGTTCGTCAACCTGATCGTCGACGTCCTCTACGGACTGATCGACCCGAGGATCCGGTATGAACGCTAGCACCGCCGTCGTCCTCGCCGAGGTTCCGCGCCGGGCCAGCCGGCGCCTGTCCAGCTATCCCGTGGTGCCCCTCGCCATCATCGGGCTGATGGTGTTCATCGCGCTCGCGGCCGACGTGCTGGCGCCACACAATCCCGAGGTCGGCTCCCTCGGGATGCGCTTCCGACCGCCGGTCTGGCAGGCGGGAGGCAGCGCCGCGCATCTCCTCGGTACCGATCATCTCGGTCGTGACGTGCTGTCGCGGCTCCTCTTCGGCGCGCGCGTCTCGCTCGTGGTCGGCTTCACGGCCGTGGTCGTGGCCGGCCTCCTCGGCGTTGCCCTCGGCATCGCCGCCGGCTACCTCGGCGGCTGGGTCGACGAGGTCATCATGCGGCTGACCGACACCTGGCTGGCGCTGCCCGCGCTCACATTCGCCATCTTCCTGGCGGCCGTGCTGGGGCCGAGCGAGCTCAACATCATCATCGTACTCTCGTGCGTGTACTGGACGCGCTACGCGCGGGTCATCCGCGGCGAGGTGCTGTCGCTGAAGGAGCGCGAGTTCGTCCGCCTGGCCATCATCGCCGGCTGCTCGCGGCTCACCATCATGCGGCGACACATCCTGCCGAACGTGCTCAACTCCGCCATCGTCCTCGCCACGCTGATGCTCGGCGTGGTGGTGGTGACCGAGGCGGCGCTGTCGTTCCTCGGCGTCGGCGTGCCCCCGCCGAAGCCGGCGTGGGGCCTGATGCTCGCCGATGGCAAGCGCGGGCTGATGGCCGGCTACTGGTGGCTCACCGTGCTGCCGGGCCTCTGCATCATGTTCCTCGTCCTGGCCGCGAACCTCCTCGGCGACTGGCTGAGGGTCAAGCTCGACCCCCAGCTGCGGCAGCTCTGAGCGCCGCGTGACCGAGCCCCTCCTGGAGCTGCGCGCGCTGTCGACGCACTACGAGAGCGCGCGCGGCACGCGGGTGACGCGCGCGGTCGACGACGTGTCGCTGACGCTCGAGCCCGGCAAGACGCTCGGCATCGTCGGCGAGTCCGGCTCCGGCAAGTCCACGCTGGCGCTGTCGATCATGCGCCTGTTGCCACCGGCCGCCCGCATCGTCGGCGGCGAGATCCGCTTCGAGGGCGAGAACCTCCTCACGAAGTCGCCCCGCGAGATGCGGCATATCCGCGGCAAGCGCATCGCGATGATCCTGCAGGACCCGATGGCCTCGCTGAACCCACTCTTCACCATCGGCGACCAGATCGCCGAGTCACTGCGCGTGCACGAGGGCGCCTCGCGCGCGGCCGCCTGGAGCCGCGCCAAGGGTCTCCTGCAGGCGGTTCGCATCTCGGCACCGGTCACCCGCATGAAGGAGTTCCCGCACCAGATGTCCGGCGGCATGCGCCAGCGGATCGTCGGCGCCATCGCGGTGGCGTGCGAGCCGCGGCTGCTGATCGCGGACGAGCCGACCACGAGCCTCGATCTCACCATCCAGGCGCAGTACCTGAGCCTGCTGCGCGACCTCCAGCGCGATCACAACCTCGCCATGATCTTCATCACGCACAACCTCGGCATCGTGGCCAAGATGTGCGACGCGGTGGCCGTGATGTACGCCGGCCGCGTCGTGGAGGCGGGACCCATCCGCCAGATCTTCAACAAGCCGGCGCATCCGTATACGCGGGCGCTGCTCGAGTCCGTTCCCCGGCTGACCGACGACAACCACGCTCGCCTGCCCGCCATCGAGGGGCAGCCTCCCGATCCGTCGGCGCCACCGTCCGGGTGCGCCTTCCACCCGCGATGTCCGCAGATGATGGAGCGCTGCCAGGCCCAGGCGCCACCCTCGGTCACGGTGGCGTCGTCGCACACCGCGCGCTGCTGGCTGCATCTGCCGTGACCACCGCGCTCCTGCAGGCGCGCGACCTGCGCAAGCATTTCCCCGTCGGCCGCGGGATGTTCAACCGCGGTGGCGCGCTGGTCCGGGCCGTCGACGGCGTCTCGTTCGAGATCATGCCGGGGGAGACGCTCGGCGTCGTGGGCGAATCGGGCTGCGGCAAGACGACCACGGCCAAGCTCGTGCTGTGCCTGGAGCAGCCGACCGACGGCTCGGTAGAGTTCGACGGACAGCCACTGAGCACGCTCGACGGCGACGGCGTGCGTCGCTATCGCCGCTCCGTGCAGGCCGTCTTCCAGGACCCGTACGCGTCGCTCAATCCGCGGATGCGTGTCGGCGCCATCGTGGCCGAGCCGCTGGTGACGCACGAGAAGCTCGATCGCGGCACCGTCGACGCACGGGTCGCCGAGCTGCTCGACTTCGTCGGCCTTCCCGCCCGCGCGGCCACGCTGTTTCCCCACGAGTTCTCCGGCGGGCAGCGGCAGCGGATCGCCATCGCGCGCGCGCTGGCGGTGTCCCCGAAGCTGATCGTGCTCGACGAGCCCGTCTCCGCGCTCGACGTGTCGATCCGCGCCCAGATCCTGAATCTCCTGCGCGACCTGCAGCAGCAGCTGGGCGTGTCCTATCTCTTCATCGCTCACGACCTGGCCGCCGTCGCTCACATGAGTCACACCATCGCGGTCATGTACCTCGGCAAGATCGTGGAAATCGGGCCCGCCGCCGCCGTGGCCCGCACGCCGAAGCATCCCTACACGCAGGCCCTCTTCGCGGCCGCGCTGCCCTCGCATCCGGACGAGGCACGCGACGACATGGTGCTGCCGGGCGAGGTGCCGAGCCCGCTGGCGCCGCCCGCCGGCTGCCGCTTCCATCCGCGCTGCCCGAGCGCGCTCGCCCGCTGCGCCTCGGACGAGCCGGCGCTGCGGCGTCACGCGGACCGCCGCGTGGCCTGTCATCTGTACGACGAGCCGCCGGCCGCTTGATTTGTCGCGCCGTCGGTTTTACCGTCCGGCCATGACCATATCGCTCGTCCGTCGTCTCGTGCTCGCGCTCGTCCTGCTCGCCGCCATGCCCGCTCTCGCCGCCGAGGGCGAGCTCCGCTGGGCCCTCCACGTGACGCTCGCCGCGAAGTGGCTCGATCCGGCGGAGACCGAGGCGTTCAACACGCCATACATGGTGCTCTATGCCGTTCACGACGCGCTCGTGAAGCCGATGCCGGCCGGGATGACCACGCCGAGCCTGGCCGAGTCGTGGAGCGAGGCGAAGGATCATCTCTCCTACACGTTCACGCTGCGCAAGAACATCAAGTTCCACGACGGCTCGCCGGTCACGGCCGAGGACGTGAAGTTCTCGTTCGAGCGCTACAAGGGCGCGAGCGCGACGCTGCTGAAGGAGAAGGTCAAGGAGGTCCAGGTCGTCGGTGCGACGCAGGTGCGCTTCGTCCTGAAGGAGCCGTGGCCCGACTTCATGCTCTTCTACGGCACCACCGCCTCGGGCGCCGGCTGGATCGTGCCCAAGCACTACGTCGAGAAGGTCGGCGAGGATGCCTTCAAGAAGGCGCCGATCGGCGCCGGCCCGTACAAGGTCGTCTCCTTCACGCCCGGGGTCGAGCTGGTGCTGGAAGCATTCGACCAGTACTGGCGCAAGGCGCCGTCGGTGAAGCGCCTGGTCATGCGCTCGATGGTCGAAGAGACGACACGCGCGGCCGCGCTCAAGCGGGGCGAGGTCGACATCGCCTATCTGCTGTCCGGCCCTGTGGCCGACGAGATCAAGCGCACGCCCGGTCTCCAGCTCAAGGCCCCGCTGGTCACCGGCGCGTTCTGGATCGATCTGCCCGATCAGTGGGATCCGAAATCGCCGTGGCACGATCGCCGCGTCCGGCTGGCCGCCAATCACGCCGTCGACCGCCAGGCGGTGAATCAGGCGGAGACGCTCGGCTTCTCGCGCGTGACGGGCTCCATGGTCCCGCGCGTCTTCCAGTTCGCCCTCGCCGTGGAGCCGCCCGCCCACGATCCGGCGCGCGCCAGGAAGCTGCTCGCGGAAGCCGGGTACCCGAACGGCTTCGACGCCGGCGAGTTCTTTCCGTTCCCGCCGTACAACTCCATGGGCGAAGCGCTCCAGGGGCAGCTGCAGGCGGTCGGCATTCGCAGCCGCCTGCGCACGATGGAGCGCGCCACGTATTTCGCGCAGTGGCGGGAGAAGAAGCTGCACGGCCTGATCCTGGTGGTCACCGCCACCATGGGCAACGCCGCCACGCGGCTCGAGCCGTACGCGACGAAAAACGGCATCTACGCCTACGGCTCGCTGCCCGTCGTCGACGATCTGTTCGCGCGCCAGGCACGCGAGGTGGACGTGAAGAAGCGCGAAACGCTCGTGCGCCAGATGCAGACGGCGGTGACCGAGCACGTCATGCACGTGCCGATCTACGAGCTCGCGTTCATCTGGGGCGTGGGGCCTCGCGTCGAGGAGAGCGGGGCCAATCTCATCCCCGGCTTCGCCTATTCCGCGCCCTTCGAAGACCTCAAGCTGAAGAAGTGATCTCCGCCGCGCGCGTGATCGAGGAGCGCCACGCTCGCGTGAAACCGAGGAGCGCCGCGGCGTTGCCGGGGCGCTCCGAGCGAGTGGGGGGGGTGGGGGGCCATATCGGGGCCCCCCACGTTCAGACGTGACCTATGCGCTCGGCATCGACATCGGTGGAACGTTCACCGACATCGTCGTGTACGACCACGAGCGTGGGCTGCAGCTGAACCGCAAGGTTCTCACCACCCACGACGATCCCGCGCGCGGCGTGGCCGCCGGCGTAGCCGCGCTGCTCACGCGCGAGGCGCTCGACCCCGACGCCTTCACGCGCGTCGTGCACGCCACCACGCTCTTCACCAACGCCCTCATCGAGCGGAAGGGCGCCCGCACGGGACTCATCACCACCGCCGGCTTCGGCGACACGCTCGAGATCGGCCGCGAGCGGAAGTTCGAGCTGTACGACCTCAACATCGCCAG
>Ga0075429_100004929_pt1 | contig 11503 bp, 11 predicted proteins | sample RhiMetdeltSRZDD3_FD_75295 | JGI IMG/M metagenome (GOLD analysis project Ga0075429, IMG submission 75295) | Populus rhizosphere microbial communities from Tennessee, USA - Rhizosphere MetaG P. deltoides SRZDD3 | ecosystem: Host-associated > Plants > Roots > Rhizosphere > Soil | place: USA...
GACCCGGCAGCCCTTCTCGCGCAGGCGGATCACCAGCGGCGCGAAGTCGGAATCCGAGGACACGATCACCACCACGTCGGGCCGCTCGGCCAGCACGAGGTCGATCGCGTCCACCGCCAGCGCGATGTCGGTGCAGTTCTTCCCCGTCGACACGTTGACGATGGGACGGATCGACAGCGCCTTGAACAGCTTCAGGTGCTGGATCGCGCCCTCGGCCGTGCAGTACGCGCGCCGCACGTGCGCCGCGCCGTGCTGGTCGCGCACGCGCTCGAGCGCCTGCTCCATCACGTCGGCCGACACGTTGTCGGCGTCGATGAGCACCATGACGCGCGGGCCGCCGATCATGCGAGCCTCCAGGAGAGCGTCTCGCCGCCGCGCAGCGGCTTCAGCTGCGCCTCGCCGAAGGGAACCGCCTCGGGCAGCGTCCAGCGCTCGCGCCTCAGCGTGACGGTGCCGGGGTTGGGCGGCAGGCCGTAGAACGCCGCGCCGTGCCGGCTGGCGAAGCCCTCCAGCTTGTCGAGCGCGCCCGCGGCATCGAACGCCTCGGCATAGAGCTCGAGCGCCGAGAGCGCCGTGTAGCAGCCCGCGCAGCCGCTCGCGTGCTCCTTCAGCGGCGCGGCATGCGGGGCGCTGTCGGTGCCGAGGAAGAAGCGGTCGCTGCCCGACGTGGCCGCCTGCACCAGCGCGCGGCGATGCTCCTCGCGCTTGAGGATCGGCAGGCAGTACCAGTGCGGGCGGATGCCGCCGGCGAAGAGGGCGTTGCGGTTGTAGAGCAGGTGGTGGGCGGTGATGGTGCCCGCGGTGTGCGGGCCGGCCTCGGCCACGTACTGCGCCGCCTCGCGCGTGGTGAGGTGCTCGACGACGATCTTCAGCGCCGGGAAGTCGCGGCGCAGCGGCACGAGCTGCCGGTCGATGAACACCCGCTCGCGGTCGAACACGTCCACGTCGGGGTCGGTCACCTCGCCGTGCACCAGCAGCAGCAGGCCTTCGCGCTGCATCGCCTCGAGCGTGCGATGCGTCCTGCGCAGGTCGGTCACGCCCGCGTCGCTGTGGGTCGTGGCGCCGGCCGGGTACAGCTTGACCGCGACCACGCCGGCCGCCTTGGCGCGGCGGATCTCGTCGGGCGGCAGGTCGTCGGTGAGGTACAGCGACATGAGCGGCTCGAACGCGACGCCCGCCGGCACCGCCGCGCGGATGCGCTCGCGGTAGGCCAGCGCCTGCGCCGTCGTCGTCAGCGGGGGCTTGAGGTTGGGCATGATCAGCGCGCGCGCGAACTGGCGCGCGCTGTGCGGCACCACGGCGGCCATCGCGGCGCCGTCGCGCACGTGCAGGTGCCAGTCGTCCGGGCGCGTGAGGGTGAGCGTATCGGTCATCGGCCGATTCTGCACCCTCGCTCTCCTCTCGCCGCTCGTCCTTCGTGCCGGCGCCCGCGCTCGCCGGGGGGCGGGGGAGCCGAGCGGACCCGTGCCTTCGGTGACTCCCCAGGTCGCGCCGGCGACACCAAGGTCGCGCGGAGCAGCACGCAGCGCGACCTCCCTTCGACGAGCTCAGGACAGGCCCTTCGACGAGCTCAGGACAGGCCCTTCGACGAGCTCAGGACAGGCCCTTCCACAAGCTCAGGACAATATTCTTCAGTGATTCCCTAGCCTAGTGCTGCAGGATCTTCGACAGGAAGTCCTTCGCCCGCGGCGTGCGCGCCGCCGCATTGCCGAAGAAATCGTCGCGCGTGCAGTCCTCGACGATCTTGCCCGCGTCCATGAAGATGACCCGGTGGCTCACCTTGCGGGCGAAGCCCATCTCGTGCGTGACGACCATCATCGTCATGCCTTCCTGGGCGAGCTGCACCATCACGTCGAGCACCTCGCCCACCATTTCGGGGTCGAGCGCCGAGGTGGGCTCGTCGAACAGCATGACGATCGGGTCCATGCTGAGCGCGCGCGCGATCGCCACGCGCTGCTGCTGGCCGCCCGAGAGCTGGCCGGGGTACTTGTCCTTGTGCGCCAGCAGCCCCACGCGGTCCAGCATCTTCAGCCCGCGCGTCCTGGCGTCGTCCGCGCTGCGGTTCAGCACCTTGACCTGCGCCAGCGTGAGGTTGGCCGTCACGGTGAGGTGCGGGAACAGCTCGAAGTGCTGGAACACCATGCCGACGCGGCTGCGCAGCTTGGGCAGGTCGGTCTTCGGGTCGGTGGCGACCGTGCCGTTGACGACGATCTCGCCCTTCTGGATGGGCTCGAGCGCATTGACCGTCTTGATGAGCGTGGACTTGCCCGAGCCGGACGGCCCGCACACCACCACCACCTCGCCCTTGCGGATGCTGGTGGTGCAGTCGGTCAGCACCTGGAAGCTGCCGTACCACTTGGACACGTTGCGGATGTCGATCATGACGTCGTCGTGAGCCATGCGGGCCTCCTTCAGCGAATGATGGCGATCTTGCGCTGCAGCCGCTTGACCACCGTCGACAGCGAGAAGCAGATGACGAAATAGACGAGCGCCGCGGCGAGGTAGGTCTCGACCGAGCGGCCGTAGTTCTTGCCGAGCGTCTCGAAGCCGTGCAGCAGGTCGTACGCGCCGATGGCGTACACGAGCGAGGTGTCCTGGAACAGCACGATGGTCTGCGTGAGCAGCACCGGCAGCATGTTGCGGAAGGCCTGCGGCAGGATCACGTGGCGCATGTTCTGCCCGTAGGTGAGCCCCATCGCCTGCCCCGCCTGCACCTGGCCGCGCGGGATGGACTGGATGCCCGCGCGCATGATCTCCGAGTAGTAGGCCGCCTCGAAGATGGTGAAGGTGACGAACGCCGACAGCTCCTTGCCGATCGGCCGGCCGAGGATCAGCGGCATCAGCAGGTAGACCCACAGGATCACCATGACGAGCGGGATCGAGCGCAGCCCGTCGACGTAGATGCGCGCCGGCAACTCGAGCAGCTTGAGGCCCGACAGCCGCATCAGCGCGAGCAGCGTGCCGAGCAGGATGCCGCCGAACATCGCGACGAGCGTGAGCTGCACGCTGAAGGCGAGCCCCGTCATGACGAAGCCGCGCATCAGCTCCCAGGTGAAGATGGAGTAGTCGAGGGAGCTCATTTGGCCGCCCCCACGTACCCCGGCACGCGCACGCGCTTCTCGATGAACGCCATGACGCGGTTCACGGCGAAGGCGGTGACGATGTAGAGCGCCGTCACGCCCAGGTAGATCTCGATGCCGCGCGACGTCTCCTCCTGCGACTGCATGGCGAAGAGGATCAGCTCGGAGATCGACACCGCGAACGCCACCGAGGAGTTCTTGATGATGTTCATCGACTCGCTGGTGAGCGGGGGCAGGATGATGCGGTAGGCCATCGGCAGGATCACGTGGCGATAGGCCTGCGGCAGCGTCAGGCCCATCGCCAGCCCGGCCTGCATCTGCCCGCGCGGCAGGCTCTGGATGCCCGCGCGCACCTGCTCGGCGATGCGCGAGGAGGTGAAGAAGCCGAGCGCGAACACCACCAGGATGAACGAGGGCAGCCCCTTCATCGCCGGCACCAGCGCGGGGATCACGTGGTACCAGATGAAGATCTGCACCAGCAGCGGGATGTTGCGGAACAGCTCCACCCACGCGTTGCCGAGGATGCGCAGCGGCGCGCTGGGCACGGTGCGGATCACGCCCACGAGCGAGCCGAACACGATCGCCACCACCCAGCCCAGCGCGGCCACGGTGACCGTCCACCCCCAGGCGGACATCATCCAGTCGATGTACCGCTCGCCGCCGCCGGTGTCCTGCAGGAACACCTGCCAGTCCCACTGATAGCCCATGGCTTCCTCCGCCCCGACCCGCACCCCGGGCGATTGTCGTTCGTTGTTATCGAAAGGTGTGGCCGCCGGCAGGCCGCCCGTCGTCCATGCTCGAGCCCCCTCCCGCAGGGGCCCTTCGACAGCCGGGCGAAGCGCAGGGGAAGCGGTGGATCCAGCCGCAGGCGCGCGCCGGCGCGGCCCGCCCGCGCCGGCGCGCCCGCCTCACTTCTTGGCGTAGTCCTCGGCGGGCTTGTCGTTGGGGCTCGCGATGGCGCTCTTCAGCGACGGGGTCATGGCCATGTTCACCGCCACGTTGCGCGGCGGGATCGGCTGCGTGAACCACTTGTTGTAGAGCTTCTCGAGCTCGCCGCTCTTCATCATCGCCATGACGGCGTTGTCGACCACCTTCTTGAAGGCGGGGTCGTCCTTGCGGTACATGATCGCGATCGGCTCCTCGGAGAGCGTCTCGCCCACGATCTTGAAGTCGGCCGGGTTCTTGGCGTTGACGATGTTGCCCGCGAGGATGTTGTCGTCCATCACGAAGGCGTCGGCGCGGCCCGTTTCCAGCAGCAGGAAGCTGTCGGCGTGGTCCTTGCCGAACACCTCCTCGAACTGGATGTTGCCGCCGCGCTCGTGCTTGCGCAGCAGCTGCACGGAGGTGGTGCCCGTGGTGGTGGCGACCTTCTTGCCGTTGAGGTGCGCGATGGAGGTGATGCCGGAGTTGGCCTTCACCGCGATGCGCACGTTCGTCACGTAGGTGGTGGGCGCGAAGGCGACCTGCTGCTGGCGCGTCTTGTTGTTGGTGGTGGAGCCGCATTCCAGGTCCACCGTGCCGTTGGTGACCAGGGGGATGCGGTTCTGCGAGGTCACCAGCGTGTACTCGGTGGCGAGGCTCGGCATCTTCAGCTCGCTCTTGACGGCCTCGACGATGCGGTTGCACACCTCGACGTGATAGCCGGTGTACTGGCCGCCGCCGGTGGTGTAGGCGAGGGGCGCCGACGAGTCGCGGGTGCCGATCACCACCTTGCCGCTGGACTTGATCTTCGCCAGCGTGTCGTTGGCCTGGGCATGCGCCGCGCCGGCGACCGCGAACAGGGCGGCCGCGGCCAACAGGGTCTTCTTCATTCGGGAGCTCCTTGGACAGTGAGGGTGGAAACCACGGAAGCGAAAGAACGAAATTCTAGGGAGGCGAGGCTACGCGAAACCACCTAGTCCGCCTCCGGGACCCCCCGAACCGAGGGTTGTCCCGGAGCGGCGGCGCTGAGGAAGTCCCACAGCGCCTGCGCGCCGGGCTTCAGGTGCCGCGCCGTCTCGGGCCGTGCCCGGTAGATGCGCACCTCCATCGACAGCTCGCACTGCCCCGCTGCCGCCGCGCGCACCAGGCGGCCGCCGGCCAGATCCTGCGCCACCGAGCTGCCCGGCAGGAACGCGATGCCGTGGCCTTCCAGCGCCATCGCCTTCAGGCCCTCGGCCATGTCGGTCTCGTAGAGCGGCTCGAGCTGCAGCGGCACCGGCGACTGCTTGACGATGAGCTCGACGAGCCGGCCCAGGTAGGCCGCCGACGCGTACGCGAGGAACGGCACCTTGGCGTTGCCGGACGCCGGCAGGCGAAACAGCGGCGCGCCGGACGCGTCGGCCTTGGCGTAGGGCGCGAGCGACTCGCGCCCCAGGCTCAGCATGTCGTAGCGGCTGCTGGAAAGCTGCAGCGGCTGCGACGCGTGGTGGTAGGCGATGAGCAGGTCGCAGCTGCCTTCGGTGAGCAGCAGCACGGCGTCGTGCACGTTGAGCGCGATCAGCCGGCTCTTGATCGCGCCGAAGCGCTGCCGCAGGTCCATCACCCAGTGCGGGAAGAACGAGAAGGCGAGCGAGTGCGGGACGGCGAACTCGATCATGTCCTGCCGCGCCACGCGGTGGGCCCGCATCATCGTGCGCGTGGCCTGGAGCTGGCCCAGGATCTCCAGCGCCTGCGCGTGGAAGGTCTCGCCGGCCGGCGTGAGCCGGGTGGGGAACGACGAGCGGTCGACCAGGTCGAGCCCGGCCCAGGCCTCCAGCGCCTGGATGCGCCGCGAGAACGCGGGCTGCGTCACGTGCCTCAGCTGCGCCGAGCGCGAGAAGCTGCGCGTCTCGGCCAGGCTCACGAAGTCTTCAAGCCATTTGGTGTCCATCCGGCATCGCTACGCCAGCGCGCCCTCTTGCGGAACGCTCTCGTCGTCCTCCCCGGACTGCTGCAGCCGCCACATCTCAGCATACCGCCCGTTGCGCGCCAGCAGCTCGGCATGCGTGCCGCGCTCCACCACGCGCCCCTGCTCCATGACGAGGATCTGGTGCGCGTCGACCACCGTGGAGAGCCGGTGCGCGATGACCAGCGCCGTCTTGTTGCGCGCCACCCCCTGCAGCTCGGCCTGGATGGCGCGCTCGTTGGCCGAGTCCAGCGCGGAGGTGGCCTCGTCGAAGATCATGATCGGCGGGTTCTTGAGCAGCGTGCGCGCAATCGCCACGCGCTGCTTCTCGCCGCCGGAGAGCTTCAGGCCGCGCTCGCCCACCATGGTGTCGTAGCCCATCGGCGTCGCCTCGATGAAGTCGTGGATGCGCGCGGCGCGCGCGGCCGACTCCACCTCCTCGCGGGTCGCGCCGGTGCGGCCGTAGGCGATGTTGTAGGCGACGGTGTCGTTGAACAGCACCGTGTCCTGCGGGACGATGCCGATGGCCCGGCGCAGGCTCGCCTGCGTCACCCGCCGCAGGTCCTGCCCGTCGATGGCGATGGCGCCGCCGGTCGCGTCGTAGAAGCGGTACAGCAGCCGCGCCAGCGTGCTCTTGCCCGCGCCGGAGGGCCCCACCACCGCCACCGTGCGCCCGGGCGGGATCTCGAAGCTCACGTCGTGCAGGATGGGCCGCGCCGGATCGTAGGCGAAGCTCACGCGGTCGAACACCACGCGGCCCTCGCGCACCTCCAGCGGCTTCGCGCCGGGCGCGTCGTCCACCTCGCGCTCCCTCTCCATCAGCGCGAACATGCGGTCCAGGTCGGCCACCGCCTGCTTGATCTCGCGGTAGATCACGCCCAGGAAGTTGAGCGGGATGTAGAGCTGGATCATGAAGGCGTTGACCATGACCAGGTCGCCGAGCGTCATGCGGCCCGACACCACGCCCTCGGTGGCGCGCCACAGCATCAGCACCAGGCCGGCGGCGATGATGAGCTGCTGCCCGCTGTTGAGCAGCGAGAGCGTCGTCTGGGACTTGAGCGACGCGCGGCGCAGGCGCTCGAGGCTCTCGTCGTAGCGGCGCGCCTCGTAGTCCTCGTTGTTGAAGTACTTGACCGTCTCGTAGTTCAGCAGCGAGTCGATCGCCTTGCTGTGCGCCGTGGAGTCGAACTCGTTCATCTGCCGGCGGAACTGCGTGCGCCAGTTGGTGACGACGATGGTGAACACGATGTAGACCGCCAGCGCGCCAAGCGTGATCCAGGCGAAGCCCATGTCGAAGCGCACCGCGAGCACCCCCAGCACGAGCGTCACCTCGATCAGCGTGGGCACGATGCTGTAGAGCGAGTACGAGATGAGCGAATGCACGGCGCGCGTGCCGCGCTCGATGTCGCGCGTCATGCCGCCGGTCTGGCGCTCCAGGTGGAAGCGCAGGCTGAGCGAATGCAGGTGGCGGAACACCTGCAGCGAGATGCTGCGCGCCGCGCCTTCGGTGGCGCGCGCGAACACCAGCTCGCGCAGCTCGGTGAACACGGTGGTGGACAGGCGCAGCGCGCCGTACGCCACGAGCAGGCCGATGGGCACCACCAGCACGGCGCGCACGTCGCCCGGCGCGAGGGTGAGGCTGTCGACCAGGCGCTTGAGCAGCAGCGGCACGCCCACGTTGGCGAGCTTGGCCATGACCATGAACGCGAGCGCGATCATGACGCGCCAGCGGTAGCGCCACAGGTAGGGCATCAGCTTGCGCAGCGCGGCCCGCTCCGAGGTGGGCGCGGCAGCGCCCGGCGGCGGCAACGGCAGGGGTTCGGACGGGGCGCGGCGCATCGTGGAAGAATCGGGCCGGAACCCGACGAGACCAGGCACTATGCCGGAAAACACGAGCCCGCCCGAAGACCCGATTCGCGCATCCGTCGCGCCGCTGACCCTGCCCGACGAAGGCGAGCTCGTGATGCGGGTCATGCCGATGCCGGCCGACGCCAACCCCAACGGCGACATCTTCGGCGGCTGGATCATGGCGCAGGTGGACATCGCGGGCGCGGTGCTGCCGGCGCGCGTCGCGCGCGGGCGCGTCACCACCGTCGCGGTCAACCACTTCGTCTTCAAGCAGCCGGTGTCGATCGGCGACCTTCTCAGCTTCTACGCCCGGGTGGAGCGCATCGGCCGCACCTCGGTCACCGTGCACGTGGAGGTCTACGCCGAGCGCAACCCGGCCGACCTGCACGTCGTGAAGGTCACCGAGGCGAACCTCACGTACGTGGCGATCGACCGCGACGGCCGCCCGCGCACGATCCCCCGGCCCTGAGGCGGAACCCGGCCCCCGTCGAGCGCCAACTCCCACCGCCGTCCTTCACGGAGTGACCGCCATGCGCATGCTCCCCGACCGAGAAGAAGCCGGCCGTCGGCTGGCGCAACGGCTGGCCGGCCATCGCGGCCGCGACGTGGTCGTGCTCGCGCTGCCGCGCGGCGGCGTGCCGGTGGCCGCGGAGATCGCGCGCGCGCTCGGCGCGCCGCTGGACCTGCTGTTCGTGCGCAAGATCGGCCTGCCGTGGCAGCCCGAGCTCGCGTACGCCGCGGTGGTGGACGGCAACCCGCCCGAGGTGGTGGTCAACGAGGACGTGGCCCGGCTGGAGCCGCTCGGCGAGACCGCGCTGGCCGCGGCCACGGCGGACGAAGTCGCGGAGATCGAGCGCCGCCGCCGCCTGTACCTGGCCGGCCGCGCCCCGCTGGACGTGACGGGCCGGCACGTGATCGTCGTCGACGACGGCCTGGCCACCGGCACCACGGCGCGCGCCGCGCTGCAGGGGCTGCGCCGCCGCGCCCCGGCGCACCTGGTGCTCGCCGTGCCGGTCGCCCCGGTGGACACGGTGGCGGCGCTCGAGCCGCTGGTGGACGAGCTGGTGGTGCTGGACACGCCCGACCCGTTCCGCGCGATCGGGCTGCACTACGTCGACTTCCATCAGCTGGAGGACGACGAGGTGCTGGGGATCCTGAAGACGTTCACCCGGGCATGACCGGCCCCCCTGCCCTCAATCGACGAAGAAGTCCGGGATGAAGTCCTTCGTGCCCGGCACCACGCTGTAGCGCTCCAGGTCCGTCACGCCCCGCTCGGCGAGCAGCGTGTCGTCGATGAAGAAGTTGCCGGTCGTCGCCCTGGCGTCGCTGGTGAGGACGAGCCACGCCGCATCGGCGAGGATCTCGGGCGTGCGGCAGCGCTTCATGTCGGCGCCCGGGATCATCTGCAGCGCCGCGGTGGCGATCGCCGTGCGCGGCCACAGGCTGTTCACCGCGATGCCGAGCGGCGCGAACTCCGCGGCGTGCCCCAGCGTGCATTCGCTCATGCCGTACTTCGCCATGGTGTAGGCCACGTGGCGCTGGAACCAGTGCGGCTTCATCGACAGCGGCGGCGACATGTTCAGCACGTGCGGGTTGCGCCCCGCCTGCGCCGAGCGCACCAGGTGCGGCAGGCACGCCTGCGTGCAGAGGTAGGTGCCGCGCACGTTGACGCCGAACATCAGGTCGAAGCGCTTCATCGGCGTTTCCGCGGTCGACGTCAGGCTGATCGCGCTGGCGTTGTTGACCAGGATGTCGATGCCGCCGAACTCGTCCACGGCCTGCACCACCGCGGCGTGCACGCTGGCGTCGTCGCGGATGTCGACCTGCAGCGGCAGCGCGCGCCCGCCCGCCTCGACGATCTCGGCGGCGGCCGTGAAGATGGTGCCGGGCAGCTTGGCGCTGGTCTCCGCGGTCTTGGCCGCGACGACGATGTTGGCGCCGTCGCGCGCGGCCCGCTTCGCGATGGCCAGGCCGATGCCGCGCGAGGCGCCGGTGATGAAGAGCGTCTTGCCTTGGAGCGTCATGGTGCGTGTCCCCCGGTGTGTGTGTGTCTACTGGAACTGGGTGAAGTCGGGCTTGCGCTTCTGGAAGAAGGCGCTGAAGGCCTCGCGCGCCTCGGGGCTGGACAGGCGCTCCCGGAACACCGCGCCTTCGGCCGCGATGGCGTCGCGCACCGCGTCGGCGTGGGCGCGCCGCATCAGGCGCTTGCTCTCGCGCACCGCCGCCGGCGGCAGCGCGTTGAAGCGCTCGGCGACGCGCCGTGCGTGGTTCACCACCTCGCCGGCCGGCAGCACCGCGTTCGCGATGCCGAGCTCGACCGCCTCGGCGCCGCCGAACGGATCGCCGAGCAGCAGCTTCTCGGCGGCGCGCGCGTGCCCGACGAGGCGCGGCAGCACCACGCTGGAGGCGAACTCGGGCACCAGCCCGAGGCTGGTGAAGGGCAGCGCGAGCCGCGCCTCGTCCGACACGTAGACCAGGTCGCAGTGCAGCAGCATCGTCGTGCCGATGCCGATCGCCGCCCCGGTGACCGCGGCGATCACCGGCTTCTCGCACGCGGTGAGCGCGCGCATGAACTCGAACACCGGCGAGGCCTCGTCCTGCGGCGGGCGCTGGAGGAAGTCCTCGAGGTCGTTGCCGGCGGTGAAGATGCCGGGCTGGCCGACGATGAGCACCGAGCGTGCGTCGGGGTCGAGCGCGGCCGCGCTGAGCGCGCCGGCCATGGCGGCGTACATGTCGGCGGTGATCGCGTTCTTCTTCTCGGGCCGCGCGATCTCGACGGTCGCGACGTGGTTGAGGGTGGCGGTCTTGATGTGCACGGGGTCTCCTTGGTTGTCCCTGTCGCTCAGACCCGCTCGAAGATGCCGGCCGCGCCCTGCCCGGTGCCCACGCACATCGTCACCATGCCGTACTTCAGGTTGCGGCGGCGCAGGCCGTGGATCACGGTGGCGGCGCGAATGGCGCCCGTCGCGCCGAGCGGATGGCCCAGCGCGATGGCGCCGCCCAGCGGGTTGACGCGGCTGCGGTCGATCTCCAGCGAGCCCAGCACGGCGAGCGCCTGCGCGGCGAACGCCTCGTTGAGCTCGATCCAGCCCAGGTCCTCCTTCGACAGCCCCGCCGCGCGCAGCGCCGCCGGGATCGCCTCGATCGGGCCGATGCCCATGATCTCGGGCGGCACGCCGCGGCTCGCGAAGCTCACGAAGCGGGCCAGCGGCGCGAGCCGGAACTGCTGGAGCATGCGCTCGCTCACGAGCACCAGCGCGCCGGCGCCGTCGGAGGTCTGCGAGCTGTTGCCCGCGGTGACGCTGCCCTTGGCCGCGAACACGGGCTTCAGCTTGGCGAGGCCTTCGGCGGAGGTGTCGCGGCGCGGCCCTTCGTCGACGGTCACGGTGCGCGACGTCACACGGACCTCGCCCGTCTGCAGGTCGGGCGAACGCTCGACCACCTCGACGGGCGTGATCTCGTCGGCGAACTCGCCGCCGTCGATCGCCGCCAGCGCCTTGCGGTGCGACTGCAGCGCGAACTCGTCCTGCGCCTCGCGGCCGACCTTCCACTGCTCGGCCACCTTCTCGGCGGTGAGGCCCATGCCGTACGCGATGCCGACGTTCTCGTCGCGCTCGAACACGCGCGGGTTGAACGACGGCTTGTTGCCGCTCATCGGCACCATGCTCATCGACTCGACCCCGCCGGCGATCATCACGTCGGCCTCGCC
>Ga0075429_100004932_pt1 | contig 11496 bp, 8 predicted proteins | sample RhiMetdeltSRZDD3_FD_75295 | JGI IMG/M metagenome (GOLD analysis project Ga0075429, IMG submission 75295) | Populus rhizosphere microbial communities from Tennessee, USA - Rhizosphere MetaG P. deltoides SRZDD3 | ecosystem: Host-associated > Plants > Roots > Rhizosphere > Soil | place: USA...
CCCATTGGCTGAAGATGAAGATCGAGATCACGCGGGAGTTCGTCGTCGGGGGCTTCACGGACCCGCTCGGCAAACGCGTCGGCCTCGGGGCGCTGCTCGTCGGCTACCACGACGGCGCCGACTTCGTCTTCGCGGGGAAGATCGGTACCGGGCTCGACACGCCGTTGCTGCTGAGGCTGCGGGAGCGCCTGGGCGCCCTCGAGATTCCGACTCCACCGTTCACGAGGGGCACGGGGCTTCCGCGCGTGCGCGCGCATTGGACGCGGCCGGAGGTCGTCGTCCAGGCCGCCTTTCTCGAGTGGACGACGCACGGCAAGCTGCGGCATCCGCGCCTGCTCGAGGTGCGGTGATCACTCATCCCGAGAAGGTCCTGTTCCCGGAGGACGGGATCACCAAGGGCGAGCTCGCCGCGTACTACGAGACCGTCGCGCCGGTGCTGCTGCCGTACCTCTGCGGCCGGCCCGTCACCATGGAGCGCTTCCCGTCCGGAATCGGCAAGAAGGGCTTCTGGCAGAAGAACGTCGCCAAGGGTTTTCCCGACTGGCTCGAACGCGTGGAGGTCCCGAAGCGAGACGGAAGCGTCCTGTATCCCGTCATCCGCGACACGCGTGGGCTGCTCTGGCTCGCCAATCAGAACTGCATCACGCCGCACGTGTGGCCGTCGCGCCTGCCGCAGCTCCTGCGGCCCGACCTCTGCGTCTTCGATCTCGATCCGTCGCGCGAGGAGCCGGACGTCCTGCGCCGCGTCGTGCTGGCGCTGCGCGCGCTGCTGCAGGAGCTGAAGCTCGAGAGCTGGGTCAAGACGTCGGGCTCCAAGGGGTTTCACGTCGTCGTCCCCCTCGACGGCCGGACCGGCTTTCGCGACGTCGAGCGTTTCGCGCACCGCGTGGGTGCCCTGCTCGTCGAGCGTGATCCCGAGCACCTCACGCAGGAATTCGCGAAGGCCGATCGCGGCGGACGCATCCTCGTCGACACCGGGCGCAACGGGCACGGCGCGACCTTCGCCGCCGCCTACGCCGTCCGCGCCCGTCCCGGTGCGCCTGTATCCGCGCCGTGTACGTGGGAGGAGATCGAAAGCGGGGAGGCCCTGCCGCGCGCGTTCACCTTGCGCGCCATGGCGGCTCGGCTCGCGCGCGTGGGTGATCCCTGGTCGAGCATGGCGGGCCGCGCCTGCTCGCTGCGTGGGGCGATCAGCGCGGCGCGCCCGTGACCCGCACGAACCGCGGATAGTAGAGCGAGGTGTCGCGAACGACCTCGGCGAAGTCGAAACCGTTGGCGGCGTAGGTCACGATGAGCCCGCCGCCCTCGAGCTCCGGATGGGCCTTGCCCGCGTAGACGAACGCGCCGGGCCGGTCCGATTCCGGAGGACGGTAGATCGATTGCCAGTCGCGCCACGGTCCGAGAACGGAGGCGGCCTCCGCCAACACGATCGTGGTGGCGCCGAAACCCTGCGATCGAACATGAACCCAACGGCCGTCCGCGGCTTGATGCAGCGACGATTCGGCGCCGGCATCGGACATCACTTCGGCGGGCGTAGCGCCGCCGCCCCAGCGCACGCCGTCCCACCACTCGGCGGCGAGGCGGCCTTCGGCGAGGTCGGCGGCGCGAAAGCGAGCCAGGTAGCCCGCGTGGTTTCCGGGCTCGCGCACGGACAGCGCGAGGACGTGGTCGCCGTCGCGAACGACCGCCGCGCCGACCACGAGCCCGGGGATGGCCTCCCGCGGGGCGGGGAGCCATTCCAGACGCCACGCGGGCGGCGAGTCGTCCGGGTTGGGGATGCGCACCGCCTCCCACCCGTCGACGCGGAAGCCCAGCCCCTCGCCGGGGGTCGCGCGCACCCGCATGACGAAGAGGACGAGCGCGGAAGGAAGACGGACTCCGTGCGCGGGCCACCGCCAGATCGCGCCGTCCTCGGGGAAGAACGACTGCGGCGTTGCCGCCGGCTGGCGCCAATGGAAAGTGATGTCCGCGCGGCTCGGATCCAGCCCCGTCTGCACCGCCACGCTGTTGCGCACGAGCCGCGATTCGCTGCGCACGCGGCGCTCGCTGGTGGCGACGAAGGTGTCGCCGAAGAGCCACAACACGCGGCCGTTTCCGAGCGGAACGGAGAAGGCGGCATCCGCACCCAGCCAGCGCGGATCACGATGGAAGAGCGCGTCCGCTTCCGGCCAGGCGTCGGCGGAGACGCCCGGCGCCGTGGAATCCGCGCACGCCGACAGCATCGCTACGGCAAGAAACGTCAGCGTCCAACGCATGGGGCGGAGGCATTGTACGAGAGTCGCCGCCGCTCCACCTCGTGGCGGGGGTGACTCCTCCTGGGACGAGTTCGACGCAAAATCGGGCCCATGAAGACAAGAAAGCCGTCTCTGATGGACGTGCCTGCGGCCTTCAGGAACATTCGCGAGCGCGGCCACTTCCTCGCCGCCCACGACGGCGGCAAGTTCACCGACCCGCGCTATACCGCGAGCGTCAAGAACAAGGGCGGCCTCGGCAATCATTTTCAAGGGATCGTGCGCCTCGGCCGGTACGTCGTCCTCTCCGGCGGCGACAAGCACCCGGACACCAAACGCTCGCAGCTTTTCGTCATCGACATGGCGTCGCGCAAGAAGGACGAGCCGTTCCGGTCCAATCTCTGGCACACCACCATCCCGCCCGACGGCGACAAGGTGGTCAAGACCCTCGCCATCGAGAAGGACTACTGGCACGCCGGCGGCATCAGCACCACTGGCGAGCTGCTCGCGGTTCCGATCGAGAACGGGAAGAAGTCACAGGTCGTCTTCTTCGACGTCAGCGCGCCGTCGGCGCCCGTGCGTCTGACGGCGACGCTCGATCGGCCGAAACATGCCGCCGGCGCCGTCGCGATCACGTCGCTGGCCGATGGCCGCCTTCTGATGGCCGCACAAACGAGCGGGCGGCTCGACCTGTATCTCTCCGCGGACGACACGCCCGGTGGTTTCGGGGCCGCGGTGGCGGCGACGATTCCCAAGGCGTTCGCGGACGCCGGCTACCAGGGCCTCGATCTGCTGCTGCAGAACGACGGCACGTTGTTCCTGCTGGCCATGCGAAACACATCCGAGAACTCGCCCACGATCCCGGGAGCCGACATGGCGGACTTGTGGCAGGTTCTGCTGAACGACTCCGTGACCCCCACGAACCCGGGCATTCTCTCCACGGCGTCACTGCAGCTCGTCCTGTCCCGCAAGTTCCAGGCGAAGGACCGCCAGGCCAACATGGGCGCCGGGGCCGGCGTCCATGTGGACGGCGGCGGGGCTCTCCATCTGTACTCCTGCTATCACTGGCGGCAGGACAACATCATCCGGTTCCTCGAATTCAGGGCGAAGCCTCCGGCCACGCTGCCGCCGATCGCCTCCCGCGACGAAGCGTGGATCGACCTCTACGAGGGCAAGAACTACGAGGGGCACTGCCTGAGCCTGGCCGGCGCCACGAAAGTGGGTACGCACCTCGACGACTACCGCACCGTTCACGTCGAGGGCAACGACTTCAACGACCAGGTGTCGTCGCTTCGTTTTCAGATCCCGGCCGGGCAGACGTACGAGCTGTTCGAGCATCGCGCCTACGGAGGCAACATCCTCCCGCTGCGCGGCGAGGGTCACGTCGTCGAGTATCCCGACATCCAGAATCTCGCCGCCGTGCCCCATCTGGCCGCGCTCGCGTTCGGGGACAAGGTCTCGTCGTCGCGCTGGGCTTAGCTCGCTGCGAGTGCTCTGCGGTGCGTCCTGTCACAGGGTGGCCGGGCCGGCTTCAACCCGGCCGAAGAAGTGACAGTCGTATGCAGCATGAAGAACGCGGTGCTCAGTGGGCTCATGACGGCGCTGTGGCTGATGACGGGCTGCGGCGCCACGGACACCGGCCCCGCCGCACCCGGCGCGGTGCCGCACGGAAAGCTCGTGCGCCGGCTCACCGTCGACGGCGTCCAGCGTGAGGTGGTGCTCCACGTTGCGGACAAGGTCGACGGCACGAAGGCGGTGCCCGTCGTCTTCATGATCCACGGCACCAGCGGCAGCGGCGAGAAGTTCTACAACATCTCCGGCTGGCGCGAGAAGGCGGACGCCGAAGGGTTCATCGCCGTGTTCCCGTCGGCGTTGTCGTATTGCCTCGGCGACGACGAGGACTACGACCACGTCGTGGAGGCCGACGAGTTCAAGGTCACGACGAAGTGGGCGGCGGGCGCGCTCGGCACGGCGTCCATGCCGCTGTGCACGGATGCGCAGATCGCGGGGCTGTCCGCGACCAGGCAAGCCTCGATCGAGAGCCGGCGCGTGCGCGACGACGTCGCGTTCTTCGACGCCATCCTCGCCTCGATCGAGGCCGAGCTGCCCGTCGATCCGCGCCGCCTGTACGTGTCTGGTTTTTCGAACGGCGCCCAGATGTCCGGCCGGCTCCTGATGGAACGCTCGAGCACGTTCGCCGCCTTCGCCATGGCGGCGGGTGGTCCGAGCGTGCCCGGGCCGGCGGCGCGGCCGGCGCCGGTCGTGTTCTCCGTGGGAAGCATGGACGACGGCTTCCGCACGGCGATCGGCGTCAGCGAGCTTCCGCTCGATGCGAGCCTCGCCAGCCTTGCCCCGCTGAACGCCCTCGTCGGGACAGTGACGTCGGCGGTGCAGCTCGATCCCACGCGCTACACGTTCGCCACCGGGCCGGTGCGCGGCAAGACGGTGTCGACGTTCACCTACAGCCGCTCGCTCATCGGCGCCGGGAATCAGCTCGTCGTCGCCGTCGTCGAAGACGCGACACACCAATATTCGAACGGTGAGAACCACCCGGTGGTGATGACCGACTTCCTGTGGCCCTTCTTCAGCCAGTACGTGCTGCCCTAGTCTTCGGCGGCGGCGTGCCGTTGACGCGCAGCCACCAGTTGACGGCGAGGCCGACGACGAAGAGCACGAACCCGGCGGCCAACATCAAGACGCCGCGTGCGAGCTCGGTCTTCGGCGCGATGCGTGGCCAGGCCACGGCGCCGGCATAGGCGGCGCCGGCGGCGACGAGCGTTTGGGCGAGACGATCGCGGAGGCCCCAGCCGATCGCCGCCAGGACCACGGCCAGAGCGACGCTCGGCCACGAATCGGCGGCCGGCAGCGCGGGGAGAGGCTGACCCCAGCCGCGCCACTCGCGCAGGCAGAACGCGGCATAGACCGCCAGCGCTGCGCCCGCGGCCAGGCCGCCGCGTGCCCCCGTCCACACGCGGTACGTGAAGACGGTCGCCACCACGAGGGCGGCGTACGGGAGAGCCGCGGGGTTGGGGAGCGCCGCCGTCACCACGAGCACGCCCGCGGCCCAGATCTGGGCATCGTGTCGAGCGCGTAGCGCCGCGCGCAGGAAGAGCGTCCCGAGCTGTCCCACGACCGCAGGCCATGCGAGGTCGGCGCTGCTGCCGACGAGGATGAAGGACCAGACGTGCACGAAGTAGGCGCCCGTCACGATCCGAAACGCGCCGCGGCTGCAACGCGTGGCGCGCGCACGCTGCTCGACCGTGGCGGCCAGGGGCGAGAGCGGCGGCGCCTCGGTTACGTCGAGGAGGCCGATGACGAACGCCCCGAGCCAGGCCGCGATCTGGAGGACCACGAGCTTGTCGGTCGATGGGTGAGCGAGCAGGTGGATGACGGCAGCCAGCAGGGCGGCGGACGTGACGACCTGCGCGTAGTGCGCGACCGTGAGGCGTACGCGCAGCGCGGCGGCCATGCCCCAGACCTTGGCCGGCATCAGCACGAGCCACACGAGCGTGAGCTCGAGGCGCAGCGGTGCGCGCAGGAGCAGGCTCTCCAGGCGGAGTGTCCCGTCGAAGAGGAACACGGCCTCGAGCAGGATCAACAGGACCGCCGGCCGTACGACGCGCGCGCGGCGGACGAGGAAGGCGGCGCCCGCGATGATGAGGAGCTCGTACGCCTGGATGACCGCGAGGAGCGCCACGCGCGGTCCGTCGAAGGGATCCGCCGGCAACCCATCGAGGCTGCGATTGACGAGGAAGACGCCGGTGAGGACGCAGAAGGCGCTCAGCAGGTACAGCGGGTTGAAGTGGACGAACCAATGGCGCAGCACCGCGCGCGTATCGAGCGGTGCGCCGTCCGGCCGATCGGGGAGAAGGCCCCATCGACCGGGGGGCTCGAAAATACCGCCGGCCTCGCTCATCACGGCGCCTCCCTGTTGTCTTGAGACGTGAGGCGCGGGCCGGCGGTTTCTTCAGGCCGCGCGGCGCGCGCGGACGCGGGCGCGCCAGTGGCGTACGCCGTAGGCAGTGGCAGCCAGGCCGGTTCCCACTCCGCCGATGGCCAGAGCGGCGTAGAACGGTGCGCGGGAGTGATGGGGCGGCGGCGCCGGCGTGTCGCGCAAGGACTCGGGGAACGCGCGCGCGTCCACGGAGACGATCTTCCACTTCGACGTATCGGAGGGGACGCGCCGCTGGTACTCGGAGAACGAGCCGATCGGGTATTGGCCCCAGGCACGGCTCGACGGGATCTGTGGCACGCGGATGAAGACGACGGCGGTGAGATCCTCGGCCAGCGCGCGCTCGTACTCGGTGGGGACGCGCCCCGGTGTGCCGCGCGCCATCCGCAGGACGTCGTGGCCCGCGGCCTCGAAGGCCGCCCGCGGCAGGAGCCGCGTCTGCTCCTCGCTCAGGTAGTCGAACGTGCTCTCGCCCTTCGACAGGCTGCGCTCCTTGGCCCACATATAGAAGAACGCGGCGGTGGCCTTGGTGCGGCTCGTGGGCCCCTTGCGCGGGATCTTCCAGCCGCAGCCGCGGAGGGCGTCCATGCTGATGCCGGTGCAGTTCAGGGCGGCGTGGTGGTACTGGAACTCGTGGCGGTAGAAGCGGTCGTAAACGGGATCGATCGAGTCCTGGTAGCGCCGTGCCGCCTGCGGCTGCCGCAGCACCAGGGCGAGCACGTACACGGGCCGATAGTAGGACTGCCCGCTGTTGAGGTCCGTCAGGTAGTGATCCATCGGCACCCGTGCGGCCACGATCCCCTTCTCGCTCACGGAGTCGAGGTTGTAGAAGTTGTTCACCATCCAGTCGTGCCATTCGCCCTTCGGGCCGACGCCGCCGGTGGCGATGGCGAAGTGCCCGCCGTGCGCCTCGTCGTCGTCGCCCTGGGCGCCGCTCAGGACGAGGGCGAGCACCGACTGGCCGGCAAGATCCGGTGTGGAGCCCGGGCGCTGCCACAGCACGCGCGCTTCGAACGGCGCGCGAACGCCGCCACCTTTGGCGGTGATGAGCGACGCCACCTGGTCGCCGCTGGAGAGAGGCCGGGTGTCGAGCCGCGGGCCGGCGAGACGATAGTCCTCGGGCCAGATCTGGCGCGCGACGAATCGGGAGTCTTCGCATCGGCCGCGGATGCGCAGCGGGCGGCGGGAGAAGAAGGCGGCGCTGGTGGCGTCGTAGTACGAGCGGTTCGTACGGAGCCGCGGCGCCAGCTCGAGCGGAAGCGTGGCGCCCTCCAGCTCCACCGCCCCGCCGCCAGGAGCGAGGCGCACGCCGGAAAGGAGATCGGGGGCGCCGACCCAGACCAGCGACGGCCGATGGCCACCCGTATCGCGCGGCACCGCGACGAGATCGTCCTCGAAATACCAGAGCGCCTGTCGGGGCGCCGGACAGTCGGAGCATCGACCTCCCGTGAGGCGATACTCGCGCCCGGGAAACAGGCCGAGGCGCTCCTCGGCGAGGGCGTCACGAACGCCCGACGGTACAGGTGCGGATGCGACGAGTGCCGGGACCAGCCAGAGAGCCAACATGGCGGCAGTGTAGCGGGTCATCGCCGGCGGCCGCGCGCAGTTGTGACGAAAACTCAACTGTCACAGCTCGGCCGTTATACTGGCCCCCTCGGTGATCCAGAGCTTCCTGATCTGTGGCAGCGCGCTGGGCGTAGCCGCGGTCCTCCACGGCGTGGGCTTGCCCTGGACGGCCACCGCGCGCGCCGGCCTCTGGGCCGTGCTGCTCTTCCTGCCGATCGGCGATCTCGTCCTGCCCCGATGGCGCGGCGTGCTGACGCCGGGCGAGCGGCTGGTGCTCGCGTTCCTCGTCGGCTATCCGGCGAGCGCGACGCTCTTCTACCTGCACATGGTCGCGGGCGCGCCGTTCCCGTTCGTGCTGCTGCTGGTGGCGTTCGGCGTGCTGGCCGCGTGGCGCCGCCTTCGCGAGAGGACTTCTGTTCCACCGCCCGGTGACGCGAGTCCCGCCGGCTCGCTTCCACTCGCGGCCTTGCTCGCGGTGCTCGTGCCGATCTTCCTCTGGATCCTCATGCGCGACGCCCGGGTCTACGAGCCCACGCCCGACGCGCTCTACTACGACCACTCCGTCGACTACCCGGATCACCTCGCCGTGTACTGGGAGTTGTGGCGTCACGTCCCGCCGCAGCACATCCCGACGGTGGCCGGCCTGCCCGCGCCGCGGTACCACATCCTCGGCTTCATGCCCGGGCTCTTCCTGGCCCGCCACGCCGGCTTCGATTTCACAGTCGTGCACCACCTCGTCATCCCGAGCCTTCGCCTGCTGCTTCTCATGGGCGGCGTGTACCTCGCCGTCCGGTTGTACACGCGCGAGAGGGGGCTGGCCCTCGCGGGCCTGCTTTCCGTCTTCTGCATCACGCCGGCGGTCGGGCACGCCCTCGAAGGACGCATCGTCGACGCGGCCTCTCCGTCGTATTTCTTCCTGACCAGCGAATCGACGGGCAGCGCGACCGTTCTCTGGCTCACCATCAGCATCCTGCTCCTCATCGCGCACCGCGACGGGGGCCTCGCCGACCGGCGCGCTCTCCTCCTGGCTTCGGCGCTGGCGGGACTGTCGTATGGGTTCAAGGCGCAGATCTTCCTGTTGATGACGGGCGCGTTCGGTGCGTCGGCCCTCCTGTTCCTGATTCGCGAGCGGCGGCGTGAGTACGCGTGGGCCCTGCTGATGGTCGCGGCGGGGGCGGCCTTCGTCTTCTTCAGTTGGCGCGCACCGCTCACACGCGGCCTGCCGCGCTTCACGCCGGGGCTTTTCGCCGAGATCTACATGTACCCCGCGCTGGCTGCGGACCGATGGGCCATCGTGCGCGACGGGATCGGCGGCACGCTGCAGAAGCTGCCGGCCGGTGTAGCGGGCGTGGTGGCCACGGTGCTCGGGGTGTGGCGCCTCATGAGCTTCTCGCCGTTCGTGCCCCTGTGGCTTGCCGACCTCGTGCGCGCGCGGCGCCGCGCGGGCCTGGCCGAGACTGTGTTCGCGCTGGCCTGCCTCTTCGCGCTGCCCCTCGGGTACGCCTTCTCGGTGAAGGCGATCGACCAGGTCGTGAGCCCGTACGAGTTCATCCAGGCCGTGCAGTGTCTGCCGTACTTCGCCGCCCTCGTGAACGTGATCGCGCTGGCGGCGCTGCTGCGCCGGTGGTCAGCGGAGAGCGTGACGTGGACGGTGCGGATCACCGCCGTGGCCGCGGCCGCCGTCGTTCCCCTGGTGCTCACCGGCAAGACGGTGCGTACGCCGCACCGGAGCGTGTGGCTGGGGCCGGACGAGGTCTGCGCGCTGCTCTACCTCCGCAACCAGACGCCGATGGATGCGATCGTCGTCACCGCCCGCGGTGACGGCGCGCCACCGCAGAGCCTGCGTCTCAACTACCACCCGGTGGTGACCGGCCTGGCCGGACGACGGTCCGTGCTCGAGTACTTCTGGAAGGAGGTCGACACGAGCACGAACCGCGTGGCCGCCATTCGCCGGTTGTTCACCACCGAAGATGCCGCCGAAGGCGAGTCGATCCTCCACCGCTTCGCGGTGACACACGTCCTCGAGTACGGGGGACGGCCGCTGCGGTTCTCGTCGCCCGCCCTCGTTCGTGTCTACGATGCCGGCACCGTTCGCGTCTACCGTTTCGGTCCCGAAAGCCCGGGGCCGCTCCCGGTGCTGCCGCCGGCCTACGGCTGGAGCTGCGTGAGGGCGCAGTCGTAGATCGTCACCGCGCGCACGCTGAACGCGCGACCGCAGTCCGGAAGGCGCGGGAAGACCGCGTCCGGATGCTCGCGCGGCGAGGCGTAGATCCACCGCACGTTCCACGAGGCGAGTTGTGCGCGCGCGTCCTCGACCGACACCGTGCCGGCCAGGAGCTCGCGGATTCGCGCGTCGAGAACGGCTGCGTTCGGCGTCACCGAGTAGTGGCCGAGGACGACGCGCGCGGAGACGAAGCGGCCGAGGCGGTTGCCGTCGAGATAGTCGGCCAGGATCACATCCGTCTCGCGCGCGTGCCCGCGCAGCCACGCGAACGCCTCGAGGTCGGCGGTGCGGATGTGGTAGTTGCCGAGGTGCGTGCTGGTGACGGCGGTGAGCTCTCTCAGCAGGACCACGCTCGCAATCGCGTTGATCACGACGACCGAGCCCAGCAGGGTCCGGCGCCGGCCCGCGGCCGTCGTCCATCGCTCGAGCAGCGGCAGGCCCAGCACCACGACGGGCGCCATCACCGTCATTCCGTTCTGCGCGCTGAACGGCAACGATGGCACGACCTTCGAGGCGTGCACGATGACGAGCACGGTGACGAGCCATGCCAACAGCAAGACCTCGCCCGGCGCGAGCGGGAACGCCTTGCGCCGCGCCAGGCGCCAGGCGGCCACGATGCCGACGAGTCCGAGGCTCGCGAGGTGCTCGAGCACCGTCACCGGCGGTGTGTGGCCCTGCGAGGCCCAGTAGTGGAAGACGGGATGCCGCCCGAACAGGAAGTAGGTGTAGAGCAGCGCGGGCACCGTCGCCACGAGCGGGAGCAGCCGCCAGAGCGTTCGTCGCACCGCGGCTTCGCGCGGCGGCGAGGCGAGGGCGAAGAGGGGCAGCGCCATCCACAACGTGATGAGGTCGTACGGCCGTGAGAGCCCTTCGAGCAGCGCCAGGACGGACGCCGCCAGGTACCAGCGCGGCCCGCTTTCCTGCTCGCCGCGCAGCAGGCAGGCGAGCACCAGCAGCACGAGGCCGTGCGGCGCCGAGAAATGCGGGTTGAGCGTAGCCTGTGCGAACGGAGTGAAGCCGGAATCGAGATCGAGGCGGAAGCCGCGGACGCCGAGGCCCGCCGCCAGCCAGCCGAATCCACTGCCGGTGAGGAAGAGCCAGAGCGCCCACGGCCGCGATGCCGGCGGCGTCCGCGCGGCGGCAAGCAGGGCCGCGAAGCCGAGGGCGAGCAGCAGCACGCCCGCCGCCCGCCACCCCGCGAAGACGGCGGTGTCGGACAGCGCCGCCCATCGCGTGGCGAGCCCCACGGCCAGCCACTGCGGATTGAAGAAGACCGGCGCGTGCGGCTCGTGGGTCAGGCGGTTGACGAACAGCGCGTGTCCGTCTGCCGCCTGCCGGATGAACGAGAAATACATGTTGAGGTCGTCGACCCAACGCAGACGCCCGCCGAATTCATAGCCGGCCGGAGACGCGGAGCGGGCGGTGGCGTAGGGGATCTCGCCGGCGAGGAAGACGACCGCCGCGGCGAGGGCCGCCAGGAGGACGAGCCGCTTCACGAGGCGCGGATTCTATCCGATTCCCTC
>Ga0075429_100004933_pt1 | contig 11495 bp, 8 predicted proteins | sample RhiMetdeltSRZDD3_FD_75295 | JGI IMG/M metagenome (GOLD analysis project Ga0075429, IMG submission 75295) | Populus rhizosphere microbial communities from Tennessee, USA - Rhizosphere MetaG P. deltoides SRZDD3 | ecosystem: Host-associated > Plants > Roots > Rhizosphere > Soil | place: USA...
TGAGACGATCGACGGCAGCCAGATGGACCGCCTGCTGAAGGGCGAGAAGCTGGAGCCGGTCGTGCGCCCGACGTATCCCGCCGACACGCCTCCCACCGCGACCGCGCCGGTCACCTCGGCCGAGGACCGCGGGACGGGCGGCGGCTTCGGCGAGCCGAGTCCACGCCCGGCCTGAGCCGGGCAGCCCCCGGCCGGGTGCGACCGGCTGGGCCGCTGCATCCCCGAGCCCCGCGAGCAGCCGCTCGCGGGGCTCGTTCGTTTCGCACTGGTGCCCGGTTGTGCGGCGCTGGTAGGCGACGTTTCACGGAAATGTGGATTCACGCCTCCCCGGGAAACCTTTCGCCGGGATGGGGCGTCATACCTATAGCCACACGCATGCGAGCGAGTGAGCGAGAGCGGAGCCGGAACGAGAGACCGGCTCCCGACGACCGAGACGGAAGGCACGGTGGCGGGAAGGCAAGGCCCGCAACCGAACGCGAGCGCCCGGACCTACCTCCAGCCGGGCGCTCCGCCCTTCCGACCGAAGGAAAAAGGCAGCAGGAAGAAGGACGAAAGCAGCGCGGGCCCTCGGCAGACGGCCCGCGCTTCTCGTTGCCCGGCGAACTTCAGCGCTTCGGTGCGGGGACCGGCGTGATCGCGAGTGCCACCTGCTCCGAGTTCCGCAGCAGCACGACGGGCGCTTCGACGCCGACCGCCCGGCCGGTGAGCAACCGGTGCAGGTCGTCCACGCCCTCGACCGGCTGGCCCGCGAGCGAGACCACGATGTCGCCCTCGCGCAACCCCGTGCGTTCGGCCGGACTGCCGCGCTCGACGGACAGCACCAGCACGCCCGACTCGTGCGACAGCCCATGGCGCCGCACGAGATGGCGGCGCAGCCGTGCGTTCTGACCCGCCACGCCGATCCAGCCGCGCACGATGTGACCGTCGCGGATGAGGCTCGTGGCCACGAACTTCGCCAGGTCACTGGCGATGGCGAAGCAGATGCCCTGCGCCGGCAGGATCATGGCGGTGTTGACACCGATGACCTCGCCACGCGAGTTGACGAGCGGCCCGCCGGAGTTACCGGGGTTGAGCGAGGCGTCGGTCTGGATGACGTCGTCGATCAGCCGGCCCGACTGCGCACGCAGCGAGCGTCCGAGCGCGGACACCACGCCGGTGGTGACCGTGGCGTGGAAACCGAGCGGATTGCCGATGGCGATCGCCACCTGGCCGACTCGCACCTTCGAGGAATCGCCGAGCGTGGCGGGCGGCAGGTCGGCGGCCGACAGGCGCACGACGGCGAGGTCCGTGTCGGGGTCGTCGCCCACCAGCGTGGCAGGGGCGCGCCGGCCATCCGCCAGGACCGCAGCGAGCTTGCTGGCCCCGTGCACCACGTGACTGTTCGTGAGCGCGAACCCGTCGGTCGTGAAGACGAAACCGGAACCGGAGCCGCCGCCCTGGCGGCCGCGGTGTTCCACCTCGATCTTCACGACGGACGGGGAAACCCGCTCGACCGCGCCCACGACGGCCTCGGAATAAGCATCGAGCAGCAGGCTGTCCGGCGGATGCGGCGCCTCGGGTGCCGCTGGCTCCGGCAGCGACGGTTGTGCTTCTCCGGCCACGAGCCGCAACTGGGGCTGCATCGAACCTCCTCACGGGCCGTGTGGCGGCCGATGGGTCCACCCGCGCGAGCACGACTCGGCGCGGGGCCAGCTTCCCGGGGCCGGGTGGCCGCCGGAGCCTGTTTGGACGCGCGAGGCGGACAGGGGATTCGGCCGGACTGCTCGCACGGGCCGGCGCGCGCGCGAGCCGCCCCGCTGCGGTCAGTGGCAGCGGCGGTGGTTCAGAACGTCGCCCGGAGCGCCAGCCGCCCGCGCTCGTCCACCATCGGCCGGACGCTCACGCCTCCCCGGCCGCGCTCGACCGCCGGGTGTGTGATCGCGAGGTCGTACGAAGCGCTCACCACGCTCACGCCGGCGCCCACCAATCCCGCGATCGCGACCACCGTGAGCCCGACGCTATCCCCCGAGGAGCTCTCGATCGCGCTTCCCACCGCGAGCAGCCCGAGCAGTGTCGCTCCGTAGCAGAGGCCGCGGATCAGGAGCCCTCGCTTGGCGAGGTCGTCACGCCCTCCGCTGGCAAGACCGATGGCCGGGCCCACGAGCACGCCCACGGCGACACCGAGCGTGAGCGCGGCTTCCCACCCGTTCGAACTCTGGCCGCCGGGCGGGTAGACGAGCAACGCGATGGCCGGGGGTCCCAGCGTCGTCGCGAGTCCAACCGCGAGTGCAGCGCCTCCCGACAGATGCGGCTCGAGCGCGCTCAGGCTGTCCTCGCGGGCACGTTCCAGGGCACGCACGCTGTCGGGCGTCGTCGGGCGCGGCTCCACGATGGGCGGGGATGCCAGCGCGGGGGCCACCCACACGGAGCAGACGAGCATCCCCCCGGTGCACAGAGCCTTCGCGATGCGCAGCATCCCGCACCTCCTAGGCGCCCGTGAACGTCTCCCCGGCCGCGGCCTTCGTCATGAGCAGGGCACACGGCTCGAAGCGCGCACCCTTCTCGGCATGGTATGCGGTCAGCCGGCTGGCGATGTGCGCGAGGCCGACCGTATCCGCATGCCGCAGCACTCCGCCGCGATACGGCGGGAAGCCGGCACCGAAGATCATCGCCAGGTCCACCTGCTCCGCTCCCGCGACGATGCTCTCCTCCACGCAGCGTGCGGCCTCGTTCACCATCGCCAGCACCATGCGCTCGGTCAGCGTGTCCACCGTTTGCGGCCGGCGCTGGTGCTGCTGCCCCAACAGGCCGCGCACGCTCGGGTCGACTTTGCGCTCGCGACCGCGATGACGGTAGAACCCGCGCCCGTTCTTGCGCCCGAGCCGGCCGGCCGCGATCAGCGTCTCGAGCGCGGGGGACGGCTTCATGCGCTCCGGGAACGCGGCCGTGAGCACACCCGCCACCTTCTGCGCCACGTCCAGACCCACCTCGTCCACCACCTCGAACGGCCCCATCGGCATGCCGAACCGGCGCATCGCGCTGTCGAGGTCGGCCACGGCGTAGCCCTCCTCGAGCATGTGCAGGGCCTCGCGCAGGTAGGGCATGAGCACGCGGTTCACGACGAAGCCGGGCGAGTCCTTCACCACCACCGGCGTCTTGCCCAGCCGGCGCGCGAGCACCACGGCGGTGACCAGCGCCGTGTCGGAGGTGCGTGTCCCGCGCACCACCTCGACCAGCGGCATGCGGTGGACGGGATTGAAGAAGTGGAATCCGACGAATCGTCCCGGATGCAGCAGCCCCGACGCCAGGGCGTCGATGCTCAAGCTGCTGGTGTTGGACGCGAGCAGCGCTTCCGGCGGGATGCGAACCTCGAGTTCGGCGAACACGCGCCGCTTCACGTCGAGGTCCTCGACCACCGCCTCGAGTGCGAGATCGGCGTGCGCCATGCCGGTGAGATCGAGCGTGGGCAGCACGTGCGCCATCTGCGCATCCACCTCGCGCACCGCCATGCGCTTCTTGCGGCCGCGTTCGCCGATCACCCCGCGGATCACCTGGAGCCCCTTCTGCAGGGCCTCGGCCTTGAGCTCGCGCATGCGCACAGTGATGCCCTGGCGCGCGGCCAGCTCCGCGATGCCGGCGCCCATCACACCGGCGCCGATGAGCGCCATGCTCGAGACGGTCGCAGCCTTAACGCCGGGATCGGCAACGACGTTGGCGCGCTTGGCATCCTCCGAGAGCCGGAAGATGCGCACCAGGTTCTTGCACACCCGACCCACGACCAGCGGTGCGGCGGCGTCCGCTTCGGCGACGAGGCCCTGTTCGACCGGCCGGCCGTACGTGTGCTCGAGCACGTGCAGCACGGCCAGCGGTGCGGGATACGCGCCGCCCGTGCGCGCCAGCACGCCCTTGCGAGCCTGCGCGAACACGAGCGCACGACCGGGCACGGTGGCGTCCAGCACCCAATCCATGAAGCCTCTCGGCCGGTAGCGGTCCTCGCGTCGCTTGGCGGGCCGCTTGGCCACGTGGGCCAGGTGCTGCTCGGCCCGCTCGACGAGCCACGCCGCGGGCACCGCGCGCGCGACGAGCCCGAGTTTCTCGGCGCGCCGGGCGTCGAGCGCACGGCCAGTGAGGATGAGGTCGAGTGCGGCGGGCAGGCCGATCAGGCGCGGCAATCGCGTGGTGCCGCCCCAGGCGGGCAGGATGCCCAGCAGCACTTCGGGCAGTCCGATCTGCGTGCGGGGTTCCTCGCTGGCGATGCGCGAATCGCAGGCCAGCACCAGCTCGGTGCCACCGCCCAGGCAGACGCCATCGATGGCGGCCACCTTGGGGCAGCGCAGCGCGGCCAGTCGCGAGTACGCGGCCTGGCCGCGGCGCACGAGCGAGTGCACCAGCGCCTGGTCGGTGATGCCGGCGATGGCATCGATGTCGGCACCGGCGATGAAGCTCCCGGGCTTGCCCGAGATCACGATCAGGCCCTGCGGCGGCGAGCTCTCGAGGTCGCCCAGCGCGGCTTCGAGCGACTCGATGGCGTCACCGTCCAGCACGTTGAGCTTGCGCCCGGGGTGGTCCACCACCAGGTGCGCGAGCCCGCCGTCCCGGCGCTCGACACGGAACACGTTCATCATGCGCGCTCCAGCACGAACGCTGCGCCCTGGCCGCCGCCCACGCATAGCGAGGCGAGCCCCAGCCGCGCGCCGCGCCGCTTCATCTCGTGCAGCGTCGTCAGCAGCAGCCGCGCACCCGACACGCCCACCGGATGACCGAGCGCGATCGCGCCCCCGTTCACATTGAGCCGTTCGTCCGGGATCTCGCCCAGCGGCTGCTCGAGGTCCAACTCGTCACGGCAGAACTTCGCGGACTTGGCCGCCTCCTGGCAGGCGATCACCTGCGCAGCGAACGCCTCGTTGATCTCGAACAACTCGATCTCGGTGAGCGTGATCTGGGCACGTGCGAGCGCCTTCGCCATCGCGAACACCGGCCCCAGTCCCATGCGGCCCGGGGCGAGCCCCGCGAACGCGAACGCGCGGATGCGCCCCAGCGGCGGGGTGGGCCAGCCGCGGGCGGTCTCGTCGTCGCCGACGAGCAGCGCGGCGGCACCGTCCGTGACCTGGCAGGCGTTCCCCACGGTGACCGTGCCGTTGCGGCGGTCGAAGTAGGGCTTGAGTCTCGCCAGCGCCTCGTAGGTCTGTCCCTCGCGCGGTCCGACGTCGTCGCGCACGGGCTCGCACGCCGGCGGCGGGAACACGGGCACGATCTCCTCGCGCAAGCGCTCGCGTGCGGCGAGTGCGCGCTGGTGGCTGCGCAGCGCGAACTCGTCCTGGCGCTCGCGCGTGATGCGGAACTCGCGCGACAGCACCTCGGCGGTTTCGCCCATGTTGAGCCCGCACACGAGGTCGGTGAGCCCTTCGGCCAGCGCGATGCGCGGCGTCAGCATGGCCGGCCGGAACTTGAGCATGGCCCCGAGCTTCTGCCCCGGGGTCTTGGCGCGCATCAGTCCTTCCAGGAAGTCCGAGTACGAGTACTGGAACTGGAGCGGGATCTGGCTCATGGACTCCATGCCGCCCGCCAGCACCAGCTTCGCGTCGCCCGAGCCGATCCGGTGGCAGGCGTTCGCGACCGCCTCCATGCCCGAAGCACAGTTGCGGTGCACGGTCACGGCCGGCACGCGCTCGGGAACACCCGCGCGCAGGGCCACGATGCGCGACGAGTTCGCCGCCTCGCTCGGCATGGCACAGTGCCCGAACACCACTTCGTCGATCCGCGCCGGGTCCAGCTCGCTGCGCGCGATCACCTCGGCGGCGGCGATGCGCCCCAGCTCATAGCTCGGCACCCGCTTGAACACACTGCCGGCCTTGGCGAAGGGCGTGCGCACACCGGCGAGGATCCAGCCTCCAGGGACGGTCATCGGCGGGGGAGTTTCTCCAGGAGTGCGCGGGCTTCGGATTGGTAGCGCGCATCGAGCGCGCTGCTCGTGGGCGGCAGCGACAGCGCCATCTCCAGCTGCTTCCGGGCATCGGCATTGCGCTTCATGTCCTTGAGCATCCGGCCATACGCCACGCGATGGTTGACGTAGAGCGGCTCCAGCTCGATCGCCTTCTGGAACGCCTGCTCGGCGTTCTCGCGCGTCGCACCCTTCGGCACCCCGCCCAGCACGGTGTTGGCGGCCATACGCTGCATCGAACCCAGACCCGCGATGCCGGCATTCCACGCCGCAAGCACATGCCAGGCACGGCCGATCCCGGGATCGAGTGTGATGGCGAGGTCCGCCTCGGCCTTGATCTCCTTGGCGAGCGCCAGCTTCGTCTTCGCGCCCTCACGCTGCGCCTGGCGGCCGAGTGCCACGGCCAGCCACACGTGCGGCCCGGCGCTGTCCGGCGCGACGCGCACGGCGTCGCGCGCGTGTTGGACCGCCTCGGCCCAGGTCATGCGCTGCGTGTCGCCTTTCTGCGTCTCCCCCAGTTCGGAGCAGGCGCGCGAGGCACGGCAGAGCGCGGGCACGCTCTTGGGCGCCGCCTTGATTGCCTCGAGGTAGGCGGCTCGGGCGTCCTCGAGCCGGGCGGCCGCGTAGGCCTGGTCCCCCGCGGCGATCGCCTCGGCGGCGGTCCTTCCGGCGGCTGCCGCGGGCTGCAGCGGGAGCGTGGACAGCGCGACCAGGAACAGGACGCCACGGATGCTGGACGCGGACATCCTCGGGGGCCGGGGGTGCAACTGGTTGCTGGACATGGCCCTCCTCCTTGGAGCCTGCCGCGACCGCGTCAGGCGCTGGCCACCTTGCGCTGCCCGGCGCGGCATTGTCAACCATTGGCGCAAGCCACGTAGCCCTTGGTAGACAACGGTTTCGCTTGGCCTCCCGGAACTCCGGTGCTACCAATCCCCTGATTCCGAGCCGTGGGCAACGAGGCCCGCGTCTGTCCGCGCACGGAGGGGCCATGCCGAAAACGCTGATCAGGATCTTCCTCGATTCGGTCGCTCAGCATCGCAAGCCCGCGTTGTTCATGCGCCGGCTGCCCGACACCGCCGGAGCGGGGCGGTGGGAGTCCCTGTCCTCCGAACGCGCCCGGCAGGACGTCGAGGGCCTGGCGCTGGGACTTGCCGGTCTGGGAGTGCGGCGAGGGGACCGCGTGGCGCTGGTGTCCGAGAATCGCTACGAGTGGGCCATCACCGACCTCGCCACGCTCGGCCAGGGCGCGGTGACCGTGCCCATCTACCCCACGCTGACCGCGCCGCAGAGCCTGCACATCCTCGAGAACTCCGAGGCCCGCGTCGTGGTCGTCTCCAATGCCGCTCAGCTCGAGAAGGTGCTGGCCGTGGCCGGTCAGTTGCCGCGACTCGCGGCCATCGTGACGATGGACCCGCCGCCCCCCTCGCGCGACTCGCGCGTGCGCGCGTGGGCCGAAGTGCTCGCCGACGGCGAGCGCCGCCGCGCCGCGGAGCCGAACGCGTTCCAGGCCATGGCCGAGGCGACGCGGCCCGGGGATCTCGCCACCATCATCTACACGTCCGGCACGACCGGGGATCCCAAGGGCGCGATGCTCTCGCACGACAACATCGCCTCCAATGTCGACGCCTGCCTGCACGTGGTGGACCTGAACCGCAACGACACCTGCCTGTCGTTCCTGCCGCTCTGCCACATCTTCGAGCGCATGGCCGGGCTCTACGCCATGCTCGCCGCCGGCGCCACGATCGCGTACGCCCGCAGCGTGGAGACGGTGGCAGCCGACGCGCAGGAAGTGCACCCCACGTTCCTCACCGGCGTGCCGCGCTTTTACGAGAAGGTCTACGCGCGCGTCATGGAGAACGCCGGCAACCAGCCGCCGCTGCGCCGTGCCATCTTCCACTGGGGGCTGGGCGTCGGGCGGCGCGTGGCACTGCTTCGCTTCCAGGGCAAAACGGCCGGATTGCTGCTGGGCCTCACCGCCACGGTCGCCGACCGGCTGGTGGCCCACAAGGTGCGCGAGCGCGTGGGCGGCAAGTTGCGGATGTGCATCTCGGGCGGGGCGCCGTTGGGTCCCAAGGTGATGGAGTTCTTCTTCGCCATCGGCATCCCGGTGATCGAAGGCTACGGCCTCACCGAGACGTCGCCCGTCATCTGCCTGAACGTGCCAGGTCGCGAGCGGCCCGGCGCGGTGGGCCCGCCGGTGCCCGGCACGCAGGTGAGCTTCACCGCCGAGGGCGAGATCCTGGCCAAGGGTCCGGGCATCATGCAGGGCTACTTCCGGAACGACGAGGCCACGCGCGCGGCGATCGTGGACGGCTGGTTCCACACCGGCGACATCGGGCACCTCGACGCCGAGGGCAACCTGCGCATCACCGACCGGCTGAAGGACCTCATCGTCACCGCCGGCGGCAAGAAGGTCGCTCCGCAGCCGCTGGAGGGGAAGCTCAAGACCTCGAAGTGGGTGAGCGAGGCGGTGATGCTCGGCGACAAGCGTCCCTATTGCGTCGCGCTGCTGGTGCCCAACTTCGCCAACCTCGAAGCCGAGGCGAAGGAGAAGGGCTGGCCCACGGCCTCCCGCCGAGAACTGCTGCAGGCGCCGGCCGTGCGCGCGCTCTACCAGGGCATCATCGACGAGCTGAACTCGGGGCTCTCCAAGTTCGAGACCATCAAGCGGTTCGAGTTGCTCGATCGCGACCTCAATGCGGAAGCGGGCGAACTCACGCCGACGCTCAAGGTGCGGCGCAAGATCGTGTCGCAGACGTTCCGGGAGCAGATCGAGGCGATGTACGCGGGCGCGGCGGAATACGCCGGCTGACCGCTGCGGCCGAAGGCTGTGGGTCGCGCGCCCCCGGACGCGGCCGCTGTAAGGACCCAAGGACGTACGAAGGCGGCACGGACGCCGGTCGTTCCATCCCGTCACGGGAGGAATCCGATGAACGTGATCCGCAGGGCGCGGGTGCTGGCGATGCTCGCCGGCCTGGTACCGGGAGCCGCGCACGCCGCTGGCTACGGTATCTACGAGCAGGGCGCGGCCGCGCTCGGTATGGCCGGGGCCTATGTGGCCTCGGCGCACGACGCGACGGCCCAGTTCTACAACCCCGCCGCGATGGTGCGGCTCGAGGGCAAGCAACTGTCCGTGGGTGGCACGTGGCTCACCACCAGGACGAGCTTCGCCGGTGAGGATCCGTACCCCGGGTTCGGGGTCACGGAGGAGATGGAGTCGGGGAACTTCTTCCCGCCCACGGTCTACTGGACCCATCGCCTGCGCCCGGATCTCGCGTACGGCGTCGGGGTGAATGCCCCGTTCGGATTGGGGATCGAGTGGAAGGATCCCGCGAACTTCACCGGGCGCGACCGGGTGACGAAGGCCGACCTGAGGACGATCGACGCGTCGGGCAACCTGGCGTGGGCCGCGAACGAGGCCTTCTCCGTGGCGGCTGGCGTCAATGCCCGTTACGCGAAGGTCGAGTTGCACCAGATCGGCACGCTGGTCACGAGCGGCGGCCAGCCCGTCAACATCCTCGACGTGGCGCTCAAGTCGGATTACACGCCGGGCTTCGGCTATCACGCGGCACTGCTGGCGGCTGCCAAGCAGGACTGGAAGTTCGGCCTGGTGTACCGCAGCGAGGTGACGGTGAAGGTGGACAACGGGGACGCGACGTTCACGCAGATCCCGACCGGGGATCCCCTGCTCGACGCGACGGTCGCGGCACAGGTGCCCCCATCCCAGGGCGTCGCGACCGAACTCGTGTTCCCCGCCTCACTGTCGGCGGGACTCGCATGGACGGGGGCGTCCGGTTGGACGGGCGAGGTCGATCTCGTCTGGACCCAGTGGTCGGCGTTCGAGCAGCTGCCGCTCACGTTCGCCCAGTCCCCTGCGCTCAACACCGCGATCATCGAGAACTACGAGGATCAGTTCGCGATCCGTTTTGGCGCCGAGCACCACTTGCCCACATGGACCTACCGGTTCGGCTACTACTTCGACTCCGCCGCGGCTCCGAGCGAGTCGGTGACGCCGCTGCTGCCGGATGCGAACCGCCACGGCGTGACGCTCGGGTTCGGCACGACGCGCGGCTCGTGGACGGCGGACCTCTACAACCTGTTCGTGTTCGTCGAGAAGCGCTCGACCGAAGGGGTCGAGCGTGACGGCTACGACGGCACGTACAAGTCCTACGTCAATGCGCTGGGTGTGAACCTGGCGTACCACTGGTGAGAGGAGGAACGAACATGAACATCTCCCTGCGCTTCCGGCTGGGGATCGTGCTCGCTCTCGCCGCAGCACTCGCGGGTTGCGAGGGCCCGTGCACCTCCATCGAACGCATCAACGGCCCCGCGTTGTCGCCCAACGGTGTGGACCTCACCACGTACGTTGCGGTCGGCACGAGCCTCACCTCCGGATACATGTCGGGCGGCCTCGTGGACCGGCATCAGGTCCAGTCGTTCCCGGCGCTGTTCGCGACACAGATCGGCAAGAGCTCGCTCATCAACGGCCAGGGCACGTTCACGTTCCCTGCCATCAACGGAGACGGCATCCCACCGCTGCTCGAGATCCGGTCGTACAACCCGCCCGCGCTGGGCAACTCGGGACGCGTGCTCGGGACCCCGACCAACTTCACGCAGCCATCGGCCTACCACAACCTCGGGATCCCCGGGGCGGTCCTGCTCGACCTCGTGGACAGCACGCACTACCACGCGACCGTGCCGCCCGTGAACCGCACGAACTTCACGTACTGGGACATCAACCAGCGGCGCCGAGGAGTGCTCCTGCAGCAGGCACTGTCGCTCCAGCCGACGGTCATGTCGGTCGAGTACGGCGCCAACGAATTGCTGGGGCCCACGGTGAACGCGGGCACCAGCCCGAACCCGGCCACGAACCTGGGGCACGCCGCGCTCATGACGGCGGCGATGAATGCCATCCACACCGCCCTGCCGGGCACGCGCGTCGCCGTGTGGAACGTCCCGGATGTCACCAGCATCCCGTTCTTCACCACGATCCCGCCCTACGCCGAGGCCCCCGGCATCGGATTGTTCTACCTCGTCGGGGCGGACAGCGTGTTGACCGCAAACGACCTCGTCCTGCTGTCGGCGGCCCCGCTGCTGGCCCAGGGATTCGGAGTCCCCGGCAATCCGCTCCCGGAGTCGGTGATCCTGCGCGCACCCGAGGTCGCGGCCACCCAGCTCGAGGTGGCCGAGATGAACGCGGTGGTCGACTCGGTCGCACAGCGTCCGTTCGTGACCAGGGTGGACCTGCATGGGCTGCTGCAGCGCATCGCGGTCGAGGGCTATCGGATCGGGGCGGACGTGTACACCTCGGACTTCATCCGCGGCGGGCTGTTCGGCCTGGATGGGATCCACCCGAACGATCTGGGGTACGCACTCCTCGCCAACGAGATGATCGCCGCGGTGAACTCGAAGTTCGGCTGCCTCATCCCGAGCGTGAACCCATCGCAGTACGCGACTCCGAACGCGTCGAGAGCTCGCCCTGCGACCGACCGCTGGTACCCGATCAGCGTCGAGAACCTCGAGCAGGGCCTGGACATGCTGTTCACCCGCCGGCGCTGACCCTTGCGGTGCGAAT
>Ga0075429_100004935_pt1 | contig 11493 bp, 13 predicted proteins | sample RhiMetdeltSRZDD3_FD_75295 | JGI IMG/M metagenome (GOLD analysis project Ga0075429, IMG submission 75295) | Populus rhizosphere microbial communities from Tennessee, USA - Rhizosphere MetaG P. deltoides SRZDD3 | ecosystem: Host-associated > Plants > Roots > Rhizosphere > Soil | place: USA...
CGCTTCACGGTGTCGTTGCCCTTGATGTCCTCGACGCCGATGTTGAGCAGGCCCACGCTCGGGCGCTCGTTGTGCTCGAGCGCCGCGACCAGCATCGCGCCCATGACCCCGAACTGCATCAGCTGCTCGGGCGTGCAGTCGACGTTCGCGCCGAGATCGAGAACGGTCGTATAGCCGCCGTTCATGTTCGGCAGCACCGTGGCGATCGCCGGCCGGTCGATCCCGGGCAGCGTCTTCAGCACGAAGCGCGAAATCGCCATCAGCGCGCCGGTGTTGCCTGCGCTGACGCAGGCGTTCGCTTCCCCGCTCTTGACGAGGTTTACCGCGACGCGCATCGACGAGTCTTTCTTGAAGCGCAGCGCCTGCGCCGGAGGCTCGTCCATGCTCACGACCTGCGACGCCGCATGCACTCGCAGCCGCGGTCCCGGCGCCGCGCCGCGCGGCGCGAGCTCGCCCGAGATTGCTCCGTCGAGTCCTACGAGGACGAGGCTTACATCGCCCCGGCTGCGCTGGAAATCGAGCGCCGCAGGCACTGTGACCGGGGGGCCATGGTCTCCCCCCATGCAGTCCACTGCGACGGTGATCGTCACGCGGGTGGGCTACTCGTCCTTGCTCTTGACGATTTTCTTGCCGCGGTAGTAGCCGGTCGGGCTGATGTGATGCCGCAGGTGTACTTCGCCCGTCGTCGGCTCGACTGCGAGCGGCGGCTTGGACAGCGCATCGTGGGAGCGGTGCATGCCGCGCTTCGAAGGGGTCTTGCGATTCTGTGGGACTGCCATGATCGGCTCCTTGTTGAAATCATCGGGCGGGCCACCGGCCCGCACATCGTGTTGCTGAATCCCGTCTAGTGCTTCGTGCCGAGCCGGTCGCGCAGATCAGCGAATGGCCCTGCACGCGGCGCGCCTCCGGCGCCGGCGCTTGCCCTGCATCCGTCGTGCCGCGGCGCATACGGAATGGCGAGCAGCACCTCTTCCTCGATCAGGTCGCGCACCGCCATCTCCTTCGTCGCGACGATGCAGTCCGGTCCTTCCGGATCCACCGGCACGGCCGCGAGATCGCGTTCACTGCCAAAGAGCAGCAGCAGCGCTTCCACCTCGAGCCTGTGCTCGACCGCATCCAGGCACCGCTGGCAGGTCAGATGCAACGTCCCGCTTACGTACAGCCGCAGCGCCGGTCTGCCCAACCCTTCCGGCACGCCTTCGAGCCGATAGTGAAGAGCTGTGCCCTCCTGCACCAAACTCTGCAGCCGCGGAAAATCTGCGACCGGCCATTCCCCGCTCAACCTGCCACCGGAACGCGCGAATTCCATCCCATCGATCAGCGGCCGGTGCAGCATGGGGCGCGGATGATATCATCCGTGAAAAACCACGTCAAAACAAAGTCATGGCGTCGCCCAAGGGTATCGTGCTTGCTTCCGCGTCGACCTATCGGCGCGAGTTGCTGGAGCGTCTCGGGCTGGCGTTCGAATGCGCGCTGCCCGAAGTCGACGAGTCGGCGCTTCCCGGCGAATCGGCGGCGGACACCGCGCTACGCCTTTCGCGCCTCAAGGCGAAGGCCGTCGCATGGCGCTTTCCGCACTCGATCGTGATCGGCTGCGACCAGGTCGCTTCGTGCGACGGCGCTCGGCTCGGCAAACCCGGCAATCACGCCAACGCACTCGCGCAGCTCGAATTCATGAGCGGCAAGACCGTCGCGTTCGATACTGCGCTCACGGTGCTGGACACGTCGAATGACGAGGCTCGGTCGCGCGTCGTGACTTGCCGCGTAACGTTTCGCCGGCTTACGCGCGCGCAAATCGAGGCCTACCTCGAGCGCGAGCAGCCCTACGACTGCGCCGGAAGCGCCAAGGCCGAGGGTCTGGGCATCGCGCTGCTGGCGCGGATCGAAACCGAAGATCCGACGTCCCTGATCGGACTGCCGCTGATCGCGCTGACCGAGCTCCTCGCCGAAGCGGGCGTACCGGTTCTCGGCTGATGCCGGCGCTCTACGCGATTGCGGCGCCGCTCGGCGGAACGGCCGCCGACGCCCTGCCCGCTTCGGCCCTTGAGACGGTGCGCGGCATTCGCGATTTCGTCGCCGAGAATCCGAAGACCGCGCGCGCGTTTCTCGCATCACTGCGGATGCCCTGTCCGATCGCGCAAGTCTCGATCACGCGACTGGACGAGCACACCTCCGCCGGCGAAGTCCCGGCGCTGCTCGCGCCGCTGCGCGCCGGACGGCCGCTTGGCCTGCTCTCCGAAGCAGGCTGCGTGGCGATCGCCGATCCAGGTGCCGCGCTCGTCGAGGCCGCGCATCGCGAAGGTTTTCGTGTCGCGCCCTTGATCGGCCCGTCGTCGATCACGCTTGCGCTGATGGCCTCGGGTCTCGAAGGCCAGCGCTTCGCGTTCTGCGGCTATCTGCCCCGCGACGCGAAGGAGCGCGCGCGACGCATTCGCGAGATCGAGCAGCGCTCGAGACGCGAGCGCGAGACGCAGATCTTCATCGAGACCCCGTATCGCAACGACGCGCTCGCCGCGGCGCTGCTCGAAGCGTGCGCGCCTTCTACGAAGCTCTGCCTCGCAAGCGATCTGACGCTGCCGAACGAGCGGATCGAGACTCGCGCCGTTTCCGAGTGGCGCGAAGCGGTGCCGAAGCCAGGCAAGCGGCCTACTGTATTCTTGCTGCTCGCCACGTAGCCCTCGACCAAGAAGAAAATGGACTACCGCACCATGGAGCACGGGATGTGCGAGGCATTCGCCCTGCAGCGGCGGCCGATCGCGATCGCCTTCCGCGACTCCGCGCCCGCCGGGATCGCGAAATTCTCGGGAACCGAGCCCTCAGGCTGCAGCTTCTGGCGGATCGCCGCGCAAGGCCGGACGTTCTATACGGTGCCAGGCGATCACTACAACTGCGCAATCGGCAGCTACACGCACAACATTCCGCTCCCCGAAGAGCGCGCGAGCGAGCACGACCAGACGCTCTCGTTCATGACGGGCGTTCACTACCTCAAGATGGAAGAGGTTCCGCGGTTCCCGCGCCTGCCGAAGACGCCGGGCGTCGTGATCTATGCGCCGCTCGGCGACACGCCGGTCGACCCGGACGTTGCGCTCTTCATCGGCCGGCCCGCGCGGATTTCGCTGTTGCTCGAAGCGGCGGCGCGCGCAGGCACCAGCGCGCAGACTCCGTTTCTGGGCCGCCCGACCTGCATGGCGCTGCCTGCGGTCCTCACGCAAGGCGTTGCCATCAGCTCGGCGTGCATCGGCAATCGCGTGTACACCGACCTCGGCGAAGACGAGCTCTACGTGGCCATTCGCGGCGACGAGCTGGCGCGGATTGCCGATGAAGCACAGACGATCGCCACGGCCAATCTAAAGCTCGCCGACTACCACCGCGGGCGGCGCAGAGACCTCGCCAGCGAATAACGCCGACAGCTCGCGTTAGCGCAGACTCGGCGCCGAGCGCAACGCGATCTCGAGAACCGCGCTTGCGACCCCCGCGCCAAAGCGGCGCGCGAACTTCTCGGCGATGTTGTCCTTCTGCGTGAAGTCGACGACGTCTTCCGCCTTGATGATCTCGCGCGCGACGAAATCGAGACCGCCGAACGCGTCGGCGAGGCCGAGCTCGACGCTCTTCGCGCCACTCCAGATCAGCCCGGAAAAGAGGTCCGGATTCTCCTTCAGGCGCTTGCCTCGCCCCTCGCGCACGGCGGTGACGAACTGCTGGTGGACTTCCTCGATGAGCTTCTGCGCGTGCTCCTTCTGCTTTTCGTCCACCGGCGAGAACGGATCGAGCATCGCCTTGTTCTCGCCAGACGTCAGCAGGCGCCGCTCGACGCCGATCTTTTCCATCAGCCCGGTGACGCCGAAGCCGTCGAGGCGCACGCCGATCGAGCCGACGATGCTCGACTTCGATACGAAGATCCGATCGGCACCGACCGCGACGTAGTAGCCGCCGGATGCGCACATGTCTTCGACCACCGCGAACAGCGGGATCGTCGGATATTTCTGCCGCAGGCGGCGCATCTCGTCGTAGATCGACTGCGACTGCACGGGGCTTCCGCCCGGCGAGTTGATCCGCAGCACCACGCCCTGCGTGCCCTTGTCCTTGAAGGCCGCGTTGAGCGCGGTGATGACCTTCTCCGAGCTCGAGTCGGATCCGGGCGCGATGATCCCGTTGAGCTCCACCAGCGCCGTGTGCCGGCCGTCCTTGCCTCCCGGCTGCGACTTCCAGTCGATCGCCAGCAGCACCGCCACCGTGACGTAGGCGAAGAGGAGCAGCTTGAAGAAGATGCCCCAGCGGCGCGAGCGCCGCTGCTCCTTCAGCGCTTCCATCGCGAGCTTCTCGAGTACGTCTCGTTCCCAGCGTCCGTCGTTTTCAGTCATTTTCGGGTCCCAGGTAGAAAACCATGTCATCGCGCTCCACGACCCGCAGGCGAACCAGCGGCGTTCCGCTGCACGGGCCGCCGATGCATTTGCCGGTCGCAGCCTCGTACGTCGCGCCGTGCGTCGAGCATATCAAATCGCGTCCCTCGAAATCGAAGAACTCGCCTTCGCGCCAGTCCAGTTCCATCGGCAGGTGGCCGCAGCGATTCAGGTAGCCATGCACCCGTCCCTGATAGCGAAGCACGAACGCAGGCGCCTGCTCGCCGCGGTAGTCGACCGCAAAGCGCACCGCCTTGCCGGAATCGATCAGATCGGCCGACGGGCAGATCAGCCGTTCTTCTCGAGCCATTGTCCGAGCTCTGCAACGCTCTGCAGGCAAGCGAGCGGCGCGAGTGCCCGCAGCGAGTGCGCGGGATGCGCGCCCGAGCAGACGCCGATCGCCGCCACGCCGGCGCTGCGGGCCATTTCCAGGTCATGAGACGTGTCGCCGATCATCAATGAGCGCTGCGGCTCGATCGCGAGTTCCTGCAGCAGCTCGAGCAGCATGGCCGGATGCGGCTTCGGCTGCGTCTCGTCGCCGCAGCGCGTCGCGTGAAAGTGCGGTCCCATGCCGCTCGCTTCGAGCGCGCGATCGAGCCCGCGACGGCTCTTGCCGGTCGCGATCGCCAGTCGATGCCCGCGATCCCTGAGCTCCACGATCAGCTCGGGCACACCCGGGAAAAGCTGCATCGAGTCCTCGCAGGTCATGAAGTGCTTGCGGTAGCAGTCGACGAATTGCGTGTACCCGTCCGGAGCAAGCGTCGGCACCGCGTGGCGCAGCGAATCGTGCAGCCCGAGGCCGATCACGTGGCTCGCGGTGTCGCGGTCCGGGACCGGCAAGCCCAGTTCGCGCGCCGCCTCCTGGATGCAGGTCGCGATCGCCGCCGCCGAGTCGATCAGCGTTCCGTCCCAGTCGAAGACGATCAGGGAGTATCTGTGTGCGATCGTCATGTATTCGATGATGATTCCGGAAACGCCGCTCGCGCGAGCTCCTCGCCATAGAAGCGACGGCACAATTCGCGCCGGCGTTCGGTTTCGCTGAGACCCGGGGCGAGGGAAGAAAGCACTACTTGCTGTGCGGTCTCGAACATCTGCATCGCCATCAACGCCCGCTCCGAGCCGCTCATCGCCGCATAGCGCGCCTCGAGGAGGGCTTCAACTTCCGGGTTGGTGTCATTCATTCTCGATTTCCTCAAGCAATCGATCCAGGCCAAGGCGCGCGGCCCGCACGTCTTGCAGGGCGATCAGTTCTGGAGTTCCCGGCATGAGGCTATTCGATGCCCCGTTTGCCAAAATTCGCTTCGCAAAAACGCCCCATATCGTCAGGCAACGGCGATTCGAGGGCGATCGGCTTGCCGTCGATCGGATGCCTGAATGCAAGCCGGTGCGCGTGCAGGAACAGGCGCTTCACCCCCTGTCGCGCGAGCGCGCGGTTCAGCTCGAAATCGCCGTACTTGTCGTCGCCGAGAACCGGATGCCCCGCGTGCGCGAGGTGCACACGAATCTGATGCGTCTTCCCGGTCATCAGTCGCAGTTGCACGATGCTAAAGTCGCCGGACTTTTCGACCAACCGTACCCTCGTGACGGCCGGCTGTCCGTCTTCGTTGACGCTCACCCGGCGTTCACCGCTGGCGGTCACGTGCTTGTGCAACGATTCGCGAATCTCGAACGCCTTCTTCGGTGGCGCGCCTTTGACGACCGCCAGGTAGATTTTCTCGACTTCGCCGTCGCGCAGCATGCGATGCAACTCGACCAACGCGCTGCGCTTCTTCGCAAGCATGAGCAACCCGGAGGTGTCGCGATCCAGGCGGTGCGCCAATTCGAGCATCTTCGCTTCCGGGCGCGCGGCACGCAGCGACTCGATCACGCCGAAGCTCACGCCGCTACCGCCGTGCACCGCGACGCCCGAGGGCTTGTCGATCACGAGCAAGCTGGGGTCTTCGAATGCGATCGGGAAGCTGCGGGGCTTCGCGGCCGGTCTGGAGACCGACGCGGAAATCCGCACCGGAGGCAGCCTGACCTTGTCGCCGAGACGCAGCCGATAGTCGGGCTTGATGCGCCCGCTGTTGACCCGGACCTCGCCGCTGCGCAGGACGCGGTAGACGTGACTTTTCGGCACGCCTTTCAGCCGGCGCAGCAGGAAATTGTCGATGCGCTGCGCCGCGGATTCCTCGCCGACTTCGAGTACGGTGGCGCGAGCCTTGTTTAAGTCATTCATTATGCGTATGATCCGGCGATCTGCTTCGAGCCGCGAGGCACAGGGACCGCAAGACGCGATGGGCGCAAGCTCCGCGCGGGAACCTGCAACCCGCCTCCTGCCCGGCCAACGCCGGACCTGAAGCAGGGGTTAATTTCGCTCACCGGAAGTAGCGATACTACTGGAAACGCGCGCAGGGGGACTCCCCCCCGACGAGGACACAGGATTCACGCCCAATAAGGAAGGGCGCACCGAATCCGGCCCAAAAAACTCTTGATCCAACTGATGACCTATCCAATAGGAAAACAGCCACCGACCGAGCAGCGGGTCTCCTGCGCGCGCAGGAGAACAACAAGTGAAACGCATGTTATTCAACGCGACGCAGCAGGAAGAGCTGCGCGTCGCAATCGTCGACGGGCAGAAACTCGTCGACCTGGACATTGAGTCCGCATCGAGGGAACAGCGCAAGAGCAACATTTATAAAGGAGTGGTCACCCGCATCGAGCCCAGCCTCGAAGCGGCCTTCATAGACTACGGCGAAGAGCGCCACGGGTTCCTCCCCTTCAAAGAGGTTTCGCGAAGCTATTTCCGTCCCGGCATCGACCCGGGTCGCGCCCGCATCCAGGAGGCGATCACCGAAGGACAGGAGCTGATCGTCCAGGTGGAGAAGGACGAGCGCGGCAACAAGGGCGCCGCGCTGACGACGTACCTCAGCCTCGCCGGCCGTTATCTCGTCCTGATGCCGAACAATCCGCGCGGCGGCGGCGTATCGCGCCGCGTCGAGGGCGAAGACCGCGACGAGCTGCGCGAGACGCTGGACAAGCTGCAACTGCCGACCGGCATGAGCGTGATCGCGCGCACCGCGGCGATCAACCGCTCGATCGAGGAGCTGCAGTGGGACCTCGATTACCTGCTGCAGCTGTGGCGCGCGATCGAAGCCGCCGGCGCGGACCGCACACCGGGACCCGACGGCCGCTATACCCCGCGCCCGTTCCTGATCTATCTTGAGTCGAGCCTGGTGATCCGGGCGATCCGCGACTACCTGCAGCCGGACATCGGCGAGATCCTGATCGATACCGACGAGATCTACGAGCAGGCGCGCGCATTCATGCAGACCGTAATGCCGGCGAACGTCGGCAAGGTCAAGCTCTACCGGGACGACATCCCGCTGTTCTCGCGCTTCCAGATCGAGCATCAGATCGAAAGCGCGTATGCACGGCACGTGAACCTGCCTTCCGGCGGCGCAGTGGTCATCGACCACACCGAGGCGCTGGTGTCCGTCGACGTCAATTCGGCGCGCGCGACGCGCGGCGGAGACATCGAGGAGACCGCGCTGCGCACCAACGTCGAGGCCGCGGACGAGATCGCCCGGCAGCTGCGGCTGCGCGACCTCGGCGGTCTCATCGTCATCGATTTCATCGACATGGAATCGCAGAAGAATCAGCGCGAGGTCGAGAACCGGTTCCGCGAGGCGCTGCGCTTCGACCGCGCGCGAGTGCAGGTCGGCAAGATCTCGCGCTTCGGCCTGATGGAGCTGTCGCGCCAGCGGCTGCAGGCTTCTCTCGAGGAGACGGCGCACATCAGCTGCCCGCGCTGCAGCGGAACGGGATTCATCCGCGGCACCGAGTCGACCGCGCTGCACGTGCTGCGCATCCTGCAGGAGGAAGCGATGAAGGAGAACACCGGCGCGGTCCACGCGCAGGTGCCGGTGGATGTCGCGTCGTTCCTGCTCAACGAAAAGCGCAGCGAGATCCAGAAGCTCGAGTCGCGCCTCAAGGTCAACATCGTGCTGGTGCCGAACTCGCACATCGAGACGCCGCACTACAAGGTGCAGCGCTTCAAGCACGACGAGCTGAACGAGATGGAGCACGTGCCGGCGAGCTACGAGCTGGTGCAGATGCCCGAGGATCCGTCCGCACCGAAAGCGGAAGCCGACGCCCGCAAGGAGCGCCCGGAAGCCGTCGTCAAAGGCATCGTCCCGACGCAGCCGGCGCCGATGGTTGCCGAGCGCCAGCCCGAAGCACGTCCGGTCCAGGCGCGCGAAGCGCCCAGAGAAGCACCGCGCGAGGCGCCGCGTCAGGCGCCCGCCCCCGCCGCGCCCGCGCCGGCTTCGCCAGGGCTCTTTGGCCGCATCTTGGGTTGGCTCGCGCCGAAATCGCCCGAGCCTGCCGTGGCCACACCGGCGCAGGAATCCCGTCCGGCGCCCGCCGCAGTTGCCAGGGAGTCCTCTCGTCCGCAGCCCGCCGCAGGCGAACAGCGCCCGCGCGAACGCGACCACGGTCGCGGCGGCCGCCCCGATCGTGATCGCGAGCGTCATGGCGGGCGCGACCGTGGCCGCGATGGCCGGCCGCGTCAGGAGTCACGCGGTCCGCAGGGGGATCGTTCCCGCCCCGGTGGCGAACGGCAACAGGAGCAACGGCCGCCGAGGCCGCCGCAGGCGCCGCAGCAGCCACGGCAGCAGCGCCCGGAAGGCAGCCTCACCGATGCGAGCCAGCAGCCGCCCCAGGAGGGTGAAGAGCAGCGGCGCGGCCGACGCAATCGTCATCGCCAGCGCGATCGCGATCGCAAGCCGGATCAGCGGCCGGAACAGCGGCCGCAGCAACGCGGGCAGCAGCAGCCGGGATCGCACGAGTCGCGCGGCGAGCCTGCTCGGAACGAACCGCGCAGCGAGCAGCCGACCACGCAACCGCCGCTGTTCATCCAGGAGCAGCCAGCTGCCATACAGACGCACTTCGAGGAGCACGTCCCGGCGCCGGTACAGGTCGTCGAGCCGCAGCGCTTCGAAGAGCACGTCCCCGCGCCGCTAGCGGTCGAGTCGCGTCCCGTCGAAGAGCACGTGCCAGCGCCGGTGCATGTCGCCGAGACCGCGGCGCCCGCCCCGCTAGTGGAAAGCCGGCCGCCGGAGGCCGCGGTGCCTGTCGCTGAACCCGCGGTGCGTCCAGAGCCGCCGCGCTTCGATCGCCAGCAGGTCTTGTCGACTGCCGGCCTGCAGCTGGTGGAAACGAAAGCCGGAGCTGCGGCTGTGCCGGTGCCCGCGGAAGACTTAACGCTCGGGCGTCCACGGCGGCAACGTTCGGAGGCGCCCGCCGAAGAACCGCTCGTTCAGATCGAGACGCGCAAGTAGTGCCTACGGGCGGGATTGCGGGACGACCGGAAACGAGTCGTTCGCGGGAATGTCGGAGAGGAGCCGATCGACTTCTCTCTTGACGACCGCATAGCACTCGCAGACCTGCTGCTCCAGTCCGTGCCGGCTTAGGACCGTGATGCGGCCGCGGCTGTAGCGGATCAATCCGGCGCGCTGCAGGGTGCCGGCGGCTTCGGTCACCCCCTCGCGCCGCACGCCGAGCATGTTGGCGATCAGCTCCTGCGTCATGGTCAATTCCAGCGTCGACAGCCGGTCGAGGCTCAGCAGCAGCCAGCGGCACAGTTGCTGTTCGACCGAATGGTGCCGGTTGCAGACCGCGGTCTGCGCCATCTGCGTGATCAGCGCCTGGGTATAGCGCAGCAGCAGCTGCATTACCGCCCCGCTGCGATTGAATTCCTGCTTCAGCAGTTGCGCTTCCAGCCGGTATCCATGGCCCGCGCTCTGCACGACGGCCCGGCTCGGCGTGGTTTCGCCGCCCATGAAGAGCGCAATGCCGAGGATCCCCTCGTTGCCGACCACTGCGATTTCGGCCGACGCCCCGTCCGCCATGACATAGAGCAGCGACACGATCGAGGTCGTCGGGAAGTAGACGTGCCGCAAGCGCCCGCCGGACTCGTACAGCGCCTCACCAAGTCGCATCGGGACGAGCTCCAAGTGAGCCGAAAGGCGCTCGAACTCGGGCCCCGGCAGCGCCGCGAGAAGGTAGTTTTGCTTTGGCGAATGAGCGGCGGGCAACGGGATTATCCCTGCTCATTGTACTTGTGTGCGCTACCGCACAGAGCGGCTTCCGGGCCCCTCTCCCCGGGCGCTGAGCGCGGAGCACTGCGTTATGTGCGCCAGCGCATGGAATCCGCCCGGAATTGGGTTGACCATGACCTATGCGCCGTCTGCTCGTCGCCGCCCTGTCTGCACTACTGCTCACCCTGCTCGCCGCGTGCGAGAGCACCAGGGTGGTCGTTGCGCCCGACAGAGCGCTCGACGCGCCACGGCGCTGCTCGCATTGCGGCTGGATCGAGTCGAAGCAGCAGATCGGGCTGGACGTCGCGGATTTTCACGCTCCGGCGATCTACGAATACACAGTGCGAATGGCCAACGGCTCGCTAAGGGTATTCCGCGAGGGACCGGCAGTGCGCTGGCGCGTCGGAGAACGATTGATGCTGCTCGCCGGCCGAGGCGACTGATCGGGTTCCCGTGTGGCCGACTGTGTGTTCGCCAGCGCACAGACGCGCGCCGGCGAAGCCTTGATCATCGCTAGTCTGCCCGGAAGTTCGTCTCGCTTGTCGTTGAATGCATTCACGGAAATCGACCATGCTCGCAACAGGAAACAGTCCCATCCTCACTGACGAGGACCGCCGCGCCGACGGCAGCCTGGAGCAGCGGCGGCAGAAAGCCTTCCTGAAAGCGGACACCCTGGGCGACGCGATCCTCACCAGCGTCTATTTCCCGATCATCGCGACGGACGAAAAAGGCATCATCCAGCTGTTCAATGCCGGCGCCGAGCGGCTGCTCGGCTACAAGGCCGCCGAAGTGGTCAACCGGATCAGCCCGAGCGACATTCACGATCCGCAGGAAGTGGCCGCGCGCGCGCGGGAATTGAGCGTCGAGTTCGCTCAACCCATCACGCCGGGATTCGAGGCACTGGCTTTCAAGGCCTCGCGCGGAATCGAAGACGTCTACGAGCTGACCTACATCAGCAAGGATGGCAGCCGCTTCCCTGCCGTCGTGTCGATCACGGCGCTGCGCGCCGAGCA
>Ga0075429_100004939_pt1 | contig 11484 bp, 7 predicted proteins | sample RhiMetdeltSRZDD3_FD_75295 | JGI IMG/M metagenome (GOLD analysis project Ga0075429, IMG submission 75295) | Populus rhizosphere microbial communities from Tennessee, USA - Rhizosphere MetaG P. deltoides SRZDD3 | ecosystem: Host-associated > Plants > Roots > Rhizosphere > Soil | place: USA...
GCGCCGGAGAGCACGTTGAACATGACGTAGAAGAAGGTCCCCGTCAGGACGAGCAGGATGGACCCCACGTTCATCCCCAGCCCCAGCCGCACCGTCCCCACCGCGATGATCGGAAAGAAGGCGGTGGCGGGGACGCTGCCCAGGATCTGAAGGAGGGAGAGGACCACGGAGCGCGTGCGTGCGCCGCGGAAGGTCAGGTAGGCGAGCGGGACGGCGATGAGGACGGCCAGGACCACGCCGGCGCTCACGCGCACGAAGCTCAGGGCCAGGCTCAGGGGGATGTCCATGACCTCCGGCGAGAGCCGGCGGCTCGTCACGAGCGCATGGAGGCGAAGGCCTCCGTAACCCAGCACCGCCGCTACGGCCGTCCCCAAAAGCGCGGCGAAGACCGTGCCGTACCTCCCGGGCAGGTCCATGAGCCGCGCCGCCGCCGTGAGCAGGCGCTGACCGCCGGGTATCACGACGACGCGCGTCACCCATCCCACGATCCGGCTCCGGGCGAGGAGGCGGGCCACCCGCGGCATGCGCGGGCGCGCGCCCGTCTCTTCGAGGTGGAAGCGCTCGGCCCACATCTCGAGCGGGCTCCAGACGACGAGGTGCAGGACCACCGTCGTGAGCAGGAGCACGAGCAGGGCCACCAGCGCCTCGTCGTTGCGGCCCACGGTGATGGCCTGGGCGAGGTAGCTGCCGAGCCCCGGCAGGGTGTAGCGCGCGGGTCCCGCGGCGATGATCTCGCTGGCCGTGAGGAAGTACCAGCCGTTGGCCCAGGACAGGATCGAGTTGTAGACGAGGTTGGGCATCACCGCGGGCAGGACGACGCGGCTCCAGCGCAGGGGCCCGCGCACGCCGAACTGCGCGGCGGCCAGTGTCAGCTCCTCGGGGAACGTGATGAGGCTCTCGTACACGCTGAAGGCCAGGTTCCAGAACATCGAGGTGAAGATCAGGAACACGGCCGCCGCCTCGACACCGAGGGCGGAGCCGCCGAACAGGCCGATGAAGACGGCCACCGCCGCCGGGAAGAAGCCGAGGATGGGGACTGATTGCAGCACGTCCAGCGTGGGGAGGATGAGCCGGCGCGCGAAACGCGAGCGCGCGGCGAGGTGCCCGGTGCCCAGCGCCAGGACGACGGCCAGGCCGTACGCGACGGCCAGCCGCGCCAGCGACCGCAGCAGGTAGATGGGCAGGAGCGCGGGCCGGGGATCGATCTCGGGCGTGTCGTACGGCCGCAGGTGCGAGCTGCCGATGAGGACCACGAGCAGCAGGACCCCCGCCGTGGCCACCAGGCCCAGGTCCACGGGCAAAGGGCGCGGGGGCCGGCGGGGCGCGCTGCTGGCGGGGCTCTTCAACGGGGGGGTCCGCGCCAGCGTAACACGCCGGCGCTCCTCCCCCGGCGCCTAGAAGCGGAGGTGGACGCCGAGCGTGGCGGCGATCCCTCCCAGGTCGATGCGGTTCCCGCGGAAGTCGTCGTCCATGTCGTCCTTCGCCCACAGGTAGCGGGCCTCGCCCACGATCGCGAAGTCGTCGCTCACGTAGAACCGCAAGCCGCCCGTAACATGGACACCCACGGTGACGCCGTCGGACTGGAAGGAGTCGAAGATCACCGGCAGGTCGGGGTCGAAGAAGTCGATGAAATCGCCGTATTCCTTGTACTCGTACAAGACGAGGTCGCCACCCACGCCCAGGAAGGGAGCGACCTTCGCCCGCCGGCTGGTGGGGATGAGCCTCACGGTGACGCCGACGGGGACGATGTCGAGCTCGAGCGTCTGACGGATGTCGCTCCCGTCGTCGCGCACGAAGTCGCGGTAGGCCGTGTCCACGTTCTTCCCGTAGCCGTCGACGTGGAATCCCAGCTCCAGGTTGTCCACGAGCTTCAAGCTGTACTCCGCTCCGCCCGTGAACCCCACCCAGTCGCCGTCGCTCACGAAGTAGAGCTCCTCGTCGTCGTCGAAGAGGATGCTGTCGGCGCTCGGCCAGTTGGCGCCGAGCCGGACGTCCAGTCCGCCCGCGACCGCCGCCGCGGGCAGCGCGACCAGCACGCACAGGGCCAGGACCACCGCCGCTCGTCTCATCGGTGTCTTCTCCATCGGGCTGCCGTCCGCCCGCCCCGCGCTCAAGCAGGAAGAATGCCACCCGCCGCAGGCGCGTATCTGCATGGCAGCGCTGAAAATTCCACGCTTCGGTCCGGCCGCCGTTCGTCCTCCGGCGAGGACGCGCTCCGAAGCAAACAGGATTGGCGCCAGCCGGGGTTGGTACGGAATGAAGTGTCGAAAGGCTTGGAGGTGGCGAGCGGATTTGAACCGCTGAATAGAGGTTTTGCAGACCTCCGCCTTAACCACTTGGCTACGCCACCCCGGACGACGGAGCGCATTCGACTATAGAGGAGTCCCGCCGGCTGATCAAGGACGCGGGCGCGGTGATAGCATCGGCTCCGTGCGACGCGCGCTGTGCTTGGGCCTGTTGGCCGGCTCCGCGTGCGCCCATCCCCCGCCCGCTCGCGATGCCCCTGTTTCGATACTGCTGGTCACGATCGACACGCTTCGGGCCGACCGGCTCGGATGCTACGGCGACGCGCTCGCGCGAACGCCCCACGCCGATGCCCTGGCCCGCGGGGGCGTCCTGTTCGAGGCGGCCTACACGCCCGTCCCGATCACGCTACCCGCCCACGCCTCGATCCTGACCGGCATCCTGCCGCCGGTCCACGGCGTGCGCGGCAACGGGGCCTTCGCCCTCGGTCCGGATCCTCCGACCCTGGCCGAGGCCATGAAGGCGCGCGGGCGCCGCACCGCGGCCTTCATCGGCGGCTTCCCGCTGGCCCGCCGCTTCGGCCTGGCCCGCGGCTTCGACCATTACGACGACACGGTCGAGAAGTCGCCGGGCGTCCACTACGAGTTCGCGGAGCGGCGGGGCGCCGACGTCGCCGCCGCGGCCCGGTCATGGCTCGCCGCGCAGGCCGGGCCCGTGTTCGTCTGGGTCCACTTCTTCGATCCGCACGCTCCCTACGACCCGCCGGAGGCCTTCCGCAGCGGCGATCCCTACCGCGGCGAGGTCGCGAGCGCCGATGCCGCGCTCGGCGACCTCCTCGCCGCGTGGGACGCGCGGCCCGGGCCTTCGGTGGTGGCGCTCACCGCCGACCACGGCGAGGCCTTCGGCGAGCACGGCGAGGAGAGCCACAGCCTCTTCGTCTACGACACCACTCTGCGCGTGCCCCTGATCCTCCGGGCCGCCGGGCTGCCTCGCGGGCGCCGCGTCGCGGAGGCGGTGGGCCTCACCGACCTTGCGGCAACGCTACTGGATCTGGCTGGCGGCGGCGCCGGTCCCACCCTCCCGGGCCGCAGCCTGGTCGGCGCGCTCGACGGTCCGCTTCGGTCGAGCCTCTACGCGGAGACCCTGGCGCCGCGCCTCGACTTCGGCTGGAGCGACCTGCGCGCGTGGCGCGAGGGACGGTACAAGTACATCCGCGCGCCGCGGCCGGAGCTGTACGACGTCACCGCCGATCCCGGCGAGAAGGACGATCTGTCGGCGCGCCAACCCGAGGTGCTGGCACGGATGGCGGCCGCCCTCGACCGCGCCCTCGCCGCCTCCGGCGAATCGTCCACGGCGCGCGCGCTGGAGCCGGAGGCGGCGGAGCGGCTCCGAGCCCTGGGCTACGCGCTTGGCCCGGGCGGCCGTGGCTCGGCGGCCGATCCCAAGGACGTGGTGGAGGTGGCGCGGCGGCTGGCCCGCGCGGCGGGACCGTTCCCGAGCTATGAAGCAGCGGTCCGGGCGTACAAGGAGATCGCGGCCCTCGACCCGCCGAACCCGCTCGTCAACTTCCGTCTTGCGGACGCCCTGCTGCGCGCGGGCCGGGCTCGCGAGTCCGTCGCGTACTACAAGAAGGTCGTGGCGGCTGGACCCCACACCGCGGATCCGTTCGTGGGGCTGGCCACGGCCTACGCGGAGATGGGCCGGCTGGACGAGGCCCGCACGGCCCTCGAGCAGGGACTCGCCGCGGATCCCCGCAGCGGGCAGGCGCAGTACAACCTCGGCGAGATCGCGCGCGTGCGTGGGGATCGCGACCAGGCGCGGACCCGATACCGCGCCGCGCTCGAGGACCCGGCCACCCGCGAGCGCGCCCAGGCGCGGCTGGACGAGCTCCGGTGATGCATCGCCACCGGCTGGCGTTGGGCCTGGCGCTGGCGGGAACCCTCGCGGGTGTCGCGCTCGCGATCCGCGCCCGCCCGCGCAGCGCCCCCGCGCAAGGCGCGAGCGTGCTATTGGTCACGGTCGACACGCTGCGCGCCGACCGCGTCGGCGCCTACGGAGGCAAGAACGCCCGCACCCCGAACCTCGACGCGCTCGCGGCCCGCGGCGTCCTCTTCGAGGAGGCCCTGGCCTCCACCCCGCTCACGCTGCCTTCCCATTCCACGATACTGAGCGGCCTGGAGCCGCCCCGGCACGGCGTACGCGACAACGGAACGTACGTGTTCCCGGCCGACCGCAACACACTGGCCACGCTGCTGAAGGCGCGCGGTTATGCGACGGCCGCCTTCGTCGGCGCCTACGTCCTCGACCGCCGCTTCGGCCTCGCCCGGGGGTTCGACCACTACGACGACCTGATCGTGCGGCGAGCCGAGGGCGCGAGCGTCCTGGAGTCGGAGCGGCGATGCGACGCGGTGGTGGACGCTGCCGCCGGATGGGTCGCGCGGCAGCCCACGCCGTTCCTGGCCTGGGCGCACCTCTACGACCCGCATGCGCCGTACGACCCCCCGTCCCCATACCGCGACAGCGGCGAGGGACGGCTCTACGAGGGCGAGGTGGCCTACGCGGACTCCTGCGTGGGACGCCTGGTGGCGGCCGCGGAGGCGCGCGGTCCGCTCGTGGTCCTGGTGGTCGCCGATCACGGCGAGGCCCTCGGCGAACACGGCGAGCTGACCCACGGCTTCTTCATCTATCAGTCCACACTGCGTGTCCCAATGATCCTGGCGGGAGCGGGCGTGCCGCGCGGCGAGCGCAGGCGCGGCCCGGCGCGGACGGCGGACGTCACCCCAACGCTGCTCACGCTGCTCGGCGTTCCTGTCCCCGCGGGCCTGGACGGGGGGGATCTCCGGTCGCAGACCGCCGATCACGTCTACGCGGAGACGCTCTACCCGCGCTCGATGGGCTGGGCGCCGCTGCATTCGCTACGCGAGGGCGCGCTCAAGTACATCGAGGCGCCCCGCCCGGAGCTGTACGACGTAGCCGCGGACCCCGCCGAATCCCGCGACCTGGCCGTGGCCCGTCCCGCGGATGCCGCACGGCTGCGCGCGGCGCTGGCCGCGTTCCGCGGGGAGGACCGTCCGGCGGCGCGAGCCTCGGTCGCGCCGGAGGTGTCGGAGCGCCTGCGCGCGCTCGGCTACGCAGGCGGCGCCGCCCAGGACGCGAACGAATCGACGCTGAAGGATCCCAAGGATGCGATCGGCCTCTGGCGGCGCTTCGAAGGGGCGATCTGGGCGGAAGCCAGGGGCGAGCGGGACAGCGCCATCGCCGGCCTGCGCGACCTCGTCCGGCAGGAGCCGGCCAACGGCGCTTTCCGCCGGAGCCTCGCGTCGGCCCTGGGACGGGCGGGCCAGGACCGGGAGGCCGCGGCGCTGTTGAGCACGGACTCGGACGACCCGCTCGCCTGGCACGAGCGCGCGCTGGTCCTCTCCCGGACGGGACGTGTCGATGAAGCGCTGCAGGCCGAGGAGCGCGCGATCGCCCTGAACCCGCTGCTTCCCGAGCCGTACAACCATCGGGGCGTGCTCCTGGCGGGCCGTGGCCGGCCCGACGCGAGCCTGACCGACTTCGACAAGGCCCTCGCCCTCGACCCCAACAACGCCCGGGCCTGGAACAACCGCGCGAACGCCCTGCGCGCCCTGGGCCGGCGCGAGGAGGCGGCCGCGGCCTATCGGAACGCCGCCCGCCTCGCTCCGGGAGATCCCGACCCCGTCAACGGCCTGGGAGTCCTGGCGGTCGAGGCCGGGGACCTGTCCGCCGCGGCCCAGGCCTTCCAGCGGGTGCTCGAGGTGGATCCCTCCTACGCGGAGGCCGTCGTCAACCTGGCCTACGTAGAGGCCCGGCAAGGGCGGCTGGCCGAGGCCCGCTCGCGGCTGAAACGGCTGCTGGCCGGCGCCCCGGCCCCGGACGCATCCCGCAAGGCCCGCGCGCTGCTTCGCGACCTGGGCGGCGCCTGATCGAGTTGACGCCCCGGACCGTCACTCGATACCATATGGCCTGGCAGGGCGGGAATAGCTCAGTGGTAGAGTGCGACCTTGCCAAGGTCGAAGTCGCGGGTTCGAATCCCGTTTCCCGCTCCATATCCCACACGTCGCGCCCCGATGTCTCTCTCGCGCGACGTGTGTCTTGTCTAGCCCGTCAACCGGTCGTTTCCCAACCCTCCAACCGGTCCACCAGCCGTTTCCCTCCGGTCAAGAGCCTTGCCGTTTCAAAACCGTCCCCCTCTCCGCCGCCCGCGCCAGCAGCCTCTCCAGCACCTCGAGATCCACCGGCTTCGTCACGTGGTCGTCGAAGCCCGCGGCCCGGGCGCGCTCGCGGTCCTCGGGCTGGCCGTAGCCGGTGAGGGCCACGAGGTAGAGGCCGGAGCCCCGCCCGGTCTCCCGAACGCGCCGGGCCACCTCGTAACCGTCCATCTGCGGAAGGCCGATATCCACGATCGCCAGGTCGCACTCCCCGGCGGTCAGCCGCTGCAGCGCCTCCGGCCCGTCCGCCGCGGCCATCGGGACGTGCCCCAGCTGCTCCAGCAGCAGGACCAGGCTCTCCCGGTTGTCGTCGTTGTCCTCGACGATCAGCACGCGCACGGCCCCGCCGGCAGCCACGCCGCGCCGGCGCGCGGACGGCGGCCTGGCCGCGGCCGCAGAGGAAGCGCCGCGCAGGAGCGGCAGGCGGACCTCGAAAGTCGAGCCCCGGCCCGGTCCCGGGCTTCGCGCCGTCACCTCGCCGGCGTGCTGGCGGACGAGCGCCCGCACGAGGGTCAGGCCGATGCCGAGGCCTCCCTGGGCCCGCTCCAGCGTCCGGTCCGACTGGCTGAACAGCTCGAAGACGCGCTCCACCATCTCGGGGGCGAGGCCCGCTCCGGTATCGGCCACCGTGAGCACCGCCTTCTCCCCCACGGACTCCACGCGAACGTCGATGCTTCCATTGGGCGGCGTGTACTTGATGGCGTTGGTCAGCAGGTTGGTGGTCACCTGCTCCAGCCGCGTCGGGTCTCCGTTCACCACCACGCTGTCCGACCCCGCCGTGAACCGGAGCGCCTGTCCGTGGATCCGGGCCATCTCCTCCAGCGACTGCACGCAGCGCAGCACCAGGTCCACGAGGTCCACGGGCTCGTGCTTGAGCACCACCTTGCCGGTGGTGACCCGCGACACGTCGAGGAGGTCGTCCACCAGCCGCGTGAGGTGCGTGACCTGCCGGGTGATGAGGGCCCGGTCGCGGGGCCGGAACCGGGGACCCTCGGGGTCGGAGGCCCCGTCGCGCAGGTCGATGGCGTACAGGATGTTCCGGATCGCGCCCAGCGGGTTGCGCAGCTCGTGGCCCAGCATGGCCAGGAACTCGTCGCGCTGTCGCACGCCCTTCTCGTGGGCGGCCAGCAGGTCGCGCACCTCGTACTGCCGCTGACGGGCTCGCAGGGCCGAATGCACGGCGCTGATCAGGGTCGCGCGGTGGACGGGGCGCTCGAGCACGGTGACGTTGCCGAGCGGCTGCGTCTGCGACACCAGCTCGCGCCCGGACAGGCTACTCGGCACCCGGCTCGCGAAGACGATCACAGGCAGGTCGGACCAGGTCGGCTGGCCCTGGATCAGCTTCTCCACCACCAGCATGTCCGCGGTGCCCACCACGTCTTCCGTGAGGACCAGGGCTCCCACGCCCGACTCCGCGTTGCGCAGGACGTCCTCGCCGTCGGCGCAGTGCGCGGCCAGCATCCCGGCCTCCTGCAAGACGGCGCAGGCCAGGGCCCCGTCGCGCCCGATGGGGGCCAGGACCAGGATCCGTTGCTCGGCGGGGTCAGCCGCGCGACGGGCCGGCATCGGAGTCCCGCAGCAGCCCGGCGCCCGATCCGACGTGGGTGGGCACGCCGGTGAGCACGCCCTGGAACGCCGACAAGGGTGGCCCGAGGCGCACGCCCCCGCGCTCGAGCCGCAGCTCGCGGATGGTTTGCTCGTGCGTCCCGGTGCGCTTCTTGACCACGGACACCGCCTGGCGCACCGCGCCCAGGGCCTCGAAGTGGCGCAGCAAGAGAACCGTGTCCGCCAGGTAGCTGACGTCCAGCTGGTGCAGCGCCTGGTTTCCCACCAGGCCGTGCTGCGCCTCGATGAGGATCGAGGCGGTCCCCAGCTGGCCCAGGAAGGACAGTATCTCGTGCAGGTGGAGGCTCAGGAACCGCTCCTCGGGCATCGAGTTCATGAACCCGTTGAGGGTGTCGAGGACGAAGAGGTCCAGCCCGCCCCGCTGCGCCAGCTCGCGGCGCAGCTCGTGGGCCAGCTCGCCGGGGCTGAGCTCGGCGGGATCGACCTGGCGCACGACGATGCTGCCGTCACGCAAGCGGTCCTGGAGGGGCATCTGCAGCCCCCGGGCACGGGCCACGAAGGTCTGCCGACCTTCCTCGAAGAGGTAGACCACCGCGCGTTTCCCGGCCGCCGCCGCGGCCAGCGCGAACTGCAGGGCCAGCGTGCTCTTGCCCGTGCCGGCGGGCCCCGTCAAGAGCGTGCTCGTGCCGCGGTCGATCCCGCCGCCGAGCAGCGCGTCCACCTCCGCGACGCCGCTGGAGATGGTTTCCGTCTGGAACGTCTCGTGATGCTCGGATGCGACCAGGCGCGGATACGTCTCGATCCCTCCCGTCGTGATGCGGAAGTCGTGATAGCCGCCGCGGAAGGCCATCCCGCGCATCTTCTTGACGCGGAGCCGGCGGCGCTCCGAGCCGTAGACCGGGGACAAGTGCTCCATCTCGATGACGCCGTGGGCCAGGCTCTCGAGCTGGAGGTCGGACTCGGAGCCGGACCCGTCGTCGAGCAGCAGCACCGTGCATCCCCGTCCGGCGAAGAACTGCTTCAGCGACAGGATCTGCCGGCGGTAGCGCAGGGGATCACGGGCCAGGAGCCGCATCTCGGATAGCGAATCGAAGACCACGCGTTGCGGGCGCAGCCGCTCCACGACGTTCAGCACCCCCTTGGTGGTCTCGTTGAGCTCTACCTCGGACGGGTGGAAGAGGGTCTGCGCCGCGGGCAGCCCGCTGGCCTGCTCGACGCTGCTCAGCTCGTAGAGCGTGATCTTTTCGAGAGACCAGCCGTGCGACGCCGCCGTGGAGCGCAGCTCTTCGGCCGTCTCCGAAAGGGTTACGTAGAGGCCTGGCTCGCCGAGGCGCTCGCCCTCGAGCAGGAACTGGAGGGCCAGGGTCGTCTTGCCCGTGCCCGGCTCGCCGGACACCAGATACAGCCGCTGCCCCGGCAACCCTCCGGTGAGGATGTCGTCGAGACCGTGGACGCCGACGGGGACGCGGGGGACCGGAGAGGGCTGGTTTGGCATTCGAAGATGGCCTACTTCAAAGTCTGTGCCAATCCGGAGAGGCCGCGGGCCCCGCGGGGCCTTTTTCCGCTGGAACCTACCAGAGGGTCGCCGGCCGCGCCGGCTCGAGGCATCGCGGGTCCTCGACGCCGGCCTTGTTGACCAGGGGCGACACGGGGTAGCTCTCCAGCAGGTCCTCGGAGAGGTGCTGGAACGCGGCCATCAGCTCCGGGCCTCCGTGGGCCGGGGAGGCCAGCCATCCCGAATAGGACGCCGGGTCGAGGATGACGGGCATGCGGTCGTGGATGGGACTGACCACCCCGTTCGCCGCGGTGGTCAGGACCAGGCACGACTCCAGCGGCTGCGCGTCCCCACCCTCCAGCCGGTCCCACAAGCCTGCCACGCCGAAAACCTTTCCATCCTTTCGTTTGACGTTGTATGGCTGTCTCGCCTTTCCGGCCCGCTTCCATTCGTAGAAGCCTGTGAGCGGGATGATGCAGCGGCGCTCGCGCAGCGTACGGCGCATGGCCCCGCGCGCCGCGTGCTCGACGGGTAGATTGATGGGGGCCTTGGCGTACTCGGAACCGGGGCGCATCAGGCCCCAGCGCACGAGCGCGGCCTCGCGCTTGCCGGCTTCGTCCGGACGGACCACGAGCATCGGCTCCGTGGGAGCGATGTTGTAGCGCGGAGAGATCGCAGGGATCGCCGTCAGCTCGAAGGCCTCCTCGATGTCTTCCGGAGGGGCGGTGAGGCTGGCCCGGCCGCACATGATGGAGACCGATCAGCGCCCGTCGGCGTCGAACGCCGACGCGTCGTGGCGGATGCGCGGGCGGCCGTCGTCCATCCAATCGATCGAGACCACGTCGAAGCGCAAGGGCGATTCGGACAGTCCGCGGGACGCGGCGTAGATCCGCGCGGCCCGCACGATGCGGCGGCGCTTGCCGGGCGTGACCGCCTCGCAGGCCTCGCCGTGGGTGACCCCCGCCCTCTCCTTGACCTCGACGAACACGGTGGTGTCGCCGTCGCGGGCGATGACGTCCACTTCGCCGGAGCGGCAGCGGAAGTTCCGGGCCAGGACCAGGAGGCCGCGCGACTCCAGGTGCCGGCAGGCGAGCGTCTCCCCGGCCTGACCGGGGCGCGGGCCCGCGGCCCGCAGGCGTTGCAGCAGGTCCCTCACCGCTTCCGCCGCCAGCGCGTCCCCTTCGGCGTGTCCTCGAGGACGATGCCCAGCTCCTCCAGGCGCCGCCGGGCCGCGTCCGCGCGGGCGAAGTCCCGTTGCCGCCGGGCCTCCTGCCGCTCGTCGAAGAGTGCCTGCTCCCCCGGCGAGAGGCGCTCCTCCGCCGCCGGCAGCAGGACGGCGAACACGCCGTCCATGGATTCGAGCTCCGCGCGCACGAGCGCCGCTCCCTCTCGCGTCATCTCTCCCGAAGCGAGGACGGCGTTGGCCTCGGCCACGAGGCCGTGCACCGCGGCCAGGGCCTCGGGCGTGTTGAGGTCGTCCGACAGCGCCGCGTCGAACGCGGCGTCCGCCTCATCCACCGCCTGGCGCAGCCGGGGCGGCACCGGTCCCTCCTTCTCCGCCTCGGCCAGCCTCTGGGCCAGCCCGTGGATCCGCTCCAGGGCGGCCGCCGCCTGGTCCAGGCTCTCCCACGTGAAGTTCAGGAGGCTGCGGTAGTGCGCGGCGCAGAGGAGGTAGCGCAACGCGTCAGGGCGGTGGCCCCGGGCCAGCACGTCGGGGATCGTGAAGAAGTTCCCCTTGCTCTTCGACATCGTCTCGTTGTCGACCAGCAGGTGCTGGATGTGCACCCAGTGGCGGACGAACGGCTGGCCCGTGCCGCACGTGCTCTGCGCGATCTCGTTCTCGTGGTGCGGAAAGATGAGGTCCACCCCGCCGCAATGGATGTCGAGCGTCTCGCCCAGGTACTTCATGCCCATGGCCGAGCACTCGATGTGCCATCCGGGCCGGCC
>Ga0075429_100004941_pt1 | contig 11483 bp, 8 predicted proteins | sample RhiMetdeltSRZDD3_FD_75295 | JGI IMG/M metagenome (GOLD analysis project Ga0075429, IMG submission 75295) | Populus rhizosphere microbial communities from Tennessee, USA - Rhizosphere MetaG P. deltoides SRZDD3 | ecosystem: Host-associated > Plants > Roots > Rhizosphere > Soil | place: USA...
CGCACCGCGGAAGTGATTGAGGTGTGTAAGCGACATCGGCGTGGGCTTTCTCTCGGCCCAGGCGATCATGTCGTCAACCATCGCGGGTGGGATCGCGTCGAAATAGTCGGATTTCGCGTAAGAGTAGATCCCTTTGGGGAACAGCGGATCGAACATCGATTGCAGCCCCGTGTAAGGGAGAGGCCCAAGCATGTCGGCCGCCGGCTTGAGTGCTCGTATCGGCGCGACCACTGCTTCGCCGGCCCTGGCTGCCCCCGCATAACACGCCGCGATGATGACGACGCGCTGTCCATGGAGCGACTCGGGGAGGAAAGGGGCGGGCGGCGCAGTCCAGTAGTAGAGGATGGTCGTCAGCTCATCTGGAAGATCCTGCACGTACTCGAGGTAGAAGTCCGTAATCTCTTTCGCCCTGTCCCACAAAAAGAACGCGGGGCCCCCCAGCACGAGGGGGCCAACGGGGTGCAGCCGATACTCGAACGACGTCACGACGCCGAAGTTCCCGCCACCCCCGCGAAGGGCCCAGAAGAGGTCGGCATTCTCCGTCTCGCTGGCTTTCACGAAATCCCCGGCCGCCGTCACCACTTCGGCGGACACGAGGTTGTCAGCTGTGCTGCCGTACCTTCGAATCAGCCACGTCTGACTCCCGCCACCGAGGGTCAGGCCCCCGATTCCGGTGGTCGACACCACACCGCCAGAGGTCGCGAGCCCAAAGGCCTGCGACTCATGGTCCACGTCCCCCCACAGTGCGCCGCCCTGAGCGCGGACAGTCCTGGCTGCTGGATCAACCCACACACCCCGCATCCGACTGAGGTCGATCATCAGGCCATCGTCGCAGACCGAATGCCCGGGCCAGCTATGCCCACCTCCACGTACGGCCACGAGCAGCCCGTGAGTCCTTGCGAAGTTGACCGCCGCGATGACATCAGCCGCACCGGCACACTGCGCGATCAGCCGTGGGCGCCGGTCGATCATGGCGTTCCACACCTTGCGCACCTCGTCGAACTGCTCATCGCCGGCCGCAATCAGACTGCCGCGAAACGCCGTCCGCAGCTCTTGAAACGCTGCATCCCCGATCTCTGTCTTGCCGCCGTCGAGCTGTTCGATCTGCATGATTCACCTCCGACAACAGCCAGCGACTGACCTTCCCGAGAACAATCAGGTCCTCTTTGTCATGAGAGGTCCCGGGTCATTCCAACGCGCGTTGCCGCAGGAGGCAAGTGAACCGGGGTGACTTCACGGTGAACCCGGCGGGATGGCGGTCTATACTGTGAATCCCGCTGTGAACGGCCGTGATGTCCATTCACCCCACGCGTCGCGCCGGAGTCGGAGCAGGCGAAGCGGACGTGTCGCCCGACGAAGCGATCGCTCAACTCGGGCGTATTCTCGACAGCGAGACGTTCTCGAAGGCGCTGGTGCTGCGCCGCTTCCTGCAGTTCCTGGTAGAGCGGACTCTTCAAGGCCGGACCAACGAAATCAAGGAGTACGCCCTCGGCGTCGACGTGTTCGATCGCGGGAGCGACTTCGATCCGCGCACCGACACCATCGTGCGGGTCCAGGCCAGACGGCTACGGGCCAAGCTCGAGGAGTACTACGAAGGTCCCGGGGACGGGGACCGCATCCTCATCGAGCTTCCGAAGGGGTCCTACGTCGTGGCCTTCCGATTCGTGCCGTCCTGTTTGTCACGTCCTGCCGCTACAGGCCACACGCTCCTGCCGCTCTCGAAAGAACCGGTTGAGACGTTGCCGCGCGCGCTTCCGCTGCCGGCGGCGCGTACTCCGCTCATCGGCCGGGAAGACGACCTCACCAGCCTGACGCACATGCTGCTGCGCGACGAGGTGCGCCTGCTCACGTTGACGGGGGCCGGCGGAAGCGGGAAGACGAGACTGGCGGTTCACGCGGCGTCTGAGGCCGAGCCGGACTTTGCCGGGGGCGTCTACTTCCTTGCCCTGGGCGCGGTGACCGAGGAGAGTGCTGTCGCACATGAGATCGCGCACGCGCTCGGGCTGCGACACACGGAAGGCAGGCCGCTCGTCGAGGCGTTGCGGGACCACGCGCGAACCTGGGTACACGAACCGACGCTGCTCGTGCTTGATAACTTCGAGCAGCTCATCGCGGCTGCGCCGCTCCTCGTGGCGTTGCTCGAAGCTTGTGCTGCGCTGAAGATCCTCGTCACAAGCCGGGCCGTTCTGCACGTCTCCGGTGAATTCACCTACACGGTCCCTCCCCTGTGCGTGCCGCGTCACCCCGATCGTGCATCGATCGACGATCTGTCCCGGAGTCCCGCGGTGAAGCTCTTCGTGCAGCGTGCGGCCGCCATCGAGCATACGTTCACGTTGAGTGACGACAATGCAGGCGCGGTGGCGGAGATTTGCGTCCGGCTCGACGGACTGCCACTGGCCCTGGAGCTGGCGGCCGCGCGCATCAAGGTCCTCACCCCCGCACAGGTGTGTACGCGACTGGCGTCGCGGCTGGACCTGCTGACCGGCGGCGCGTCGGATCTGCCGACTAGACAACAGACGCTTCGGAACACGCTCGAGTGGAGTCACGCGCTCCTGACACACGCGGAGCAGCGACTGTTCCGAAGGCTGTCGGTGTTCTCGGGCGGCTGGACGCTGGAGAGCGCCGAAGCTGTCTGCAACACCCGTCGCGATCTCGGCGTCGCCATGCTCGACGGCATGGCGTCGCTCCTCGACAAGAGTCTTATCTACCAGATTGACGACGCAGGCGCTGAGCGTCGCTTTGGCATGCTCGAAACGGTTCGCGAATTCGCTCATGAGCGGCTCAACTCGAGCGGTGAGCGCGACGCGGCAAGGCACGCTCACGCTGCGTACAGCCTCGTCCTGGCTGAAGAGGTCGCTCTGCACCAGACTTCGGCCGAGCGCGCCGAATGGTTTGCCAGGTGCGATGCCGAGCGCGACAACCATCGGGCGGCGCTTGGGTACCTGCTCGAGACCAAGAACACGATCTGGGCGCTTCGCCTGGGGGTGGCGCTTTATCGATACTGGGAGCACCGCGAATGCCTGGCCGAGGGGCGCACCTGGCTCGAGGCGATCCTCGCGTTGCCCGGCGGCGCCGGGGCCAGCCCTGCGACTCGTGCAGGTGCGCTCAGCTACGCGGCCTCGATGGCGATGATACAGGGCGATTTTGGCGTCTCGATGCTTCGCACTCGCGAAGCGCTCGACATCTGCCGCGAGCTCGGGGACCGCAAGGGCGTGATCCTGCAGCTCACCGCGCTTTACGCCCACGCACGCTGGCTCGGAGACTACCAGGTCGCGCGGGAGTGGGGCGAGCAGACGCTCCATGCGTGTCGAGAACTTGGCGATAAGGCAGCCATCGCAGCGGCCCTGAGCAATCTTGCGGCCATCCTTTCCCTGCTCGGCCACCATCAGGAGGCGCAGGCGCGCCTGGAGCAGGCGTCAGCGATGTTTGCCGAGATGGACGATGCGACAGGCATGGCTTGGTGCTTCAACCACCTCGGCGACGTCGCCTTGGAACTGGGAGACATCGCCGAGGCACGCCGCCTCTACGAGGCTGGCGCCGACATCTTCCGGCGGACGGACAATCGCTGGGGCCTCGCCAGATCGGCCTGCGATCTGGGTCATCTGGCCTGCGAAGAAGCCAATTACGATTCGGCCCGCGCCTTCTTCCGCAGTGCGTTGACCATGTTCCGGGAGCTTGAACACAAGCGAGGGCTGGCGTTGGCTTTGGAGGGGCTCGCGCGACTGGCTCACGAGGAGGCGGACTCGGCTCGTGCCCTCACGCTTGCCGGGGCTGCCGCAGCACTCCGACGTGCGACGGGCACGGTCGTCCGGTCAGAGGACGACCGGAAGCTGGAGCGCAGGCGCGATCAGGCTTTCGCGCAATGCGATCCCGCGCTCTCGAAGCCGGCATGGACGAAGGGTTGGCACATGCCGACGGACGAAGCGCTTCGATACGCGCTCATGAGCTCGCAAGACCGTATGGCTTCTGGAAGTCTGCCGGATCGATGAGCCGACGTACTGCTTCAACTCGATCGACAGGAGCACCCGCCATGCGGCCGTGCTCCCGAATGAGCCTTTCGTCCGGAGCGAAGTAGATGCAGTAGATCTTGTCGTCACAGACGAAGCTCTGAATCCACAGGATCTCGGGACCCAGCGTTCGAAGCACCTCGAGCGATTTCAGAGATAGTTCGCGGATCTCTGCATCGGTCAACTGTGACGCCGCTGGCACATTGCGCTCGATGATGAACTGCGGCATTGGTTCCTCCGGGCCATGAGAGTAGCATCAGGGCCTCACTCGCTCGCCATCAGAAGCTACCAGGGTCGAAATTACATCTGGTCCGTTCCCTTGACCGCTCGAGGCGCTGAGGTGCAGGCAGGTACGCCGGCGCCGCTGTTTCCGGTTCGTCTGCCCGCGACGACGTTCGGCGATCTCAACTTTCTGGCCGTGTCGCGCGACGGCTCACGCTTTTTCATCCCGCAGGCCGTCGAACAGCCGGAGTCGGACGTCATCCACCTCCGAATGGGGTGGGCGAAGTGATGGCGAGAACCATCAAGATTCTCGTGGTACGAGGCTCGCCTTCACGCAGAAGCCATCACGCCGCCTGCTGATCGCGCCACTCGCGCACGACGTCGCGGTAGCAGAAGATCCCTGACTGCTTGACCGCGTCCGTCCGCCACCGCGCGGTCCAGACCGATCCGAGGTGCAGCAGGCCGATCGCGCCGAACGTCGCTCCTCCAAGCTCGGTGGTGCGCCTTTTACCCCAGTCGCTCGAACGCCTTCCCTTGGATCGTTGGACGTTGGATCGTTGGGAGTTGAGTGGTTGGACCATTGGGAGTTGAGCCAATCCAGATCTGTCAGTGCGGCTCCGATGACGACAAAAACGTCGTCCGTCCGCGTGAGCTATTGAACCGCGCGCGCGAACCAGGAGAGGGCGAGCACGAGCACAGCGAACGTCACGACGGTGGGCTGATGACCCGGTCCCTGCTCGCCTCGGACCGTCCGGTACAGCGCGACCGCGCCGAGAATCCAGAGCAACTTGACTCCCGTCAGCGCCAGCGCCATGCCGATGACCCCTACCACGACCCAGCGCTGCGATCGCGAGAGCGCGTGAAACCCGCGTGAGCCATCAAGCTGCCAGATCGGCAGCAGGTTGAACAGATTCAGGAAGCCCGTGAGCTCGGCGATCGCGAGCCAGATCGGCGTTCCAGTGATCTGGTAGAGGACCCACGCGACAACTGCCGCGCCCAGGCCCCATACCGGCCCCGCAAGGCCGATGCGGGCGTCAGTCACGGGATCGGTGACGTGTTGCCGCAGCATCACCAGGGCGCCGACGCCGGGAATGAAGAGCGGCGCACTGGCGTTGATGCCGAGCCGCCGCAGCATCGCGACATGCCCCATCTCGTGCACGTAGATCGAACCGGCCAGGCCCACCGCCAGCGGCCAGCCGTGAATCGACCAGTACACCAGGATGAAACCGAACATCGAGGCGACCGTACTGAGCTTGCTGAGGCCGAGCAGCAGGAACTTCAGTTTTCCGATGAGTAGCAAGCCGATCGCGGCGCCGACGCCGATCGTGCGGCCCTTCCAGGAGCCGCCAGCGCGCGTCGATGGTCGCGCCGAGGCGCCCTCGATTCGAGTCGTGAGCTCGGTGATACGCGCTCCGATCAGCTCGTGCTGTTCGGATCGGAGCGGGACGAGCTGGCGCGCCTCCAGCCAGTGTGCACGCGCCGCGGCGTGATCGCCCTGGGCCACGGCAGCGTCCGCCAGTCCTGCCAGTTCTTCGAGTTTCGCGCGGTGGACCAACGCGGAGCACGCAGGGCAGGCGAGCGCGAACGGCGAGAGCTCAGTCTCGCAGCGCGCACACGTCCGCGGGGCCTCGGTGGCGGCGTCCAACATCGCAAGTCAGGGAACCGCGGGCGACTCGGGGGCGATCCGGTATGGGCCGGTGATGACCAGCCGCGGGGCTGCCGTCATGCGCCACGCCTGCAGCATGCCGAACGCGATGATCGCCGCGCTGATGATGCCGCCGGGCAGCGATCCGATCACCGCCAGGACGGGCAGCGCGAAGGAGAGCCCGGCCAGGAACGCGAGCGCAATTCCGAGCCCGGCAACCGGCCGCGCGTCGCTTTCAGTGCGATCGGCCGCGGGAATCGCTGCGCCTGCCTTCGCCGATTCCTGCTGCTCCTGCTGTGCAGTCGCTGCACCCTTGAACGCGAGCGGCACGTACGCCAGGCCCACCGCCCAATACGTCAGCAGCAGCGCGATGATCTGGAACCGCCGGCCGCCGCCCCCGGCGCCTTTTCGTACGGAGAACCCCACCATGTATCCGATCGCGATCGCCACGATCCCGATCTCGAAGTTGGTGATGGCGATGACCGCATAGTAGAGCGCCGCGCCGAGCACCGCCGCGACCACGCCGAATACGATCGCCCGAGCGAGGATCCCGACACCGCGCGGCGTTTCTGCCTGCCTCGCGATTTCGCCCTGGCAGGACGCGCAGACCGTCGTTCCGTTGACGTCGAAATAGGCGTCCGCGATCGGACGGTCGCAGGCGGCACAGGTGGCCTGGAGCCGTTCGGAGCCATCGGGGCCGATCTGCTTTTGGTCGATCGCGGTGTCGAACTGGAGGCGTGGAGTGGGGTCAGGAGTGGCGTCCAATGAGGTCCTCCTCTGGGTTCGGGGGAGCGGCGACGCGAACTATAGCGCAGAGCCGGTCGGGAACCTCCGGATTCCAGCGCAGCAGCAGATTTGCACGCGCAGTGTGCCAGGACGGAACACTTCGAGGTTTTTGCCGGATCGGACTCATTTTGATAAGTCTAAACGAGTCAATCAATTGACTCGGATTGGCGAGCTGGTGACAGCTTTGCTATTCGGCGCCGAGTGGGTCGACGTGTCGAAACCCGGGAAGTGTGATGCGGAAGCTCCCTTCCCCATCGGCCGTGGCTGCGCTCGCCGGTATCTCGGCAGCCACTGTCGTCCTGCCCCGGCTCGCTGGCTGGCCACACGGCGATCGCACGATCGAACTCCTTGCGCTGACCCTGGCTGCGACCCTGACCCCGTTCCTCGGGGTCGAGGCTCACGCGGCGAAGGACCGGACCATCATGGCGCCGTCCTTCATCCTCACCTTCGTCGCGGTCCTGATGTTCGGCCCTCACGTCGCGATGCTCGTGGCTGCCACGAGCGCGCTGAGCGCCGCATTCCTGCTGTCTGATGACGGATCTCCGTCGCCGCACGCGCTGATTTCCGGCGCCGGGCCCGCCCTGGCTGCGCAGGCCGCGGGACAGACCTTTCAGTCGCTGAGCATGGCCTTCAGCGATGTCGTCAACGTGTGGCCGTGGCACGGTGCCCTGGTCGCCACCGCTGTCGTCGTCTACGTGCTCCTGCACGGTGCCCTCGCCGAATTTGCCGTCCCCGTGGTCACGCGGCAGAAGCCCAGTCGATCGTGGGTGCAGAATCCGTTTCGCGGGTGTTCGGTCCACCTGGTGGGTGCGACTGTTGCCGCCGCGCTCGTCGAGGTGATCGACGAACGGCTGTGGGAACTGCTGCCCGTCGTCGCGGGGTCGCTCTTCTTCGCGTATCAGACCTACGCGGACTACGTGAATCGGCTCGAGGAGGAGCATCACCGCCGCGAGGTCCTGGCGTTCCTCGAAGACGGTATGTCGGTTGTTGGCCGCGACGCCCGCATCACGGTGTGGAACAGCGCGCTCGGACGGATGCTCGACTGTTCGCGGGAGCGGGCGATGGGGCAGGCGGTGGATCTGGCCGTGCCCGCGCTCGGGCGGACGGAGCTGCCGAAGGCAATCAAGGACACCCTGGGCGATGGCAGGCCCCGATTGATCACGAACATCACCGTCCCCTCATCCAGGGGCGATCGGAGCCTCGAGGTCAAGGTCCTGCCGGTTGCCGATGGCGTGACCCTGCTGTGGCACGACTTCACCGAGCGGTTGCACGCGCAGGACCTGGTGAAGCAGAACGGGGAGCGCCTCGCGCTCGCGGCAGAGGGGGCCAACGACGGGCTCTGGCAATGGGATTTGCGGACGCACGAGTTCTACGTTTCAGGACGCTGGCGCGCGATGATCGGGTTGTCCCCGAATGCCACCGTCGGGCGGCCCGAAGACTGGCTCGATCGCGTTCACCAGGACGACATCCGCGGTCTCAAAGAGACCCTCAAGATCTATCTCGCGGGGCGGACTGATGTCTTCCAGTATGAGCATCGGATCCGCCATCAGGACGGCACCTATCGGCGCTTCCTCTGCCGCGGCCTGGCGTTGAAGGGACAGCGGACCGGGGACCGCATCGCGGGCTCGCTGACGGATACCACCGAACAGGCGATCGCGCAGGAGCGGCTGCGGAGCGTCGGGTTCCTCGATCCTCTGACCGGTCTGTTCAACCGCGCGGTGTTCGTGGAGGGGCTGGGGCGGCGCCTCGAAGAGTTCAAGCTGGGTCGCGTCGGCAACCAGTTCGCGGTCCTGTATCTCGACCTCGATCGATTCAAGGTCATCAACGACAGTCTGGGTCACCTGGTCGGCGACGAGCTGCTGATCGCGGCCTCGCGCCGCCTGGAGACCTGCCTGCGGCATGGTGATGCGCTGGCGCGGCTTGGTGGCGACGAGTTCGCGATCCTCCTGAACGGGCTGGGAGACGACGGGCAGGCGAACGCCATCGCGTTCAGAATCCAGGACGCGCTGAGCGCGCCGTTCTCAATCGGCGGCCGGGAAGTGTTTACCTCCGCGAGTATCGGGATCGCCTTCGGTCCGGCGCACTACACCAATCCGGACGAGGTCATGCGCGACGCCGACACCGCGATGTATCACGCCAAGGCCCGCGGCAAGGCCCGGCACGAGGTGTTCGACGCCGACATGCACGCGCGCGTGCGCGACCGCCTCAGCCTGGAGAACGACTTGCGGCGAGCGATCGCGACCAACGACTTCGACGTGCACTATCAGCCGATCGTGTCGCTGACCTCGGGCATGTGCGTCGGTTTCGAGTCCCTCGTTCGATGGACACGCAACGGCGAGCCGATTCCGCCGTCGACGTTCATTCCGATCGCCGAGGAGCTCGGGCTGGTCGGAACGCTGGGCACGTGGGTCATGCAGCAGGCCTGCCTGACCTTTGCCGAATGGCAGCGGAGATTCCCCGGCGCCGGCCTGGATTACATCACGGTCAACATCTCGAGCCGGCAGCTGATGCAGCAGAACTTCGTGCGGGAGGTGCAGCAGGCGGTTACCGACGCCAGGCTGAACCCGCCGGATCTCAGGGTCGAGATCACCGAGACCGCGTTGATGGATAGTCCCAGCGAGGCGGCCGACGTCCTGCGTGAGCTCCGCGATTTCGGCGTGAAGGTCTACCTCGATGACTTCGGTACCGGCTATTCGTCACTGAGCCACCTGCACAAGCTTCCGGTCGACGCCCTCAAGATTGATCGCTCGTTCGTGAGGAGCCTGCTGCTTCCCGACCGCCCGGCAATCGTCGAAAGCATCCTGGCGCTCGCACGCACGCTCAACACGAGCGTGGTCGCCGAGGGGATCGAGGACGACGTCCAGGCGCGGGAGCTCGAACGTCTGGGGTGCACCCACGCGCAGGGTTTCCTCTTCTCGCGCCCGCTGCCGACCAGCTCGGCCGAAGCCCTCGTCAAGGCGCACCTGCCCCTCGGCCCGAAAGGCGCAGCCGCGCAAGCGCGCCTGGCCATGGCCAGACACTAGAAGTCGCTTCAGAACTCACTCAGAAATCCAGTCCTGCCCTCCGCGCGTAAGGGGAGTGTCTCGCGGAGGTGCTCATGAAAGTGTTCTGGCGGCTCGCGGCCGCCTTGACGCTGCTCGTCGTCCAGGCATGCAGCCGGACCACTCAAACCACTGCCACGACGGCGCCGAAGCCACTGGATGTGGCCTGCCGCGCCACAGCCGCCGCCAACGCTGGTAGCGACGCCGATACCCCACGATTGCAGCAGGCCTTGCGCGAACGGCGTGCTCCGTCGCTCGCTGCGGAGCAGCTGGGCTACCACTTCATTGCGCGCGCCAGGCTCACCAACGACGCCGGGTTCTACACGCTCGCCGAGCAGGCGGCGCTCTGCATCGCGTCGCTGGATCCCGCCGATCCTGGTGCGCTCCTGCTGCGCGGCCACGTCCTTCACCAGCTGCATCGATTCGTCGAGGCGGAGTCGATCGCCCGGCGTCTCGTCGCGCTGCGCGAGTTCGTCCTCGACTACGGGCTCCTCGGCGACGTGCTGATGGAGCAGGGTCGGCTCCCCGAGGCGGCGAGGGCCTACCAGAAGATGATCGATCTCAAGCCCTTCTACCAGTCCTACACGCGTGCCGCTCACCTGCGGTGGCTGAGAGGTGATCTCGATGGCGCGATCGAGATGATGCAGGCCGCGATCAGAGCGGTGAGCCCGCGGGATCCGGAATCCGTCGGGTGGGCGTATTCGCGGCTGGCGTTTTACGAGCTGCAGCGTGGCCGGCTCGCCGAGGCCGAGCGCATGACCGAGGCCTCGTTGCGCTACGTGCCCGACTATGCCGCTGCGCTCCTCGTCCGCGGACGTATTCAGCTCGCGGGTCGCAGGCCCCTCGAAGCCGTCACCACGCTCGAGCACGCTGCCAGACGGAATCCGCTCCCCGAATACAAGTGGGCGCATGCCGACGCGCTCCGTGAAGCAAACCAGATCGATGCAGCGCGCGAGGTCGAGCAGCAGCTCGCCGCCGCCGGGGCCGACGATCCGCGGACCTTCGCGCTCTATCTCGCCACCCGCCATGAGAACCGCGCTCAGGCAGTCGCGCTGGCGAGACAGGAGCTCCAGAAGCGCGCTGACATCTTCACCCTCGACACGCTGGCCTGGGCACTCGCCTCTGCCGGCGAGATTCGCGAGGCGTCATCGCTGATCGCCCGCGCACTCGCCGAGGGCACACAGGACGGCCGGCTGTTTCTCCACGCGGCCGCCATCGCCGCGGCCGACGGCCGCGCCCGGGACGCGAAGCGCTGGGCGGACAAGGCGCGCGCACTCCGGTTCACGCTGCTCCCCTCGGAGCTGGGGGTACTCCGCACGGGAATCGCTCCATCACCCCGATCGTGAGGTAATCGCAATGAAGAAAGTGCTTGGAATGCTGCCGCTCACCGCGGCGGCGGGGCTCCTGCTGTGGTCGGCGCCGGCGCAGGCGTCGAGCCACATGGATGCTCCACTCATCACCCTGGACGACGCCGCGAACACGACCGACGTCTATGCGTTCGTGTCGCAGCGCTTCGGACGGAAATACCTGACGACAGCCCTCGCGGTCTACCCGCACGAGGAGCCAGGCATCGGTCCGAACAAGTACAACTTCGACGACGACGTGCTGTACGAGATCAGGGTCGCAACCCGCGGAGATGTCGCAAAGGGGCGCACCACGCACTCCTATCAGTTCCGCTTCGAGACGACCTACCGGAACCGCAACACGATCCTGCAGTCGTACCTCGGTGTCATCGCCAACGTGGGCGACGCGTCGCAGAACCTGATTCAGCGCTACACGGTG
>Ga0075429_100004942_pt1 | contig 11483 bp, 9 predicted proteins | sample RhiMetdeltSRZDD3_FD_75295 | JGI IMG/M metagenome (GOLD analysis project Ga0075429, IMG submission 75295) | Populus rhizosphere microbial communities from Tennessee, USA - Rhizosphere MetaG P. deltoides SRZDD3 | ecosystem: Host-associated > Plants > Roots > Rhizosphere > Soil | place: USA...
CGCTGATTCTCATGGGACATTACGGTCGAGCGGCCGTGCAGCGCGCCATCGGGTATCGCGGGGACCCCCGCGGGTGGGGCGCACGACGATGATTTATCGTGACCAGGCGATCAATTGCGTGGAGCCGCCGACGATTCGAGTAGGCGTGCCACCGCCGGAGGGGATCACGTAGATCCCTGGACGGGAGTTGCGCGCGAACGCAATGTACTTCCCATCTGGCGTCCACGCGGGGGACGCATCGACGTCCCCGGTCGTCAATTGATTGGCTTCGGCACCGGTCGAGCTGACGGTCCAGATCTCCTCGCCGTTGCGGTTGCCCGCGAAGCGCATGATGGCGATGCGCGAACCGTCCGGCGAAACGGCAGGTTGCAGGATGACTTCACCGCTGTCGGGCGCGACCAGTTGCGTCACACTGCTGTCGGCGATGCTCAGCCTCACCAGACCTGGCGGCCCATTGAAGGCATCCGACGTATAGACAAGGGCCTGGTCATTGGGCTCCCACGACAGGTAACTGTTCGCGTCCCAGCTGGGGAGCGAATACCTGGTCCGCCCATCGATGACGATTCCGGACGCAGGATTGGTGTTGCCGGTTGTGACGTCGATGTTCCACCCTCCGAAGTACGCCACCACCCCATGCGAACTGTAGCCGGGATGAATCGCTGGCCCCGGTCCACCGAAGATGGAGCGGTCAAGCGCGCCAGCCATGTTCACGGAGAAGATCTGGCAAATATCGCGGTTCTCTCCGTTGGGACCAGGATCTTTGAACTCGAAGGTTTGGATCAGGAGGTGAGCTCCATCAGGGGCCCAGGCCAAACCCTCGACGAACACGTCCTTCACCGTGTAAATCACATTGTCTGAAGGGTGGGAAGTGTCGATGACGTGCACTCTCGTCTCGGTGTACGCCTGTGACGAGGTTGTAACAACGGCAATGGTTGTGAACGCCACTTTCCCCGTCAGGCCCGTCGGGAATGGGCCGATAGGTCCGATTGTGTCGGAACTATCCGGTCCGGTTCCGTCACCTCCGCAGGCAGGCATTGCTGCCAGCAGTACGACCGTACCAAGCCGTGCGAATCGGCGCAGCCAAGAAGTCATGGGAACGCAAACTAGAGTGCCTGAATCAAGAGAGGGTCAAGTGCGACTGGCGGAAGCGCGACGGTGAATGGCTCGAGCTACGACGTCGTAATCATCGGATCGGGTGCGGGCGGCGGCACCGTCGCCCAGGGACTCGTGCCCCTGGTCGAGGCCGGCCGTCGCGTGCTCGTCCTGGAGCAAGGCCCCAGACTCGAGGACCACGAATTCACCGGCCGGGAAATCGAGATGGCGCCTCAGCTCTATCACAGCGGCGGCGGCTTTCTCACCGCCGACGGCACGATGACGCTGGCCTTCGCCCAGGTGTACGGCGGCTCCACCGTGGTCTACACGGGCACGTCACTCACGGCGCCCGAGCGCGTGATCCGGCAGTGGGATGTCCCCGGCCTGACCCACGACGACCTCACCCGCCGCTCACGACGCTACCTCGAGCAGAACGGGGCGCACCTGCTTCCGCCGGAAGAGATCAACGACAACAACCAGTTGTTCGTCCTAGGGGGACGGGCAGCGGGATACCGGGTCGAGCAGTTTCCGGTCAACGTGCGGGGCTGCAAGGGTTCATCCCTTTGCAACCTGGGATGCCCCAATCAGGCGAAGCAGGGGACGAATCGGGTTCAGCTGCCCGCCGCGGAGCGCGGCGGCGTGGAGATCGTGACCCGGGCCGAAGTGCTGCGCATCGCCCCGGATCGGAGCCTCACCGTGCGGGTGCGCGAGGCGATGCCCGGACAGAAAGGCTTGCCGTCGGAGTGGGCGCCCGGCGAGCATCACGTGCAGGCCAAACTCATCGTGAGTGCCGCCGGCGCCGTCGGAACGTCGGCCCTGCTGCTCCGCTCTGGTTTACCCCTCCCCGCATCGCTGGGGCGCGGCTTCACGTGTCATCCGGCGTTGATCCTCGTCGCCCTGCACCCGCACCCCATCACCAACGACGTCGGCCATCCCAAGAGCTACTTCATCGACCGGGCCGAGGAAGAAGGGTTCGTTCTCGAGACGTGCATGTATTTCCCGTTTACGACGGCCAAAGCGTTGGTGGGATTCGGAGAGGCGCACGGGACGATGATGCGGGCATTTCCGCAACAGCAACAGATTTTGGTCCTGGCGGTGGATCATGCGACTCCCGAGAACCGCGTGGCCGTCGATCGCGATGGCAATCCGGTGGTCCACTACCGGTTCTCGCGCGGAGCCCTCGATGGTCTCGTGCGCGGCAACCGGGCCGCGGCGCGCATCTTCTTTGCGGCGGGCGCCTCTCGAGTGCATGCGGCATTCGCCGACCCGCCCACCATAGACGCCGGAGAACGCGCGCAGCTGGACGCTCGCATCGATGCCCGGCACTGGAAACCAGGCAAACAGACGATCACCGCCGCGCATCTCATGGGAGGCTGCGCCATGGGACGCACGGCGGGTGATTCGGTGACCGACGCCTGGGGCCGGGTCCATGGCCTGCCCTGGCTCCGGGTCGCCGACGCCTCCCTGTTTCCCGATGCCCTGGAGATCAATCCCTACGTGACGATCATGGCCCTCGCCGACCGTGTCGCCGAGGCCATCCGGACGGACTCGCCCCAGCTCCTAGGCTGAGAGGCCTGGATGCAGCGTGCGCCGGGCGCGGAAGAACAGGTCGCGCTCCAGGTCGTGGGCTTCCCAGGCGGATGCCGAGACCCGGGCGTCCCGCGCCGCCGACTGTCCGCTCAAGAACTCGACGGCCTGTGAAACGACGCTCGGCGCGCGAACCACCTCGGAGTGACCCAACCCCTTGGTCGTAAGCAGACTGCTGTTGGGCCACGCATCGGCGATGGCCGCACCGTCGGACCAGGGGACCACCGGGTCGTGGGCGTCGTGAACCACGAGCAACGGAGCCGTGCGACGCCGCGCCATGACCAGCACATCGAGGTCGTCCCAGGAGAACGCGATGCGCCGCTGGCTGGAGGCCCGCATCCGCTCCAATACATCGGGGCGCATGCCGATCTGATTGGCCCAACGCAAGGTGAAGCCGATCGGGTCCGCAGCCGGCGCAATGAACACGACCTTAGGGACCTCGAGACCCCAGTCCATCGCGAGCGTCGCCGCCGAGGCCCCGAGCGAATGGGCGATGATCCCGTGCGCGGGACCCACCGCGCCGACCACGGCCTCGAGCGTCCGCGCCAGCTCGGGCATCGAGCTCATACGCCCTTCCGAGGCGCCGTGGCCGAGCCCGTCGAACGCCACCACCCGGAAACCCGCCGCGAGGAGCGGCGCCACGTAGGCGGCGAGGCGCCCACCGCGCGATCCCCATCCGTGCACGAGGTACACCACCGGACCTTCGCCCCAGCTCCACGCGGCGATGCGATGGTTCTCGAGGGTTACGGCGAATGGCCGCGCGCGGTCGAGCTGCGCCTGCATGGACCGGGTGAGCATGGCCCTCGGCGTGGTGAAGAAGAGCCGCTCGGCCAGCGTCGCGGCCCGTTCGGGTGAGACGGCCTGGATGGTGCGAAACGCCATTCGGAACAAGCCCATGACGAGTATCTCCCTATGCCCGATGACCGGATCGCGCCGCGGACAACAACGCATCGAATGCGCGCCGGGCGCGGGGTTCGGCTTCCGGGTCGTGTAAGAGACGCGACGCGTGGTGGTAAGCCAGCATCACGCCGTAGAGGTCGTGTGCGAACTGCATGGTGTCGGCATCTGGACGGAACGCCCCAGCCTCGATGCCCTTCTGCAGTGATGTAGCAATGACGTCGAGCCACTGGCGTTGATACTCGACCAGCCGGTCGCGCGCGGGACCGGGTCGATCGTCCAGCTCCACAGCCGCCTGCACGAACAGGCAGCCTCCGGGGAGCGGCGACGAGCGGGCCCAGTCGAGCCACCGGTCGAACAACGCGCGCATGCGCGACTCGCCACGCGGTGCAGACAGCGCCGGCCGGACCACGTTCTCGACGAATACGGCCGCCCCGTGATCGAGCACCTGGACCTGCAACGCTTCCTTCGACTGGAAATGAGCGAACAGGCCGCTCTTGGAGAGGTCGAGCTCGGTGGCCAGACTACCAATGGTCAGGCCTTCGAGACCGACCCTGCTCGCCAATCCCGTGGCGTGCTCCAGGATCGCCTGGTGGGTCGCATCACTCTTGCGCATGGGGGAAACAAATAGCACGAACGTTCGTTTTTGTCAAACAGCACCGCAATCCATTCCCCCGCAATACCTTATGTCGATGGATCTCCTGCCCAGCCCGACCATTCCCCAAGATGAGTTGCAGCAACTGCGACAAGTCCTCGAGCCGCTACGCACCCTGGGCGACCTGCTCGAGTGGGGGCGAGGACTCACTCCACCGGTCGCCTCCCCGATCGTCGTGACGCAGGACGAGTACACGCATGACGTCCTCATCCCATACGGCGCCGGCCGCTGGCTCGATTTCGATACGACCTGACTGGGCGCGCTGACGGCGGTCGCCGTCTGGGACCATCAGCCTTCTGAACGGGAATTGCTGGATGCTCGGCTGGCGCGCGGCTGGCGTCCGACTCCCACCGGGCTCAGGGAAGGTCCAAAGGTCTTGGGATACGCCGCCTGCGTGTTCGACCCACCCCCGCCCCGCTCCTAGTCCCTATTTTGGCCACTATGTCCGATCTCGATGCCATTCTGCGCCCGCGCTCGGTTGCCGTGATCGGGGCCTCGCGACGCGCCGATACGATCGGCCACGAGGTGCTCGCCAACATCCTGCGCTACGCGTTCACGGGAGCGGTCTTCCCCGTGAATCCGAACGCCAGTGCGGTGCACTCGATCAAATGTTATCCGTCGGTTGACGCCATCCCTGACCCCGTGGACCTGGCGGTCATCGTAGTGCCCAAGGATCACGTGCTGGACGTGGCGGATTCGTGCGGTCGCAAAGGGGTGCGGGGGCTGGTGGTGATTTCAGCAGGATTCAAGGAAGTCGGGGAAGCAGGGGCCGCGGCCGAGCGCCGGCTGATGGAAATCGTCCGCCGCCACGGGATGCGGATGGTCGGTCCCAACTGCATGGGGGTCCTGAACGCGGACCCCTCCGTGTCGCTCAACGCCACTTTCGCCCCCACGATGCCGCCGTTCGGCCACGCGGCGTTCGTGTCGCAGTCGGGCGCGCTCGGCATGAGTGTGCTCGACTACGCCAAGGAGTACGGCATCGGCATCTCTCAATTCGTGTCGGTCGGCAACAAACCCGACGTGAGCGGCAACGACCTGCTGCTGCAATGGGAGCAGGACGACGCGATCGCCGTGATCCTGATGTATGTGGAGAATTTCGGCAATCCGCGGCGGTTCCTCGAAATCGCGTCGCGCATCGCGAAGCGGAAGGCGATCATCGCGATGAAATCCGGACGCTCCACGGTCGGCGCCCGGGCGGCGGCCTCCCACACGGGCGCCCTGGCCGCGAGCGACGCGGCCGTCGACGCGCTGCTCACGCAGGCCGGCGTGCTGCGTGCCAGCTCCATGGAAGAGCTGTTCGACATGGCGATCGCGTTCAACGGCGCCGCGCTGCCGCGCTCCCGCCGGACGGCCGTGCTCACGAATTCCGGCGGCCCCGGCATTCTGGTCGCCGACGCGCTCGAGCCGCAGGGATTCGAGCTCGTGGACCTGGCCCAGGAAACGATCCGGCGGTTGCAACCGCTGTTCCCTCCGGAAGCGAGTCTGCGCAACCCGGTCGACATGATCGCCTCGGCGACCGCCGCCAACTACCGCGCCGCGCTCGACGCGATCCTCGCCGACACCAACGTCGACTCCGCGGTCGCGATCTTCGTGCCCCCGCTGGGCATTCACGCCGCGGACGTCGCCGAGTCGATCGTCGTGGCTGCGCGCGGCTACCCCGCCAAGCCCATCCTGGCGGTGCTGATGGGTCGCGAAGGACTACCCGAAGGCAGGGCAGAGCTGCATCGGGCCGCCATCCCGGCCTACATTTTCCCCGAATCCGCGGCACGGGCCCTCGGGGCTCTGCGCCGGGTGCGGGAGTGGCGGGCGCGCCCCGAAACGACGGCCAAGCCGCTCACCGTCGATCGCGAGGGCGCCCGGTGTCTCCTGGACCAGGCACGGACCGCTGGGCGGACCAAGCTCTCAGAGCTCGAGGTGCTGGATGTCCTGAACGCCTATGGGGTCCCAACCGCGGCGGCTCGTCTCGCCCGCGATCCGGAAGCGGCCGCCCGCGCCGCGGCCGAGATCGGCTTCCCGGTCGTCTTGAAGGTCGTCTCCCCGCAGATCGTTCATAAGACCGAGGTGGGAGGAGTGCGGGTCGATATCGGCACCGCGCACGAAGTGAAGGAAGCGTGCGCGGAAATGTTGAACAGCGTGGCGCGGGCGGCGCCGCAGGCGACGATCGAAGGGGTACTGGTGCAACGCATGGTGCCGGGCGGCCGGGAAACGATCGCCGGCGTGAGCCGCGACCGGGCGTTCGGCTGCCTGGTGATGTTCGGCTTGGGGGGGATCTACGTCGAGGCGCTGCGCGACGTGGTATTCCGCATCGCCCCGATCGGCCCTCTCGAGATCCACGACATGATGAAAGGCATTCGCGGCGTGGCGATCCTGGAGGGCGTGCGCGGAGCTGCGCCCGTGGATTTCGCCGCGCTGGGAGACGCACTGCAGCGCGTGGCGCAGCTGGCGCTCGACTTCCCGGAGATCCTCGAGCTGGACGTCAACCCGCTGCTCGCGTTCCCCCAGGGCGTCCTGGCGGTGGACGCCCGGATCCTGCTCGAGCCCGCCGCGAGCGCCCCGTCAGTTCGATGACGACGCCGCCGCCGCGGTCGTCGGGGTCCCGCCGTGCTTCTGAAACCAGCTCAGCATGTAGAGCTGCGTCCGCATGAAATTGGTCGGCTTCGAGCCGGTGCCGTGGTACTCGCCGTTGAACCGCAACATCACGGTCTCGATGCCCCGGTATTGCAGCGCCGAAAAGTATTCCTCGGTTTGCGGGATCGGCGTGCGCAGATCGAGCTCGCCGGTCATCAAAAGGGTCGGCGTCGTCACGTTGCCGACGTACATCAGGGACGACTGCTTGAGCCACTGCTCGGGCTTTTCCCAGAACGGCGCGTCGAAGAAGTTGTAGGTGAAATAGGGGATGTCGGTTTGTCCCGCGAAGCTGATCCAGTCGATCACCGGACAGCGCACCGCGGCGCCGGCAAAGCGGTGGGTATGTCCGATCACCCAGGACGACAATACCCCGCCCCCGGAGCAGCCCGAGACGTACATGCGGGTCGTGTCCACGATCCCCCGCCCCACCACCGTATCCACGCCGGCCATCAAGTCATCGTAATCCACGCTCGGATAGGCGTGGAAGATCGCGTTGCCGAATGCCGAGCCGTAGCCGGTGGAGCCGCGGGGATTCACGTACAGCACGACGTAGCCGTTGGCCGCGAAATTCTGGAACATGTAGCTGAACGCCACGTTGTACATGCCGTGCGGCCCGCCGTGAATCTCGAGGATCAGAGGATACTTCTTCGTGGCGTCGAACGAGGGCGGCTTGACGATCCAGGCCTGGACGCGCGCGCCGCCGCTCGAGGGATACCACACCTCTTCGACCCTCGCGAGCTTTACGCGATTCAGCACGTCGTCGTTGACGCACGTGAGGCGGTCGATGGCGCCGGGCCGCCGCAGATTGAACCGCACTATGTCCGCGGGATTGGCCGGATCCGAGCGGGTGCCGACCGCGTTCAGCGTCTGGTCGACGGAGCTGAGGGACAGCATATGGACGCCGGTGGTCACTTGCCGGGCGCCGGCATTTGCGCCGAGCCCCGCGAACCAAACATTGCTCGTGCCGCGGTCGCCCGCCGCGAAGTAGACGCCGCTGCCATCGGGCGCCCAGCGCATCCCGCCCGGATCCCGATCCAGGTCGCCTGAGATCTTGCGCATCCCGGCCCCGTCGATCCCGATCACCATCACATCGGCGGCGTGGTAACTCACATTGGACGAGTCATAGCCGGAGAACGCCACCGTGCGCCCATCGGGGGAGAGGACGGGACTGGCCCAGACGCCGGGACGCGTGGTCAGTTTCTTCACGGTGCCACCGGCGACATCGACGAGATAAAGCTCGGAATTGCGGTAGTTATGGTCGGCCCCCGGATCCTTGTATCCGTCCACGACGATGGTCCTGCCGTCGGGGGTCCAGTCGTATCCCACACCACTCGACAAGCCATCGAAGCGGGCCCCGACGTTCCAGTCCCCGCTCGTGAGCTGGCGCGGCGTGCCGCCCTCGGCCGAGACCAGGAACAGGTGGAGGTAACCGTCCTCCATGTAGCCACGGCGATCCTGGCGATAGTGCATGCGGTCGACGACGCGCGGCGCAGCCGTCCAGTTCGCGCCCGTGGGAGCGGTGGGCATGCTGATCGTCCACGGCGTCGAGTGACGCTCCAGCATGGCAAAGGAGAGCCATTTGCCGTCGGGCGACCAGCGCAGGTCGCTCGGCGACTCCACCACGCGTGTCACCTGAGAGGTCGCGCCTTCCGCGTCCATCCAGCGCACGAACACCTGCGTGCCCTTGGGATCGCCGTCCGCCAGGTAAACAATGCGCGACCCATCCGGCGCCCAGCGCGCGTTCGATCCCCTGGTGAGAAACCGGTTGCGCGACCCGTCGGCATGCATGATCCACAGCGCCGACTCCCACTTGTCCTCGAGGCGGTTCACCCAGGTGCGAGTGTAGAGGATCTGGGATCCGTCGGGCGAGAGCTGCGGATCGCTCACCTGCTCCCAGTCGAGGTAGTGATTCACGGTGAGCAGCGTGTCGGAGGCAGTCTCCTGGGCGCGGGCGGCGACGGCGCCGACACTGCCGAGTAGAACCATCGCGAAAACGGAGTAGCGGCGCATCGTTCCCCCTATTCATTAGCTGATAGCCGATAGCCTCTATGGTTTCAGCACCACCCATTCAATCTCATTTAGCAGATTCCCCACGGCCTCGGCGGAATCCGTCTGATACGTGAAACACCGATCCGTCGTATCGGCGGCCGCGCGCTGCACGCCCTGGAGATTCGCCGTGGCGAGCGCCACCCAGGGCTGGAACGTGGCCCGCATGCAGAAATCCACGTGATACGGCCGCTCGATAACGAGCGGCTTGAGCTGGCCCAGCCGCACCCGGCGTACCGCGCGGGCCGCGGCGGCGCGGATTTGCCGGTGAATCACGGAAGGTGGGAACACCGCCGCCGCGCTGCGGCTCTCAGCGATCTTGGTTGTGACGGTTTCGATGTCGCCCAGCATCAGCCGCGTTTCCGCGGTGAGGACGTTGTCCCCGGCGGCCAACACCATCGGCACGCCCATCTCGCCGCCGATAAACGCCGCGATGCCGGCTTCGTTCAGCACGTGCCCGTTGACGGTGAACGAGTCGAAGGCATAGCTGTGCGAGATGATCCCCGGCGTCCGCGCATTGGCGTGGGCGCCGATGATGAACATCGCGTCGACCTTGGGGTTGAGCCCCGTCTCCATCACGTTGGGCTTGGGGTACCCCCGAATGAGGATCGCCTCGGGGTCCAGGTCTTCGGGATGGATGTTGCGGAACAGCGTGCCGCCGTGCCCCTCGTTGACCACGAACTGCGTCGCGCCCGCGAGACGGGCTCCGGCGATCGCCGCGTTGACCTCGAGCGCCAGCTCGCGCCGGAACGCTTCGTGGGTCGGGTCGTGCCCGCCCCGGTCGCCGGGGCGCATCTCGGTCGCGTTGCGGACCGCGCCGGCCAGTCCTTCCATGTCGGCAACGATGTAGACGGTGAAGCCACGGAGCTGCATGAGGGCTTCCAGCTTGGTGCGAGCCTGCTGGTATTCCGTCACCCCGTAATACGCGGCCGGCGGGGTCGTGTCGCGCGGCGGCGCCGCAGCCTGCTGCACCGGCTGTTGCGCCGCCAACGGTCGCAGCGCGATGGCCAGCGGGATGACATACCGGGCGATCATCGTAACACCACGCGCTCGATCGCGTCGAGCAAATACCCGATCTGCCGGGCGTCGTCGGTCACCAGCCGGTACGATCGCTCACCGGCCTTCTCCAGTCCCGCCCAATGCAGCGAATCGACTCCGGCGACAACCGTGTCCGAATAGCTGCGCCGCAGGGCGAAGGCCACATGATACGGCTTGTCGAGCCGGAACGGCTTGAAATCGCCGCGCATCGCCCGCCGCACCGCGACCGCCGCCGAATCGTGCAGCTGCCGGCGAATCCGGGTCGGGCTGAACGTGATCGCCGCCATTCGGCCCACCGCGTACTTGGTAACGATCGCGATGAAGTTGTTTCCCAGGATCTCGCGGGTTTCGGCGATTTCCGCGTCGTCACCGGAGACGAGCGACACCGCCACCCCGTATTCGCTCGCGATCAGGGCGTTGATGCCGACCTCGTTCAGGTGGCGGTCGTTCACCGTAAACGTGTCGAACGCGAAGTTGTGCGCCAGGATCCCCGGATGCCCGGGGCCCGCATGGGCGCCGGTGAACATGAGAGTCCCGACCGTGGAATCGATCCCCGTCACCATGACGAGCGGTTTGGGAAATCCCCGGATCAGGATCGCTCCGGTGTCCAGGTCCCACGGGATGATGTTGGCGAAGAGATTGCCACCGTGCCCTTCATTGACGACGAACGAGCGCGCGCCGGCCAGACGGGCGCCGGCAATCGTCGCGTTCACCTCACGAGTCAACAGATCGCGGAAATGGTCCCAGTAATCGGGACTGGTGAGCGTCTTGTACCGCTCGCCTTCGTTGCCGGCGATCACTTCGTGGATGTCGACGGCGCTCCCCATCCCCTCCATGTCGGGCACGATGAACACCCGGAACCCATGAGGGGCGGGCAGGTGCGGCGGCGTGTAGGGGGTGGGGGTGGACTGGGCCGATCCGAGGCCCGGGGTCACGGACAACAGGGCGAGCAAGGCGAGACGGCGCATCCGCACCTCAGGTGATGGGGTGGATGGATGGCCCTAAGCTGGAGGCTCCCGGCCGCTCGCGCCAGCCGGGCCCTCACCCCTGGCCCCTCTCCCTTCGGGAGAGGGGAATGTCGACTCAAGCTCCTGCAATCGATTGAGGTGTGATGCGCTGGTTTGGTACCGCGAGAAGGGCGTCGATGCTCTCTATTCCATCGCCATGCGATTCAGGGCGACACCGAAAAAGACCGAGCGGGCTCGTCAGGTACGAGCACGGGCGACGTCAGCTGAGCAAAAGGTCTGGGAATTACTGCGCGGCCGGAGGATGCTGGATCTCAAATTCCGCAGGCAACATGTCATCAATGGGTTCATTGTGGACTTCTACTGTGCTGAGATAGAGCTCGTTCTTGAAATCGACGGGTCGATTCACACCCATTCTGCCCAGAAGGAGTACGACCAGGCCCGTGAACGTCACATGAACTCTCTCGGCCTCCGACTGGTCCGGCTGACCAACGAGGAAGTCTCAGCCAGTCAGTTGCGCCGGATTCTGGAACCCTTCATTCCCCCTCTCCCGAAGGGAGAGGGGGCCAGGGGGT
>Ga0075429_100004943_pt1 | contig 11479 bp, 10 predicted proteins | sample RhiMetdeltSRZDD3_FD_75295 | JGI IMG/M metagenome (GOLD analysis project Ga0075429, IMG submission 75295) | Populus rhizosphere microbial communities from Tennessee, USA - Rhizosphere MetaG P. deltoides SRZDD3 | ecosystem: Host-associated > Plants > Roots > Rhizosphere > Soil | place: USA...
AATACAAGGCCTCGCTGGGAGACATTCATCAGTTCTCCGAGATGGTCGCCAAGCTTGGGATCTACAAAGGCAGGATGGCGATAGTCGTCACGAGCGCCGATCATTTCGGCGCCGCCCGGCAGTTCAGCGCCTTCTCCGAGGGTCACGGACGCGAGTTCGAGGTCTTCACCGGCATGAGGAACGCGCTCCGGTGGCTCGGGCTGCCGGAAGATTCCCTCCCGTGACGATCCATCCGCTTGTCGCGGCCGGCGCCGGCGGCGACCTCGACGCCTGCGCGAGGCTGATGAGCTCCACCGAGCCATGGCTGACGCTCGGGCGGACCTATGATGCCGCGCTTGCGACCCTGTCGGACCCGGCAAAGGAGGTCCACGTGGCTCGCGTGGATGACGAGCTGGCCGGCTTCATCGTCCTGAACATGACGGGCGCCTTCGTCGGGTACATCCAGACCGTCTGCATGGCACCGCCCTTTCGGGGCCGCGGCCTCGGAAGCGAGCTCATCCGGTGGGCGGAACGGCGCATCTTCGTTCGGACACCCAATGTCTTCATGTGCGTGTCGTCGTTCAACCAGTCCGCGCGCCGCCTGTACGAGCGGCTCGGCTACCAGGTCGTCGGCGAGCTGACGGACTACATCGTCGCCGGCCATTCCGAGCTGCTCCTGCGCAAGACCATCGGGCCCTTGTCGGAGTGGCGCCGGCCCTGAATCCGGACCGCATCACCGCGGCGACGGCGGCGGGACGCTCACGGGGGCCGGTGTTGCGCGGCGCCCGGCGCCGCGCCCACCTACCTCTCACTCGCCGGCCTCACCCGGTGAGGCCAACCGGCTCGCTCCGAGAGTGCCCCTTCGTGAGCGTCCCGCCGCCATCGTCCCGTGACAGCGCTCTCGTCTCTGCGCCGTCTGCGCTCATCCACCTGGCGGTCATCGTGCCGGGCTGCGATGCTCAGATGGCGGTTCCTGAGTTCTCGCGGTGGAAGTGGCCAGGTCGCTGGGCCGGAGACGGGGATCCCCGACTACTCCGGCCTCCAACGCGGCACCCGTCCCGGCGTCCACGGGGCTCCGGCGCTCTCGACGCGATCCTCGAGACTCTTGAGGTCCGCTTCGACCAGCGTCCTGAGCTTGGCCAAGGTGTCGGCGAATGCGGTGGCGGCCACCTCGTACTGCCGCTGGTGCGTGCGCGTCGGCTCGGAGGTGGAGGTCCAATGCCCGCCGACGATTTGCGCGACACGGTCCGAGATTGAGGGCGGCGTCGGCTCGTTGCGCCGGCTCATGGTGTCGTTGCCGGTCAGCTCGACCTGGAGATCCTTGAGACGCGCTTCCATTGCGCGGACTTCGCCTCCCAGCGCAGGGTCGGCGCCCGGCGTGTCGAGAAGCGCCTTCTTCAGGTGTGAAAGGCGCGTGCCGGCCTCGTCGGCCGCCTGGATGGCCCCCAGCACGGCGCGCTGCAGTCGCGCGGTCTTCTTTTCGAAGGCCAGCAGGCCGGCACGATCCTTCGCCGGCAGCGTCGCTGAGCCCAATGAAACCGCCTCGAACTCGACGGGGCCGGCCAGTGTCGTGACGACGCCGCCGACACGCTGCGCCATGGCCACCTTGTAGGAGCCGGGGACCACCATCGGCCCGACGGGCGGGTCGGCGAAGGGATTGTCGGTGTTGGGCGGGGCGAGGCTGGTCGGCACGGATGCGGGGTAGCGCAGGTCCCATGCGATTCTGTGGAATCCCTTCTTGGCTGGCGCCGAGAGCCGTCTCACCACGTTGCCGTCGTCGTCGGTGATCGTGAACAAGATCGCGGGATCCTCTTCACGGTCCTCCGCGCGGATCTGGTCCCACGACGGGTAGAAGACGTCGCCGCCCTTCTTGATGATTTCCTTTTCCTGATCCTGGCGGGTCTTCTTCTTCGACTTGATTTCGTCCTTGAGATACCAGGTGAACACGGCACCGAAGGGCGGGTTGGGCGCGGTGTAGAATCCCTCGCCCATGAAGCTCTTCTCCTTCAGGCCCATGGGAGTGGAGGGCACGTACATCAGCGCCGGCTCGATCGGAAACAGCAAGGACCCTTTCTCGAGCGACTCGGCACTGAGCCCTCTGAGCGGCGTGTAGTCGTCCAGGATGTAGAAGCCGCGGCCGAATGTGGCCGCCACCAGGTCGTTCTCGCGCTTCTGGATGACCAGATCGCGCACCTGGATAATCGGCATGCCCCCCTTGAGCTGGATCCAGCGCTTTCCCCCGTCGAAAGTGGCGAATAGGCCGAATTCGGTCCCGGCGAAGAGCAGGTTCGGGTCGACGTGGTCCTCGACCACGGCATACACGGTGCCTCGCTCCGGCAGGTCGCCGGCGATGGAAGTCCACGACGCGCCGCGGTCGGCGCTCCTGAGCAGGTAGGGCTTGAAGTCTCCGGCCTTGTGATTGTCGAAGGCGGCGTAGACGGTGCCCGCGTCGTGCTGGGAGGCGCGCAGGCGCGAGACGTAGGTCGTCTCGGGAACGCCCGGGAACCTCTCGATCCGGCGCCAGGACGCGCCCGCGTCCTCGCTCACCTGGACGAGGCCGTCATCGGTGCCGACGTACAGGAGCCCCTCGCGCATCGGAGACTCGTCGAGCGAGACGATGTTGCCATAGAAGGATGTGGAGGCATTCTTGGCGACCGAGTCCACGCTCCAGACCCGGCCCATGACCTTCAGCTTGTTGCGGTCGATCTGTCGCGTGAGGTCGGGGCTCACCGCGCGCCACGAATCGCCCCGGTCATCGCTGCGGAACAGCTTCTGCGCGGCAAAGTAGAGCCTGGTGTGCGAGTGGGGGCTGATGATGAGCGGCGAATCCCAGTTCCACCGCAGCGACTCGACAGGGCCCTCCGGCTGCGGCTGGATGTCGATCACCTCGCCGTTCTTGCGGTCGTGCCGCACCAGCGCGCCGTGCTGTGCCTGCGAGTAGACGATGTCGGGATCCTGAGGGTCGACCTGGGGCTGGAAGCCGTCGCCGCCCACGGTCACGAACCAGTCCGAGTTGACGATGCCCTGGGCGGTGGTGGTGCGCGAGGGGCCGCCGAGGGTAAAGTTGTCCTGCGTGCCGCCGTAGACGTTGTAGAACGGCCGGGTGTCATCCACGGCCAGTTTGTAGAACTGCGTGATGGGGAGGTTGGCGATGTACCGCCAGTTGGCCCCTCGGTCGAACGTCTCGTAGATGCCGCCGTCGCACCCTTCGATCAAGTGATCGACGTCACGCGGGTCGATCCAGAGCGAGTGGTTGTCCACGTGCTTGAACTTCTCTCCGAGGCGCCGGAAGGTCTTGCCACCGTCCTCGGTCACCTGGGCGAAGGTGTCCATGGAGTAGACGCGGCCGACGTTCACCGGGTCGGCGATGATCTCGTTGTAGTACTGCGGGCTGGTGGACATGTAGTCGCTCATCTTCTCCCAATTGCCGCCCGAGTCGGTGGAGCGGAAGAAGCCGCCCGCCTTGTTGGCCGCCTCGATTATCGCGTAGACGACGTCGGGGTCGGCCGGCGAGACGGCCAGCCCGATACGGCCCATCTCCTCCTTTGGCAGGCCGTTCTCCAGCTTCTTCCAGGTGGCTCCGGCGTCGGTCGACTTGTAGATGGCCGATTCGGGCCCGCCGTCGATCAAGGTCCAGACCTGGCGATGCCGCTGGTAGGCCGCCGCGTACAGCACGTCGGGGCGGCGCGGATCGAAGACGACTTCGCTGACTCCCGTGTAGTCTCCGATCTTCAGGATCTGCTTCCAGACGCGCCCGCCATCGGTCGTCTTGTAGAGCCCCCGGTCGCCGCCCGGAGCCCAGAGCGGGCCTTGCGCCGCCACGTAGACGGTGTTGCTGTCGCGCGGGTCGATCAGGATCCGGCCGATGTGCTCGGACTGCTTCAGGCCGACGTTCTCCCACGACTTGCCGCCGTCGGTCGACTTGTAGACACCGTCTCCGTAGGCCACGCTGCGCTGGCTGTTGTTCTCCCCGGATCCGACCCAGACCACCAGCGGGTTCGCCGGATCGAGCGTGACACATCCGATCGAGTAGGAACCCTGCGAATCGAAAATGGGAGTCCACGAGATTCCCCCGTTGAGCGTCTTCCAGACGCCGCCCGAAGCCACCGCCACGTACCAGGTGGCCGGCTCGGTGGGATGCACGGCCAGATCCACCACGCGCCCCGAAGTCAGCGCCGGGCCGATGCCGCGAAGCTCCAGGCCGGCGAGCGTGTCGGCGTTGAGCCCCATGGCATCGGTCTTTGCGGCGGCCTTCGAGGGGGTCTTCGCGGCGGAAGCGGGAGCGGCCGCGGCCGGTCCCGCCAGAGACATCGTCGACAACAAGAAGAGTGCGGCGGCTGTCCGTCGATTCATCGAATATGTCTCCGTGGCGGTTCGTAGAACGATCGGCTCGCGCGTTCGGGCCGGAAGAGGGTACATTCTAGCCAAGTCCGGCACATCATGTGAAAGAGAGGAAGCGGCGATGCGATGGGCGAAAAGGACCAGGACGTGGACAGGTGTGGCGGTCTGCCTGGCGATGACGGCCGCACTGGCGATCGCGGGGCGGCCTGAAGCGGACGCGCTGTTCAACGCCAAGGACTGGGCGGGTGCCGCGAGCGCCTACGAGCAGGTGGTGGCCGGAGTGCCGGGCGACACGCAAGCCTGGTACCGGCTGGGCGTTTCACGCCACCAGCTGGGGCAGTACCCGCAGGCCGCGGCCGCCTACGAAAAGGCCGATGCCGCGAGCACACCGCCGCGCGGCACGAAGTACAACCTGGCCTGCGTCTACGCGATGATGGGCCGCAAGGACGACGCCTTCAGGGTGCTCGACGCCATGGTGGGCTCTGGGTTCAGCTCGACCTCGACGCTCCAGGCCGATCCCGACTTCGCGAGCCTGAAAGGCGACGCGCGGTTCAAGGAGCTTCTCGCGAAGATCGATCGCACGGCGCGCCCCTGCGTCGGCGATCCGAAAGCACGGCAGTTCGACTTCTGGGTCGGGGAGTGGGACGCCGTCACCCCGGACGGTCAGAAGGCAGGCAGCAGCGTCGTCCAGAACGTGGTGGAAGGCTGCATCATCCTGGAGAACTGGACCGACCCGATGGGCGGCACGGGAAAGAGCATCAACTACTACGACCCGCTGGAGGGGAAGTGGCACCAGGACTGGGTCAGCTCCACAGGCGGAATCATTCATTACGTGGGCGAGATGTCGGGCGGCGCCATGATCCTGACGGGCGAGCTGAGACTCCGCGGAGGGACGACGAAGCCGGCGCGCTGCACCTGGACGCCGCAGCCCGACGGCCGGGTCCGCCAGATGGGCGAGGGGAGCACGGACGGTGGCAAGACCTGGACCATGCAATACGACATCTACTACGCGCCCAGGTCCAAGGGGTAACATGGCGCGGACAATTCCCGTTCTGCTCGTGTCGGCGATGGCGGTGGCTGCTCCGTCCATCGCGGCAGAGCGGGCTGCAGATCCCGCGACGAGCCATCCACCGGGCTGCTCCGCCTTCGCGGGCGCCGTGTCGCGCGAGCTGATGGAGCGCCCCGTGCCGTTGGTTTCCACGCCGGGGCGCCTTCACCAACAAGTCACCACCGAGGATCCCGAGGCCCAGGCCTATTACGACCAGGGGATCGCGTGGCTCGCGTCGTACGTCTGGGTGGAGGCGGCCCGATCGCTGCATGAGGCGCTGCGCCGCGACCCGGGGCTGGCGATGGCCGAGCTGATGCTTTCGAAGGCCTACGCAGGGGCCGAGGCGTCCGACGACGCCCGTACGCATCTCCAACGGGCCAAGGATCTGGCGTCCGGAGGCCGGGTCTCTCCCAAGGAGGCCAGGTGGATATCGCTCGCCGTCATGCAGCAGGAGGCGGTGGGCGCTCCTGAGACGCGCAAGACCTCGGAGCACAACGGCTACAAGAAAGCCGTCGACGACCTGATCAAGATGGATCCCGACGACCCCCATGCCTGGATCCTGCGGGGCAACGCCGAGGAGCCGGGAGCCTGGGGCAGGGGGCAGGTCGGCGGCGTCGGCTCGATCGCCTACTACGAAGCGGCGCTGCTGCGCGATCCTGAAAACCTGGCCGCGCATCATTACCTGGTGCATTCGTACGAGAACATCGGACGGCACGAGGAGGCGGCGGAGCACGGAAAGATCTACGCCGACGCGGCCAGCGGGGTCCCGCATGCCCAGCACATGTACGGCCATGTGCTGCCGAGGCTGGGACAATGGCAGGAGGCGAAGGAGCGGTTCGCCCAGGCCGACCTGTTGGAGCGGGAGTACTACGAGGCCGAGAAGATCGGCGCCGAGGAGGACTGGCACCATGGCCACAATCTGCAGCTCCTTGGCATGGTTCAGCTCAGGCTGGGGGACGATGCCGAGGCCGGGCGCCTTTTCAAAGAGGCCTTCGACATGCCGCAGCGGAGCAAGCAGCGCGGCGGCGGCAACCTGACGCCATGGCCCGAGTTCCTGATGCTGAGGGGACGGTTCGAAGAGGCGGCCACGGTGGGCCGCGAGCTGGAATCGCGCGACCGACCCATCGACAAGTTCACCGGAGCCGTCGTCTCGAGCGAGGCGCTGCTGGCGCTCGGGCGGGTGAAGGACGCGCGGGCGGCGAGAAAGCGGGCCGATGGCGCCTTCGACGACATCCGCGTCGCGGTGCGCGGCACGGCCTACGAGAGCCTCACGCCATCCTTCCTGGGACCCATGCTCAGGATGCTCGACGCGCAGATGGCCCTGCACGGAAAGCGCGCGGACGCGGGCGGCAAGGAGCTGCTCGCGATCGCCGACGAGCTCGCGGCCAATCCGCGGTTCGACGCCTGGGGTGAAGGCCTGTTCCGCCTCGAGCGGGCGGCATCCGAGGCGGCGCGCGCGGGGCACCCGGAGCTGGCCGCCAGGCTCGCCGAGCGGATGCTCAAGATCGATCCCGAGTACAAGAGTGCCGCCGTCGCCGCGGCCCAGTCCGGGGTCCGGACCGCGCCGGGAAACTAGGAGATTCCGGGGGAGCAGACGTGGTCAGCGTCAGGCCGATGGTCCGAGCCGACATCCCAAGGGTCGCCGAGCTGACGGGACAGCTCGGATATCCGACCACCACGGCCCAAATGGAAAAGAGGTTTCTTGCCCTTGATGGCGCGCCCGAGTCCGCCCTCTTCGTCGCCGAGACTGCCGAAGGAGTCGTGGTGGGCTGGGCGCACGTCATCAGCCGCGTGTTGATCGAGTGCGAACGATTCGCCGAGCTGATGGGCCTGGTGGTCGACGAAGGGGCGCGCCGGCAGCGGGTGGGCGAGTCGTTGATGAGGTGCGTGGAAGGCTGGGCGCTGGAGCGCGGGTACAGGTCGATCCGCATCCGCTCCAACAGCGCCCGCAAGGAGGCCCGTCCATTCTACGAGCGGATGGGCTACACGGTGCGCAAGACACAGTGGGTGTTCGGGCGGGATCTCTGAGACAGGAGCCCATCATGCCGCGATTGGTGTCCGCTCCAGCCGTCATCGAAGCTGCCGGCAACAAGCCCAAGCGGATCGAGGAGTACGTGGGGCGGGTCAATACAGGTCATGCGGGAGTCAGCGTCGCGCGCATGGTCTCGCCCGCGGGATGGGAGGAGCCAGGGCAGAGGCCCGAATTCGAGGAGATCACCGTGGTGCTGCGCGGCTGTCTGCGCGTGGAGCACGAGTCGGGCGTGCTCGACGTGCGCGCTGGGCAGGGCGTAGTGACGTCGCCAGGGGAGTGGATTCGCTACAGCAGCCCCGAGCCTGGCGGCGCGGAATACATCGCGGTCTGCCTGCCGGCCTTCTCACCCGGGACGGTTCACCGGGATTAGCGCGAAAGCTCTCCTCGCTCAGCGAATGAACTCGCCTCCATCGCGGCGTCATGCAAGCGTCCGCGTCAGGTCGAGCGGAATTGACATTCGATCCCCCGGCCACAAGATTGGCGAGGGTGCGCGCGCCACCGCACGCTCGAGGGGCGACGTATGTTCGAGTTCCTGCAGAAGCTCTTCTCCTCGGACTTCATGCCGCACGGCCACTGCTATCTCTGGCAACCACAGATCGTCTGGCTCCATGTCATCTCGGACTCGCTAATCTCCCTGGCCTACTACTCGATCCCGATCATGCTGATTCACTTCGTGCGCAAGCGGCCCGACATCGGGTTCAACTGGGTGTTCTGGATGTTCGGAGCGTTCATTCTCGCCTGTGGCACGACGCATGTCATGTCGATCTGGACGATGTGGGTCCCGATGTACCGGCTCGACGGCCTCGTCAAAGTGATCACGGCAATCCTGTCCATCGGGACCGCCGTGATGCTCGTCCCGGTCGTTCCTCTGGCGCTCGCCAGGCCAAGCCCGGCGCAGCTCGAGGCCGCCAACCGCGAGCTGCAGTCGCAGATCTCCGAGAGGCACAAGGCGGAGCAGGCTCTCAGCCAGCTCAACGCGGAGCTGGAGACCCGTGTCATGGAGCGCACCTCGGAGCTGGCGCGCTCGAACGAGGAGCTGCAACGATTCGCCTACGTGGCATCCCACGACCTGAAGGAGCCCCTCAGGATGGTGTCGAGCTACCTGCAGCTCATCTCGAAACGATACCAAGGAAGGCTCGATGCCGATGGCGACGCCTTCATCGGATACGCCGTCGAAGGGGCCACGCGGATGAAGGAGCTGCTCGACGGGTTGCTGGAGTGCTCTCGCGTCGACACCGCCGGGTCCTCCTTCGACGTCGTCGAGAGCGGAACGGCGCTGCAGCGCGCCGTGGACATCCTGCAGGTCGAGATCGACGAAACCGATGGGCGTGTCACCCACGGCGAGATGCCGCAGGTCATGGCGGACCAGGTCCAGCTCGTCCAGGTGTTCCAGAATCTGATCGGCAACGCCCTCAAGTTCCACGTCAAGGGGCGCGAGCCCAGGGTGCACGTTCAGGCCGAGGTTTGCGGCGGCGAGTGGAGATTCTCGGTATCCGATCAGGGAATCGGCATCGACCCGAAGCATGCCGAGGAGATCTTCCACCTCTATCAACGCCTGCACACGCGGGAAGAGTACCCGGGGATGGGGATCGGTCTCGCGATCTGCAAGCGGATCGTGGAGCGTCACGGCGGCAGGATCTGGGTCGATCCGCGAGCCGGTGGTGGAAGCGTTTTTTCCTTCACGCTGGTGCGGCCTGGGGAGCGGGCCCATGTCGTCTGAGAGGTCCACGCGAGAGGGTCCTGTCGAGATTCTGCTGGTGGAGGACAACCTGGCCGACGTCCGTCTCACGATCGAGGCATTCAGGGAGGCGAGCGTCTCCGCGCGGTTGCGAATCGCGAGAAACGGAGACGAGGCCCTGGTTCTCCTGCGGCGCGGGCGGGGTGAGGCAAACCTGCCCAGGCCCGACCTGATCCTGCTCGATCTGAACATGCCCGGAGTGGACGGCCGAACGGTCCTGGCAGAGGTGAAGGCCGATCCCGCCCTCAGGGACATCCCCGTTCTCGTGCTCACCACGTCGAGCGCGGATCACGACAAGGCCTGCGCCGCATCCTTGGGCGCCGATTCGTACTTCATCAAGCCGATGGCGCTGGAGGCGTTCGTCGATCTCATTCGGGTCATCGACAGGACCTGGATCGAGACGGCCTGAAAGAGTGAGGGTTGGCCTCAGGAGAGGATCGCGACCAGCCTGTCGATCGACTTGGCGAGCATCTTGTCGATCTCGCCGGCCCGCTCCTCGGAGAGGCCCCAGCCACAGCCACGCACGGCCACGGCGCGGGCGCGCGGCCCGAGACGGAAGGCCTTCAGCTCGGCCACGCCGTCGATCTCGTCCCAGCTCAGGGCGACCTCGCGCGAGGTCCGCGCCAGCACGCGCCCGCTCATCGGCGAGCCGTCGCGCAGCGTCAGGTTGTACCGATCGCCGGGCGCGCCGATCCAGCCGGACGTGGTCAGCCATCGCATCAGGCCTTCTTCGTCCACCAGGTACGGCACGATCCGCTCGTAGGTGAAGGTGGCCGGCTGCATCGCGAAGAAACCGGTCTTGGCCCGGCCGAAGTGGTTCTCGACATATTCCTTGAGGATGGCCAGCGCCATCTGCCAGCCCGACACGACGCCTTCGTACTCTTCGTCGTTCTCGTTGCCGACGCTGAAGCCCGAGTTGACGATGCGGATGACCGAACCGCTGCCCTGCGGCGGCGGCGCGATCGTGATGTCCAGCAGGTAGGGTGGCCTGCCGGGCGGCGCCCCTTTCAGCACAAGGCGTTCGCTTTCCTCCGCAGCCAGGACCTCGTACGGGAACTGCGTGCGGAACCGATCGAAGCACCAGGTGACGGTGCCGCCCACTGCGGCCTTGCCCTTGGCCCGGTCCGTGAACCACTCGGAAATGCGGTCGGGGTCGGCCCACGCCAGCCATGCCTGCTCGGCCGAGGCGCTCGTGACGATTTCTGCGCGCGCCGTGCGCCCGGCATGCTCGATGCTGACAGGTCTCGTCATGCGCGCAGGATACAGCCTCTGCGCGCGCGGCTCCAGCAGGGCTTCGATGGAGCGGGGAGAATCCCGTGGACGGTCGCAAGGCCGTGGCATAGACTTGGCCGCGTCATGCCAAGTGTCCGCGTCTCCATTGTTTCCCTTTTCCTCGCCCTGGCTGCCGGAGCCCCCTGCCTGGGCATGCCCGGCAGCAAGCCTTATCGCATCGCGGGCGCCAGCAAGGATGAGGCGGGCAAGTGGACCCCGGCCGAGGTGATGGAGCTGAAGCGCGAGGGCGTGACATATCAGACCCAGTACCTCACCACGGAGGAGGCGCGCGCCGCGCTCAAGAGGGCGATCGGGAAGGACCTCGACCTGCTGCCCGGCCGCATCGAGGACCGCCGGCGGGGGTACCTTGTCTTCGTGCTGCAAATCGACAATGGATCGGCTCTCGACGTCATCTTCAACCCGAATCAGGCGCGGCTGTCCACCGAGAAGGGCGACATGGAGTTCGCCCTCGACTACAGCGCGCTCTACGAAGCTTCGAGGTTGCTTGGTCCCGAGGCTCCGGGCCTCGACGAGCTGGCCACCGCCTTTTTCGATCGCGCGGTGAGCATCAAGCCGGCAGGCAGCGTGCGCAAGCTGCTGGCCTTCGAGGCGCCCCGCGAGGACCGGTACCGCATCATGCAGGTGCGTCTTGCCGAGGTGAACGTCGGCGCGTCGGCGATGGACATCGACTTCCTATTCCGCAAATTCTTCCAGAAGTGAGGCCGCCGAACATGCCGACCACGTCGCGGGTGCTGGACGGCCGGGCGGTGGCGGCCGAGGTGCGCGCGGACGTGGCCACAGAGGTTCGCGCGATGCGCGCCGGCGGGGCGCAGGCGCCCTGTCTCGCCGTCGTGCTCGTGGGGCAGAACCCGGCCTCGGTCGTCTACGTCGGCAGCAAGGTGCGCGCCTGCCGCGAAGCGGGCTTCGAGGCCGTCGAGCACCGGCTGCCCGCATCGGCGACGCAGGCGCAGGTGCTCGGCCTGGTCCACGAGCTGAGCCGTGCGCGCGAAGTCGATGGCATCCTGGTGCAGATGCCGCTGCCCGGTTCGATCGACGCCAGGGCCGTTTC
>Ga0075429_100004944_pt1 | contig 11478 bp, 10 predicted proteins | sample RhiMetdeltSRZDD3_FD_75295 | JGI IMG/M metagenome (GOLD analysis project Ga0075429, IMG submission 75295) | Populus rhizosphere microbial communities from Tennessee, USA - Rhizosphere MetaG P. deltoides SRZDD3 | ecosystem: Host-associated > Plants > Roots > Rhizosphere > Soil | place: USA...
TTCACCGACGCCAACGGCAAAGTCACCATCGTGATGAGTGATCTATCTGTCAAAGTCGCCGTCAATCGCGCGCCGAGTCAGCTTTGAAGGAGTTTAAATCATGTCAACCTACATGCTGGCCAAGGGCAGCAAGCTTTACCGGAAAAATCCATCGACTTTGGCGTATGAAGAAATCCCGCAATGCACCGTTTTGACCGGACCGCAGATCCGCCAGGACTTCGACGAGATCACCAACCATTCAAGCCCCGGCGGGTATAAAGAATATGCGGCGACGCTCCGCGACGGCGGCGAGCTGCCGCTCGAAGTGCTTTGGGACATTATTAATATTCCGATTCATATCGTGCTTTACGATGACGCGGTCGCCGAGCCGCTGCCGGTTCGTCTTTGGGGCATTATTTTGCCTGGCGGTCTGCATGGCTGGGGCTTTCCCGGCTTTTTGACCTCGCCAAGCCCGAATTTAGATTTCACCAAGGCGATTCGCATGGGCGCCACGGTACGGATCAGCGGCGCACCTACGCGGGTAACAACAGGAACGGCAGGACTACCCTAAAAATGGAGAATGGAAAATTGATAATGAATAATGATCCGAATAATTCTCAATTATCAATTTTCAATTATTAATTATGCGTGCCGGTGTTCAACCCATAGAGATCGAGCTTGATAAGCCGCGGCGCTTATTGCTGACGGTTGGCGGGCTAAAGGCGGCCGAGCGCGAGATCAACAAATCGCGTGGTCTTCAACCGCGCAAGGCCATTTTTCGGATAATGATGGAAGAATTGCCGCAGGTCGAACAGGGCGATGTCGGGATGGACTTCTGCGAGGCGATTCTCTGGGCATCCATGCTGCACGAAGACCCCGACTTGCCGCTCGCCGCGGTCGGCCTGATGCCGTTCGATTTGCGCGACGTGATTCAGCTTACCTGTCGCGTGATTACCGAGACTTATTTAAAAATCGACCCCAAGACAGAGGAAGCAGCCATTGAGGAAAAAAAAAATCTTTTGACGAAACTCAATGGGACGCAGACCTCTGGAGTTTCGCCCGAATAGACTTACGGCTTTCCTCAGAAGAATTCTGGTTGCTCACGCCATTCGAGCTGCGGTTACTTTCCGAACAATGGATTGAAAGAGAAAATCGCCAGGCGCGCCCCGTCGCGCTTTTGACGGCGACGGTCGCCAATATGTTTAATCGCAGCGGCCAGTCGGTGGAGTACGTCGATCTGCTGCCATTTCCACCCGGCAATAAATACCTCTCAGAAGAAGAGTCGGAACATTTCCTTGACACGTTTTTTGGCAAGGTAGCAGGGGCGAGCGATGGCAACTAAGGGAACCGTTGGACAGCTCCTGGTCGAGATGCGCGCCGATCTCGGCAAGCTGCGGCTCGATGTCAAGGAGATGGAGGGTGTATTTAAATCCGGATTCTCCAACGTCGAAAATCTCGCCAAGGGATTCACCAATGTTCTCGGCGCATCTTTGGGCGTCGGCGCCATCATCGCTTACGGCAAACATCTTGTTGCTTTAGGTGGTCAACTCAAAGATTTATCCCAGCAGACCGGTATTTCCGGTCAGACCCTTAGCGGCCTCAAATCGACTCTCGAAGAAAACGGAACTTCGCTCGATGCCTTCGCCAAAGGCATCTTTACTCTCCAGAAAAATCTCGGCGGAATCAAAAACGAAAGTGATCCTGCGGCGCAGGCGGTCAAAGCCCTCGGGTTAAATCTCGATCAATTGCGCAAAGCCGACACCGAGACATTTTTAAAACTCGTCACCGATGCGCTGGGCAAAGTTGAAAATCCGCTCAACCGTAACGCGCTAGGCGCGGCATTGCTCGGCAAGAATTTCCGCGAACTCGGCCCCGCCATTCAGGAAATATCCGGCCGACTGGCCGAGCTTAAAGCAAGCGGCGTCAGCGATGAAGACATAGATCGTATCGATAAATTCGGTGACGCCTGGACGAAATTTTCAAATAAGATCGAGGCGGAGGCTTTAGACGCCTTAGCGAGCGTCATCAAAGATTTAACCACGATCAGAGAACTCATAAATCAGAACTTATTTTTATTTGCTCAATTCCTTAACAAAAGCGCGGCGATTGGTGCTTTGCTTGGCGGCGCGGGCGGGATTGCGGAAGCGTCAAAAGTAGAAAAGCCCGCTGAATCATTTAAACCGCCCGTCGATACGGCGGCGATAAAAAAATTAGCCGATCAGGTCAACAGTTTTATCGCGGGGCTGCAAAAACAGGCTGACGCGCTACGAGTCAATATCACCGAGATGGGTGGCGGCGGCCAGGCGGCCAAGGCGATGGGGCTCGATCTGGAATTCGCCGCATTCAAGGCAAAATTATTGGCCGATAATCTGAAAGTCCCTGCTGATGCTGAAAAACGATTCAATCAATTAAAAACGACCATCCTTGCGCTCAATGTCGAGCTGGCCAAAACAAAAACAATTTTAGAGCGTATCGCCATCGATGAAGCCGACGCCGCCGAGGGCCGCGCGGCTCAGGAAAAGGCGGGACTCGCGCCATTCAAAGCGCAGGACGAAAACACGATTCGCCGCACTGCAGAAGCCGCGGCCATGTTGCAGCGCGATCAAGACGATGCCGCCGACGCGACTCGCGCCTGGGGTGAAGAAGCTCTAAAGGCGATGCAAATTGCCGGTGATCTAACCATTGCCTTTCAAGCCATAGACAAAGAAGCGGCATTGATGGGCAGCGGATTTGATGCCACATCGGCGAAAATTGCTGCTCTGCGCGAGGCGCTAAGAAATCTCACATCGGGGCCGGAATTCGAGGAAGCCAAAACTCAACTCCGCGAACTGCTCAATATACAAGCAGCCGAACGCGTAGGAGAAGAGATCGGCAACTCCTTAACGCAAGGGCTAAAAAATACTCTGCTCGGCATCGAGACCGGCCAGCAGACGATCGGCGAGGGCATGAAAAACCTGGTTCGCAATATGCTGCTGGAATTGCAGGGCACCATTATCGACAAAACCATCCTGGCACCGCTAAAGGCTATCGCTTCCGGATTTATCACCGGTCTCGTCGGCGCTTTGGATACCGCTGCCAATGATCAATTAAAAAAATGGGCGGAAGGTCTCGGCAAGAGTCTCTCGTCATGGCTCGGCGAAGGTCTCAGCAGCATTTTCGGTTCGATTTCGTTCGGCACAGAGGGCGCGGCGGCCGGCTCCGCCGGTCTAGTTGCAGGCATGGGCTATGCCAGGGGCGGCAAGATACCGAGCTTTGCCGGGGGCGGACTCTTTATCGGTCATGGCGGCGAGTTCGTCATGCAGAAAAAGGCCGTCGATTCCATCGGTGCCGATACGCTGGCCATGGCCAACCGCTCGGGCAAGCTGCCGGATGCTGCGCCAAATATCAAGGTAACTATCAACGGAGACATTATCCCGCGAGAGCCGACGATGAAAAAAGAGGACGTGATCCAGATCGGGCTTCAGCAGTTCGAGGACCGTTCTATCTGGATGCAGTCTTTAGAGCAAAGAATGTCAAGACGGCAGTGAGGACCTTTCCATGATGACACTTGTGGCCAGTCCTTCGCATATTATTCCCGTTCAGTCCAACAATCCGGCGCTGAAAGATTCTGTCGGCGGGGGCAGTTATCTTTACCGCCGCCAGTACACGCGGCCGCTTAAACGATGGGAATTAAACTTCCCGGGTTTGGCTGAGGATCTGGACCTGATCGCAGGATTCTTCGACTACGCGCAAGGCGATAATCCAATTTGGTTTGATGGCGGCGGGACGTTGGAAGTCACCGAGCCCATCATAGTCGGTCTCGGCGACAACGCGAGACAGGACTGGGACCTCCCGCACCGATATGTGTTCGTGGCTTCAGCGGTCATCTACGTCAACGGGTCGGCGATCACGTCCTGGTCGCCGGTCGGCGGGGACGGGATCACGATGGACAAGATCCACCTGTCGGTGACCATTGGAAACTACGCGCAGATCAAGGCGAAGTATCGGCGAAAGGCCAAGGTAGTGCTCGATGCCGATGGTGACCGTACCCGCGGCCGGACGTTTCGATCTGAAAATGACAATCGCAAATCGGTCTATCAGGAAAGGGTATTTTTAGTTGAGGTGCCAAACTGAGGTTTTAAACACGTGATCAATTACGATCTCGACTATATCGACATGCTCAATCGCCAGTACCAGGGAGGAAAATGGATCAAGGCGGCGATCCTCACCGAGACCCCACTCATAAAAAAATACTGGGCGGAGCACGAGGACCCGATCACCTTCGCCGGCAACACCTACCAGCCGCTGCGCATGTTCTGGGAAGGCTTAAAGACGTCCGTCGGGATGCCGACCGAAGGCTCCAACGTTGCCCTGTCCAATCTCGGCAACGTGGTCGTGAAATACCTTGGCAAGGACCTCGACCCAAGCGGGATGGAGGTGACCCTGCAACTCTTGCACCTCGACCTGCTCAATACTCTGACTCGGCCTTATGAGCGCTATTTCAAGATCATCGCCGCCAGGGCAGACCTAACAATGGCCGTATTCGTTTTAGGCCGGCAGTTCGGCAGGAACCGGCTCCCGCGAAGGATGATCTTCGCCGACGAGATGATGTGATGATGTTCAGGGACGACCCAAGAGACGTGACTGCAAGACTTCTCTCCATGATCGGTGAGCCCTACGAGCCGGACGGGTGCATCAAGTTCGTGCGCCGCGCTTTGTGGGAGTTCGGGGTCACGATTGAAGGAACCAATGATGCCGCTATCAGGGATTCCCACTTGTTTCGCAGGGTCGAAACGGGATCGCTCGGGACGGTTATTATTTGGCAAAAATTGCCGTGGCACTCTGAGGGCCAGGAATTTCACGTTGGACTGATGCTTGACCGGAGATGGGCCATACAGTCATCGTCGGCCACTTACGGGGTGGCACGAGTCGAGATCACCCGCCATCCATGGGTGGAAGCGCAGCGGGGATTCTACAGACCGAAGGCGCTATGCACCTGATCGTTATCGGGCCGGTAGGCCACAAAGAAGAGCGCTACATCGACAATCGCGGATTGTCTCTCGGGGCATTGCTGCAAGGGAAGGACGCGGATGTAAGGGTGAACGGAGCTCCGCTCGATGACTGGTCGAGCTTCGTTCCTCATAACGGCGACGAGGTCGAGGTCACTCTTGGCGCGGGATGGTTTGCCCCCGCAGCGTTTGTGCCGCTATTCGGCGCCTATGCGGGGGTCGCTGCTGCGGTCGTCAATACGATCATTAGTTTGACTGTCTCGCTGGCTCTTTCTATGGCGATCAAGGCCCTCACGCCCAAGCCGAAGAAGCCGAAATTAAACAGCAGCGAGCAAGCATTCGGCATCGCGGGACTGAGCAACACCAGGGGCCGGGGAACCCCGGCATTCGTTCCATACGGGCTCAACCGCATCTTCGGTCATGTTATCTCCAGCGGCGCGATTGTATCGCCCGACGGGAAGCAGATGTGGGCGAAAATTTTGTATTTCATGGGGGACACCGGCGGGGACGGCATTGAGTCGATCAGCGACGTGAGGATCGACGGGACCACAGTCGATCAATATCCCGACATGGTTATCCACATCCGGACGGGAACCAATGTGCAGCCGGTCATTTCGGAATTCGAGAATCAAGATTCGCTTTATCAACCAACAGTCAGCGCATTACCCTTTGATTCGGTCAGCCAGACGGGGACCCCGGTGATCTACACGACCCACGGAAATGATGTCAACCGGGCGACATTATTTTTTGCCTTTCCTAACGGCTTATATCGGATCGGCACTACAGGAACTCATCGCTTCGCCGGCGTAGATCACCTGATCGAGATCCGCCCCAATGCAGGAGGCGCGTGGACGGAAGTCGCGACTGTTAATTGGTTCGAGAAGATCGAGAGCGGCTTATTCAAGACCTATGAAGTCAATTTTCCTTCCGCCGGGAAATGGGACGTCCGGATCACGGTGGTGCGGTGGGTAAACTTTAACCCGGGAGAATCGTTTATCGGAGATAGCCTGCTGTTTAACGTCCAGGAGACCGTGTTCACAACCAAGACTTATCCGGGCTGGGCTTTGTTGGGGATCACCAACATCCCATCCAAGCAAGTCCAGAGTTTAGAAAACATGGCCACGTCGGCCCTTGTCGAGGGAAAGAGGGTCAAGATCTGGAATGGCTCGGCTCACACCTTGAGCTATACCCGCAAGCGCTGCTGGATCGTGCGCGACATGATGACCCACCCTATCGTCGGGATGGGGAGCGAGATCGCCGAGGCCGAGATCGACGACGACCAGTGGCTCGACGAATCACAAAGCTACTATGACGAGCAGGTCACCGGGCACGACGGGCTGGAAGTGCGCGACCTCTGCGACGTGGTGGTCAACGACAGCGACTGGGATTGGGAGTGGATCAAAAAAGTAGCAGGGGAAGGCCGGGGCAGGATCATCCCTTCGGGGAGCAAGTGGAAGTACGTGGTCGACAAGCCGTCAACGCCGAATCTTCTCTATACCGAGGGCGGGAACGTCATCGACGGATCGATCGGCCTGGAGATTTCCCCGCCCGATAGACCATTCACGCAGGTCAGCGGGGAGTTCCGGGACGCCGACAAGGACTATGAGCACAACTTCTCGCCGCCGATCACCGATCCCGAGGCCGTGTCGACGGTGCCTGAACTCATCAGCTACGACACGATCACCCGCGAGAGCCAGGTCCAGCGCGAGAACTTCATCGTGTTCAAGAGAAACTTCATGGAGCGCCGCCGCTGGTCGTTTGCCTCACCGATAGGGGCTATTGTCAGCGAGCCGATGGATCTCGACTATTTCGCCGAGCGCGGCATTGGTAACAAAGGCGCTTACGGGGGAATACTTCCGGGTGGCGAAACAGACTGGATCATCACCTTGCCGGACGTGGTGGTCCTGGAGACGGGATCGACTTATGCGCTGATCGTCAAGCACCAGAAAGACAACACCACCGAATACAGGACAGTGAATACCGCAGCGGGAACCTGGGGCCAGGTATCCGTCACCGTTCCGTTCGTGACCGCCCCGGTCGAGGGGGACATCTTCAGCCTGGGCATCCAGGACGTCGAGCACATCGTCACCCGGGCGCAGGACCTGGAGATCGACCGCAACGGCAACATCCGCCAGACCCGGACCGAGTACATTCCAGCGGTCTATGACGAGTCGCCCCTGCCGCCGAAGTCATCTCGCAGGGCTTTCGGCCCTAGAGACACCAGGCCGCCGATCCCGCTCCGCTACGCGACGCTGAGCGAGGCGATAAGCTTAAATAAGGACGGGTCGACCCGTTCCGTGTTGAACTTCACGGTGACCCCAGGCTTGCCGCAGCACGCTGGGATCGCCAGGGGCGGAGTCAGCACAGCCATCGCCTTGTCCGCAGAGGAACCGGCCATAGAGAACTACTTCAACGGGGCGAAAGTGACAGTCGGGGTCGACACTCTGCCGATCAGCACCTACGACGGGATCCGGGCCTTCGTGACTCCCTACGCTTTCACGACCCCGCCGGTGCTGGGAGATCAGTACATCATCACGTGGGAGAGGTTCGGGGAATTTGGCGGGTTCATCATCGAGGTCTCGGAAGACGGGACGAACTACAGCCCGTTCGCCACCGTCAACGGGACAAGCTTGGCGGCCGACAGCCAAGGGGTGGGACCGGGAACGGTCTGGTTTCGCTTCACGCCATTCTCCATCAACGGCGTCCAGAACATCATCGCTCGCCACATATTGTCGGTCACCATCACAGGGGACATATCGGCGCCGGCTGCGCCGGTCAGCGTAGTCATTTCAAGCCACCTGAAGGACGTTCGGGTCCTGGTCACACTTTCGAAGCCGGTGGCCGAGGACTTCTCCGGAGTCGAGGTAGAGATCTGGCGAAACGCCCTAGTGAGCGGGACGCTGCTCGAAGTCGCTCGCTTCGGGGCACCCGGCGACACCGGAGAGTCGGGGACGATGGCGGTCGATTGCAGCTTTAATCTGGGAGCGCGACTTCCGCCCGAAAGCTATGGGTCAGTGATTTGGGCCAGAGCGCGGTCGGTCGACTACTCCAACAACCAATCGGCCTTCGTCAACTCAACCGCAGGGACCCAGTTGGCTGGAGATCCCGACGCAACCGGAGTGATCGGCCCTCCTGCAGTTCCGACAGGCCTTCGGCTGGCGACCGGAACACAGGTCGACCCTGGCGACGGGGTGATCAAGGCGTTTTTGGATATCATCTGGAACGCCAATGCCGAGATCGACATCAGCCACTACGAGGTTCAATACCGAGTCGTCGGGCAAGTGGGGATAACCGCCCGGATAGTGTATCACCCGCAGCTATCCATCAGGGAGATCGGCGTCATCGCCGGGGTTGCCTACGAGGCAAGGATTCAGGCGATCAACCGGGCCAATATGCAGTCTGGTTTCACCGCCTACGTCCCGCTTCCTGGAGACGGACTGACAGCCAAAGACTTAGTGCCTCCGGGCATTCCGACCGTGACGTCGATCATGGCTGGCTTCAAGCAGGTCAGCATATTCCTTCAGCCACCTACCGACGCTGATTTCGAAGCCGTTGATGTGTTCATCTCGACGGTCAACAACTTGGCCTCGCCGAGCACGGGCAGGGCAGGGTCGACCGCGTCGGACTCGATCCAGTTCGTCGCCACCCAGTACGCCGGGGCGCCGCTGCAAAACGGAACAACGTATTATTTCTGGTTTCGTTCGCGTGACCACTCCGGAAATCTGAGCGCCGTCATCCCTGGACAGTTTGCGGGGATGCCTGCCACCACCATCCCCATCGGCGCGGGCGACGTGATCCAGACCTCGGCTTTGATAACCCAGTTCGCCCAGATCCAGCAGGGACTGATCGAGGACGCCCACATTTCCACCTTGTCGGCGAACAAGATCACTACCGGACAGCTCAATGTCGCTGTGGCCATCGGGGTCGGTAATAGTCTTTACCTAGTTGGCTCTGCGGGCCAGTCGATCATCGTCGTCTACGATCAAGCCTCCGTCAACAGAGTGCAGCTGGGAAAGCTCGGCCCCGGCGCTCAGGACTACGGGCTGCAAATATTCGGTCCTGATGGGACTCTCTGGCACTCTCTGACGAGCGGAACGCAAACCGCCGGACGGCAGCACGTTAACACAGTGACCCACGACATCTCGCTGCCAATCGGCAACGTTTATCAAAACATCTGGTGGGCCGGGGCGTTCCCTATCCAGAACACGACGACGACGATCACGGTTCGCGTGACTGCCCTGCGCAGGACGACTGCAACCGGGGGAAAGGCAGGATCGCCTTCGACAGCAAACTTGACGTTCATTGACTACGCGATCACCCACAACATGGGGAAGGTGCCGATCGCCACAGTCGGGCTCATCAACGCGATCAACGGGACCCCTGTCACCGGGCAGGACGCGACGGCAACTATTCAGGTCGACTTCTGGTGAGACTATGGGAAAGGGATTTGCCGTATTGGATGCCGACGGGGTGATCACCGGGACAATCGTCTGGGGCGGCGAAAATCCGCCGGGGCATTGTCCGCTGGAAATTCCCGAGGGTGGGAATTTTATCGAGTTGGAACCAGACAAGGCGCGGCATGTCCAAGAGTTAGCCAAGCGCGGAGAGAAGGCAACGCTCGTCAATGGCGAAGTCGTCATTGAGGCAAAGGCGCAGCAACTGGCACGACCGGCTGTATCGGCGTCCAAGTCTCGCAGAGAAAAGATGATTGCAATTGGTGAACAATCGGTGGCGAGCCGCAACCGGGTATTCCCGGAACTCCCTCACATCCCGGCCAGCCGGAAAAATCAGGCTTACGATGGGCTGCTCGCGTTATTTATTAGAAACCGAATCAAAGAGAACGACAAAATTTTAGTGCGTCACTTAAAAACCGGAGAGTACGAACAGATGACGGTCGGGCAGCTCCTCGACGAAGTCGGCGATATGTTCCTGCTGCAATTAGAATTGAGGAAGCACGACCAGAGCTACAGAAACCAAGTCAACAAGATCTTCAACGACCAGTCGTTGAGCGAGGAAGAAAAGGCCGCGCAGATCGACGCCCTGGAGGTGCCCGAGTTTCTCGACGTGGATGAGAAGAGCAAGGCAAAAATAGTGAGGAAGACCAATGGACGAACTGAGTGAGCTGGACGACCTGGAGTATTTGGTCGAGTTGTCCGAGGAGATGAAGGAGCCCGATGGACCTCCAGCTGTGGACTATCAGTAGGCTCGGGCGCCTGACCCCGGCGCTTCGCCGCGAGGTGACGTTTTATGCCCCGCTGCTGGAGTCTCTGGACTTCCTGGGAGTCGAGCCGGTGATCTTCACCCGGGCCACTTCCTCCGTGGCCGTTCGCCGCGACGGGCTCGATCATCCCATCGCCGCCAACGTGCCCCGGTTCAATTATTCGGGAGAAACGAACCTCGGCTTGATGATGCAGGCGGGAGAATCGTTGGAATACTCGGTTGCCAACTTTTTAGACAACGCCAACACGCTGATATGGTTCGAGGAGAACGCGCCGAAATCCACTCCGACCAACACCAACCCGTTTACATCCAGCGGCTTATGGGGCGGGACCCTGAACCTGCACATCAAGCACGTCATCAAGTTCAACCGGATTTTAACCAATGCAGAGATCAACTCGGTGCAGGCGGCCCTGGCAGAAGTGATCCAGGTGATCCCGCCTCCGCCAACTCCGCCGGCCGTGTCGCCGGGGGTGTTTGTCAACGAGGTCCCGGCAGGATCGGGAACTACCTTCACCTTGTCGAACAACCCGAACCTGAACTCGCTGATCGTCGATGCCCACGGCGTGACGCTCAAGCGGGTAGCGAGCGCGCCAGGAAATATGGAATTCACAGCGGGCGGAACTGGCAACCGGACATTGACCTTCGGAATGAGTGTAAGTGGCGTAGCGCCAACTCAGGCCTGGTATGTGATCGCGTGATTTATATGCCGTGGGTCATCGAAGATCTGATCGGAACGATCAACGGAACCAACCGCGCCTTCACCATCAGCCATGTTCCGGAGGCGGGAAGTCTAATCGTGGTTCAGCAGGGCAAGAAACTGGAAGCGGTAGGGTCGCAACCCGATCAAATGCAAGTCGCATATTCGGTGAGCGGAACTAACTTGACCTTGGGGCTCGCTCCCTTGGTGGGGCAACAAGTTCCCTGGTGTCGGTATTATTACTAATGAAAAGACTATTTGCTCAACTCATTCTCGTCATCGTCCTGGTCTGCGAAGCGCTGGGCCAGCAGACGATCGATCCAAGATTGCTGACCCCGACTATACCTCGGCGCATCACTCTCGACGGCGTGGTGGTCCCGGCCGGCGCCGACCTGACCAACTGGGCGCTTAACTTCCAGGACACCGCCACCATCGACGTGACCAACCCCTCGGGGCAGAACGTCCAGCTCGGCGTCAAGGCTGGATCTATCACCGACGCCATGCTAGCAGCAGGCGGGATCACGACCCGTTCTAAGTTGCCCAGCGCCGTCGGGTACGAGGACGAGGCCAACACCTGGACCACTGGAAATACTT
>Ga0075429_100004945_pt1 | contig 11478 bp, 8 predicted proteins | sample RhiMetdeltSRZDD3_FD_75295 | JGI IMG/M metagenome (GOLD analysis project Ga0075429, IMG submission 75295) | Populus rhizosphere microbial communities from Tennessee, USA - Rhizosphere MetaG P. deltoides SRZDD3 | ecosystem: Host-associated > Plants > Roots > Rhizosphere > Soil | place: USA...
ATCTGCGCGGTGACGGCCGCGCCCGAGACCTCGTCCGCCCCCTTGTCCTTCGCGCCGGAGCGCGGCTGGCCGTCCATGTCGAAGGTCACGGCCGAATACGTCCCGACGGCGCTGTCGATGGCCGGGCTCCCGGACTGCAGGTGGTAGACGCCGCGGGCATCGGCGGCCATCATCGGGTTGACCGTACTGTACCCGTTCGACGGCATGTTGCCGGCGGTGGTCACGTTCCAGAGGATGTTGCCGCTCCACGTGCCGGTGTAGGGCGCGGTGGTGCTGATGCTCGCGGCGTTGCCGGCACCCTGCATGATGTTGTTGGCGACTGTGATGTTCAGGGCTCCCAGGCCGCCCGTGCGTCCGCCCATCTGGTAGTGGATGGTGTTGTTGACGAACGTATTGAAGGTGACGACGGCGTTGTCGGGCCGGTCGTGGCAGGTGAGCGCCGCGCCGTCGGCCACCTCGCCGTCGCCGTTACCCATGTCGATGCCCTTGGTATTGCCTTCGAAATAGTTGCTGAAGATCTGGTGGCGGTCGCCGTACACGCGCAGGCCGTCGGTGTTGCGGAAGTAGTTGCCGTACACGAGGCAGTCGTTCCCGTGGCGCAGTGTGAGCTGGGCGCCGGGGGAGTCGAGGAGCGTGTTGTACCGATAGGTATTGCCGCTCGACTTGTTCGAGATGAGCTCGTTCTCGCCGTTCAAGCGGACGAAGAGGTTGTACTCCACGATCGCGCTGCCGGTGGACATGCTGAGGCCGGAAAGGCCGAGGCGGATGGTCTCCGCGCCGTTGCCGCCCGGGCTCGTGAAGTCGTGGAAGTAGTTGTGGTGCACCCAGAGCCGGCGCGCCACCTGGCTGCCGGAGCCGGCGACGTCCAGCATCTCACCGAGCGTCGACTTGTTGCGCAGCTCGTTGTAGCCGATCTCCATGTCGTCGCCGCTGATGTTGAAATACGACACGTCGGAGCCGGTCGGGATGGAGAGTTGGACCACGTTCCGCAGGAACCGGAGGTGGTGGGTTCCCGAGGGCAGGTTGATCGCGCCCGAGTGCAGGAGGCGGAAGCCTTGCACGGTCACATAGGCGGCCGGGCTGGTGAAGGTGAACCCGCCCGAGCCGTTGATCGTCACGCCGCCGACCGTCTGCGCGTTGATGGTGATCGGGGCGCCCGAGGTGCCCTGGCGGTTCACGGAGATGGAGCCGCTGGTCGTGTACGTACCATCCTGTACGACGATGGTGTCGCCGGCGGCGGCGCTGTTGATACGGGATTGCAGCTCCGAGATCGAGGTCACCGTGTACGTGGCGGCCAGGAGAGGGGAGGCGGCCAGCAGCCACCCCGCCACGAAACCAAGGCGCGTCAATGCACTGCGCGTCATTGCGTCACTCATCCGTTGTCCTTCCCCCCATGTGGGGAACCGGTCGGAAGCTGACCAGGCCGTCCAATACGTAAGTTGTATGGAATATCGGGCGCGCCCCCTCCGATCGCAAGGGCCAACGAAGGTGAATTCACGGTGAAATCGCCTGCCCCCCAGGGGACGATGGACCGAACTACTCAGGCGGCGGGGGATACGGCAGGTGCCGGCCATCGGCCGCTACCGGCGACCCCGTAGTGACCTGTTGCTTTCCCAGAGGAGCCGAGGCATGCTCCTGTTGTTAAGCCACATGTTCGTCCGGAGCGAGGCCGCATGAAGCAAAAACAAGATGTCCAGCAAGGGACCCTGGCCCTGATGGTCTTGAAGACCCTCGAGGTGCTGGAGCCGCTGCACGGGTACGGTGTGGCCCGGCGTATCGAACAGATCAGCGGCGACCTGCTCTCGGTGAACCAGGGCACGCTCTACCCGGTCCTGCTGAGGCTGGAGCAGGAAGGCGCCATCACATCGGAGTGGGGTCCCTCGGAAAACAACCGGCGAGCGCGGTTCTATCGGCTGACGAGAGCGGGACGGACGCTGCTGAAGGCCGAGCAGCGCGAGTGGGAGCAGACGACGGCGATCATCGCGCGCTTCCTTGCCGTGAAGGCGGAGGAGCTGCCGTGAGAGGCCTGGCGGTCTTGGCAGGCGTTTTCGCAATGACGACTCGTGTGGACCTGGCCCATGCCGTGCCTTCCCTCGACCTGAGTCAGATCGATCTGCGGCTGCAGCGGATCGCGGAGGTGGAGGTCGGAGCGGCACTGACTCAGTTCAAGGCGAAGTCGGTGGCGGTGGTGGTCGCTCAGCCGGCGACGGGAACTATCATCGCGTTCGCCGAGGCTCACTCGGAACCGGCGGCGGAGACCTGGACGAAGAGGACGTTCGCGCCGGGGTCCACCACCAAGCCTTTCGTGGTGGCGGCGGCGCTGGAGTCGGGGGCGGTCTCCGAAGACGAGATTCTCGACTGTTCGCAACCGTACGACGTCGGTGGCAGGGCGTTCAAGAACCACGACCCGAAGGTCAAGAAGGTCTCGATGACGGAGGCGATCGCCCAGTCCGTGAACGTCTGCACGATCAAGATGGCGCAGGCAGCGGGCGAGAAGCGCGTGCGGCACACCTTGCAGCAGTTCGGTCTCGACTGGAGAACCGACAGGCGTTCCGACGGGCAAGAGCTGTCCGCCGACGACGCCGAGGACGTGCTGGGCGTGACCCTGCCGGCGAACCTGGCGAGCATGATTCGCGCGTATTCCATCCTCGCCAACCACGGACGCCGCCTCGCGTCTCCCTCCCAGCAAGTGATTTCGGAGAAGACGGCGGACGCGATCGTCAGGATGCTCGTGGCGGCGGTCGATCATGGGACGGGGAGGAAGGCGGCGCTTTCGCGTGTGGCCGTCGCCGGCAAGACCGGGACTGTCGTGAGTCGCCTGGAGCCGAAGATGAGCGATTCCAATGGGCCGGTGATGGCGATGTTCGGTGGCTTTGCTCCGGCGGAAGCTCCGCGGCTGGTCGCCTTCGTCATCGTCGAAGGCGGGATGCGGGGCAAGGAACACGCCGGGGGCGGGGCGGCGGCGGCACCGACGTTCCGAGAGGTGATGGGCAAGAGTCTTGGCGTCCTCGATCAAGGCGTCCGGTGAAGCGGTTCTTCACGCGCCTCCTCAACGTCACGACAGGGCGCCGCGGTGAAAACCGGCTCCGGGAAGAGATCGAATCGCATCTGGCCGCGCAGACGGAAGAGAACGTCCGCGCCGGTATGGCGCCCGCGGAGGCTCGCCGGCAGGCCCGCCTGAAGTTCGGCGCGGTGGAAGCGGTTCGGCAGGATTACCAGGCCGAGAAGGGCCTGCCGTTCTTCGAAGACCTCCTGATGGACGTCCGCTATGCGCTGCGCGTGCTCTGGAAGTCTCCCGCGTTCACGCTCGTGGCTCTGGTCACCCTGATGCTGGCGATCGGGGCCAACGTCGTGGTCTTCGGCGTGCTGAATTCGGTCGTGCTGCGCCCGCTGGCGGTGAGCGACCCGCAGAATCTCTACCAGCTTCGCCTCGAGCAGTGGACGAGCTTCAAGCTGGTCACGACGTCGTATCCGGCGTTCGAAGACTTCCGGCAGCGCAACAACACCTTCACCGACATGGCCGGGTATTGGGGCTACGCGGAGGCGAAGCTGTCCTGGGGGAATGCCGTGACGGAGGTCGACGGCTATGCCGTCACCGGCAACTATTTCGACATGCTCGGGGTGCAGCCGGAAGTGGGACGGTTCTTTCATGCGGCCGACGAGCATGGGCCGAGCTCAGTACCCTATGTGGTGTTGAGTCACACCCTGTGGCGGCGCGCATTCAATGCGGACCCCGGCATCGTCGGCGCGACAGTGCGGCTCGACAGCGATCCCTACACGGTGGTCGGCGTCGCCCCGGCGTCATTCCACGGCACGGAGAAATTCGTCTGGAAGGACTACTGGGTACCCCTCGTGAACCGCGGGGAACGCATACACCGCCGGGGCCGCGCATCGGTGTCGGTGCTCGGCCGGTTAAAGCCCGGCGTGACGCCGGAGCAGGCCACGGGAAACTTGAACGTGATCGCGGCCCACCTGGCGAAGGAATATCCGGAGACAGACAGCGGACTGCCGCTCAAGCTGGTCCGTCCCGGACTCTACGCGGACATCGGTGACGCCATCCGCGGATTCCTTCATGGCGTGACCGCGCTGGCTATGCTCGTGCTCCTGGCGGCGTGCGCCAATCTGGCCAGCCTCTTTGCCGCGCGCGCGGCCGATCGCCGGCGGGAGCTGGCGCTCCGCATGGGCCTCGGAGCAAGCCCGTGGCGGCTGGTCCGGCAGTTGATGACAGAGGCGATGGTCGTGTCGATGCTGGGCGGAGCCGCAGGGCTTCTGACCGCGAGCCTGCTGCTGCGTGCGCTCGACCGGTGGCATTCGCCATATGGCCGCGCAGAGATCACCGTCGATGCGCGTGTTTATCTGGCGGCCCTGGCCTTCACCCTCGTGAGCGCGCTGCTCTTTGGGATGTTTCCGGCGCGGCAGGTATGGCAGAGCCGTCCGCTGGAGGCGATGAAGAGCGGACCCGCCGTGCCACTGCCACGGCGCCGCTTGGCTCTGCGCGACGTCTTGTTGGGCGCACAGATCGCCATTTGCATGATGCTGGTCATGGCTTCCCTCGTGGCGGTGCGCGGCATGCGGCGCATGCTGCAGCCCTCGCTGCTGGGCTTCGAGCCGCAGGGCGCGATGCTGGCCGAGGTGGACGTGAGCGCGGCCGGGCCGAAGGCCATGCTCGAAGCGGTGCGGAATATCCCCGGCGTGGAGGCGGCGGGTACTGTGAACGCATTGCCCGTCGTCGGCAGCCGGCGTGGAGTTCCAGCCTTCCCTTCAGGGACGACGGAGCTCACCCTCAGCAATGCCGTGCTGGCGCCGTACGTGTTCACGATATCGCCGGGATACCTGGAGGCGGCCGGCACTCGGCGGCTGCGTGGCCGTGACTTCTCGTGGCAGGACACCGCGCAGACGCCGCGTGTTGCGATCGTCAACCAAACCTTCGCGCGGAAGATGTGGGGCGACACGCCGGCGATGGGACAGCGCTTCGTCTTGGAGCGCGATTCGACAGAAGTCGTCGGCGTGGTCGAGGACGGCAAATACCAGAGCCTGTACGAGTCGCCGCAGCCGGCGGTCTATGTGTCCTTGTCGCAGAGCGAAGGGCGCCGCGCGATCGTCGTCGCGCGCTCGCAGCGGCCCATGAACGAGATGGCGGCGGCGCTCAAACGCACGCTGAGCGGCCTGGAGCCGACACAGGAGATTCACGTGCGGAGCTGGCGCGGTGCGCTCGGGGGGCTGCTCTTCCCGGCACGCGCGGCCACCCTGTCACTGGGCGTCATGGGCCTGCTGGGGGCGATGCTGGCGGTGACGGGACTCTTCGGCATGGCGGCGTACAACGTGAGCCGGCGGATGAAGGAGCTGGGCATCCGCGTGGCCCTGGGCGCGGGCGCGAAGGCCGTGATGAGCGCGGCGGTGGAGCGGCCCCTCGTGCTGCTGGGCGCGGGCTCGTCGGTGGGGTTGCTGCTCGGCGTCTTCGCCGGCCGGTTGTTGGGACAGGTCGTCTATCGGGCCGATCCGATGGATCCCGTGGTCCTGGGCGGCGCCGTGCTCACGATGGCGCTGCTGGGCGTGGCCGCGTCCGCCCTTCCGGCCTGGCGGGCGCTGGCGGCCGATCCCTCCAGGCTCATGCGGGAGGAATGAGCCGGCGGGAGGCGGTGTGCCCACCGGCGTTGCCGCCATCACACACGGGCACGGCTACTTGGCGCTAAGCTGGAAGTCTATGGCGCGATCTAGCCTGACGAGCCTGTCCCTTCAGCCGGACGAGGCGCCCGGTGCCGCCGAGCGACCGCCCGACCGCGGCGACCGGAAGGGCCTTGTCGCTCCGCTGCTCCTCCTTCTCATCGTGGTGGGATTGGGAGGCGGTGGTTACGAGCTCTTGAGGCGCCTCCGGGCCCTCGAGCAGCAGGTCGCCAGTCTCTCCGCGAGGGCGGACGAGGCGGCGGCGCGGGCTCGGCAGGCGGCCGAACAGGCGGCGGCGTCAGAGGAGGCGGCTCGACGTGCCGCGGAAGGACGGCAGGCGGCCGAGATCCAGACGGGGGAGGCTCGGCACGAAGCCGACGCCTCGCGGGCGCAGGCGGACGTGGCGCTCCAGCAGGCCGACAGCGCGCGGGAAACGGCCGCGCGCGCGCAGGCCGAGGCGCAGGAGGTACGCAACAAGGCTCAAGCCGAGATCAACCGGCTCTACGACGCCCTCGGCGGCATCGCGGAGACACGGCGTACCGCGCTGGGCCTCGTCATGAACCTCGGCGGCGACCACCTCAAATTCGAGTTCAACAAGGCGGAGCTGCGGCCCGAGGATCGGGAGCTGCTGAGCCGCATCGCCGGCATCCTCTCGACCTCGACGGAGACCACGATCTCCGTGAACGGGCACACCGACGACGTCGGCACGGACGCGTACAACCAGAAGCTCTCCGAAAGACGCGCGCAGGCGGTCTACGACTATCTGATCAAAGCCGGGCTGCCCGCCGCCGCGCTGTCCGTGATGGGCCACGGCAAGTCCGTCCCGCTCGTGCGCGGGACTTCCGATGCGGCGCGGGCCAAGAACCGCCGCGTCGAGCTGGGCATCGCCGATTCCCGGCTCCTCACCCGCCGGCCCGGCTCCGCCAAGCCTTAGCGAGTCATCGGGCCGAAGGCGGCGAGCTGAGCATGAGCGCTTCGGGCGGCTGGCGTCAGCCCCTCCGGTCGTCACTGGGCCGCGCCGCATTGTGTGTGGCCGCCATCGTCATGGTGGCGCTGCCGACGCGCGGCGGCGAGACTTCCGGGCTCGTGGCCGCGCTGGTCTTGACGGGCTACTCTCTGCTCGACCCCATCGCCTTCTCGCGCCAGCCGGGGCGGTGGTGGTCCCTCGCGCTGCGATCGATCGGCGGATGGCTCGTCGTCTTGATCCCCTGCCTGCCCATCGCAACGGGCCTGCGCGAGGGCAGCCTCATCTTCCTTTTTCCCGTCATGGTGTACCCGCCTGCGCTGGTGCTGGGCGGGGTGAACCGAGCGCTCCTGAACCGGCGCAACCGGCGCGCGCGCGAGCGATCAGACGGGGCGTCGACCGGCTGAGCAGCGACTCATCGAACCCGCGCGGCCGCGTTAGCTACTTCAGCGCGACCAGGTGCGCGATCCACGACTCGCACTCCTCGCCCTTCTCGACCGGGACGTACAGGCCGTCGCCTTTGCCCTCCGGCGTGGTGCCCTCCCAGTAGACGTTCACCTTGCCGAAGCCGGCGTCCAGCAGCGCTTCACGGAGCTCCGGTATGGTCCACAGGCGCCAGTCGTAGGTGAACACCTTCTCCTGCTTCTCCTCGCCGTTGCGCTTGAAGTGGATGTGGAAGACAGCGTGGTACGTCAGCGGGTCGAAGCTCTCCTGGGCCCAGAAGTAGCTGAAGCCCTCCTCCTCGTGGATCACCTCTTCCTCGTTGGCTTCCTGATACATGCTGCCACCCAGGCAATCGAGCGTGAAGATGCCGTCGGTGCGCAGCGTCGCCAGCGCGTTCCTGAAATACGCGAGGAGCGTCTTGCGTTCCTTGAAGACGCAGTACGAGAAGTTGTGGGCGGAGATCACGTCCGCCAGCGGCAGGCCGGGGCTCAACACGTCCTCCTGCAGCGGGTGGACGCGTCGCTGCTGCGCCTCGGTGAGCAGCGGAAGGTACTGCGTGCGGCCGTACTGCAAGGGCTCGGGGTCGACGTCTATACCGTAGGCGATCCGTTCCTGGCCACGCCTCACCCATGCGCAGCAGTTGGCGAACGCGCCACAGAAATCCTCCCGGAAGATCTGCGGCGGCCGTTCGGTGCCGCGCGCGTCCGCGTAGAGCTGGTCGAAGAACTCCGTGTCCTCGTCGGGCGACTGGACGCTGTCGAGATAAAGCCTGTACTTGTCGAAGTCGGGCCGCGGCCGGGAAGTGTCGTGCATGAAGGACCCAGTATCGTGGTTCGTAGCGCCTTCGCAAAGCGCCGATCGCCTCATCCCTCCGGCCTCTGGTCGGCGTGGGCAGGCTGGCGATTCTCCGGATAAACTGACGTGTATCCATGGACCACATTCGCAACTTCTGCATCATCGCCCACATCGACCACGGCAAATCCACGCTCGCCGACCGCCTCATCCAGCGCTGCGGGGCCGTGCAGGACCGGGAATTCCGCGATCAGATCCTCGACTCCATGGACCTCGAACGGGAGCGCGGGATCACGATCAAGGCGAACACCGTCACCCTGCCGTACACCGCCAAGGACGGGAAGACCTACGAGCTCAACCTGATCGACACGCCGGGGCACGTCGACTTTTCCCACGAGGTGCGCCGCTCGCTGATGAGCTGCGAGGGCGCTCTGCTCGTGGTCGATGCCTCCCAGGGCGTCGAGGCGCAGACTGTCGCGAACCTCTATCTCGCGATGGAGTTCGGGCTCGAGATCGTGCCCGTCATCAACAAGATCGACCTCCCGTCCGCGGAAGTGGACCGGGTGATGGAGGAAATCGACCGCGACCTCGGGCTCGATCCGTTCGCCTCGATCCAGGTCTCGGCCAAGATGGGCACGGGCATCGACGACCTGCTGGAGGCGATCGTCACCAAGCTGCCTCCGCCCAAGGGTGACCCACAGGCACCGCTGCGGGCGCTGCTCTTCGACGCCCAGTACGACTCCTATCGTGGCGCCGTGCTGCTGGTGCGGCTCTTCGACGGCACGCTGAAAGCCCCGACCCGCGTGCGGCTGATGCACTCGGAGGCCGAGCACAAGGTCGAAGAAGTCGGCAACCAGCGCTTGAAGCGCGTGCCGGTGCCTCAGCTGTCGGCAGGAGAGGTCGGCTACGTGCTCGCGGGCATGAAGAGCCTCGAGGGCCTGGCCATCGGCGACACCCTCACGGAGGCCGATCGGCCCGCCGCGGAGCCGGTTCCCGGCTATCGCGAGGCGAAGCCCGTCGTCTTCTCCTCGATGTACCCGATGGCCACCGACGACTATGAAGATCTGACGAAGGCCCTCGAGAAGCTCAAGCTCAACGACGCGTCGCTCATCTACGAGAAAGACAGCTCGGCGGCGCTGGGCTTCGGCTTCCGCTGCGGGTTCCTGGGGCTGCTCCACCTCGACGTGGTGCAGGAGCGGCTCGAGCGCGAGTACGACTTGTCGCTGATCCTCTCCGCGCCCTCGGTCCGCTACCGGATCGTTCTTAATAATGATAGCGAGGTCTGGATCGACAACCCGAGCTTCTATCCCGACCCGGCGCAGATCAAAGAGGCGTACGAGCCGTACATCAAGGCGGCGATCATGACGCCCGAGCGTTACCTCGGGACGGTGATGGAGCTGTGCCGCGAGCGGCGCGGGGTGGACACGACCTACAGCTACCTGGCCGCGGGCCGGATGGAGGTCACGAGCCAGTTGCCCCTGGCCGAGGTGCTCTTCGACTTCTACGACCGGTTGAAGTCGATCACCCAGGGCTACGGGTCGTTCGACTACGAGATGCTCGACTACCGCCTGGGCGACATGGTGAAGGTGGACATCCTCGTCAACGGCGAGAAGGTCGATGCCTTGTCGCAGCTCGTCCACCGGGAGTTCTCGCGCCCGCGCGCGCTGCGTTATTGCGAGCGGCTGGCCAAGAAGATCCCGCGCCAGCAGTTCAAGATCGCCATCCAGGGCGCGATCGGCGGCCAGATCATCGCGCGCTCCACCATCAACCCCTTCCGCAAGGACGTCACCGCGAAGTGTTATGGCGGCGACATCTCGCGCAAGCGCAAGCTGCTCGAGAAGCAGAAGGAAGGCAAGAAGAAGATGAAGATGGTGGGCAACGTCGAGATTCCGCAGTCGGCCTTCGTGTCGGTGCTCAAGACGGAGGACGAGAACGACGACGAATAGCACCCCGCGACAGCCGGGTCTTTACCTTCACGTTCCGTTCTGCTCGGCCATCTGCCCGTACTGCGACTTCTCGGTTGTGCCATCGGCGTCTCCGGCGCGCCGGCGCTTCGCCTCGCGCCTTTCGGCGGAAGTGGCGCTCGCCGCGCGCGAGTGGCGCGACCCGCTTCCCTTCGACACCGTGTACTTCGGCGGGGGAACGCCGTCCCAGTTGCCGCCGGACGAGCTGGGGCGCGTGCTGGCTGTGTGCCGCGAGTCCCTGACTTTCGAGGCGGCGGGGCCGTGGGTGTTTCTGGAGGCCAACCCTGAGGATGCGACCGCGGAGGCCTGCGCCGCGTGGCGGGCTCTCGGCGTGCGGACGTTGTCTCTCGGGGTGCAGTCCTTCTCGGATGAGGCGCTGCGGTTCCTCGGACGCCATCACAGCGGGTCGCAGGCCCGCGCAGTCGTCGAGACCGCGCTCGCCGCGGGTTTCGACACGGTGTCTGTCGATCTCATCTTCGGCTTGCCGGGGCAGACCGTTGACGGCTGGCGGCGGGAACTGGCGGCCGCCGTCGAGCTGGGGCCGCAGCACCTGTCGTGTTATCAGCTCACGGTCCACGCCGGCACGCCGTTCGGCGTGAAGGCGAAGCGGGGCCAGCTCTCGGAGCTTCCCGAGGAGGACCAGGCCTCGCTCCTCGAGCTCACGCATCGCTTCCTGGCGGACGCGGGCTGGCCGGCGTACGAGGTCTCGAACTTCGCGCGCGGCCCGGCTCACCAGTCACGCCACAACCGCAAGTATTGGGACCATACGCCGTACCTCGGGCTCGGCCCATCGGCGCACTCGCTTGCCATCTCCGATGCGTCCTTCGCTCGTGGGGGCGAAGCCGGCTCCGCATCCGCGCGCCGCTGGTGGAACGAACGCGGCACGGTGCGATGGGACAACCGGCTGGCGGCGGGGGAGCGCCCGGTCGAGGCCGAAGAGATCCTCGGCCCGAAGGACCTCGCGACGGAGGCGCTTCTGCTCGGCCTGCGGACGACGGCCGGGATCGACCTCGATGGCTTCACGGCGCGCTACGGTGTCGATTTGCTGGCCGCGAACGAAAGCCTCGTTGCCCGTCTGGTGGAGGACGGCCGCTTGGTCGTGCATGCCGAGCACGAGAGCGGCCGGTGGTTGGTGCCCACGCTCTCCGGACTGGCGGTTGCCGACGGCCTGGCCGCCGCGTTCGACATTCCGTTGCAGGGCTGAGCGCCGGCCATATTGGCGGAACTTGCCAGATAGGCCGATGGCCACTCGTTTCAGGCAGGGCACGATCGCACACCGGCCTCTCGGATCGCAACCGGTGGCGTTTGACGGACCTAGCGTCGGCGCATGCGCGCGTTCCTCGGGGCGGCTCTCGACACGACGACAGGCACACGCCTTGCTTTGAACGCCGCATCATGGCGACCATCCTTCTAGTCGAAGACGAGCAGGCGCTGCGCCAGTTGCTCCGGGAGTCACTCGAGCTGGACGGATATCGAGTGCTGGAGGCGGCCAACGGTGAGGAGGCGATCCAGACCCTGTCGCGGTGGACGGGCCCGGTGGACGTGATCGTTACGGACGTCGTCATGCCTCGCATGGGCGGCGCGGAGCTCGTGCGCCAGGTCCGGCAGCAGCTGCCCGACATGCCCGTGGTCCTCATCTCGGGCTGGCCG
>Ga0075429_100004947_pt1 | contig 11477 bp, 10 predicted proteins | sample RhiMetdeltSRZDD3_FD_75295 | JGI IMG/M metagenome (GOLD analysis project Ga0075429, IMG submission 75295) | Populus rhizosphere microbial communities from Tennessee, USA - Rhizosphere MetaG P. deltoides SRZDD3 | ecosystem: Host-associated > Plants > Roots > Rhizosphere > Soil | place: USA...
GGATGGGCTCGAGGGTCGGCCGTGGCGGTGGCCCGGCGGGGCGGGCTCCGCGGAGTCGGGCGGCCTGGTCGTAGGTGAGGTGGCTGGGCCGGGTTCGCAGCAACTGGCGGGTGTCGGGGTCGAAGAAGGCCAACGCGGTGCCGTCGATGCGGACCGTCACCCGGCACCCGGCGAGGATCTCGGCGGCCAGGACGGGGCGGCCTGCGAGGCTGACGGTTCCGGCGGTGGACACCACCCGGTCGACCTCGACCGCCGCCCCCTCGGACTCGGGGGCCGGCAGCGGGGGTGGCCCGGCGGGGCGGCCGCCAGTGGCGGCCAAGCGAGCCAGGTCGGCGGTAGTGAGATGCGAGCGGACCGACTTGAGCCGAGCGCCGCCAGCGCTCAGGTGGATCACATCGTGGTCGGCCCAGAACGTGACCGTGATCCCGGCCCGGGACGGGCCCAGCCAGAACTGCTTGCCCTCGACCGACATGTTCCCCGAGGCCGGGACCACCCGGTCGAACTCGACCGCTCCCGGCGTGGGAGCCAACGGCGGCAGGGGCAGGACCCGCTCCGGCTTGGGCGGCTCGGGTGACGGAGCAGGGGCGGCGGCCAGAGCGGCGGGCAGCCGCAACGGCAACGCCTCCCGTTCCTGCTGTGGGACCGGCGCGAACCGGTCGGCTGGCGAGGCCATGTCGAGGGACTGATGCGGGCGGCGGGTGTTGTAGTCGCCGGCCACCCACCCATCCAGGCCAGCCTGGACGTCCTCGATCGTGTCGAACGGCTCCTGGTCGGCGAGGAAGTCCCGGCGCAGGGTCTGGTGGAACCGCTCGATCTTGCCCGTAGTCGTCGGCGAAGCCGGCTGGGTCAGCCGGTGGACGATGCCGTTGTCCCGGCAGATCCGATCGAACAACACCTCCCCGCCCCGCCCGAACCGGGCAGTGAACTGCTTGCCATTGTCAGTGAGCACTTCATCCGGGACCCCGTAGCGCTCCAGCGCCCGAGCGAACGCCAGACACACCGCCCGGCCCGTCGCCCGCACACACGCCTGGGCGATCACACAGAACCGGGAGTGATCATCCACCCCGGTCACCACCTTGAGCTCGGCGCCATCGGCCAGGAACACCCCGCCCACGATGTCGAGCTGCCACAACGCCATCGGGGCATCGCGCTCCCAACGCTTGTAGTCCTCCCGTCGCCGACCCCTCTTCCGGGGCTCGACCAGGCCATGACGGACCAGGATCCGATACACCGTCATCCGCGACGGCACCGGCTCCATCCCCACCCGGCCCAACTCGTGCGCCAGACGGCGAGGCCCCCACCGGGGATGCTCCCGGCGCAGCTCACACACCGCCGCCTCGACCTCGGGCGACGACTGCCACGGCGAGGACTCCGGGCGACGCGACCGATCGATGAGACCCCCGAGACCGTCATCCCGATAGCGGGACAACCACTTGTGCACGCTCTGACGGGACACGCCCAGCTGCGCGGCCACCGCTGTGACCGACTCACCGGCCAGCACGGCCAGCACTGCCCGATAGCGCTGCTCGACAACAGACAACTCGACAAGCACCGATCCCGGCCCCCAGCTGCACGCCGCCCGCAAACGACGAACAGCCAGCAGGCCGATCACGGCCACTGTCAACCATGTCCTGGGACAGCTTCGTCAACCATGTCCCGGGACCGGACAGCCAGCTGTGCAGCTGCCTGGCTCCACCTGATGCTTGTCGTTTTGGCTTCAGTTGATGGGCGACAGTGACCCTAGGTTTCTATGGGGCGGCTTTGCGGGGCCGCATGGGTCGGATGTTGCAGACGGGCTTGGTGGTGGTGCGGGCGACGGTGCGGGTGTCGCCGTCGCCGGCCTCGATGGTCAGGGTTCGTTCGGCCACGTAGATGGTGACGGTGGTGTGGGCGTGGGCCCGGCCGAGGGCGACTTTCTGGCCGACGACCATGATGACGCCGCTGTTGGAGGCTCGGCGCTGCACACGCACGGGCTCGAGGGAGGGGCGGGGTGGTGGGCCGGCGGGGCGGGCGCCGCGGAGCCGGCGGGCTTGCTGGTAGGTGAAGGGGCTGGGCCGGGTGCGTAGCAGCTGGCGTGTCTCGGCATCGAAGTAGGTCAGGGTCGACTCGTCGACGCGAACCGTCACGCGTTGGCCGGCAAGGATCTCGGCTGCCAGCACGGGCTGGCCTGCGAGGCTGACGGTTCCGCCGGTGGACACGATGCGGTCGACCTCGACCGCGGCGCCGGGACTGTCGGGGGGTGGCAAAGGTGGTGGCCCGGCGGGACGGCCGCCGGTGGCCGCGAGGCGGGCGATGTCGGCAGTGGAGAGGTGGGAGCGGACCGACTTGAGGCGGGCGCCGCCCGCGGTCAGGTGGATCACGTCGCAGTCGGCCCAGAACGTGACAGTGACCCCGGCCCGGGTCGGGCCCAGCCAGAACTGGCGGCCCGCCAAGTACATGTTTCCCGAGGCGGGCACCACCCGGTCGAACTCGACCGCTCCGGGCGTCGCCAGCGGTGGCGGCGGGGGCAGAACCAGCTCCGGTTCAGGCACGGCCAGCTGGCAGGCTGGTGTCGGGACGCCCACAAGCGCCGGCGGAAGCCGTAGCGGCAGCGCCTCCCGCTCGGCTTGGGGGACGGGAGCGAACCGTTCGGCTGGAGAGGCCATGTCCAGTGAGCGGTGTGGCCGGCGGGTGTTGTAATCGTCGGCCACCCAGCGATCCAGGGCGGCCTGCACGTCGTCGAGGTCCTCGAAGGGCCCGTGGTCGGCGAGTAGGTCCCGGCGCAAGGTCTGATGGAAACGCTCCACCTTGCCCGTGGTCGTCGGCGAGGCGGGCTGGGTGAGGCGGTGCACGATCCCGTTGTCCCGGCAGATCCGATCGAAGAGCACCTCACCACCCCGCCCGAACCGGGCGGTGAATTGGCGACCATTGTCCGTCAAGACCTCCTCGGGAACCCCGTAACGCTCCAACGCCCGAGCGAACGCCACACACACCACCCGGCCCGTGGCCCGTACACACGCCGAGGCGATCACACAGAACCGAGAGTGGTCATCGACCCCGGTCACCACCTTGACCTCGCTGCCATCAGCCAGGAACACGCCCCCCACGATGTCGAGCTGCCACAGCGCCATCGGGGCGTCCCGCTCCCAACGCTTGTAGTCCTCCCGCCGGCGACGCCGGGCCTTGCCGTCGACCAGGCCATGACGGACCAGGATCCGATACACCGTCGACGCCGAGGGCACCGGGACCATCCCCGACCGGCCGAGCACGTGCGCCAGGCGCCGCGAACCCCAACGCGGGTGCTCACGGCGCAGCTCACACACCGCCGCCTCCACCTCGACCGGGGACTGATGGGGACAGAACTCGGGGCGATGCGACCGATCCACCAGCCCGCCCAGGCCCTCGTCCCGATAGCGGGCCAACCAGCCGTGCACGGTCTGGCGCGACACCCCGACCTGGGCGGCCACCTCGATCACGGACTCGCCGGCCAACACGGCCAGCACCGCCCGATAGCGCTGCTCGACAACGGACAACTCGACAAGCACCGATCCCGGCCCCCAGCTGCGCGTCGCCCGCAAACGACGTACAGCCAGCAGGCCGAACACGGCCACTGTCAACCGTCAACTGAACCCGGAATGTCGTGCATCAACCGGAGCCGGACAGCCTGCGTGTCCACTGCTCTGCCGAATCTGGCTCTAGGAGATCAAGAGCGCCGGCAAAAGCCGGCGCCTGGCCTGCGGGCGGCGCCCAGAGGGCGCCGTCCTCGGCCTGGCAGGGAAGTCGGCCAGGGATGCCGATCGCTCGATGTCGGTTCCCATCATCCCTCCTCGTCGGAGGTCGATGCGTCGTGAGGACGGTCAGCTGTGCGAGCGCGCACCAGCCGTACGCCGGTCGCAAGCAGCCACACGAGCCAGGCGGCGTAGCCGAGCAGCCCCACGAAGATGAGCCCTGAGCCGTCCGCGATCGCGAGGTTGGCCGCCCCGGCGGCGAGCAGCAGGCCTGCCCCGGCCACTGCGAGCAGACGCTGCCACGGCGGCGTCAGCTGGCTCGCATGCGTCGCCAGCGCGGCGCCGATGAATGTAGTGCCGAGCGCCGGCAGCGCCAACGCGAAGGCTGCTGCATGCAATTGCCAGGCGAGCTCGAACTCCGGGCTCGGCTCGGCGAGCCCGCCGGCGGACAGCACGACACCGTTCCACATGACGGCGTAGAGCGCAAAGACTGCCGAGAGGGCCGCGCCTGCGGCCAGCGCGAGGCGTGACCAGTCTGTGCCCGCACGCCCGCGGCGCTCGACGAGCCCGTGGAGACCGGTCAGGAACCCGAGCAGCAGCGGCAGGTTCAGCGCCTCCAGGCCGACGCAGATCGCGACCGCGACCCGATGCTCCGCGTGGAAGGCGAGCACCTCCTTGATCGGGTCCCCGTAGCCTGGCGCTCCGGCCCTGACCACCACCGCGTTCTGGATCGCCACCGACGCTGCCAACGCGATCGCCGTCGCGCCCACGACCCGCTCTCGGAGCGCTCGCGTCGGGGTAGGCGCCGTCGTTGCCGCTGCCGCGCTCACGGGCACGTGAGGGATTCCCGCGCGGTGGCGGGGTGATGCGGTGATCTCATCTCTCACTCCTTCGTTGCGGTCGGATGATCGGTGCAACACCACGTCATTCGTTGGCGTGGGAATGGCCGGAATTGGTTTCGGAGTCTTCTTTGGCTGTCCGTTCCGGTGATGTGGAACAGATTGCTGGAGCGGCCGGATACGCCGCTACGAGCCGAGGTCGATGGTGGTGGGCCGAAGGTCTACACCTCGGGTTCCACTTTGGTCGGATGCCGTGGGGCCCGGACCAACGGGCGCGGGTGGTCTGGAGTGCATGACGCGCAAGGGGTCGGCCTCGTGCCACTGGCGTGCCAGACCGACGGGAACGTCGCGCGCACTCGCGGTCACACATGTGACTCGGGCCCCGCGACGCCCTGATGGCGATCGGCGCAGCGCACCTAACCGGTGCCGCGACCCCACTTACAAGGCAGGACAGTCGTGGGTTCGAGACCCACCGCGCCCACCTGATGACCTGCGCTTTTCTGCGGCTCGGCACGCTGGGCCAGCCAACGCAAAACCAACGGACCCGTCAGGGTCCGAACCGGATCGCGGACCACCGCATGCCGAGTTCGCGGGCGATGTCGTCTACAGACCGATCGGAGCTCAAGACCACCTGAGCCACTCATGGCGGGATTCCAGCGGGTACGCGAACGGTCTTCTTACTCGAACTCCGTCCTGCGAATCGTGACTGCGGCTCACTAGCAGGTGTCGACATGACCGGGGCGAGACCACTGGCCGACCCGGGCTGCCTGGGGTGGACCGCGACGAGGCCGCTGCGAGACCGAGCGGGGACTGTGCCGGTCGACCGTCGGGCCATGATTCCGGGAAGGAGGCTCGTGATGGTCCTCGTCCGCGTCGGCGCGGTGGCGGCGGTCGGTGCCGGGCTCGCCGCCGGCGTGCCGTTGCTTGGACAGGTGGTGGGCGGGGCGCCGGTCGTCCCGGATCCGCCGACGAGCGTTCTGTCGACCGATCAGCAGCCGCCGATGGGGAGGTCGTCGTGCGGGCCGCCGAGATCACCGACGAGCGCATCCCACGCGGCACGTTCAGTTCCATACCCGAGCTCACCCATGCGATCGACTGCTAGGTCGAGCGCTACAACGACAAGCCTGCACCGTCTTATGTGGCACCGCGGAGGAGAGAGGCACGAGGCTGAGAAGCCTGAAGCTGATGTCGTCTGTGGTTCGAATTTCAGCGCGCGGTAGGGGACGGCGCGGAACGTTCCAGCGCCAAGAGATGACGTCGAAGGCGCGAGATTTGCAGCGTGCGAGGAGATCGGTGAAGGCGGCGCGGTCGACGATGGTCCAGCCTTGATGCGACCGGTTGTGGTTGCGGATGGCGACCGAGATGCCGTCGGGCAGCGGTCTTGATCGTGCCTAGGGCGGGCACCAGAAGGCAGATGCTTCGACGACCGGCCGGCGGCGCGGGCGTCTTCGGTGCCGGCGACTGCGGGTGGGTCCGGCGGCGAGTGACCGGGTCTGTGCGCCGGCTCAAACGAGCTGCAATGCCGCGGCTCGATGGACCGCCGCAGATCGGTGGGGTACGTCCAGCTTCCGATAGATGGCCCGAACGTGGCTCTTGAGGGTGTTGACGGAGATGTAGAGCTGCGCGGCCATCTCGCGGTTGGACATACGCATGGGGAGCAGGCGCAGCACCGCAAGCTCGCGAGCCGTGAGCTGCTGTATCGGCATTGCTTGCTCTCGCGTAGCTGCTTGCGCTAGCTCCTGGCATCCGAGGGCGGCCAGGCGGCCGACGGTCCGGTCAGTGCACTCGAGCGCCAGCTGCGGGAGCCTTCTGGTCAAGGTGGGGCCTTCGTCGAGGAATGTTCTGACCAGGCCGAGGGGCTCGCCGACGGAGATCGCCTCGATCAGGGCGGCCGACTTCTCTGGCGGTTCGCTGTCGGACAGCTGAGCCCGGATGAGCGCCTTCTCCACCGCATGGCGAGGCGCCGGAGCGTCGATGGCTTCCAACAGCTGTCGGGCGTGGGTCGGGGCTTGCTGCAGCGCCACCCGCGCAGCCAAGAGCTGCGCGTCGGCGCCCGGAGGTGTGTCGCGAATAAGGGTCTGGGCCCCGATGACGTCCCCCCGATCAAGCCGCACCTTGACCTCCGTGCTGCGTAGGTGGGCGTCGACGGCCGCGGGCAGCTCCAGGTTCGCGGCGCGGGTCGACACCGCCAGTTCGAGCGCCTTCATGTAGGCGCCGGCGACACGATGGCAGCGGGCGAGTTCGCTGGCGGCGAGGGTGGCGACGACCCGATGAGACGACCTGGCGGCGAGAGTGCGGGCCTCCTCGATGAGCGGGACGGCCGTGGCCAAGTGGTTACGCTCACGATGAGCTGATCCTGCCAACAATGCCAGCTCGGCAGAGCCCGAGCCGTTGTAACTGATCTCACGCTGGGCCGCCGCGACATTGTTTTCGGTGGCCGAGATGTCACCGTCGAACCAGGCAACCCAGGCGCGCACAAGGGCGGTATTGACCGCCGTGTGGTGTGTAGCTCCGAGGCCGAGCTGGTCAAGCGTTGCCAACGCCTCGCTTGCGCGATCCCTGTCACCGCCCCACGCGAAGGCGCGAATGCGCCAGCCATGGGCTTGCGAGACCGATCGCAGGCTGGCGCCGGTTCGCTCGACCGAATTCAGGAGACGATCCGCGCAGGCGAGCAGCCCGGCGACTTCACCCAAGTGTTCTGCCACCAGCGCCCGAGCAACCATCAGGTCCCGGCTATCAGCTTGGCCTGCCGTATTTCCCGAGGTGGCGCCTTGGTCGGCCTGTTCGAGCAGGCGGCGTGCCTCGTCGACTCGTCCTGCGGCGACCAGGGACCGGACCCGCCAGGCCAGCAACGGGCTGCCGACGGGCATGTGCTCGGGGAGCCCCTGGAGTAGCCCGACAACCTCGCTCAATGACGCCTCATCCCCCGCCGCCAGGTCTGCGCACGCTTCGGCCGCCTCCTCGGCACAGTCGGCCTTCAGGTAGAGCTCGATCGCGGTCGCGAGTTCCCCCGTGCGTCGACAGGCCTCCGCTGCACGACGACACGCGCCAATCGCAACCAGTGGGTCACGCCTGCGATACTCCTTCTGGAGGCTGCGAGTGAGGATCGGCGGATGACGGAACGCGCCAGGACGGCTGGCGACAGGGGCGATCGGCAGCGCATCGATGTCGGGTGAAGTCAACCGCGGCCGGCCGGTGCTGTCCTCGGCGACTGCTTGGCACAGAGGCTCGGTGAGCACCGGCAACCAGCAGCTCACCTCCAGGAACGAACGGGCGTCGGCGGAGGATCCAACGATCAGCTCCTCCCAGATGTACGCACTGGCAACGCTGCCGGAATCAGGCTGGGCCGGAGATCGTGCCTTTTGCGCCGATGCCTCCAGTTGTGCCAACCGCAAACCCGCAATCCAGCCCAGACTCGCCCGCTCGAGATCGGCAGCCGGCAGATGCCGGCCGAACGAGGTGGAGGCCAGCAACTCGATTTCGGCGCGCTCGAACCGCAGCATGGCGGGAGTGACCTCGACCAAGTCGTCCCGCAGGCGGGCACGCTCCAGCCCTAGCCGTGGTTTGGATCTCGAAATGAGAACCGTCCGAACGTCGTGAGGCGGCTGCTCGACAAGCTGTTCGATCACGTGGCGGGCCGCCTGATCATGCAAGCGGTGAACGTCGTCGAGAACCAGGGTCACGCTCGAGCCGAGATTGTGGGTCACTGCGTTGAGGAGCTCCCATAGAACCGTGTAGTCGACGCCACCATGGTGAGACCATCGACCGTTGTGGCGAGCGTGCGGTGAGAGCCGCTCCACTACCTCCACCAAGTGCTCCAATAGAACTTTCTGGTCGTTATGGGTGACGTCGACCGAGAGCCAGGCACAGGGACGTCCCTGGGCGCTGACCCACTGCGCAACGAGAACCGTTTTGCCCGCCCCGACTGGCCCGCGCACGAGAACCACGTGCTGATCGGATTGGCCATCAAGAAGTTCTTCCAGCCGCTTCCGGCGGATCGCGAACGACGGCACGGGCGGAGGGGCCCCCCGGGTGATCGCAGCCGGCCGAGCTAGCACAGCCGTATCCGCGTGCCGGTGCAACTGCGTCAATTCGCCAACGGATGAAGCCAGTTGGCGACGGGACAGCGACCGGGTATCCGGCCTGGACATCACGTGCGATCCCCGAAGACGTGCCGCCCTGCCGGGCGGGCGGCCGCAGGCAGCAGGTCGACACCCGGAGCCGGTGCACGGTCACGCCGTTCGACCGCGCCGCACGACATCGCGCCGCCCCCGGGAGCCCGGCTGGATTGCACCTGACGGGTCTGCGCCTCCCTACTTAGAGTGTTGGAGATGGCTCGAGGAGCGGCCATCCTTTTGTTGAGGGCGGTGACACCCGTCGCTGATGCATCCAGGTGACGCCGTCCCTGTAATCCAACGTGACGATCAGGACCAGGACGAATGGCATGTAAGAGGGGGACCCCCGCGTGCGAAGCGCGGTTACCACGGTGGAACTGCCTGCCGAACCGCGCACGGTGACACCGCACGGCCGGCACGCGGCGACCCGCGGATTCGGTCTTCTCCTGCACGGCATCCTCCTCTATCGGCTGGCGGCTCCTGAAACGCGCGGGACCGCAGTCCGATCACCAGACGCCGAGGTTGTTGCATGCGAAGGCGCCCCGGGCCGCTGGCGGCCAGCCGCCGAGCAGCGGGCGTTCGACCCCGCATCACAGCAGCCGATGGCTGCATCTGCGGGATTCCGCGCATTTCTGTCTGTCCTTACACCTGCCACCGCTGCCGCCTCGGCGTCTTGGTTTTGGCTAACCCGGATCATCCCAAGCGGAGGTGGGACGGTCATCGGCCAACCGACGCGGCGTCGAGGCGACATTTGACCTGGGTCCGAGTAGTTTCGAACTGTTCGTGATGCGCCATCGGCGACAGGTGCTTCTCGTGGACGAAGCGGTCAATCCCGACGGGCGTCCGACGCAGTCTTCTCGCGGGTCCCGGGTAGGCCGGGGCGATGCAACGGCGCATGTTGATGCACAGAACTCGTCGAGGCGGCAGGAGGCGCTGATTCAGGCCGGCCTGGCGCTGGCCTCGGAGCTGTCGCTACCCGCCGTGCTCCAGAAGATCATCGACCTGGCGTGCGAGGTCGCGGACGCTCGATACGGAGCGCTGGGAGTCGTCGGCGAAGATGGGCGGCTACGCGATTTCATCACCTCCGGCGTTGACGAGGAGGAGCGGCGAGCGATCGGGGACTTGCCCGTGGGGAAGGGCATCCTCGGCGTGCTGATCACGGAGACTCACCCGCTCCGTTTGCAGCGAATACAGGACGACTCGCGCTCAGTTGGCTTCCCGGCGAACCACCCACCGATGACGTCCTTCTTGGGTGTACCTGTCAGCGTCCGCGGGATGGTCTACGGAAATCTCTATCTCACCGAGAAGCGCCACCTGCCGGCGTTCACGGCCGACGACGAACGCGCAGTCGTCACCCTGGCAGCGCAAGCGGGCGTCGCCATCGAGAACGCACGTTTGTTTGCCGAGGCAGAGGAAAGACTGGCGATCGAGGAGCGGCATCGCCTGGCCCGAGATCTGCACGATTCGGTCTCGCAGGCTCTGTTCTCGATAACCCTGGAGACCCGTGCCGCCCAGCTTGCTCTGGAAAAGGAGGGGACCCCTCGGCCACCGGACTTGGGTGAGCGTCTTGCCAGACTCCAGGAGCTGACCAAAGGCGCCCTGGCGGAGATGCGCGGGCTGATCTTCGAGCTCCGGCCCGACGCGCTCCGGGAGGAAGGGCTCGCGGCGGCCATCCGCCAGCACGCCGAGGCCGTCGGTGCGAGAGCCGACCTGGTGATCGACATCGAAGCGCTCGAGACCCGATTCCCCCTGACTCCAGACATCGAGCACGAGATCTATCGAACGACCCAGGAAGCGCTGGCCAATGTGGTCAGGCACGCAGATGCCAGGCACGTAGGGATCAGGCTCCTCCGGACAGCCACGGCGCCACCATGTTTGCTGCTCGAGATCTCGGACGACGGGATTGGGTTTGCGCCCGAGAGCTCCCGACCGGGCCACCTCGGACTCACGACCATGAGACAACGAGTTGAGCGGCTGGGCGGGACCATGGAGGTGCGCAGCACGCTTGGTCGTGGCACCACGATCCAAGCGCGCGTGCCGATGCCGATTGACGGCAGCCCGGGGGGGCGCCTGTCGGAATCGGACCCGAGATGAACTCCCGAGATGCCGACGACCGCGATCGGCAACCCGTCAGGGTGTTCGTCGTGGACGATCACGGCGTCGTCCGCCGCGGGCTGCGTGCCTACATCGAGATGGTGGATGACATGGAGGTGGTCGGTGAAGCAGCCGATGGACAGGCGGCCCTGGATGGGATCGGGGCTCTCGTGGCGGCCGGTCGACCGGCCGATGTCGTACTGATGGATCTGATCATGCCCCACATGGACGGTGTCACGGCCACGGCTGCCATCACGGAGCGCTATCCAGAGCTCAAGGTAGTGGCAATGACCAGCTTCACCGAAGCGGACAAGGTTCACGGAGCTCTCGGGTCTGGCGCATCTGGGTACCTCCTCAAGGACGCTGCGGCTGACGAGGTCGCCGCTGCAATCCGGGCTGCCTGCCGTGGCGAGGTCCATTTGGACCCGGTGATCGCCAGGCAGCTGGTGCGGTCGCTGGCGATTCCGAAACGTCGGACCGTTGACATGCTGACCGATCGGGAGCGCGAGGTCCTGGTTCTGCTGGCCCAAGGCCTTTCGAATAGGCAGATCGCGAATGCGTTACATATCAGCGAGCGCACGGCTCGATCCCATGTGAGCAGAATCCTGACCAAGCTGGGGTTGGCTTCTCGGACCCAGGCCGCCTTGCTGGCAATCCGAGAGGGAATCGCGCCCGTCCCGCCCGAGAACTAAGGACCCGAATTTGCCTGGCAGGATCGGGCC
>Ga0075429_100004948_pt1 | contig 11476 bp, 9 predicted proteins | sample RhiMetdeltSRZDD3_FD_75295 | JGI IMG/M metagenome (GOLD analysis project Ga0075429, IMG submission 75295) | Populus rhizosphere microbial communities from Tennessee, USA - Rhizosphere MetaG P. deltoides SRZDD3 | ecosystem: Host-associated > Plants > Roots > Rhizosphere > Soil | place: USA...
ACAAAGGCGGATATGAAAGAAAAGAAAAAAGTAAGAAGTTAAGTTTCCTCATGTTTTACTGTTTAGTTGCATCACGTTCCTGTTGTCGAAAGGCAACAGGAATTCTTTTTTGATACCAGCTTTAGTGATTCTGATTTGACGTCCGTTGCGACGCTCCGTTTATCGTTCGGTAATTCTATTCCGCTAAAAAATTTACATGTATTTATAACCACTCGCAGTATTAAAAAATAAAATAGTATCGTTATCTTTTATAGTTCTTTTTTGTTTTAAATGCGCTAGGGCTTTCCAGGCTGCGCTGCTTTCTGGTGAAACAAGTATTCCTTCGGTCGTTGCAATTTCAGTGATACCATCCACAATTTCTTTTTCAGTTACTGTTATCACTTCACCTTTTGATTCAGCAAGTGTTTTTTTTATCAAACTCATTCCAAAAGGAAATGGCACAGCAAGCCCATGGGCAATCGTTGGCTTGGGAGAAAAATTCTTTTGCCATCCATCCGGATCATCTAATGCGGCCTTGATCGGTGCACAATTGTCCGGTTGAACTGCGATCATTTTGGGCCGTGGCCCTTTGATCCATCCCAATTTCAGCATTTCATCAAATGCTTTCCATATACCGATCAATCCGGTTCCTCCTCCGGCGGGATAAACAATTACATCGGGTAATTGCCAATCCAGTTGCTCGGCAATTTCATATCCCATTGTTTTTTTCCCTTCCAAACGATACGGCTCTTTTAGAGTAGAAATATTAAAGTACTCATTTTTTTCATTGATCTCATTTGCTTTTCTTGCACAATCGTTGATCAATCCTTCTACAGTGATCAGGTTTGCTCCATACAATTTGCATTCATCTTTGAACACATCTGGTGTATGAGCTGGCATGATAACAATACACTCCATATCCGCTTTAGCACAATAAGCTGCTAAAGCTCCGCCTGCATTACCGGCAGTGGGTATGATAAATTTATCAATACCCAATTCTTTTGCTTTTGATATAGCCACACTGATCCCTCTTGCTTTAAATGAGCCGGTGGGATTATGTGATTCATCTTTCATCAGTAAAGAAGAATATCCATATTTATCTGAAAGTTTTTTTAAAGGTAGGATAGGCGTGAACCCTTCGCCAAGGGAAATCATATTGATTAGATCTTTTACCGGGAGCATTTCAAAATAGCGCCACAAGTTGTTTTCTCTTTCAATAAGATCGTCTTTTGAAAAAGTTGATTGAGGTTCGTATTCGACAAGCAAGGGTTGTTTGCAACAAGGAGAAACATTAATGATCTCAGAGACTTTATAGAGTTTATTACAATTGGAACACTTCAGAGCATTTGCCAAAGAATATGGATCTTGTTGTTTTCTCATCGAAACATTTCATTAAGGGCAAGTGAAGGTAAAACAAAAGTTCAACCGGAGGTTTCCAGTCCAGCAGGCAGAGCAGCGGGTATTGTCATTTTATTTTTTTCCCTGATACTTCCCTACTTTGCAACCAGAATGAAAAAAGCCTTTCTCTATTTACATATCTCTGTGTTTCTTGCCGGCTTTACCGGGCCGCTGGGAAAGCTCATCGATCTGAATGAAGGCTTATTGGTTTGGTGGCGTTTGTTCATTACATCGGTTACCATGTGGGTGGTGTTTTCATTAATGGGTAAGCTGCAGCGTGTTTCATTTAAAGATATGTTGAAACTTACCGGGATAGGTTTTCTTGCCGCTGTTCATTGGGTTACTTTTTATGGCTCTATCAAATATGCTAATGTATCAGTGGCATTGGTTTGTTTTTCCGCTGTTGGTTTTTTCACTGCCCTGGTTGAACCAATATTGTTGCGTGTAAAAATAAAATGGATTGAGGTGTTTCTTGGTTTAATGGTGATCGCAGGCATCTATATGATCTTTCATTTCAACCCGAAGTATAAAACAGGAATTATTCTCGGGATTATTTGTGCATTGCTAATGGCAATTGTTATGATCTATATCCGCGAATTTGTGCAACGCATTAATCCGCAAACTGTCCTTACATATCAACTTAGCGGCGGTCTGATTACTTTATCCATGCTGATGCCGTTTTATATGCAGCAGTTTCCGACAGATTATATTTTTCCTGACCTTAATGACTGGATGTGGTTACTTGTGCTTGCATGGTTTTGTTCAGTATTGGCATTCCAGCTTTCCGTTTATGCATTGAAACGATTAACGGCATTTACAGTGAACCTTTCATTTAACCTCGAGCCGGTGTATGGTATCTTTCTTGCCATAGTTTTATTTGGCGAAAGCCGGGATTTTGACTGGTCATTCTTTGGTGGACTGGCTCTTATTGCAGCTTCATTGGTCATTCATATTGTTATGTTATTAAAAAAAGAAAGAGAAATTGTAAGGTCTCAAATGGAAACTTAATAATCACAAAATAAATGAACCACATAGGCACATAGAGCACATGAGAAAACACAGAGACTATGTGAATACCTATGTTTCTATGTGCCGCAGTCTGTCCCGATGAAGGAGGGATGGTGAATAGATGTCGAATTAAAATTTTACAGAATGCAATTGACAAACTATCATAAAAACATTGTCGATTATTACACAGAATCGGAAAACGCTTATAAAGACAGTTGGGATCTCAACAACAGTCTCGCCATCCATTATGGCTACTGGGATAAAAACGTAAAAAGCTTTTCTCAATCATTATTAAGGATGAATGAAGTGATGATGGAAGCTGCGGAAATAAAATCTACAGACAACGTTTTAGATGCCGGTTGCGGGATTGGAGGAAGCTGTATTTTTTTGGCGGAAAGGATTGGATGCAATGTGACAGGTATCAGTTTAAGTGAGCAACAAATTAATAAAGCAAACCAATTGGCTGTTGTTAAGAAGGTTGACGATAAGGTTGAGTTTGAAGTGATGGATTTTTGTGCAACTTCTTTTCCTGATGAAAGTTTTGATATTGTCTGGGGTTGTGAGAGTATTTGCTATGCTGAGGATAAGGAACAATTTATTAAAGAAGCCTGGCGTTTATTAAAGCCTGGCGGCAGACTAATTATAGCGGATGGATTTGTGACTGATCTTGATAACAATAATCATCCAACAATAAGAAACTGGCTTGATGGCTGGCAGGTAAACTATCTTGATTCACCGCAAAGGTTCCATGGGTTTATGAATTCGGCAGGTTTTCAACATATTTCTTATAAGGACATTTCAAAATTTACGGCTCACTCATCACGACGTTTGTATAAGTTTTATTTTTTGGCTAATCTTTATCTGCTTTGGAAAACAATCACTTTCTCTAACCGGGCCACCGAAATGCAAACGAAAAACATTGCTGCGTGTAAACACCAATATTTCGGAATGAAGCAAGGTTTATGGACATACGGCCTGTTCGTGGGAACAAAGGCCGGGTAATTTTCCTGTTAACACTTACCTTTAACCCTATCAAATTTTTTTACATGAGAGCCTACCAGGTAACTACTTTTTTACTTTTTACTTTTAACTTTTTACTTGCCCAGAAAAAACCGCTTGATCATTCTGTATACGATGGCTGGCAAAGCATTGGTGAAAGAATGATCAGCAATGATGGCAAATGGGTTGTCTATACTGTAAATGTGCAGGAAGGAGATAATGAACTTGTCATTCAATCGTCGGACGCAAAATATAAAAAGATAATTGCTAGAGGTTATAATGCTGTTATCTCTGAAGATAGCCGGTTTGCTATTTTTAAAATAAAACCGACTTATAAAGAAACTCGTGAGGCAAGAATAAAAAAGAAAAAGCCTGATGAAATGCCAAAGGATTCTTTTGCAGTGGTTGAACTTGGGAAAGACAGTGTTGTTAAAGTCGCCAAGACAAAAACTTATAAAGTTCCGGAGAAAGGGTTCGGGTGGGTGGCTTATCATTTAGAAAAAAAGCCAGAGCCTGAAAAACCCAAAAGCCTTTCTCCCGAGGCGATCAATAAAAAAACAATTGACAGTTTAAAAAGAAAGATCGATTCTTTGTTGATGGTTATTAACCACCCAAACGTAGCTACGGGAAAAAATAAAAAGATAGGTTCTGCAGACGAAATTGATCAGTTGCAGTTGGAATTAGAGAAATATCAAGATGCGGAAGGTGATGATCCCGCTGCTGCTGCAGCACCAGAAGGGACTGATCTTGTTCTTAAAAACCTTTTAACCGGAGAAGAAAAAATATTTTCGCTGGTAAGTGAGTATTATTTTGATAAGAAAGGGACAAAACTTTTACTTGAAACTACCAGGAATGCAAAAGATTCATTAAGCAAAGCATCGATCTGGCTGATTGATTTTAGTAACATGCAGAAAAAAATGATCAGCACGGGCGGAAATGATTTTAAGAATTTTTCTTTTTCTGAAGATGGTTCACAACTGGCTTTTGTTGCAGAACGAAATGCAAAACCAAAAGATCTTCAGAAATTTTATAAGCTATGGTACTATAAAAATGGAATGGATACAGCTTCAATGATCGCGGATAAAGGTTCTGTCGGAATGAAATTGGGGATGACGGTGAGTGAATTTGGAACAATTAGTTTCAGCAAAACCGGTAAACGTTTATTTTTTGGAACGGCGCCAATTCAACCACCACGAGATACAATGTTGGTTGATTTTGAGATGGCAAAGCTTGATATATGGCATTACAATGATGATTATTTACAGCCAACGCAGTTGAATCGTCTTCAAAGAGATTTACAGGAAAATTTCTTAGCTGTTTATGATATTGAAACAAGTACGATCAAACAGCTTGGTTCAAAAGAGATACCAACCGTTTTCCAGAGCAATGAAGGCGATGGTGAAACATTTGTGGGGGTGACTGATCTTGGAAAAAGAGTGGAGAGCCAATGGACGGGGAGTACGTTAAAGGATGTTTATGCGATCAATGTTGAAGATGGGTCAAAAAAATTAGTAATAAAGGATCTGAATGGTTTTACGTCGCTGCAATATATGTCTCCCACTGGTAAGTACATTTTGTGGTATGATCGTAAGGCCAAAAATTATTTTACCTGGGATGGTACAACCATAAGGAATATTACTTCAAAAATAAAAGTACCGATCTGGGATGAAGAATACGACACACCTGATTTACCGACGCCGTATGGGATTATGGGATGGGAAAAAGATGATAAATCAGTTTTCATATATGACAGATACAGTGTTTGGAAAGTAGATGCTGACGGTTCTACTACCCCTAAATTGGTTATTGGCGATAGAAAGAATAAAAGAAGTTATCGGTATATCCGTGTTAATCCAGAGGAAAGGTTTATCGAAGCGGGACAAAATGTAGTGTTCAGGACTTTTAATGATATTAATAAGAAATCTGGGTTATGGGAGGGAAAATATTCGGATAATTTTAGTGCAGATAATTTAAAGCCGGTTAATGTTGACAACGAAAAATCTGTCGGTCAAGTAATGAAATCGGAAAACGGAGAAAGGTATATTTTAACTTTAGAATCTTTCGAGTCATCACCGGATTTATATTGTTTTAATCAAGTAGGAGATGGAACATGGAATGGAAAAGAGCTGTCGTCAATCAACCCCCAACAAAAAGACTACAACTGGGGCACAGCAGAATTATTTAAATGGAAAGCTTACAACGGGAAAGAAAATGAAGGCATCGTTTACAAACCCGAAGACTTTGATCCAAAGAAAAAGTACCCGTTGATCTGCTATTTCTATGAAACACATTCAGATGGTTTGTATAGTTATGTGCCACCATCACCAACACCCAGCCGTTTGAACATTTCATTTTTTGTAAGCCGTGGTTATGTTGTTTTTTCACCTGATATCCATTATGGCACTGGTCATCCTGCAAGAGATGCTTACAATCATGTTGTAAGCGGGGCAAGGGCATTAGTAAAGAAAGGATACATTGACAGCACAAGAATTGGCATACAAGGGCAGAGTTGGGGTGGTATACAAGTCGCGCAATTAGTTACCATGACAAAACTTTTTAAAGCAGCGTGGGCAGGTGCACCAGTTGCAAATATGACGAGTGCTTATGGAGGTATAAGATGGGAGACTGGTCTCAATCGCCAGTTTCAATATGAAAAATCACAAAGCCGTATTGGTGCTACACTTTGGGAAAAACCAAATTTATATATCGAGAACTCACCGCTGTTTCATTTACCTAAAGTCACAACGCCGCTTGTAATCATGTCAAACGATGCTGATGGCGCTGTACCCTGGTACCAGGGCATTGAATTGTTTACAGCCATGCGCAGGCTTGGAAAAAAAGTGTGGCTGCTCAATTATAATGGAGAAGCTCACAATCTTGTTGAAAGAAGAAACCGAAAGGATATTCAGATAAGAGAACAACAATATTTTGATTGGTTGTTAAAAGATGATATTCCTCCAAAATGGATCACGGAAGGTGTGCCGGCAGTAAAGAAGGGTAGGGAATGGGGATTGGATTATTAATGTGCAAACCTGCTAATTTGCAAATATGCAAATGAAAGTATTTAAACCAACAGCATATATTATTGGCACATTTGCACATTCATCAGGCCGCTTGCGTACTAATATACTTTACCAAACTCCTTTTGGCTACCGGTAACAAGGTTTCTTCAACCGGAAATCCTAATTCAATTTGTATGGAATAAACGGCTGGGTTGGGCAATTGATGGCGGTATTTTATCAACTCCGATTTTATACTTTCAAAAGTGTTGATGAAGTTTTTATCCCAGCTATTTACATAAGCTGTTTTCATACTCCTGTATTTTTCATCATGTTTTTCAAAAAATGAAAGACGGTAATGATAAACAAGAGTTTGCTTTTGTACAGTAGTATTTAAAAAGAAATAACCTTCCTGTGTATCCAATGGAATAATACCAACGGGGTTGATGATGATGTTTTCTTCAACAAGCTCATAAATTTCCACGCCACTATTTATTGTTCCTTTCATTTTGCTGGCAGAGTAATTAATTATGTCTTCCAGTTCCTGCATCAATTCGTCGTCCTGTATCATTTGTTCATAGAGTATCTGCAGTTTCTCCAATTGAATGCCACTAAGTTTTTTAGGGAAATGTTCCTGCAGGAATTTTTTATTCTCACGAAAGGCGACAAGATTGTTGTAATGAAAAATTATATCGGAAAGCTGGGGGTAGAGTTTGCTTTCGTTGAAGTATTTGGTTACTTCCTTTAAATAAGCAAGAAGGGTATATTTCTTGAGCTCAAAATCTATATAGCCTTCTGCAAACCATGTTTCGGATAGTGACTTCATAGGCTTTAATTTGGGTTCGTACCTGTAATTTATATAAAAGACTTTGAAATTAAAAAGTAAGTTTACCCTAAGTTTGTTAAAAGAAATATCATGCCAAGAACAATATTGTATTTGTTCCTCATTATTTTTTCTTCCTGTGGCTCAGTTAAATATTACATTGTACGTCATGCAGAAAAGGAAACAGCTTCGGTGGGCACAACGATGAGCACGCCGAATGATCCCCCGCTCTCAGCCGCCGGCCGGGTAAGAGCCATTGAATTGAGGGAAGCGATAAGAGGAAAAAGGATTCGATATATTTTTTCTACAAATACAATTCGAACTATTTCCACTGTGCAACCATTTAATGAGCTAAGAGGAGCTACACACATTGAAATTTACAACACAAAAGATTCTCTTGATCAGTTTATTCAAAAGCTGAAAGAGATAAGGAAAGGGAATTCATTGATCGTCGGCCATTCCAATACTGTAGATGATATTGTCAACAAACTTTGTGGTGAAATAAAGGTTCCAAATGATTTGCCCGATTCGGAATACGACAATCTTTATATCGTTACAAAAAAAGGCAAACATTTTAAGTTTGAGAATAAAACTTATGGTACACCTACGAATTAAATAAGTCTCTCAATTTCCTCATAATCCTTTGCAATCTTTTTAACCTGCCTGCCGGGAGGCAGGTCCTGGTTCAATATTCTCTGTCACCATTAAAATTCTCTAGTTCTTTCGCTACTGCCGTTAAGAATGTAGCGCCAAGGCTTCCATCAACAATACGATGATCATAACTCATGCTTAAATACATCATATGACGGATAGCAATGCTATCACCTGCAGGAGTTTCTACGACAACCGGGCGTTTTTTGATTGCACCAACGGCAAGTATGGCCACCTGGGGCTGATTAATGATCGGTGTTCCCATCAGACTGCCGAATGTACCCACATTGGTCAATGTGAAAGTTCCTCCTTGTGTGTCTTCAGGCCTTAATTTATTATTGCGGGCACTATCAGCCAAAGCATTTACCTGTTTTGTCAAGCCAACCAGATTCAGCTGATCCGCATTCCTGATCACAGGTACTATTAAATTACCACTGGGCAGTGCCGTTGCCATCCCCACATTAATATCTTTCTTGATGATTATCTTATCACCGTCGAGGGAGCAATTTACCAGCGGGAATTTTTTTATACAACGTACGATAGCTTCAATGAATAATGGAGTGAAGGTTATCTTTGTTCCTTCACGTTTCTCAAAATCTTTTTTCACTTTGTCACGCCACAATACAAGATTAGTTACATCTGCTTCCACAAAACTCGTTACATGCGGGCTTGTATGCTTGCTTCTTACCATATGCTCAGCGATCAGCTTGCGCATACGATCCATTTCTATTATTTCAACATTGCCGGTATAGGTCGTGAGACGGGAGTCGTGAGACGTGAGTGGCGCAGATTCGTTTATCACAGAAACTTCTCGCTGACTTTGAACATTAGGTTGCTGACTCCTGGCTCCTGACTCCCGACTCCTGACTCCTGACCTGCGATCACTTACATACTGAAGAATATCTTTCTTTGTCACTCTTCCCTCATTGCCTGTGCCCGGAATATTTTCAAGTTCACTCATACTCACACCTTCACTTGCGGCGATGTTTAATACAAGTGGTGAATAAAAACGATTCCCCGATCCGTTTGTAGTTGGTGGTTTGTAGTTTGTAGTTTGATGTGATGAAACCACTTCGGCAACTGTTGCTTCTTGTTCCTTTTGTCTTGTCTCTTGTGCCTTCGGCGATGGAGTATAGGTTTGTGCAGTTACTTTTTCTTCAGCGCCGGTCTTAATTCTTGCGATCACCGCGCCAACCGGCACTACATCATTTACATTAAAAAGGATTTCGGTCATTATACCCGCAACTGTGCTTGGCACTTCGCTATCTACTTTATCAGTGGCTATCTCCAGCACAGTCTCATCCATGCTCACCGCATCACCGGGTTGTTTATGCCACTTCAATATCGTGGCTTCCATGATACTTTCCCCAAGCTTAGGCATTACCAGGTCAACTATTGCCATAAATATCTTTTTGTGGTCAGTCCCGCCTAGGCGGGAAATTTCTATTAAATGTCCCTTGCGTCGTCCCGATCTAATCGGGATACAACAACAATTCTATTGTACGTCACCCAACTCTTTCTCATTTTCTCTTTTAATCTCTTGGTTTAATTTAACCGGCCAAAGGTAATGAATTGAACTTTAAAACCCGATCAACTGTTAGCAAGAATAAACTTTCTTAAAAAGTTCAATGCTGCATGTGCAGTCATTTCAATATTTCTTTCCCTGTCAAATCGGAAAGCAAGTTTTACGGTCTCCACTTTTGTTTTATTACCCGCAGCGATCCAAACAGTACCCACCGGTTTTTCTTCACTACCACCATCGGGACCCATAATCCCGGAAGTTGCTACAGCAAAATCAACCTGCAATTTTTCTACAGCGCCTTTCACCATTTGTATAACTGTTTCTTCGCTGACGGCACCGACTGATCGCAATGTTTTATCAGTAACGCCAAGCATTCTTTCTTTTATATCATTAGCATAGCTAACAATACTTCCTTTAAAACCAACAGATGAACCAGAATTGGAAGTAATCAGGTGTGCGATATATCCGCCGGTGCAACTTTCGGCAGTACCGATGGTTTTATTTTTTTCTTTTAATATCTTTTGCACAACCATTGCCAGGTTCTCATCTATATCACTAACCAGCCATTCAGAAACCAGTTCTTTTAAAACAGCAAATTTTTCATCCAATTCCTTTTCCATCTTTTCTTTGTCATCACCTTTTGCTGTCAATCTCAATTTTACCATGCCATAACCCGGCAAATAAGCAAGTTTGATATGCTCAGGCAAACTGTTTTCAAAATCTTTAATTTTTTCTGCGATCATACTTTCACCGGTGCCCATTGTAAAAGCAGTACGATGAATTATAAAAGGCAGCTTAAAATACTTCGGAATTCGCGGCAACACTTCATTTGTCATCAGGCCTTTCATTTCATGTGGCACGCCAGGCATTGAAGCGAATAGCTTACCATCTTTTTCAAAAAGCATTCCGGGCGCAGTTCCTCTTGCATTATGCAAAACGGTACAGACATCAGGGACCTCGGCTTGTTTTAAATTCCGTTCAAGCATCGGGCCCGGGCGACGATATACTTTTTCAAATAAATAGTTTACATGTTTTAAGACATCTTCATTCACCACAAACTTGCCACCAAAATATTTACACAACAAAGGTTTTGTAATATCATCAGCCGTAGGTCCAAGGCCACCGGTTATTAATATTATATCGGAATCTTTACTTTCTGCATCCAGTGCATTCCAGATATCATCCCAAACATCGCCAACCGCCACTCTTCTCTGCACCCAAACCCCGATCTTATTTAGCTCCTGTGCTATCCATGCACTATTGGTATCGATCGTTTGACCGATCAACAATTCATCGCCGATAGTTATAATACTTGCATTAACATTTTTCATAGGCTGCAAAGGTAAGAGATGGCTAAATTTGAAGAATTAAATATTCAATGTTCAATAATCAATTTTCAATGAAAAAGTTTATTCTGATCTTTCACGTTTCACTTTTCACATTTCACTTGTCAGCTCAAACTGTTACCCAGAAACTACAAAAAGCCTTCACTGCATTTGAAAAAGACAGCCAGTTAAAACATGCCATCAGTTCAATCTATATTATCGATGCAAATACAGGAAAAGTAGTATTCGATAAAAACTCACAGATCGGTTTAGCGCCAGCATCAACACAAAAAATTATTACAAGTGTTACTGCTTTTGAATTGTTGGGGAAGGATTATCGGTATAAGACGGAGTTCGGCCGATGTGTTGATCCTGAGAAGTCAATATGTTTCTGGGTAGCTCCGAGCGGTGATCCAACATTTGGAAGCTGGAGATGGGAATCTACAAAAGAAAAAAATGTCTTAGACAAGCTTATTGCTGCGATAAAAAAAATCAATGATGTAAAAAATCTTCGAAGTATAGTACTTAATGCGACGGGGTGGAATGCTGAGCAAATTCCAGATGGTTGGATTTGGCAAGATATAGGAAATTATTATGGTGCTGGAGCAGGGATTCTTAATTGGAGAGAAAATCAGTATGATCTTATCATGAAATCGGGAGACAAAATTGGTGAGAATGTTACAATAGTAGGAACTGTTCCTGCTTTATATTCCTACAACATTCATTCGCAAGTGATTTCTGCTGAAAAAGGCTCAGGCGATAATTCATATAT
>Ga0075429_100004950_pt1 | contig 11474 bp, 9 predicted proteins | sample RhiMetdeltSRZDD3_FD_75295 | JGI IMG/M metagenome (GOLD analysis project Ga0075429, IMG submission 75295) | Populus rhizosphere microbial communities from Tennessee, USA - Rhizosphere MetaG P. deltoides SRZDD3 | ecosystem: Host-associated > Plants > Roots > Rhizosphere > Soil | place: USA...
TAGAAGATATTGATGTGAAAATAGATGGCAGGCAAAAGAGACTTCCCCCCAGGATTTATATAGCAGTTGTTATTACAACGACACCTGGCTAAGATCAAAACACCAATTTATCTTTGACAGTATTGATTATAATTAGCTCTTGTTTTTGACTTTCTTCTACCCTGCCGATGATTTGCGCATCCACGTTAAAATCTTTTGCGATGCCGATGATCGTCGCCGCATCTTTTTCATGTAAGTAGATCTCTAATCTCGTACCCATATTGAAAACTTGATACATCTCTTTTTCATCTGAACCACTGGCTTGCTGTATAAGGCTAAAAATAACAGGTGGCTCAAACAGATTATCTTTTATGACGCGAACATTGTCCGGCACATATTTTAAACATTTGGTTTGTCCTCCCCCACTGCAATGGATCAATCCATTTATTTTCTCAAAATGATTTTCCAATAATTCTTTTATGATCGGAGCAAAGGTTCGGGTTGGACTTAATAATAATTTACCGACAAGGGTTGAAAATTGCTCATTACGAAATGAATACTGAACATTTTCTCGCAACCTGTGCGGACCAATATAAACTACGGAATCATCCAATAAATTATCATAGGATTCCCGATAATCTTCTGCATATACCTTTTGAAGCATATCATGCCTTGCACTGGTCAGTCCATTGCTTGCTATTCCACTATTATAATCATCTTCATAACCTGCTTTTCCAAAACCGGCGAGCCCTACTATTACATTGCCTGCTTTTATTTTTTCATTTGTTACAAGCTTTGATTTCGGCCATCTTGCAGTCATCGTTCCATTAACAGCAACTGTTCTTACCACATCACCCACATCTGCAGTTTCACCACCCATGAAACTAATATTTACGCCAAAGTTTTTCATTTTATCAAAAAACTCCTGGGTGCCGGTTATTATAGCTTCCAATACTTCAGCTGGTATTTGCTTTTTATTTCTGTCAATAGTTGAAGAAAAAAGTAAATTGTCATAGATGCCTACACAAAGAAGATCATCGAGGTTCATCACTACGGCATCCTGAGCAATTCCTTTCCAAATGGAAACATCTCCTGTTTCTTTCCAGTATAAATAAGCAAGAATCGATTTTGTACCGGCACCATCAGCGTGCATCACATTCACCCAATCAGTATCTCCGCACAGAACATCAGGATATATTTTACAAAAAGCTTTTGGATAAAGTCCTTTGTCAAGATTTTTGGTAGCGGTATGTACTTCTTCTTTCTGAGCTGAAACCCCTCTTTTTGAATATAGACTCATGAATACTGTTGAGCCGCAAAAATACTTCAATGGGAAGTATTGCTAATTGAACACAGCACATTTATTTTGCATCCATGCAAGTACATAGGGATATTGATAATTTGCCTGTCTTTCGAAATGCGGTTGTTACCATCGGCACTTTTGATGGAGTTCATGCCGGTCACCGGCAAATAATAAATAAATTAAAAGTGGAGGCGCTTAAAATAAAAGGTGAATCGGTCATTATCACATTTCACCCTCATCCGCGAAAGATCATTTCATCAGCTATTCTTGGTGTCAGGCTGATCAATACACTGGAAGAAAAAATCGAAGTGTTATCAGGACTTGGTGTTGATCACCTGGTTATTGTTCCTTTTACTGATGCTTTTGCAAACCAGCCGGCGGAGGATTATGTCAGGAATTTTCTATTTGAAAAATTTCATCCTGACACGGTTATTATTGGTTACGATCATCGCTTTGGCAGGGAACGGCTCGGAGATTATAAGTTACTTGAGAAAATGGCGCCGCAATTGGGTTTTAAAATAAAAGAAATCCCAAAACATATATTAGATGAGATCGCCATCAGCTCTACAAATATCCGGGAAGCCATTTTACATACTGATATCGGGATGGCAAATAAACTCCTTGGATATACTTACTTTTTTGAAGGCGAAGTTGTACATGGCAATAAATTAGGCAGACAATTGGGTTACCCGACCGCCAATTTAAAAGTTCAGGACCCGGAAAAAATAATACCTGGCGATGGTATTTATGCAGTTTATGTCAATATTAATGGTAGCCGCGCATTGAAAAATGAAGAACCAGTTGAAGTGAATTCGTTGCCGGCTGAAGATGCACAGTACAAAGGAATGATGAGTATAGGCTTCCGACCGACTGTGGATGGTAAAAAAAGAGTGATCGAGGTTAATGTCTTTGATTTTGATAAGGACATTTATGGAAAAACAATTCGGGTTTATGTAAAAAAATTTTTACGGGCAGAAGTTAAATTCAATAACCTGGAAGAACTGGTCAGGCAAATAGACCAAGATAAGGTTGAAAGTTTAAAATGGTTGTAGGGCTAGTTTCAAATAGCCAACTGGCAATGGGCAATAGGCAAAGATTGCCTTCACGGTTAGGTCTTATTTGCCTGTTGTCTGTTGCTCTTTGTCTATTTCCTTCAATATTCTATTTCGTATTCAAAATAAGAAGCATCTTCAAAAAAGTCATCCAGTGTTCCTTCAATTGTAATCTTCTTGCGATCGTTAGACAGCTTTACTCCTTTTCCTTCAGCTTTTTTTGCAGGCTTTGGAAGATTGATGACTGTTTTCATATTCATGCTCATTCCCATTTGCGACATTTCCTTAAGTGTAACTAATGATTTATCTTCTTCAATTTTTGCAACCTTTTCTTTCTTTACTTTACGGGTCAATTTATCTTTCCCATAAACCGTTGTATAATATTCATCGATCTCAGTTCCCATTTCGCCACTGCCCTCTTCATCAATCTCTTTCCCAAAGAGCCCTTTCTTTTCACCGTCTGTTTTAGGGAATTTATCCTTCATGCTGTTCTTCAATACATCCTGCTTTGTCTTTTTCAGAACGCTCCTGATTTTCTCAATATCATCTGTTTTTGAAAATGGAATCGAAAATGTAAAAGAACACTGCTCTTTCTCGGCATTCATCTTAACTCTCAAGTTACCGGCTTCTACTATTTTTTTCTCGGCGGCATTCAGGTTCTTAAGACTGTCTTTAAGGTCCTTAAAATAAATAAGCGTATCTAACTTTAATTCAGACAACTCTTTCATCTCTTTTTGCTCCCCGCCGAAAGCTTTGAGCATGCCCATTATTTTTCCCATGTCCATGCTGGTTGCATAAATACCACCGGCGTTATCATTAATAGTCAATTCCTCTTCAGTATCAAAACAACCTGTGAAAATTAAGAGCGCAGAAAGACACAGTAACCAACTAATTTTTTTCATAAAGTAATTTTAAGGTTGATAAAAAATTTTTAAGCGGCTATTATTTTAAATACCATTTCCTTTAACAAAGATGCGTCTTCTGTTCCTATATCCGATACACCCACTGATTTGAGATTATATTGATGCAGCAACAAAATTGCCTTTTCAACTTGAGGAAAGCTATAAGCTTTTACCGCCTGCAAATAATCCTTAACAAAAAATGGATTTACACCAATCGAAGAGGCTACTGCTTTCTCATCACGGCTGTTTAATCCGTGTATCATGTATAGCTTGCTGAAAAAAGAATACAATGATGGTAATATTAATTGAATAGGTGCCGCCTTCGGGTTTGCTTCAAAATATTGAACTATTCGTATGCAGTTTGGAAGGTCTTTAGCGGCAAGCGCATTTTGAAATTCAAAAACATTAAACTCCTTGCTGATACCAATAAATTCTTCAATATCATCTTCATTAATAATTTTTCTTTTACCAAGATTTACCAGGATTTTCTCAATTTCATTTTCAATTCGGTTAAGATCGTTGCCAATATGATCTACCAATAACATTAATGCTTTTTTTGAGATCTCGTATCCAAGGTTATGCACCATTTCTTCCGTCCATTGCGGAAGCTGGTTTTCATAGATCTTTTTGGTTGATAACAAAACACCCTTTTCTTTTAATAATTTGGCAAACTTTGTTCGGCCATCGATTTTCTTTTCCTTATAAGAAACGACAAGAATCGTGGAGCCAAGCGGGTTTTCGATATAGGACTCGAGTTTTTCAATATCCTTCATTTGCTGCGCCTCTTTTAATAATACTACCTGTCGTTCGGAAAACATCGGGTAACGGCGGCATGCATTTATTACGTCGGGCCAGGCCGCATCCTTTCCGTAAAAGACCGCGAGATTAAACCCTGTTTCGGATTCCTTAAGAATATTGTGTTCTGCATAGTCCATTACCTTGTCAATAAAGTACTCCTCCTCGCCTTCTAACCAGTAAAAAGGCTTAAAAACTTTTTTTTCCCACTCTGCTATTATCTTTTGATGCGACATAAGACGCTAAATTACAAGGATTCATAAACAGAAACACGAATATTTGTTGACATCTCTGAGAAAAACTTTTCCCATTTTTGGCATGGTTTTTCTTTAATGAGGTGTGACACAAAATTGAGATCCTGTAAAGTAAATCATCCAACTTAATTTCTAAGGCATCCAATTATTTCAGAAACTGTAAAATTCAAATAAAAATGACAAACACAAATTATCCATCTGCTACGCCTACGACACAGCCGCAGAGAAGCAGCAATTCAAAAAACATCGTAATTGGCTTACTTGCAGTGGCACTCCTTGGTTCATGGGCTTATTTTCTGATGAAAATAAACAGATCAGACAAAGAGATCCTTTCAAAAACTGAAGAAGGTGTTCATTACATGAGTCAGCGTGATTCATTGGAGTCTCTTTACAAGTTCACACTTGATAAATATGACTCAGTTACCGTTTCTAACAATGACCTTTCCGGTAAATTAACTTCCAAGCAATCAGAAATCTCAAAATTAAAAGGTGAGATCAGCTCGATCCTTAGAAAGAAAAATGCTTCACAAGCAGAATTGAACAAAGCAAGAACTTTGATCGAAGAGCTTAATACAAAAATTACAACTCTGGAAGCCGAAGTAACCAGGTTAACTGGCGAAAACCAAGTATTGACTACTGAAAAAGCAGCTCTTATAGTAGAAAAAGATACTTTGACGGCAAATCTTGCAACTACTCAGTCTGAAAAGAAAGTATTAGAACAAACAGTTGATGTTGGTTCAACTTTCAGTGCAAGCAATATCGCAATTACACCTATTAAAGAAAAAGGTGACAAAGAAAAAGAAACAACAACAGCAAAAAGAGTTGACAAACTGGTTGTAAGCTTCAATGTTGAGAACAGGATCACAAAAAGTGGCCCGGCTGATATGTATATTATCGTAACAGCTCCTGATGGAAAAGTTGTTTCAGCAGAAACTATGGGAAGTGGAACGTTTACAACAAGACAAGATGGTGATCAAGCTTTCACCTCTAAGATTACTGTTCCTTACGAACAAGGAACTCGTCAGAATGTTTCCATTCCTTTATACCAGGATAAATTCCAAACTGGGGATTACAAGATCCAGGTTTATCATAACGGTTTCAAAATTGGCGAAGGCGTGAGAACGCTCAAAAAAGGTGGATTATTTAGCTAAACAATAAATAAGTTGTTCTATCCAATATTCAATGTCCCCCGATCATTCGGGGGACTTTTTATTTTAGATTTTTCCACATTGCAGGATCGCCTGCTGATCGTTCTCAATAATTAGTTAGCTTGACCCCCTGATGAGAGATAATAAAACACTTTTATTGGCGCTGCTTGCTGGTGGATTGATCATCACCTGGATCTATCATATTTACGATAAAAGTCAGTATTCAAACCATACAAGAGAGGTTTTTGTAAAAGATTCAACTGCGGTAGCTGAGGCAGTTTCTGACTCACTAAGAAAATATTATAGCCGGACGCTTGACCAGCTTGGTGTTGAAAAATTGCAAATCGACTCTACAAATAATCAGCTGGAAGGTGAATTAGGTAAAAGAATATCAGAGATCAATAAATTAAGGGGTGAGATCGGGACCATTTTAAAGCGAAAGAATTTAACCCAGGCTGACCTCACAGAGGCAAAGACAAAAATTGATGACCTGCAACAAAAAATGGATAATCTGAAAACAGAAAACACATCACTTACGGATGAAAGGACAAAGCTGAATGGGATCCTTGCACAGTTAAATGGAGAAATGAATTCACTTCAACAAAACATGCAGAAAGTAAGCGCAGAAAACAAAGAGCTTACCCAAAAAATAAATGATGCGTCAATTTTTATTGCATCAGAAATAAAATTTGTCGCAGTTGATATTAAGGCCGATCAGAAGGAAGCGGAAACCAATCAACAGAAAAAGGCAAATAAGTTTGTAACTTCTTTTACTGTTCAAAATAATATTCTCGACCTACCCTCAGCAGAAGTTGTGGTTGTTGTGTCTGATCCTGCCGGCAGGTCTCTAAACATCGAAGTTTGGGATGCTGGCAGTTTTGAAACAAAAGCTGAGGGCAGAAAAATTTATACGCGTAAAGTAAAATTCGAATACAATAAAGGTGAACAGAAACATTTGACCTTTTCACTTGAGCCAAACAATTTTGAGAAAGGAACTTATAAGCTTAGTCTTTATCACAATGGAGTTCGTATCGGTGAATCAAGTTGGAAGCTTAGCTGAGTTGCCAAATAAATAAATAATGACCTGGAAAACGCAAGGGGCTAACCTTATTACCTTAATAACTATAAACATAAATGTTAGAATAACCTTATTAGCTTATTTCTCACCTCACAGAGTTTAAAATTTTCATTATAGCTAAAATAATAAGATAATAAGGTGTTTGGTTTCCTTATTAATGGATCACTAAGGTAATCAGGTATAGCTATTAGAAAAAATCCGACATATCACAAATAAAAAACGATCCCGAAATAACGGGATCGTTTCTATTTCGATCATTTCTCTTTTAGAAGATATTATATCCATAGCTCGCATAATACAAACCGCCTACATAAGGACTACCAAAACCAGTTCTTGCATAATGATTGAGTATGTTGGTACCGCCAATTCTGAAAACACTCTTGCTTTTTGGCTTTCTATAGCTTATTTGCGCATCCACCCATGTAAATGCCGGTAATTGGCCTGCCACAAAAGTTCCTTCATAATTATTAAAGTTTTGCCATTTGGTAATTACGTTAAAACCAATTCCTTTCCATACATTATCATTACGGAGGCTAACATTTGCACGAAGATCAGGTGCATTAAAGTAACTGATAAGTCCCGGCGGTAGATCTTTTAATTTATCAGAGAATAAATTACCCCCTAAAATATATCCACGACGAAGTTGATATTCGATGCTTACACCCCAACCCTGTGCTTTTACAATTTCGGTACTGTTTTGATTATAAGAAAAGCTTGTAGATGTAAGCGGATTAAGTGCATTGGTTGGCGTTGCTGCTTTTACAACAGCAACGCTTGCGAAGAAATCCTGGTAACGGCTATAATAAGCATACACATCGACAAAAAGTTTTTTTGCAATGATACCCTTATAACCGATCTCTCCTGATGATACACTTTCCGGTTTTAATTCAGTAAAAGTAGAGGGCTTAAGCAAACCTGGATTGAAAGCAGCTCTTGCTGCTGTAACTGATTCTGCAGTATAAGTACCGGTATTTAACCCATAATAGGTAATGAACTCTGGCAATGCCCCTATAAGGATCACAGAGCCCGTATTCAGATCAATATATTGATTTTGGTTGGCCGGGAAACGATAAGCGGTCTGAAATGATGCACGGATATTATTGTCTTTTGCTATTCTAACAACAGCAGTAACTCTTGGTGTCCAGCGCCCATCAAAATTGGTTTGAACATCATACCGAATAGCTCCGGTAAGAGTGAGAAGATCATCAAACATTCTTTTCTTCAATTGTACATACCCACCAGTTTCATTTATCGTAATTGCCCCCAGGGTGTCAGCAAAAATGGTTCCTTGTGAATTCATCACCCATTGTTTCCATTGTAAGCCACCAATCACTTCAAGCTTATCTGAAAAATCAAATGCATCCGAAATATTTACTTGTCCTTCGGCTGCCCACAGATCAGAACGATCCAAGAATCTAGCGCCGCCCCGTCCTATTGCTGTAGTTCTTATTTTAAGTTTTGAAGCCTCAAATGCTCCTGAGCCCGGCAGCGGCCTGTTTATATCTGCGGCAGCTCTTGCTGCTGCATGAGCATTTGCTTCGCTTGGTACCGTTCCAGAATTAAGAAGTGCATTTTTATATCCAACATAATTAAACAGGTACGTAGGATACCATGATGTTGCACTTGGCGAAAATGCTTCCTGCATCAATCGTCCGAGTGCAGTGGCCTGGTAAGCTTCCCCTGCATTTTCCTGCGTGGTGTAGCCACGAACAAACCAGTTCTTATGACGTACTTCCAGCTTATGTTGAGCCATTTTAAAATTGCGAAGCGAGTAACGATCAGCTCCAGTATAAACAGTTGTACCGGTTCCCCAATACGTATTCCAGGAGGCTTCAATGCCAGGAGTTAATTTATAATGTAAGCCGGCAGTGAATTTAAAATTCAGGGTACCATAATCAACAAGATCTCTTTCATTGTAACCCGTTCTTGAAACACTAACTGTTTGCGGTATCCAATTATTTCTTAACCCCCAATAAAGCGGATCAAATTGTGCGAGTGTTGGTCGTAATGCCGCGGGGTAACCAGCATATACTGCGTCCCTTACAGTTTGTGGCGCACCATTTGGAATTTGTGCATTCAGGTTTGTAACGATATTAGGAATAAGTCCTCCAGATGCGGTATTGATGCCAGCTATGAATGATTGCCGAACAGCATTTGCCACTAAAAATAAGTTTGCACTGGTTTCATCACCATATACATTCACGCCATCATAATTCGGATCTGTTGAACGATTGCCGGGAATTATCTTACTGACAACACTTGTTCTCGCCACATTGCTATAATCATTCGCTTGCCAATCTTCTGCCTTTACAAGTTGCCAGGTAAATTTAAATGCAAGTTTGTTTTTCCATGCTTTAGCCCAACGCATCACCCAGTCATAATAAGGAGCGGCAGGTCTTTGTTTACCATCAACATGCATGATGCCCTGCTTCACATTAAAACTTAATCCCTGGTATTTGAATGGATTTTTGCTTGTAATAAGTAGTGTACCATTCATACCCCCTGAACCATATAATGCAGATGATGCACCCGATAACAATTCCATATTATCAACGTCAAGCTCAGTAAGGCCAACGATATTTCCCACAGAAAAATTTAAACCGGGAGCCTGGTTATCCATGCCATCGATCAATTGATTGAATCTTGAATTACCACTGCTTACAAAACCACGGGTGGTAACCGTTCTAAAAGTTAAACTTGCCGTATGCATATCAACACCTTTCAGATTAGCTAGTGCTTCATAGTAGTTTGGAACTGCAGCATTACGAAGTGCTGAAGAACTTAATCTCTCAACAGTAACAGGAGCATCAATTATACGTTGTTGTGAACGGGCCGCAGCTACTACCACTTCCTGACCAATGGTAACTTTTGTAGCAAGCTCTATCTCGACACCAGAACTTGCACTGCTGATCTCCATTTCTTTTCCTTCAAATTCCGAATGGCTTATAACTAATGTTATGGGAAGTTTTGCCGAAGTTGAAATTGAAAAATTACCATTATCATCGGTAAATGTTCCTGATGAGGTTCCTTTAATTATTACAGATGCAGCAGGAATAGGATCTTTGGTGGCATTGCGGATGGTTCCGCTGATGGTTACGGTTTGCGCCAAAGCTTGAAGTGAGCATAATGCAGTAATCAGGCAAGCAGCCGTAAAGCGCAGGCTTTTACTCATATGAGAAAATTTTGGTTTTAAATGTAATGGAAAAATAAGAATAGTAATTTGTATCTAAAAATCTAATTTTTAGACAGTAAGGATAAGTTGTTAAAATCTTAAACCACTTCAGATTGGGCAGATTTTATCACCTGTTTACTTTCGGGCATGGCATATTTCAATTTCCCAAATCAAACCAATTTTTACAAAGGAAAAGTTCGTGATGTTTATTTTATCGGCAATGATTGGTTGGTGATGATAGCTTCTGATCGTATCTCTGCATTTGATGTTATACTCCCCCGCCCTATTCCTTTCAAAGGCCAGGTGCTTAACCAGATCGCGGCATATATGCTCGATGAAACAAAAGATATCTGTAAAAACTGGTTAGTTGATGTGCCGGCGCCAAATGTTTCCGTTGGAAAAAAATGTACGCCGTTTAAAATTGAGATGGTTGTACGTGGAAATCTTGTTGGTCATGCATGGAGAACATATAGCTCTGGTAAAAGAGTTTTATGCGGTGCAGTAATGGCAAATGGCTTAAAAGAAAATGATCCTTTTCCCGAACCGATCATTACGCCGTCAACAAAAGCCGATGCCGGACATGACGAAGATATTTCTCCTGAAGAAATAATTGCAAAGAGATTGGCCACAAAAGATGAATGGGACATTTTACGTAAATATGCTTTACAGCTTTTTGACAGAGGAAAATCAATAGCTGCGAAAAGAGGATTGATCTTAGCCGATACTAAATATGAATTTGGAAAACTTAGTGATGAGATCTATTTGATGGATGAAGTGCATACTCCCGACTCTTCAAGGTACTTTTATGCCGATGGTTTTGAAGAAAGACAAAAAACAGGTGAACGTCAAAAACAATTGAGTAAAGAATTTGTAAGAGAATGGTTGATCGCTAATAATTTTATGGGCAAAGAGGGACAAACAGTTCCAGCAATGAGTGATGAATGGGTGAAAACAATTTCACAACGGTATATTGAGCTTTATGAAAAAGTGATCGGGCAAAAATTTGTGCCGGAAAGTTTACCTGATGATGAAACATATAAACGCATCATTTCTTCGTTGCATAAGTATTCCTCCACCTAAAACTAATAACATGTCACCTGATACAGTTTTTCAAACCTGCAGCATGATTGCTATGGTGGGTTGGTTACTATTAATTATCCTTAGTCCATTCTGGAGCGGCTTCGATAAATTTCTTATTGGTGTTGTTATCACTTTATTTGCTATTGTTTATGCCTGGCTCATCTTCCAGGTATTTACCCCTGATGATTTTCAAAAATTTGGATCATTAAATGGCGTAATGGAATTATTTACCGATAAAACTGCTGTTACTGCGGGCTGGGTGCATTATCTCGCTTTTGATCTGCTTGCAGGTGTCTGGATTAAAAAGAATGCAGATAAATATGGAATACACCATTTGATCCTAATACCCTGTCTGCTGCTTACATTTATGCTGGGCCCAATTGGTTTGTTATCGTATTTGCTTATTCGCGTAATAAGAACGAAACAATATTTTGCAGTTAACTACTAAATCATATTTATGAATTTCTTCACTGAATTGAAAAGAAGAAATGCATTGTTGTTCTGGTTTGGTTTGTTCAACCTTGCCGTAGCAGTTGTCTGTCTTATCCTGATGCTATTTGAAGAAACGCAGATACTTGGCGTAAACAGGTGGCTAAAACCATTTAAGTTTTATGCTTCAGTTGGCATCATGGTTCTTACGATGGGCTGGTTGTTGTTTTATCTCAACAATACTAAAAAAATAAAACTTTATTCATGGCTGATCTTTATATC
>Ga0075429_100004952_pt1 | contig 11473 bp, 10 predicted proteins | sample RhiMetdeltSRZDD3_FD_75295 | JGI IMG/M metagenome (GOLD analysis project Ga0075429, IMG submission 75295) | Populus rhizosphere microbial communities from Tennessee, USA - Rhizosphere MetaG P. deltoides SRZDD3 | ecosystem: Host-associated > Plants > Roots > Rhizosphere > Soil | place: USA...
TGCCCTCCCCGAGGAGTCCTTCCAGCGCGTGCTCTGCGTCGTCGCGCACCCTGACGACATGGAGTACGGCACGTCCGCGGCCGTCGCTCGCTGGACCGCGCGCGGCATCGAGGTCGGTTATCTCCTGCTCACCCGCGGCGAGGCCGGCATGCCGAACCCTCCCGAGGAGACGGCACGCCTGCGCGTCGCCGAGCAGCAAGCCGCCTGCGCCGTCGTGGGCGTCAAGCACCTGACCGTCCTCGAACACCCGGACGGCGTGCTCGTCTACGGCCTCGACCTGCGCCGCGACATCTGCCGGGAGATCCGCCGGTTCAAGCCCGACGTCGTACTCGGCACCGGTCACGCGATCGAGACGCCCTATGGCTTCGACCAGGCCGACCACCGCGCGGCCGGGCTCGCGACGCTCGACGCGGTGCGCGACGCGGGCAACCGGTGGGTCTTCCCGGAGCAGGTCGACGACGAGAACCTCGAACCGCACGCCGTGCGCTGGCTCATCGTCCCGGCGCTCGCCGGCTCCGGCGCGACCCACGGCGTCGAGGTCACGGGGGAGCCGCTGCGCCGCGGCGTCGCCTCGCTCGAGGCACACGCCGCCTACCTCGCCGCGCTCCCGGACCACCCCGCCCCCCAGGACATCATCCCGATGTTCACCGCGATGAGCGGCAAAGCCATGGGCGTCAAGCACGCCGTCCTGTTCCGCGCCCACGACCTGCAGGCACCACCGGAGTTCCTCACCGAGGCCATGCAGGACTGACTCGAGGTCACCGGTGACGCGGCCGTGCGGATCTGCCGCACCCTGCGCGGTTTGCTTCAACACCACCGACAGGGCCGAGTAGTAGCGCCTGCCGGCACTCGCCGCGGGTCGCACTGGACTGGTGTTGCGGCTGGGGGTGGATTGGCGGCCGTTGGTCTACGTTGACTTGGTGACCGCCCGCAGCACTTGGCCGGAGGCTGAGTTGATCGAGACCGAAAGGCTGTTCCTGGAGCCGTTGCGGGTCGATCACGCCGGTGAGATGGCGCCAGTCTTGAACGATGTAAGCCTTCACGCCTTCATTGGCGGCCAGCCGGCCACCCACGACGAGCTACGCAGCCGCTACGCGGCACAGATCGTCGGGCATTCACCGGATCGCCGGCAGGGATGGCTCAACTGGATCCTGCGTCATCGGCCCACCGGCGCGCCGGTGGGCACCGTCCAGGCCACCCTCACCAGAGACGGCGAGCGCAGCGTAGCCGAGTTGGCTTGGGTGGTCGCCGTCGTGCACCAGCGACGCGGGTACGCCCACGAAGCCGCCGCCGCCGTGGCCGACTGGTTGCATCAGCGCGGCACAGACACGCTCATCGCGCACATCCACCCGCAGCACCAGGCGTCGATCGCGATAGCTCAGCGACTTGGCATGCGCACCACCGGGGTGACCGTCGACGGCGAGAACCGCTGGAGCACGTGAACCGGCAACCAACGCCGAACCGCCGCGACCACCTCCGCCCGGCGCCGGGTGCGTCACGAGCGGGTAGACACGAATGGTCCACGCGAAGCATCCTCAATTGCCGCCGATCGAGTGCGGCACGGGGGTTGCAGGCGGCGAACCCGTTGGACTGCGGCTGGCCGCGTCGCTGACGGTGGCCGTTAGGGCTTGATCATAGGCACACTCTTGCCGTTGCAGTCGGCAGGATCCAGTAGGCCATCGGCTTGATGTCCATCTGTTCGAAGGTTTCGGTGCCGATGCCGTCAGTGCGGCGGCTCGGGTTGGCTGCGTAGAAGTCCGCGATGTCCTGCAGTCTTCCTGCGGTCGTGAGCGGCACGGTCGTGATGTAGAAGCGGAAGGTCACTCCGCAGACGCCCGGGTAGCCGATCGGCTTGTTGTCGACCAGCCAGCATCCCGGGTCGAGAGCCCTGGATGGGAAGTAGCGGGTTTGCCGTACAGAGTCGCCGAATGCGTTGGTCGTGCCAGGCATGGCCATCGATATCAGATACAGTTGGCGGTCGCCGGGAACTCGCCCGTGGATGGAGCCTGCAGCTGATAGGAGCGGTCGGCCGTCATCGGCGAGGCCTAGGGAGTAAGAGACGACCGGCCCGAATGTCAATGCTGGTTGGTTGGCTTGGTCGACGACCTTGATCTGTGCGTCCTCGTGTGGCCGCTGCGCCAACGCGGTGCACCGTGGGTCCTCGGGCACGACACTGCGCACGAGCGGCGGTATGCCGGCGAAGCTTGCCAGGAGCACGACCACGGCAGCGGCCGCGGCCACGGCTGAGTTCGCCGACCGTCCGGTCCACCACTCGTATACCCATATGGTCGTGAGCGCTACGCCGGATACCGCCGCCACCGACCAGCCGATCCATTGCCGGTCTGGCGGCGCAAGTCCGGCGTAGGCGAGCGCAGCGGCCAGGACCAAGGTTGTTAGTACCACGATGGCGACAAGAACAACAGTGCGTACGGGTTTCCGCCGCCGAGGGGGCTCGCCGCCTGTGGCAAGTAGGGCATCACGCCCATTCGTAAACGCGGGCATAGTCGACATTCATGAAGGTATACTGTGGGCTGCTAGCGTTTCTGCACTCAATGAACGTGCCGCATCCGCGACTTTTGTCGAGCTGAAGGACCAGGTGCATCTTCGCCGTACTTGGAATGAGGCTCGGCTCCGTTACTCGCCACACCTCGGTGCCGTCCAGATAGTAGACGACTCGGTCGGCGAACCATTCCATCCTAACCTCGTGCCATTGGGAGAAGTCTGCGGTCATCAGGTGACCGCGTTTGTTGGTCTCGGTCGTGTTGTGTATGTAGTTGAGCGCCGTCGCGCGGTCTCCTCTATTCACTTCAGCAAGGTTGATCTCGCCGTCGGCGGGCCAGCGGTCTCCCTGTGGCCACGTAAGCACGACGGCGCCGAAGCCGGCACCGATCGATACCCGGAACCTGGCCTCGAACCTGCCGTACATGAGGTTGGTTCTCGATGCGATTCCCGAGCCGAGATCGAGGTCCTGTTCGCCTGGTCCGCCTGTGAGGTGCAGTTGTCCGTCGGAGACCGAGACATGCCTTGGTGAGCGGGGGAAGTTGCCGTACAGGTCGTCGTAGGCACCCCACTTGGACATGTCGAGGGTCGACCCGCTGAAGTCGTCCGTCATGACCAGGCGCCACGACTTCGGCCGCGCCGGTTGTGGTGGCGTGCTCTGCGTGGGGCGAGTGGTAACCCCGTTACCTTTGGTTGGTGACGGGTGCGTCGAAGTGGTGGGGGACGCGGCTGCCCCTGGCTCGGTAGGACTTGGCGCGGGCGTTGTTGGCGTCGGCGGTTCTGCGACCACGACCGTCGTCGGTGGTGTCGTGGGACCGTCCCGCGTAGTGCCCGGGGTGCACGCGCCCGTGAGGGCGATGATTGCCGACAGGCCGAGCAGGAGTCCGTGTCGGGCCGAGCGCCGGTATGCACGGAGCCGGACGATGAATCTTCGTACTGACATCAGATGTCTCCTTGTCAGGTCGAGTTCCCCCAATTGTCCGAAGCTCGGTGTCGGATTCACCGCCACACCGGACGACACCGGACGAAATTGGCGCGGCCTCGGACCAGTGGCGGACAACGCGGGCGGGTTGCCTTGCGGAGGATGGCGACAATGATGAGATGTCCGATCTTCTACGCGAATTTTGTGATCGGCTTCGGACTCTGCGCCGTGAGTCCGGCGGTCCGTCTGTTGACTCGATGGCGCGTAACCAGCGGATACCACTTCAGCGCAGCCAGATATATGAGATCCTCAACGGCGGCATCCGGGAACCACCTGCGCTCGACTTCGTCCTCGCGTTCGTTGGACTCTGCGCCGAGTACGCCCGAACGCATGGCCGCGTGCTCACCCAGCCGACGGATTCCGACTGGTGGCGGCTTCAGCACGGACGGCTGGTGGACATCCTCGATGACAGCCGGCGGGCCGATCGACTGATCCGATCCGGTCCGAGCGGGGCCGTTGCCACGCGGTCGCTTCCGTCGGATATCACGCAATTTGTCGGCCGCAAGGCCAGGCTCCAGGAGCTGGTGGACTGGCTAACCTCCGACCAGCCGTTCGGAGTCGTGCAACTCATACACGGGATGCCGGGCGTCGGCAAGACGGCGCTCGCAATCCACGCGGCACATGTCGCGCGGTCGGCTTTCGTCGATGGTCAAATGTTTCTGCCGATGAATGGCTATGCTTTGGACCGCCAGCCGTTGACCGCATCAGAAGCACTGGCCGCATTGCTCAAGGCCAGCGGCGTACCCGCCGTCGTGATGCCGCTCGACCTCGGCTCCCGTGCGGCACTGTGGCGGCATAGGACAGCCGACAAGCGAATACTGCTCGTGCTCGACGATGCGTTGGGTCCAGAACAGGTACGCGAACTCATCCCGGCCTCACCGATGAGCCGTGTCCTGATCACCAGCAGGCGCCGGATGCCCGGCCTCGTTGCCGCTCATGACCTGCAGCTCGACGTGCTGTCCGCCGAGGACGCTGCGGCGCTTTTCCTCACGCTGGCCGGCGAGCGACACGCGGCCGAGCCGGATCTGCTCCGCGATCTGGTGACAGCGTGTGGACGTCTCGCGATGGCGCTCGTCGTAGTAGCCGGCCGGCTGCGCACCCATCCGACGTGGACGATCGCGCACTTACTAGAGGAGCTGCGGCACGCGCAGCATCGACTGCCGTACCTGCAGGCTGACGACGTGGCGGTCGCGGCGGCCTTCGAGCTCTCCTGCCGCGCCTTGGAGCCGCTCGCCGGCCGCATGTTCCGCTTGCTGGCCGTCCACCCGGGTGTCGACTTTGACGGGTATGCCGCGGCCGCGCTCGGCGGCACGAATCCCGACACGGCAAATGGGCTGCTCGAGGACCTGTACCTAGACCACCTACTGGAAGAAGTTAGCCCAGGGCGGTTCCGTTTCCACGACCTCGTAGGCGAGTTCGCCGAGCGAATCTCCGGGAAGGACACCTCTACCGGACGTGTACAGGCGGCCGAGCGCCTGCTCGATTACTACCATCGGGCAGCCGTTCTTGCCGGGCAGCAGTTTCCGTCCCGACCCGGTACCGATTCCGATACCGTGCCTGCCAGCTCGGCAGCGTCGATCGACCTGCCGCCAAAACTGACCTCGCTGTCCGGAGCGACCGATTGGCTGGGCGCGGAAATAGAAAATATCCAGTGCTGCATGGCCTACGCGGCCACCGCCCGTCCCGAGTTCGTGTCAGCGGTGTCGGCGGCCACCCACGGCTTTCTCCGCCAGATGGGCCCGTGGGAAAGTGCGCTGAGCATGCACCGCACAGCGGTGGCCGTGGCCCGCGGTCGGGGTGACGCGGCCACGCTCGCCGTCGCACTCGCGCACCTTGGCGCCGCCCACTACCTGTTAGACGACTACCCGAGCGCGCGGGCCGCCCTAGGCGAGGCAATCACGCTCTTCGACACCGTCGCCGACGCCCGGTCCGCAGCCGACGCGCGCACCCAGTTGGGCGTTGTGTTCCGGCTCCAGGGCGACTCAATCCGAGCCCGGGAACTCCTCGAGCGCGCCCTGTCCACATTCGACGAACTCGACGACTTGACCGGCCGCACAACGGCGCTCACCCAACTCGGGATCGTGGCTCGCCTGTCTGGCCACTACCGCGAGGCCCGCGACAGCCTCCTTCACGCCGAACAGTTCTCGTGCCGGCAGCCCAACCAGACCGCACGAGCTGTCGTCCTCAATGAGCTCGGCGTCGTGCAGTACCTGCTCGGTGACCACCCCGCCGCACACGACACCCTCCGCCGCGCACTCGCCCAGTTCCAAGAACTCGGTGACCGGCTCGGCCAGGCCACATCACTGAACTACCTTGGCGAGGCCCTCCATCGGTCCGGACAGGTCGAAGCGGCGATCGCGTCCCTGCATCAGGCCCAAAGGCTGTTCCAGGACCTGGGCGAGCGCCTCGGGTACGCCGACTCAACATGCCAGCTCGGCGTGGCCCTGCGCCTGGCCGGGAGCCTCGACGAAGCCATCGACACGCAACAACAAGCAATGAGCCTGTTCGAAGAACTGGGCAACCGCCTCGGCGTGGCCACCGCTCGCAACGAACTCGGCGTCACCTGGCACCGCCGCGGTCAACATGACAAAGCGCGTCCTGCGCTACTGTCCGCGATAACTGACTTCCGCGAACTCGGGTACGAGCCCGGCCTGGCGGAGGCGCTTAACAACTCGGGCGAGCTACTAGCCGACGACGGCGATCTCGAAACCGCGGCCGCCCATCACCGCGAAGCACTACCCCTAGCACAGTCGCACCGGCAGCATTACGAGACAGCCCGCGCCCTGGAAGGGATCTGGCGCACAAGCGCCCCGTCGACAAAGCCACAGGCAACGAGTGACTTGCAAGAAGCGCTAGATCTGTACCGCAAACATGATCACGAACGCGCCGAACGCCTCCTACGTGACTTCCCCTTCCTGGCCACTCCACAGCAACGATGACGTCGAAGCGCGCACCCAGGGTTGTCGGCACCCACCACCGCCAGGCAGTAACGGCGCACCCCCCTGCCACCGCTCCCGGCGCGTGGCCGAACTAGCCGATCCCCAAACGCACGACTCTGCCGCGACGCGGGCGCGCTTCGCGCGCTTCCTTTCCTCGCTGCTGTGATCTTCACTGTCATGCCGCGCTGCGCGCGCTTCGCGCGCTTCCTTTCCTCGCTGCTGTGATCTTCACTGTCATGCCGCCGTGCGCTCGGAGCGAAGCACGACGGGGGGCCGCCCGCCAGGGCACGGCCGAACACGCAGCCGCGAATGGACCGTTTGAGTTAGATCATCCACGTGCGCAGGTCGGTGTCTACGCTTGTGTTCCGTGCGTCGCGGGCGGCTGGAATGCGCTGGCGGGGACGCGAGCTCCTGTTTGGGGTGTGGTGCCGGTCCATTCCGATACCTCGTCTAGCGCCCACAGGGCCCAGTGAAGCAGTGTTTCGGCCTGGAGGACGTGGAAGCGCGCCGCCAAGGCGACGACGGGCAGCCGTTGTGGGTACGGGCCACCGGTTTGGGCGTACTCGTCGACGCGGGTCCGCGCGTGCTCGCAGCGGCGCTCGGCTTCGTCGCGGATCGCCTGGAGCGTACGGACCAGTTGCTCGTGGGTGCCGTGGTCGGCGAACGCGACCTGAAGTAGAGCCTCGAACTCCAGTACCGGTCCCGCGCCTGGCTGGTCGAACCAGTTGCGCAGCGCGCGTCGGCCCGCCGCCGTGATCGTGTACACGGTGCTGGCTCGTCTCCCGGTGTGCTGGACGGTGGCCTTGGCCAGGCGAGCCGCTGTCAGGCGTTTGGGTTCTTCGTAGACGACGCTCTCGGCGCGTGGCCACATGTCGCGCAGGCTGCGCTGCATCTGCTGCGCCAGCTCGTACGTGGTCCATCGACGTACTGCCAGCAGCGATAACACCGCGTAGGACGTGGTCGATAATCTTGGCAGCTTCACTTGGGCAATCCTCCGGGCCGGAGTATGTTGAAGTGCATCATATACTCTGGACCGGAGTAAGGACGTACGGCGATGCCCACCTGGCAGAAGGTTTCCCACATCTCGTTCTCGGCACGTGACGCCCGAGCGTGTGCCGAGTGGTTCATGCGGGTCCTGGACTTCAACCCGCTCGATGAAGTCGAGGGTGAGGGGTGGAAGGGCATCTTGGTCATCCACCCTGCATCGACAACGATCCTGGAGTTCCAGCAGCACGACGCCAACGCCGGCGAGCTGTTCGACCCGCGCCGCACCGGCCTGGACCACGTAGGCTTCCTGGTGACGACCCGCGCTGAACTCGATGAATGGCAGCGGCACTTCCAGACGCTCGGCGTAGATTTCACGCCGGTTGTCGATCGTGACTACGGCGGCGTCCTCACCTTCCGCGACCCGGACAAGCGGCAGTTCGAAATGTTCTACCGCGAAGGGCACCCCTAGCCTCGATCCCGTCCGCGGTCAGTAAGGCCGTTGCCAGCGCCGTCGGAAACGTGCGCTTCTGCCGCTGGTCGCGCTGCGCCGGCGGGCGTGGTCGACTTGCGTCATCACAAGCCGTTGTCGGCATGGAGCGGCGGCCGGGCGGGCAATCTCGCCGTGTCGACCGCTCGCATCCAGGCGCGTTCGTCCTCGGTCAGCGGCGGCTGACCGGCTGCTTCCCAGAGTGGCCGAAACAGCTCCGTCAGACCCTGCCAGCTCGGGATGGACGGTTCGATTAGAGACCAGCCGAGTTCGTCGAGCCGGAGGTCACCCTTGCGTCGGTTGCAACCCCAGCAAGCCGTGACCAGATTGGCCGGGTCGAGCGGATCCCCTCCGTCCGCAATGGGGTGTACGTGATCAAGGGTCGCGGATCGAGAGACGAAGGCTGGATGGGTCAAGTCCGCCTTCCAGTTCGGGTGGTAGGGAAACAGATCGGAGTACAGCCTGGACACGAGCCGCATCACTGCCGTGAGGATGACGCGTTCGCCGCAGTACCGGCACTGATAGCGGTCGCGGGTGTAGACGCCCGCGATGACCGACATTGCTGGCCAGCGTTCCGCCTTGCGCTTCGGCGGCAGGAAGCGGATCTGGTTCATTTCCGCCAGCGCTGCTGCCTGGTCGCCTTCGATACGGGCGTTGATGATCCGAGCGAGTGCGTCGGGATACGGATCCTCGGGCGCGCGCATTGCACGATGCTGCCATGCCACCGTCGACGTACCCATAGGACGTCCGGATCTGCGGCGGAGGGCTCGGGCGACGTTACGATGACGGCAACAGGTGCGCCCTCTGCATCAGGTCCTTGGCCCAGGCCGTGAGCAGAAGGGCGAGCGAACTGTCCGCAACATTGCCGATCGTGGCTACTGTTCGCTTGAGCATGCCGCCAACGAGGCCCTGATTCGGCTCGTCACCCTCAAGCTCCTCATCGACTGCTTGAAGCTGCATCACGACCTTTGCCCGGTCGGCGTCCTCCATGTCCAAGACTGGCAACGCTTCCCGGATCGCCTGTACGAGGACTGCCAGCTCATCGCCTGCCCTGCCGGTGGAAGTCGTGGTCACGGTCTGGGTAATCTGCTGACTGTCCCAGGCCATCGGCCCGTAGTTGTCGCCATGGATGTTGATCTGCGTCCCGCCGCTGCGCTCACGGCTGAGGAAGTCGCTCACGGAACCTCCAAAGTGCTCGACGCAGTCGACGCCTCGATCAGTCAACTCGATGTTGATCAGAATCGCCTCGGCGACGTCCACTCCGCAGACGAGGCCCTTGTCGAGTAGATACCGAAGCGCATCATCGAGATCACGCCTCGTCAGGCGTTCACCCTCGAAATAGTGGTTGAGCATGGGCTCCAGGTCCGACGCTGGCGAGTTGCCATAGACATATCGGACGACGGCGTTCCTGACAGCCATGTTGCGCTGCGCGCGGTCGACGCGGCGAATGCGTCGAGCTTCGACGTCCTGGCGACCAGATGCGGTGATCATCGCGGCCAGCCCGTCGAACCCTCCGCCAGATGCATTCAAGATCAGACCACTAGCTTCAAGATCCTGCAGGACACCCCGCCAGATCAGGTGTTGGTGCTCATCCGTCCGGACGTCCGGGTCCAGGAAGTCGACGATCGTCGCAAATTCGGCCGGGTTGTCGGGCCGGAAGTCATAGAGCCAGTCGAGCAGCTGCACCCGCATCAAGTCGGTCGACATGACCCCCCTTTCTAGGGCGTCCCCGAACCTAACCCGTTAGGGGCAGGAAAGTGCCCGGACGACATACCGCCGAACGGATGTGTCGCTCTATCCTTCCGACTCGCGACAGCCCCCGTCACCTTTCGGTTGGCGTCACTCATCTGCCGCGACCCGATTGCGCAGCGTGATAGCCGTACCCCGACGGCTCGGCCTGCGGAAATGCCGATGAGAGTGCAGGTTGATCCCGGCTAGTCTTCTACCCGATTGAACGGCTCGGCGTACGTGAACTGCCCGTGGAGCACGGGAGCGAACGCGGCGAGGATTCGCGCCTGGAAATGTGGCCGCCATTCCGGCACCGGGGGTATGACGCCGTACTCCTCGGCCAGCCGGAACCCGAACCGCGAGTAGTAGCGGGGGTCGCCGAGGAGGACCACGAGGGGCTCGTCAAGTGCGTCGGCTGCGCCGAGCACGGCATGCATCAGTGCTTGGCCGACGCCGCGCCGTTGGTGGTCGGGATGCACGCTGAGGGGCCCGAGCGCGACCACCGGAGCCGAGTCGACCCATGCCCGGCTGCATAGGACATGCCCTATCACGCTGGCGGAGTCGACCGCCACGAGCGAGAGCGCCGGTAGCCACGCATCGCTGGCACGCAACTCGTCTACCAGGGTGGCCTCGGCGCAACGGGTGAATGCCGCGGCCGTCACCGTGCGGATTGCGGCAGTATGCGCTGATGTCTCGCGTTGGATGAGCATTGGCGTAGCGTGCTGCAGCGTGCGTGTTCCGGCAACCGACTTAGCGGTGAACTCAGAATGCAACAGTGAGGCGCGGGCGCGGATGGCCTGGTACGAGAACCTGTACGAGATCATCGGATCCGGGAGCACTAGAGGGTACAAGAATTTCGGATGGCGAATGGCCGCATTGTCGCAGGCCGGGAGTGGTTCTGCGATCCCGTCGCCGTCGTCCCGCACCTTGATGGCCTGGCCCCCGCGCAATGGTGGAGTACCCAGCGGCTGAACGACCATTGCGCGGGGGGCCAGGGCTCGCCTTCGCTTGCCCAGGACGACGGTGGTGAGCGGCATCCCGGAGCCCGAGCCCCCTGCCGGAGGCGGTAGAAGCTCCCTGATCGCCATCGTCTCAGGTTGCCGCGTTGAGCGGCCGATCGGCAGTTATGGCGCCCTCCCTGAGACCAGGGCACGGGGGCATCGTCAGGAAGCGTTGGCGACCAGCGAGATCTGGTGACCGTTGTGGATCGGTTGGTAGGACTTGTCGGCCCTGGCATCGGACATCGACGTGTGCTCCATGCCCTGCATGTGGCAGGTGTCGCACTGCCAATAGAACGTCGTGCCGTCGTCGTCGCTCGCGTCGGCCACGAACGCGTGGTGCGTGTGGTGCGGCTGCTGCCGCTTGTGCGTCTCGATGGCGGGATCGGACTTCGCATCTTCGACCGACCAGTACTTGTTGGCCGACCGCGTGTGGCAGTCGTCGCACTGCCAGTAAATCTCGACGTGGGACATGGCGTGCAGCATCCCACCGAGGACTGCCGCCGCCAAGAGATCGTTGGTCGTGAAACGCGATCGGCTTATCGGACGCATCGTCGCATCCAGGTCGCCGTCTCCTAACGCCGGGCGGGGGCACGCGGCGTCCCACACTTGGCGCACCGACAGACCGCCGGCGCAAACAAGCCGGACAGGTCGTGCGCCGCCGAGAAACCCGCGAACACGTAACCCACTACCTCGAGGCGTTCAACGCCTGGGCCACCGGCACCCCGCTGACCCAGCTGCGGTACGTGCCCACGAACCCGTCCCGGCCATCACCGTCGGACGGTAACCAGCCCGTCCTCGGCGGCGCTTGACTGGTGCGACGGGCATCATGTTGTCCACTGGGTCGACGGCG